>QIRE01000224.1_pt1 | contig 12601 bp, 14 predicted proteins | sample 2940141 | NCBI WGS metagenome assembly QIRE01 (sample SAMN09273532, study PRJNA473421) | Gut metagenome, whole genome shotgun sequencing project. | isolation source: gut tissue | host: Folsomia candida VU population | place: Netherlands: Amsterdam | collected 2016-03-06
CGATCTCCGGCCTGTGTCAGGATGGCGTCCAGATTTGCCTCGGCCTGATCGGACGACCAGCCCAGCAGCATGTCGTTTCCGCCCAGCTCGACGATCACCGCATCGGGCGCGTGGCGGCGCAGCGACAGCCCTATCCGCACCCTCCCGCCATAGGTCGTGTCGCCCGACAGCCCTCCGTTCAGGATGGTCGCGGGGGTGCCTTGCTCTGCCAGCCATTGTTGCAATTGTGGCACCAGCCCCTTGTCCGCAGGCAGGCCATAGCCCGCCGTCAGGCTGTCACCAAAGGCCAGAATGCGCGGGGCGGGTGCCGCAGCAGCGGTAGGCCCCATCAGCAGGGTCGCGCTGGCCGCGCCAAGCAGGCTGCGACGGTTCAAGCGCGGCACCGGGGAAATGCGAGGGTCATGCCATTCAGATGCGGGTTGGTGGGGCTATAATCAAGCCACGCGCCGGTCACATGGCACCGCGAACAGCGTCGTGAGTTGCAAACCACCCGCTTTTCGGCATATTTCTGGGTCAAGGATAAGAAATTCTGGCAGAACAGGACAAGCCATGAACCGCCGTGAGATGATGTCGCTAAGCGTGCCGTTGGCAGCCGCGCTTGCCTTTGCGCCCTCGCTGCTGTCCGCGCAGCAAGCCGACCCCTATGCCCCTACCGAAGTGGCGATCCGCAACGACTTTGAGGTCGGCAGCATCGTCGTCGTCAGCAAGGATTTCATGCTGTATCACGTCGTGGCGCCGGGCCGGGCCGTCCGTTATGGTGTGGCCGTCGGCACCGCCGAACTGGTCTGGAAGGGCCGCGCCACCGTTGGCCGCAAGGTCGAATGGCCCAGCTGGACCCCGACGCAGGACATGATCAAGCGCAAGCCCGCCCAATACGGCAAATGGGCCGATGGGATGCCGGGTGGTCCGGGCAACCCCTTGGGTGCGCGGGCGCTGTATCTGTATAACGCCGCTGGTCAGGACACCGCGATCCGCATCCATGGCACGACCGAGCCGAATTCAATCGGGCGCGCGGTCTCGAACGGCTGTATCCGGATGCGGAATGAGGCGGTGATGGCGCTGTTTGAACAGGTTCCGATCGGGACGCCTGTTTACGTTTACTAAGGACGCATGGGGCGGCGCCGGTCAGGCACCGCCCTGACGCAGAAAGCGGCGCAGAATGCGTTCCAGCTTTGCAGCGCCGATGGGGGCCATTTCCTTGGTGTGATCGTGGCTGATCGATTCGTCCGACATGCCGGCGCCCATATTCGTGATCACCGAAATGGCGGCGCAGCGCAGGCCCAGAAACCGTGACAGGATGATTTCGGGCACGGTGGACATGCCCACCGCGTCCGCGCCCAGCACCTGTGCGGCGCGAATCTCGGCCGGGGTTTCAAAGCTGGGCCCGGAAAACCAGCAATAGACGCCCTGGGGCAGGTCGATCCCTTCGGCCTTTGCGGCATCTGCCAAGGCCGCGCGCATCTGCGCATCATGAGCGTCGGTCATGGGCACAAAGCGGGCGTCTGTCTTTTCACCAATCAGCGGGTTGGTGCCCGCGAAGGCGATGTGATCGTTCAGCAGCATCAGCCCGCCGGTGGGAATGTCGCCCCGCAGCGAGCCTGCGGCATTTGTCAGGATCAGCCTGTCCGTGCCAAGCGCCGCCAGCGTTTCCAGCGGCAGGCGCATCGCATCCGCGCGACCGGATTCATAGTAATGCGCCCGCCCGCCAAAGACCGCGACCCTGCGGCCCTCTAATTGGCCGATCACCAGTTGCGGGACATGGCCCGACACGCCCGCATGGGGAAAGCCCGGCAGGTCGTCATAGGGGATGGCCACGCCGTCAACGGTCGCCGCCAGATGCCCCAGACCCGACCCGAGGATCAGCCCGTATTCGGGCGCATCCGCGCCTGCGCGGTCGCGGATAAGGGCGGCAAGGTCAGCGCTCTTTGACATAGGGTTCTCCGCCCGCGCGTGGCGGGATGGCGCGGCCGACAAAGCCTGCAAGGATGATGACCGTCAGGATATAGGGCAGGGCGGTCATGAACATGGATGGGATCGTGATGATACCCAGATCGAGGTTGGGATAGCGGTTGGCGATGGCTTCCAGCAGCCCGAACAGGAAGGTCGCGCCAAGCGCCGACCACGGGCGCCATTTCGCAAAGATAAGCGCGGCCAGCGCGATGAAGCCTCGCCCGGCGGTCATTTCCTTGACAAAACCTGCCGATAGGCCGGTGGCCAGATAGGCGCCCGCAACGCCGCACAGGATGCCGCAGATGGCAACGGCGGCAAAGCGCAGCCGCGTGACCGACACCCCCGCCGTATCGACCGAGGCCGGGTTTTCCCCCACCGCCCGCAGCCGCAGGCCAAAGCGCGTGCGATACAGCACCCACCATGTCAGCGGCACCATCAGGAACGCCAGATAGACAAGGATCGTGTGCCCCGACAGCAGATCGGCATAGATCGGGCCGATGACCGGCACCTGGCGCAGCGCGTCGGCAAAGGGCAGCGTGATTTCGCCAAAGCGGGCGGCACCTTCCAGCGACGGCGTGCGTCCGCCAAGGCCGAATATCTTCTGGCCCAGCAGCACCGTCAGCCCCGAGGCCAGAAAGTTGATCGCCACGCCGGAAATCAGCTGGTTGCCCATGAAGGTGATCGAGGCCAGCCCATGCACCATCGACAGCGCCAGCGACCCGGCGATACCCGCACACAGGCCCAGCCACGCGCTGCCGGTGGCATAGGCGACCGATGCGGCGGTGAACGCAGCCATCAGCATCTTGCCTTCCAGCCCGATGTCAAAGACGCCTGCGCGTTCGGAATACAGCCCCGCCAGACAGGCCAGCAACAGGGGCGTCATCAGCCGCACCGCGCTGTCAAGGATCTGGATGATCGTCGGAAAATCCATCAGCCGCGCCCCATTGCGATGCGAAAGGCCATGAAGGCCAGAAATGCGCCAAGGAAGGTTTCGATCCAGCGGCGCGCGCGATTATAGGTCTGCCGGACGATGCGACTGGACAGCATCACGGCATAGGTGCCGTGGATGGTCCCCGATATGGTCGCCCCGCCCAGCCCGAACAGCAGATGCACCCAGAAGGGCGCGACCTGCGCCGGGCCGACGCTGACCGCGGCCAGCCAAAAGACCATCGCGCTGATATTCGTCAGTTGCAGGAACAGCCCGGTCAGAAACAGCCGCAGCGGCGGGCGCGCGGGCACATCGGCAATCGCCACGCGCGGCGGGTTCAGCGCCTTGCGCCATGCTTTCAGCGCCAGCCACGCCAGATAGCCCGCACCGATGTAGCGCAGCACCGTGCCCGCCCATGCCACCTGTTCCAGCAGCAGGCCAAGGCCAAGCGCGGTGCCAAGCGCCAGAATGCCCGACCCAAGCGCGATCCCCGCCGTAACGGTCAGCGCGGCGCGACGCCCCTGATCGGCGCCAGTTCCCAACAGCAGCGCGACGGCGGGGCCGGGTGACATCGCGCCCACGGTCTGCACCGCATAGGCGGCGGCAAAGGCCGGAAGATAGGGCATCAACGCATCAAACATCACGCGCCCCTTTTGCGGAAGGCCATGAACAACCGCTCTAACGGGATGCGGACCATGTTATCCAGCGCCCCGGTGAACAGGATCACCAACGCCTGAATGACGATGATCAACTCGCGCGGGATGCTGGTCCACAGTGCCAGCTCGCCGCCGCCCTGATACAGGAACCCGAACAGCAGTGCCGCCAGAAACACCCCAAGCGGATGGTTGCGACCCATCAGCGCGACGGCGATGCCGATGAAGCCCGCGCCCTCGACCGCGTTCAGGACCAGACGCTCGGCCTCGCCCATGACATTGTTGACGGCCATCAGCCCGGCCAGCCCGCCGGAAATCAGCATGGCGATGATGGTGATGCGCACCGGGCTGATGCCGGCGTAAAGCGCGCCCGGTTCGGATTTGCCAAAGGCGCGGATCTCATACCCCAGACGTGTGCGCCAGATCAGCAGCCAGACCACAAGACAGGCGGCGACGGCGACAAAGAAGGTGACGTTGACGGGTGTGTTCTTGCCCCATTCAATGCCGAAATTCAGCGCCATGTCCGAGATTTTGGGCAGATGCGTCGATTCCGGGAACCGGGCCGATGCCGGGTCCATGCTGCCAACCGGGCGCAGCAGATTGACCAGCACATAGTTCAGCGCGGCGGCGGCGATAAAGTTGAACATGATCGTGGTGATGACGATATGGCTGCCACGTTTCGCCTGAAGCCATGCCGGGATCAGCGCCCATGCCGCGCCGAACAGCGCAGCCCCCACCATCGCCACGGGCAGCGCCAGCAGCCAATGCGGCAAGGGCAGCATCAGCAGCACCAGCGCAACGCCAAGGCCCCCCATCGCGGCCTGACCTTCGCCGCCGATATTGAACAGGCTGGCGTGATAGGCGACCATCACGGCCAGCCCGGTAAAGATGAAATTCGTGGTGTAATACAGCGTAAAACCCCAGCCATAGCTGGAGCCAAGCGCGCCTTCCACCATCGTGGTCAGCGCCATCCACGGGCTTTCCCCGATGGCCAGAATGACCAGCGCCGAAATCGCCATGGCGAGGATCAGCGAGATCAGCGGCGTCAGGATCACATCAGCCCATTTCGGCATCTTTTCCATCAGGTGTTGCCCCCTCGGGCGGGTGCCATGCGCTGACACAGATCAAGGAATGCCGCCGGGCGCGTGATCTGATCCCAATGCAGCGGATCGCCATTGCCGCCCACGACAGCCTGCGTGCGCGCGCGGGGAATGACGCCGGCCACCCCCGGATAGCTGCGCACGGCGACGATATTGCCTGACATCACGCCGCCACGCAGCGCGCCCTGACGCGCCTCGCCAAAGCAGCGGCTGTCGTCGTTGATCTGGGCAAAGGCGATGGCTACGCGCCCGTGCCATTTGGGATCGCTTTGCGGACCGGCCAGAACCGGGGTCTGATCGGTGCAGGCGGTGCCGCCAGCCGTGGTGACGCAATGGTCCGGATATTCTTCGCGGAATTCGGATTTCAGGATCGCATCGGGATCGGCCCATGCGCCGGTGTCCGTGCGTTCGCGGGCGGCACCGCGCGCCTCGGCTGCCAATGTCACGCGGTCGCCATGCGCGTCCTTGCCGTCACCCGGCGTCATTTCGGCAATGGTGGTGCAGCCTGCGGCCAGCAGAAGCGCGGTCAGGGGAAGCAGAAGAAAACGGCGGTGCATCAAAATTCCTTGGGTCGTTCTTCGACGGGCATCGAAGCCGCCGGAATGTGTGTCTGCGTCACGCCTGCCATCAGCAGGCCCAATTCGCCAGTGGTGGTGTCACCGGGCGCGCGTTCGCCCATGATCTGCCCGTCGAACATGACGGCGATGCGGTCCGACAGCGACAGGATTTCATCCAACTCGACGCTGACCAGCAGGATCGCCTTGCCCGCGTCGCGCAATTCCACGATGCGTTTGTGGATGAATTCGATCGCGCCGATATCGACGCCGCGCGTCGGCTGACCGATCAGCAACAGATCGGGATTGCGTTCAATTTCGCGCGCCACGACGATCTTTTGCTGGTTCCCGCCCGAAAAATTGCGCGCCGCCAGATCGCAATTCGGCGGCCGCACGTCAAAGCGTTTGATCTTGCCCTCGGCGTCCTTGCGGATGGCATTGTTGTCCATCAGCAGGCCGGTGTTGAATTCGGGCGCGTGGTGATAGCCGAAGGCGACGTTTTCCCAAGCGGCAAAATCCATGATCAGCCCTTCGACCTGCCGATCCTCGGGGATGTGGCCGATGCCCTGCCGCCGCCGTTCTGCCGCATTGCACAGCGCGCCCACCAATGGCACGTCCTGCCCGTTCATGCGGGCGGTGCCCGTAACCTTGCTGCCCTTTTCGGGATAGCCGCCCAGAACCTCTAGCAGCTGGGTCTGGCCATTGCCGCTGACGCCCGCGATGCCGACAATCTCGCCCGCGCGGATGTCCAGATCGATGCCGCGCAGCCGTTCGACGCCATCCTCATCCACCACGCGCAGCCCACGGATTTCCAGCACCGGCGCGCCGGGTTGGGCTGGCGCTTTTTCCACGTTCAGCAGCACCTTGCGGCCGACCATCAGTTCGGCCAGCTCGGCCGGGCTGGTCTGCGCCGTTTTGACAGATGCGACCATTTCGCCGCGCCGCATGACGGATACGTTGTCGGTGATCTCCATGATCTCGCGCAGCTTGTGGGTGATCAGGATGATCGTCTTGCCCTCGGCCTTCAGGCCCTGAAGGATGCGGAACAGGTGATCGGCCTCGGCGGGCGTCAGAACGCCGGTCGGTTCGTCAAGGATCAGGATATCGGCCTGCCGATACAGCGCCTTGAGGATTTCGACACGCTGCTGATGGCCGACCGACAGCTCCTCGATCGTCTCGTCGGGATCGACGCTTAGCTGATATTCCGCCGCCAGCTGTTTCAAGACGCCGCGCGCCTTGGCAAGCGAGGGGCGCAGCAGCCGCCCCTCCTCGGCCCCAAGGATGACGTTTTCCAGCACGGTGAAGTTCTGCACCAGCTTGAAGTGCTGAAACACCATGCCGATGCCCGCGCGGATGGCGGTCTGGCTGTCGGTGATCGTCAGCGGCTTGCCATTGATCAGCACCTGACCGGAATCGGGTTTGTAGAACCCGTAAAGGATCGACATCAGCGTCGATTTTCCGGCGCCGTTTTCGCCGATGATGCCGTGGATCGTGCCCTTTTCGACGCGCAGGTCGATGTCGCGGTTGGCCTGAACCGGGCCGAATGCCTTGGAAATACCGCGCAATTCGATGGCATAGGGGGCGGTCGCTGCGGACCGCCCCCCGTGATGTTGCTGCGCCGCGGACATATTACTGAACCGGGCAGGCGTTGTCGGTCATATAGTCGTGGACCTTGACCTCGCCCGAGGCGATCTTGGCGCGCGCATCGTCAATGGCGACCTGAATTTCAGCCGTGACCAGCGCCTTGTTGTTGTCGTCGATGGCGACATCAACGCCCTGTGCGCCCAGATCCATGACCTTGACGCCCGGAACCAGGTCGGTGCCCGCCGTGAAGGCGTCAAAGACGGCGTTGTCCACGCGTTTGACCATAGAGGTCAGCACCTTGCCCGGATGCAGGTGGTTCTGGTTGCTGTCCACGCCGATGGACAGGATGCCCTCATCCGCCGCCGCTTGCAGGATACCGATGCCGGTGCCGCCTGCCGCCGCATAGATCACGTCCGCGCCCTGGGACTTTTGCGCCTTGGCCAGTTCGCCGCCCTTCACCGGGTCGTTCCATGCCGCAGGCGTCGTTCCGGTATAGTTGATCAGCACCTTGCCATCAGGCTTGGTGGCCTTGAAGCCCTGCGCATAGCCGCATTCGAATTTGTGGATCAGCGGAATGTCCATGCCGCCGATAAAGCCGACGGTATCGGTCTTGGACACCAACGCGGCCATGACGCCCGCCAGATAGCTGCCCTGTTCTTCGGTAAAGACGACCGATTGCACGTTCGGCTGATCGACCACCATGTCGATGATGGCGAATTTCACGTCCGGGTAATCGGGGGCGACCTTGTTCAGCACGTCACCAAAGGCAAAGCCGGTCATGACGATGGGGTTGGCGCCGGTTTCTGCCAGACGACGCAGGGCCTGTTCGCGCTGCGCCTCGGACTGCATTTCCAGTTCCTTATAGGCGCCGCCGGTTTCCTCGACCCAACGCTGCGCGCCGCCATAGGCTGCCTCGTTGAAAGATTTGTCGAATTTGCCGCCAAGGTCAAAGATCAGTGCCGGATCGGCCATTGCCACGCCTGCGGTCATTGCAGTCATCGCGCAGCCCGCCAGAAGCGATTTCATCAAACTCATCCTCAAGCCTCGTCCTGTTGACGCGTGCGATTCAAGCCGCCCGCTGATGGGCTATTTAGGGCGCAACGCCTGTGGCGGGTCAACAGGCTTTCTGCGCGGGCGGCAGGTCCAGCCGCATCACCACCGCGTCGCGCCCGGGGCGATAGTAGTTGCGCCTGACGCCCGCATCTTGCCAGCCAAGCGTGTCGTAAAGCGCGCGGGCGGCGGTGTTGTCGGCGGCAACCTCAAGGAACGCGGCGGCGGCGCCACGGCGCTGTGAGGTTGCGGCGAAATCGGCGGTCAGATCGCGCGCGACACCCTGCCTGCGGGCGGCGGGGGCCACGGCCAGGGTCAGCAATTCGGCCTCATCCGCGATGACGCGGCCCAGCAGAAATCCCTGCGGGCGGGTCAGCAGAAAGCTGTGTGGCAGGGCCAGCAGGTCGTGGAATTCGCGCGCCGACCACGGGCGCGGGGCATCGTCAAAGCATTGCGCGTGCAGCGATGCCAGATCGTCGGGCGTCACGGCAGAATGACCGGCGCCGGATCGCGGGGCGGCGCCGCATCGGCGGGCCGCAGATACAACGGCGCCGGGCGTGGGCCGGGATCGGCGCGGCGCCGGGCGGCAAGACGCGCGATGGCTTCGGCCAGCGGAACCACCGGCGCAGCCGGCGCAAGGCCGGGCGGCAGCGCGCCGGTCACAGCTTGCTGTGGCCGGCCCCCCTGTTGGCCGTCGTCGGCGTCGGTGAAATCCTGCCAGACCATCTGATCGCCGCGCAACGTCACCGCCACCCGGCAAGGCCGGGGCAGGCCAAAGGCCGCGGCTTCGGTGATGCTGACGCCGATGGCCGGAACGCCCAGTGACAACGCCAGCCCGCGCGCGGCCGCTACCGCCACCCGGATGCCGGTGAAATTTCCCGGACCCGTGCCGACGCCGATCACGTCCAGATCAAGCCATGTCATCCCGGCGCCGGTCAGCATGTCGTGCAACATCGGCATCAGGCGTTCGGCCTGACCCTTGGCCATCTCTTCATGCAGGGACGCCAGAACCCGGTCGCCTTGCAGTAAAGCGGCCGCGCAATGCGCGGCCGATGTGTCGAAGCCAAGGGCAATCGTGTCAGGCAACGGGCCGGACCTCGATCACCTCGGGGATGTAATGGCGCAACAGGTTTTCGATCCCCATCTTCAACGTCAGCGTCGATGACGGGCAGCCCGCGCAGGCACCCTGCATATGCAGATAGACGATGCCGCGATCAAAGCCGTGAAAGGTGATGTCGCCGCCATCCTGCGCCACGGCGGGACGCACGCGGGTGTCCAGCAATTCCTTGATCTGCACGACGATTTCCGCGTCCGGGCCATCATGTGACGCATGGCCGGATATATCGGCCGCCGCGCCGTCGATGGCCGGGGCACCAGACTGGAAATGTTCCATGATGGCGCCAAGAACCGACGGCTTCAGATGATCCCATGGCGCGTCATCGGCCTTGGTCACGGTCACGAAATCGCGGCCCAGAAAGACCCCGGTGACGCCATCGACTGCAAAGATGCGTCGCGCCAGCGGCGATGCGGCGGCGGCATCGGCATTCGGAAAATCGGCGGTGCCATCGCCCAGCACGACATCTCCGGGCAGGAATTTCAGCGTGGCGGGATTCGGCGTGGTTTCGGTCTGGATGAACATCGGGGGTGCTCCTTTGCCCAGTCATATGGCGATGGGGGGGCTTGGGGTCAAGCGTTTGGCCCCTGATCAGGTAATCGCTTCAAGCCGTTCCTTTGAGATGTCGGCAGGCACAAGCGTCACCGGGCAGGGCAGTGTCGCCGCATCGCGCAGCAGCCGCGTCAGCACCGGGTTCTGCCCCGATTTTTCCGCGCTGAGGCCGATGGCCACGATGCCGATTTCCGGGTCTTCGGAAATCAGGCGGATCAATTCATCCGCCGGGTCGCCTTCGCGGATGATCAGTTCGGGTTCGACCTTGGGGCGCGACCGCATCCATTTGGCAAACACCTCGAAATGCGCCTCGATCCGTTCCTGCGCCTCGGCCCGCATCACATCGGCCACGCCAAAGCCATGCTGGATCTCCTCGGCCGGGATGACCGACAGGATCACCACCCCGCCCCCGGAATTAGAGGCCCGCATGGCCGCAAAACGCATGGCATTCAGGCATTCGCGGCTGTCATCGAACAGGACAAGAAACTTGCGCATCGGGGGGTTCCGCATCGTCGTTTTCGCGCCGACAGTGGCCGAACTGCAATGGTCGCGCAAGTCATTCGGCCAAATCCTGCCATGCCGGTTTCCAACTTCCACACGTTATGCTAGGCGATTCCGAAGCAAAATTAAGCGAGCGGACCGCATCGTGACCATTCACCACGATTGGGACAAGGCCGAGTTGGCGCAGCTAGCCAGGTTCTCGGGGCCAAAGATGGCGTGGTTTCTGGCCGAAACCGGCGCAGGCAATCCCATGCCGCGCACCAAACGCATGTTCGACGTGACGCTTGCACTTGTTCTGCTGGTGCCGCTGTCGGTGGTCATGGCGGTGGTTGCGCTGATCCTGCTGATCATGCAGGGCAAGCCGATCTTCTACGCCGCGCCCCGCATGAAGTCGGTGGACAAGACCTTCATGCACCTGAAATTTCGCACGATGCTGTGTCAGGATGATGACTCGGGCGTAACGGGCGGTCACAAAAGCTGGCGCATCACGCCCTTGGGCCGGTTTCTGCGCCGCACCCGCATCGACGAATTGCCGCAGCTGTTCAACATCCTGAAGGGCGACATGAGCTTTGTCGGACCGCGTCCGACGATCCGCGAATATGTCGAACGCTTTCCCACCGTCTATGGTCAGGTGCTGCAAAGCCGTCCGGGTGTGACCGGGCTGGCCACGCTGATCTATCACCGCCACGAAGATCGCATCCTGTCGCGCTGCCGCAGCGCCGAGGCGACCGAGGCCGCCTATGTCCGCCGTTGCCTGCCGTCCAAGCTGAAGATCGACCTGATCTATCAGCGCAACCGCAGCTTCAAGATGGACATGTGGATCATGTGGCGCACGGTGATGATCGTCGTCTATCGCGACGAAAAGCTGCGCAGGCATCGCCGCGGCGGCAATATCGGCCCGATCCGCGTATCAGGGCTGACGCCCCGCGCCTGATGGCGGTGCGCAGACACGGCGTCAGTCAATCTTGAACCAACCCGTCCCGACGATACATCCCACATCTGCAACGCGCTATCTGGTGACAGGTGGCGCGGGTTTCATTGGCACGCATCTGGTGCGGCGCCTGCTGGCCGATGGCGCGCGGGTTACGGTGCTGGACGATCTGTCGTCGGGCAAATGGCGCGAGGGCGCGGGCGGCGCGCGTCTGGTTCGGGGCGATATCCGCGATGCCGCGCTGATGCGACAACTGGCCCATGATGCGGACGGCATCTTCCATCTGGCCGCCTGCGTGTCGGTGACCGAATCGATCCGCAACTGGCGCCACAGCCACGACATCAATCTGGGCGGCACGATCAGCGTGTTTCAGGCCGCGCAGCAGGCCGGGAACGTGCCCGTCATCTATGCCTCATCCGCGGCGATCTATGGGCCGGGGGCCAGCGAGGGGGCGAATACGGAAACGCTGCTGCCGCGCCCGATTTCGCCCTATGCCGCCGACAAACTGGGCTGCGAACATCAGGCGGCGGCGATGGCGGCGATCCACGGGCTGCCATCCGTCGGGCTGCGGTTTTTCAACGTCTATGGCGCAGGGCAGGACGCGGCGTCCCCCTATGCCGGGGTGATTGCGCGGTTTCTGGCGAACCGTCTGGCCGCGCGTCCGCATGACATATACGGCGACGGGCTGCAAAGCCGCGATTTCCTGCATGTCGATGATGTGGTGGCCGGGATGATGCTGGCCCGCGACATGTTGCAACCGGGCGGCGGCGCGCGGGTTTACAACCTGTGCACCGGCGTCGGGTCAAGCCTGCTGGATGTGATCGCGGTTCTGGACCAGCTGGCCGGGGGCGCGGCGTTGCCGACGCGGTTCCATCCGGCGCGTGACGGGGATATTCGCCGGTCACTTGGCGCGCCCGATGCGGCGCGGCGTGATCTGGGCTTTGCAGCGCAGGTGACGCTGATGCAGGGTCTGGCGCGGCTGTGGCAGGATGCGCAGGATCAGGTGAACGGATCGGCGGGATAGCCGACACCGGTCAGATACAGACCCTGCGGCGGGCAGACCGGGCCACATGCGGCGCGGTCACGCGCGGCCAAGGCATCACCCACCCGGTCCGGCGACCATGATCCGGCGCCCACGCGCTCCAGCGTGCCGACAATCGACCTGACCTGATTGTGCAGAAACGACCGCGCCCGCAGGCTGAACCGGTATTCTTGCCCATGCGGGATTTCGGTTTCGGTGATCGTGATTTGATCCAGCGACTTGACCGGGCTTTTCGCCTGACAGATCGAGGACCGGAAGGTGGTGAAATCGTGGTGGCCGATCAGATGCGCCGCCCCCGCCCGCATCGCGTCCAAGTTCAGCGGATGCGTGACCTGCCAGACGCGGCCACGTTCATGCGTGACAGGCGCGCGCCGTGCGATCAGCCGGAACAGATAGCGCCGTTCGGTCGCGGAAAAGCGGGCGTGGAAATCGTCATCGACAGGTGCGGCCATCAGCACGGCAACGGGCGCGGGCTTCAGATGCCAGTTCAGCGCCTCGGACAGGCGAAAGGCGTCCCAATCACGGTCCAGATCGGCATGGGCGACCTGACCCGTTGCGTGGACGCCCGCATCGGTGCGCCCTGCCGCCGCGATCCGCGCGCCCTTGGCGAAACCGGGGTCCAGACGCGCCAGTGCGGCTTCG
>QIRE01000225.1_pt1 | contig 12573 bp, 10 predicted proteins | sample 2940141 | NCBI WGS metagenome assembly QIRE01 (sample SAMN09273532, study PRJNA473421) | Gut metagenome, whole genome shotgun sequencing project. | isolation source: gut tissue | host: Folsomia candida VU population | place: Netherlands: Amsterdam | collected 2016-03-06
GTCTTTATTGCGCATGATCTTGCGGTGATCAGACATATCAGTGACCGGGTGATGGTGTTGTATCTGGGCAAGGTGATGGAAATGGCGGCGGTGCGCGACATCTTTGACAGCCCGCAACATCCCTATACTCAGGCGCTGTTATCGGCGGTGCCGGTGCCGGACCCGTCGCATGATCCGGCCTCGGTGATGGTGCCGCTGCGGGGCGACCTGCCCTCACCGATCAATCCGCCATCGGGCTGTGTGTTCCGCACGCGCTGCCCCCGCGCGCAGACGCGATGCACCACCGAGACGCCGCGCCTGACCGGCGCAGACCACCAGATCGCCTGCCATTTCCCCGGACCGCTGACGCCTGCGGAAATCGCCCGCGCCCGCATGATGCAGGCCGCCTGACATGGCCCGCCGTCCCGGAGCAACCCCCGATTACCGCGCCCGTTGGGCCGCACTTCGCAACATCCCGCCATTTCTGCGGATGGTCTGGCGCGCAAGCCCGTTGCTGACGGCGGTGATGGTGCTGCTGCGCGTCACCCGCGCGCTGCTACCCGTCGCGATGCTATGGGTCGGCAAGCTGATCATAGATGAGGTCGTGCGCCTGCTTGCGCTTGACGCTGGCCCACAAAGCCTTGGCGACTGGTGGGCCAGCGGCCTTGCGGGCCATCTGATCGCGCTGATCATCGCCGAACTTGCGCTGGCGCTGGCGTCCGATCTGCTGGGGCGGCTGGTGAATTACACCGACAGCCTGTTGCAGGAACGGCTGGTCATTTCGCTGTCCACGCGGCTGATGGATCACGCGGCCGAACTTGACCTTGCCAGTTTTGAGGACGCGGGCTTTCAGGACCGGCTTGACCGCGCCCGCCGCCAGACCGTTGGGCGTCTGCCGCTGTTGGGTCAACTGATGCAGCAATTGCAGGACAGCGTGACCGTGGCCAGCTTTGGCGCCGGGCTGATCGCCTATAACCCGTGGCTGGTGGTGCTGCTGCTGCTGGCGATGATCCCGGTCCTTGTGGGCCAGATGCATTTCAACGCCGAACTTTACGCGATGAACTGGCGCCGCGCGCCCGATCAGCGTGAACGCGACTATATCCGCATGATCTCTGCGCAGGCCGAAACCGCGAAAGAGGTCAAGATATTCGCCCTGAACGGTTTTCTGCGCGACCGCTATCTGCTGCTGGCCGAACGGTTCTATACCGAAAACCGTATCATCAACCGCCGTCAGCTTGCGGTGATGGCGGCCCTGACCAGCCTTGGGACGCTGTGCTATTACGGTGCCTATCTGTGGATAATCGGGCGCACGCTGACGGGCACCCTGACCCTTGGCGATCTGGCTTTTCTGTCGGGCAGCTTCCTGCGCCTGCGCGGGCTGATCGAGGGGCTTTTGAACAATTTCAGCGCCATGGCCGGACAGGCGCTGTATCTTGATGATCTTTACGGCTTTTTCAAAGAGGTGCCCAGCATCGCATCACCCCCCGGCGCATTGCCGGTGCCGCAGCCGATCCGCGAAGGGATCACCTTTGAAAATGTCGGCTTTCGCTATGCGGGCGCCGAACGATGGGCCGTGCGGGGGCTGTCATTCACGCTGCGCGCGGATGAAACCGTCGCGCTGGTCGGCGAAAACGGCGCGGGAAAGACCACCATCGTCAAGCTGCTGGCACGGCTTTACGACCCGACCGAAGGCCGCATCCTGCTGGATGGGCGCGACCTGCGCGACTATGATCTGGATGGCCTGCGCGGCATGATCGGCGTGATATTCCAGGATTTCGTCCGCTATGCCATGACCGCCGCCGAAAACATCGCCATCGGCCGGATCGAGGCGCGCGATGACCGCCCCCGGATCATCGCCGCCGCCAATCGTGCGCTGGCCGATCAGGTGATCGCGAAACTGCCCGCGGGCTATGATCAGATGGTCGGCAAGCGTTTTGAACATGGCATGGACCTGTCGGGCGGCGAGTGGCAAAAGCTGGCCATCGCCCGGGCCTATATGCGGGATGCGCAGGTTCTGGTGCTGGACGAACCCACCGCCGCACTGGACGCCCGCGCCGAGTTCGAGGTGTTTCAGCGTTTCAAGGATCTTGCCGCCGGCCGCAGCGCATTGCTGATTTCGCACCGCTTCAGCAGCGTGCGCATGGCCGACCGCATCCTTGTCCTGAACGCCGGTCAGGTCGAGGCACAGGGCACGCATGGCGAGCTGCTGGCCACCAGCCCCCGTTATCGCGATTTGTTCGAGTTGCAGGCACAGGGCTATCGCTAAGCCGGCCCTTTAAGTTGTGCGAACTCCACTTCCTAAGCCACTAATATAAAACAATAATCACCAGATGGTTGCAATTCGTTAATCATTTGCAAGATAGCTGACCCCACCGACTCCGGAATAACATCACAGCAACGTGACCCTCTGCGTTTCCAGTGTTTTGTTCAGGATCAACCAATATGAAAACCTTGCTTTTGTCTGCGGCCATAATTGCATCTGCCGCAGCCGCTCACTCTGCAACATTCGTTTATGACATGCAGCTCGGCTATAATGGGCTGACCTACAAATCCGCGAAGGTCGTAAAAGAGACCGCTGATAATGAGGAAGCCACCGTCATTCACAATGGCGACATGCGTGCCGAAGATAATCAGTGGCGTCTGAAAACCCAGCTTCAACAATATGAGATCGGCACATCGATCAATTTGCGGGTAATCGCCGAATTGTCAGAAGATGTCGCGACCGTCGACGAAGTCTATTATGGCAACATGACGCTTTGCCAAATAGGCGCGATGACCTGCGCAGTTGCAGGTTCGACCGGCGGCGGTGCGGTTCTTGATCCGTATAAACTACATTTCACCTGGTTTGATAACGCAGAGCTTCAAGGCGGAACGAAAGTTGGCGACTTGGTCAGCTATATGTTCGTCGAGAACTATACTGGAACCTACGGTCAATACTACGACGCGGACGAAGCGGCCTATTACTATACAAGCTACGACCATGTCGTCATGAACTTCACAATTCTTGATGTGAACGAGTTCCCGGAAATCGCCCCCGTCCCCCTGCCCGCATCAGCCGCGTTGCTGATCGCCGGGCTTGGCGGTCTGGCTGCGATGCGCCGCCGCCGGACCTGATCGCGCCGCATGAACACCGCCGCGATGCCCGCAAGGCGTCGCGGCTTTTTCATGCCCGCCACATCCATATCCGCAACAGCCCACGAAAAAGCCCGCCCCCATCGCAGGGGGCGGGCCAATATCATCCAATCCGGCAGGATCAGTTGCGGTTCAGTGCCGCGCCAAGGATATCGCCCAGTGACGCGCCCGAATCCGAGCTGCCATAGGTGTCGATAGCTTCTTTTTCCTCGGCGATTTCGCGTGCCTTGATCGACAGGCCAAGACGACGGGTCTTGGTGTCGACGTTGGTGACGCGCGCATCAACCTTGTCACCGACCTGGAAACGCTCGGGGCGTTGGTCCTGACGGTCACGGGCCAGATCCGAACGGCGGATGAACGACTTGACGCCGTTGAATTCCACCTCGACGCCGCCGTCTTCGATCGCAGTGATCTCAACCGTGACGACCGAACCACGCTTCACGCCGTCAACGGCTTCGGCCATGCCTTCGTTTTCCAGCGACTTAATCGACAGCGAGATACGCTCTTTCTCGACATCAACGTCCTGGACAACGGCTTTGACCACGTCGCCCTTGCGGAAGTCCTGAATGGCGTCTTCGCCACGCGCATCCCACGAGATGTCCGACAGGTGAACCATGCCGTCGATATCGCCGTCTAGGCCGACAAACAGACCGAATTCGGTGATGTTCTTGACTTCGCCTTCGATGACGGTGCCCGACGGATGGGTTTCGGCAAAGACTTCCCACGGGTTGCGTTGGGTTTGCTTCAGGCCCAAGGACACGCGGCGCTTGGCTTCGTCGATTTCCAGAACCATCACGTCAACCTCTTGCGAGGTGGACACGATTTTGCCCGGATGGACGTTTTTCTTGGTCCAGGACATTTCCGAAACGTGAACCAGACCTTCGACGCCGGCTTGCAGTTCGACGAACGCGCCGTAGTCGGTGATGTTGGTCACGCGGCCCTGATGGACCGAGCCGATCGGGAAGCGGTCGCCAACGGTATCCCACGGATCCGCTTGCAGTTGCTTCATGCCCAGGCTGATGCGGTGGCTGTCCTTGTTGATCTTGATGACCTGAACCTTGACGGTTTCACCGATCGCCAGAATCTCGGACGGGTGGTTGACGCGGCGCCATGCCATGTCGGTGACGTGCAGCAGGCCGTCAACGCCGCCCAGATCAACGAACGCACCGTATTCGGTGATGTTCTTGACCACGCCATCGACGGTCTGACCTTCGGTCAGGTTGGCGATGACTTCGGCGCGCTGTTCGGCGCGGCTTTCTTCCAGGATCGCGCGGCGCGAGACAACGATGTTGCCACGGCGACGGTCCATTTTCAGGATCTGGAACGGCTGCTTCAGACCCATCAGCGGGCCGGCGTCGCGCACGGGGCGCACGTCAACCTGCGAACCCGGCAGGAACGCAACAGCGCCGCCCAGATCGACCGTGAAGCCGCCTTTGACGCGACCGAAGATGGCGCCATCGACGCGCTCTTCGCTGGCATAGGCTTTTTCCAGACGATCCCAGGCTTCTTCGCGGCGGGCTTTCTCGCGCGAGATGCTGGCTTCGCCCCGTGCGTTTTCGACGCGGTCCAGATAAACCTCGACTTCGTCACCAACCTTGATGCTGGCTTCTTCGCCGGGATTTGCGAATTCTTTCAGATCGACGCGGCCTTCCATCTTGTAGCCGACATCGATGATGGCCTGACCTGCCTCGATGGCAATAACACGGCCTTTGACAACGCTGCCCTCATCGGGGGTGTCAATTTCGAAGCTTTCGTTCAGAAGGGCTTCGAACTCCTCCATGGTCGCTTTAGCGCACATATATAATCAGTTTCCTTTGTGTCTGTTACTGGCCATGCGGTTGGCTCCGCCGGTCTTTATGATGCCTTCGGGAACGACAAAGGGTCGTGGCATGACGCCCGACCCGTTCCGAATGCGGCCTGTTCTGGCCATGTCGCCCAAATGACTGCGGGTCATATAGTGCGGTTTCACGGCGATCTCAACTTAAAACTGGGCGGCGGGGATATGTCTGGCCGACAATAACGCTTGCAGCAAGATGCCGTCGCCCGTTAGGTTCTGAAAAACATATCGCACCTTGAGGTTCCCATGCTGCGCCCTGCCCTGATCGCCCTTATGACCGCATCTGCCCTGCCCGCCATGGCCGAAGATGTCAGCGTCTTTGCCGCCGCGTCGTTGAAAAACGCGCTGGATGAGGTCGCGGCAGGTTTCACCGCCGACACCGGCAACAGCGTTACGATTTCCTATGCCGGGTCGAATGCGCTGGCCAAGCAGATCATCGAAGGCGCGCCGGCTGATATCTTCATCTCGGCCAATACGGAATGGGTGGATGAGGTTGAAAAGACAGGGCTTGTCACGGAACGGGCCGACCTTCTGGGCAACAAGCTGGTGTTGATCGCGCATGGTGCGGACGCCGCCGCGGTCGATGTCGCGGGCGCCGATATCGCGGCGCTGCTGGCGGGCGGCAAGCTGGCAATGGCGCTGGTCGATTCCGTTCCTGCGGGCCAATATGGCAAGGCCGCGCTGGAACATCTGGGCCAATGGGACGCGGTTCAGGCGGATGTCGCGCAATCCGATAACGTGCGCGCGGCGCTGGCGCTGGTGGCGACCGGTGAGGCGCCTTTTGGCATCGTCTATGCCACCGATGCCGCGGCCGAGGATAACGTCACCATCGTCGGCGAATTTCCCACGGACAGCTATCCGGCCATCACCTATCCGGCCGCGCTGTTGAAAGAATCCGCAGACGATGCCGACCGCGCCTTTTACAACGCATTGTCAGGCGATGCCGCAGATGCCATTTTCGCCAAGCATGGTTTCGTGGTGACAAACTGATTTGCCCGATTGGCTGACCCCTGAGGCGTGGCAGGCCGTCCGCCTGTCGCTGCGCGTCTCACTCTGGGCGGTCGCGGCCAGCCTGCCTTTGGGCATCTTTACGGCCTATGCGCTGGCCCGCTGGCGGTTTCCGGGTCACGGGCTGCTGAACGGGTTGGTGCATCTGCCGCTGGTGCTGCCGCCGGTCGTCACCGGCTATCTGTTGCTGCTGACCTTTGGGCGGCGCGGTGTTGTGGGGCAATGGCTGGACCAGATCGGCATCGTGCTGGCCTTTCGATGGACCGGCGCGGCGCTGGCTGCCGCCATCATGGCCTTTCCGCTGATGGTGCGCGCCATCCGGCTGGCGATAGAGGCCGTGGACCCAAAGCTGGAACAGGCCGCGTCAACGCTTGGTGCGCCCCGGCTATGGGTGTTCATGACGGTGACGCTGCCCCTGATCCTGCCGGGCATTCTGGCGGGGGTGGTGCTGGCCTTCGCCAAGGCGATGGGTGAATTCGGCGCCACGATCACCTTTGTGTCGAACATTCCGGGGCAGACGCAGACCCTGCCATCCGCCATCTATGCCTTTCTGCAAGTCCCGGGCGGAGAGGCCGCCGCCGCCCGGCTGGTCGTCATCGCCGTCGCCATCGCGATGCTGGCGCTGATCCTGTCGGAATGGCTGTCGCGGGCGGTCGCGCGGCGGATCAGGGGGGCGTGATGCTGCATGTCGCGCTGCGCCATGCCTTTCCGGGGTTCACGCTGGATGCCAGTTTTGATGCGCCCCCCGGCATCACCGCGCTGTTTGGCCGGTCGGGATCGGGCAAGACCACCATCGTCAACGCGGTGGCGGGGCTGCTCTGCACCGATACGGGCCGGGTGCAGATCGACGACCGGGTACTGACCGACAGCGCGACCGGCGTATTCGTGCCGCCCCACCGCCGACGCGTTGGCTATGTCTTTCAGGACGCTCGGCTTTTCCCGCATATGACGGTGCAACAGAACCTGCTTTACGGGCGCTGGTTCCGGGGCGGCGCTGCTGTGCCAGCCGCCCGGATCATTGATCTTCTGGGCATCGGCCCGTTGCTGACCCGCCGCCCTGCCGCGCTGTCGGGGGGCGAGAAACAGCGCGTGGCCCTTGGCCGGGCGATCCTGTCGGACCCGCAGATCCTGCTGATGGATGAACCACTGGCGGCGCTGGATGAGGCGCGCAAGAACGACATCCTGCCCTATCTTGAACGCCTGCGCGATGAGGTGGGGTTGCCGATCCTCTATGTCAGCCATGCCCTGGCCGAGGTTGCGCGCCTTGCCACAACCGTCGTGCTGATCGACGCGGGCCGCGTGGCTGCGGCGGGCCCGGTGGCCCAGATCATGTCGTCGCCCGACACCGCGCCGATCCTTGGCCTGCGAGAGGTCGGCGCGATCCTGACGGCGCGCGTCGCCGCGCAGGAACCAGACGGGCTGACCCGGCTGATCACCGACGCGGGGCCGCTGTTTCTGCCACGGATCAACGCCGCCGATGGGGCGCATCTGCGGCTGCGCATTCTGGCGCAGGATGTGATGATCGCGCTGACACCGCCGCAGGATATTTCCGCGCTGAACGTCATTCCCGCCACGATCCGCGACCTGACCGCGACCGACACGGGCGTCCTGCTGCGGCTGGACGCCGGCGGGCAGACGATCCTGTCGCGGATCACGGCGCGGTCTGCCGCGACGCTGGCCCTGCGCCCCGGTCTGACCGTTCACGCGGTGCTGAAGGCGGTTTCCGTCGCGCCGGGAACGATCGGCGTTTCTGGCGGCTGACCCGCGATCCAGATGCCGTCGCGGCGAGCGAAATATTCGAATTCCGGCGTGTCGAACTCATCACGGTCCATCGGCGCGATATGGCGTTCGATCACCAGATCACCGCCGTCGATGTCCAGCACCGCGAATTCATTCTGCCGGTCGCTGAGGCGCGCGCAAAGCGCCGTGCCCGCCTGCACCTGCAAGACCTGCGGATGCGCGGTCTGATCCAGCATTGCCCCCGTCGCCCAGACATGCAGATGGCCCGACAGCACGATCTGGCCGCCCGCCCCTGCCAGCCGCGCCAAGGCCTGCGGCGCGTGACGCGACAGGTCCTTATCGACCTGCGCCAGATGTTCCATCGGGTGATGCAGCGCCACGATATTCATCGCCAGTGGATCAAGGCTGCCGATGACGCGGCCGATCTCTGCGTCGCGGATAATGCCGCGCTGGACCGCAAAGGCATCGACGCTGTTCATCCCGATGACACGCGCCTGCCCCGCCACCCGCATCGGCGCAAGATCGCGATCAATGGCGTGACGATACCCGCCAAAGGGCCGCAGCCAGCGCACCGGCAGGTTATACAGCGGCACATCATGGTTGCCCGGAACCACCATCAGCGGGGCGCGGATCTGCGACAGAAACTGCGCCGCCTGCGCATATTGCGCCGACCGTCCGCGATGGGTCACATCGCCCGTCACGACAACCAGATCGGCGCGCAAGCAGTTGATGCGGTCCAGCAACGGCTGCACCAGTTCGGCACGATGGAACCCGAAATGCAGGTCCGACAGATGCAGGATGCGGGTCAAGCGTCGGCATCCTTGGTCTTGCTGCGGCCATCGGCGGGCAACAGAACGCGCAGCGCGTCATGCCAGACCGCCAGATGAAACGGGCAGGCCATCGTGGTCTTTTCGCCGTCATGCGCGACCAGCTGACGGCCCTTGTTCGTCTCGATGGTCAATTCATCGGTGATGATCAGATCGAAATCGCTGTCCTTCGCCGAAAATCCAAAGGCCAGCCGCAGCGCCGATCGCATCAGCGGCAGCGGCTTTTTCGCCTTGGCGATCAGGATGGCGAAATTGCCAGCGCGGATGTCGTCGGCCCCGTCCAGACCAAAGCTGTCCAGCTGATAGGCGCTGCGGGCCACGAACACCAAGGCCGTGGTAAAGCTTTGCTTTTGCCCATCGACGCGCGCGGTCAGCCGCATTGGATGGCGCAGCCGCCGCATCGCCACCAGCACCGACCAATAGGCCGCCAGCCGCGAACGGCCCCACCGCTTGTAAATCCCCTCGCGCGTTTTCAGGATATGGGGATAGGCGCCCAGACTGATATTGTTCAGAAATACCAGATTTTCGATGCGCCCCACATCGACATGCACCGGCGCGGCATCGCGCAGCGTGTCCAGCGCATCTTCATGCGTTTCGCCGACACCAAGATCGCGCGCGAAATAGTTGAACGTCCCGCCGGGCAGGATGCCCATGATTGCGTCGGTCCCGGCCAGGGCGCCCGCGACGGCAGATTGCGTGCCATCGCCACCATCCGCGACGATCACGTCAAACCCGTCATTGACCGCGCGCCGTGCCATATCGGTCAGGCGTGATCCGTCATCGGTCTGGCGAATTTCAAACCGGGCGACGGCAGGGCGCAGCGCCTGTTCGATCTGATGCACGGCGTCGGCGTCCTTTTTGCCAGACCCGCGATTGCGGATCACGCACAGGCTTGCACGGGAAAGATCGAAAGGCTCGGCACTGTCCGACATCTGGGGGGGGTCCGTTTCTGCGTTTCAACAGCAGAACACCCGGACCCCTACCCCGGTTTCACAAATGTTTAGCTGCTTTCTCGACCGAGGCGTTCAGCCCCGCCCCGCCCTGCCCGATATAATCCAGCAGTTGCGCGCGCATCCGCGGTTCCCAGTAATCGCGCAGGTGATCGGCGATTTTTTCGGACGGCTCACCGGGTTGGGTGTTGAAGAAGGCGGCAATCTGGTTGGCCATCATGACCATTTTTTCAGGCGACATCGGAGACCTTTGCCCGCAGGCGTTCAGGATGACAGAAAAGATCGAAACCATCGCCGCGCGCGAATGCGGCAAGGGTCAGGCCCGCATCCTGCGCCAGACGCAGCGCGTGCAGGGTGGGCGCGGATACGGCAATCAGCACGGCACAGCCCGCCATGACGCATTTCTGCACCATCTCGGTCGAGACGCGGCTGGTCAGAACGATGGCCCCCTGCGCCGGATCGACGCCCGCATGGACCATCGCGCCGATCAGCTTGTCCAGCGCGTTGTGGCGGCCCACATCCTCGCGCGCAAGGATTACGCCCCGCCCCGGCAGCAGAAACCCGGCGGCGTGAACCGCGCGGGTCCGGTCGTGCATAGGCTGCCAATCGCGCAGGCTTTCGGTGGCGGCACCGATCTGCGCGGAGGTCAGCATCGGCCCCGCATGGCCCAGATGCGGCAGATCGCGCACCGCCGCGTCGATGCTGTCGATCCCGCACAGCCCGCAGCCCACCGGCCCCGCAAGCGAACGTCGCCGCGCCGACAGCGCCGCGCCGCGATCCTCGGCCAGCCACATCTGCGCCTCAAGGCCCTTTGGGTGGGCGATCACCTCGATGCTGGCGATCTGCGCCGGGTTGGTGATGATCCCTTCGGTCAGCGAAAAGCCAAGCGCGAAATCCGCCACATCGGCGGGCGATGCCATCATCACCGCATGGGTCGATCCGTCATAGACCATCGCAACAGCCGTCTCTTCGGGCAGCGCGCGCGTCACCGCAACCGCGCCGCCCGATGCGTGATGATGCACGGCGTCAACAGCCCCAAAGGGCGGCGGCAGCGGCATCGGCTATTCCGCAGCCGTCATGATCCGGCGCGACAGTTCGGCCTGCTGGTTATAGCTTTCCTGCCAGTCGGTCGGACCGTTCGAGGGGCTGACCTGCACCGCCGTGACCTTGAATTCCGGGCAATTGGTCGCCCAATCGGAAAAGTCGGTCGTGACGACATTGGCCTGCGTCGCGGGATGGTGGAACGTGGTATAGACCACCCCCGCCGCAACCCGGTCGGTCAGCGTGGCGCGCAGCGTCGTTTCGCCCGCGCGCGATGCCAGCCGCACCCAATCGCCTTCGTTCACGCCGCGCTGTTCGGCGTCATGGGGATTGATCTCAAGCACGTCTTCGGGGTGCCATGCGGTGTTTTCGGTCCGCCGGGTCTGCGCGCCGACATTGTAATGCGCCAGAATCCGGCCCGTGGTCAGCAACAGCGGGAAGCGTGGCCCGGTGCGTTCATCGGTCGCCACATATTCCGTGACCATGAAATGCCCCTTGCCCGACACAAAGCCATCGACATGCATCAAGGGCGTGCCGTCCGGCACGTCTTCGTTGCAGGGCCACTGAACCGAGCCTTTTTCCTCAAGCACCTCATAGTTCACGCCCGCGAAGCTTGGCGTGGTGGTGGCGATTTCCTCCATGATCTGACGGGGATGGGTATAGGTCCACGGCGCGCGTCCGCTTTCCTTCAGCAGCGCATTGGCCAGCAGCTGCGTGACCTCCCAATCCTCATACCCGTTGCGGGGCGCCATCACCTTGCGCACGCGGTTGATGCGGCGTTCGGCATTGGTGAAGGTGCCATCCTTTTCAAGGAAGCTGCTGCCCGGCAGGAACACATGGGCATAGTTCGCAGTCTCATTCAGGAACAGATCGTGGACGATCACGCATTCCATCGCCGCCAGACCGGCTGCGACGTGATGGGTATCGGGGTCCGATTGCAGGATATCCTCGCCCTGACAGTAAAGCCCCTTGAAGCTGCCCGCGACGGCCGCGTCCAACATGTTGGGGATGCGCAGGCCGGGTTCCGGGTCGATCTGGCAATCCCATGCCGCTTCAAAGATTTCGCGCACATCGGGCAGTTTGACGTGGCGATAGCCGGGCAGTTCATGCGGGAATGACCCCATGTCGCACGATCCCTGCACGTTGTTCTGGCCACGCAGCGGGTTCACGCCGACGCCCGCACGACCGATATTGCCGGTCAGCATCGCAAGGTTCGCGATGCCGATGACGGTGGTTGACCCCTGCGAATGTTCTGTCACACCCAGCCCGTAATAGATCGCGCCATTGCCACCCGTCGCATAAAGCCGCGCGGCGGCGCGCAGATCGGCGGCGGGAACGCCGGTCAGCAGTTCTGTCGCCTCGGGGGAATGGCGCGGATCGCTGACGAAATCGACATAGAACTGGAATTCGTCCCAATCGCAGCGCGTGCGGATGAAATCTTCGTCAAACAGCCCCTCGGTCACGATCACATGGGCCATCGCGGTGACGGTAGCCACGTTGGTGCCGGGTTTCAGCGGCAGGTGATACTGCGCCTCGATATGGGCCGAGCGCACGATATCGGTGCGGCGCGGATCGACAACGATCAGCTTGGCGCCCTGACGCAGCCGCTTTTTCAACCGGCTGGCAAAGACGGGGTGACCGTCGGTCGGGTTCGCGCCGATGATGACCACGACATCGGTCTGTTCAACGCTGTCGAAATCCTGCGTTCCGGCGGATGTGCCATAGGTCTTGCCCAGACCGTATCCGGTGGGCGAATGGCAGACGCGGGCGCAGGTGTCGGTGTTGTTGTTGCCGAAGACCGCGCGGGTCAGCTTTTGCACAAGGAAGGTTTCCTCGTTCGTGCAGCGGCTTGAGGTGATGACCCCCACGGATTTGCGGCCATATTTTTCCTGAATGGCGTGCATCTTGGTAGCGGCAAATGACATCGCCTCGGCCCAGTCCACTTCGCGCCAGGGCTGGTCGATGCTGTCGCGGATCATCGGTTTCAGGATCCGGTCCTTGTGCTGGGCATAGCCATAGGCAAAGCGGCCCTTGACGCAGCTGTGCCACCGGTTCAGAT
>QIRE01000226.1_pt1 | contig 12559 bp, 10 predicted proteins | sample 2940141 | NCBI WGS metagenome assembly QIRE01 (sample SAMN09273532, study PRJNA473421) | Gut metagenome, whole genome shotgun sequencing project. | isolation source: gut tissue | host: Folsomia candida VU population | place: Netherlands: Amsterdam | collected 2016-03-06
ATTCATCGGCGGTGGGGAATAACGGTTCGGCCTTTGGCGGCTTCGCTGCGGGCACGCAATGGCAGACGACCGCGCTTGGCGTGCTGATGATCCTTGGCCGCTATGCGATCATGGTGCCGATGCTGGCCATCGCCGGGTCGCTGATCGCCAAGCCGCAGACGGCGGCGACGGCGGGCACATTCCCGACGCACGGGCCGTTGTTCGTGACGCTGCTGATCCTGACCGTGGTGGTGCTGGGCGCGCTGACATTCTTTCCGGCGCTGGCGCTTGGGCCGATTGCCGAACACATGGCGATGATCGCCGGTGACAGCTTCTGACCCGTCATTTTGCGAAGAAAAAGGGACGCGATATGTCCATCCAATCCATGCCCCGCGACGGGATCTATGCCGCCGCACTGAAATCGTCGCTGCTGAAGCTGCATCCGCGCGCGCTGATGGGAAATGCGGTGATCTTTGTCACCGCCATCACTGCGGCGTTGACCACGGTGCTGGCGCTGCGCGATGTGGCCATCGGCGCGCCGGGATGGGGCGTCAATGTGCAGATCGCCTTCTGGCTGTGGGTCTGCGTGCTGTTTGCCAACTTTGCCGAGGCGCTGGCCGAAGGTCGTGGCAAGGCCCGCGCCGACAGCCTGCGCGCGACCAAGGCCGAAACCATGGTGCGCCTGCTGGCCAGCATGGATGACACCGCCCCGCGTGAGGTGCCGTCATCAACCCTGCGGGCGGGGCAGCTGGTGCTGGTGCAGGCGGGCGATCTGATCCCAACCGATGCCGAGGTGGTTCGCGGCGTCGCCACCGTCGATGAAAGCGCGATCACCGGCGAAAGCGCGCCCGTTATCCGCGAATCCGGGGGCGATCGGTCATCGGTGACGGGCGGAACGCGCATCGTGTCCGACAGTCTGATCCTGCGCATCGTGGCCGAGCCGGGGAAAAGCTTTCTCGACCGGATGATCGCCATGGTCGAAGGCGCCGAACGCCAAAAGACGCCCAATGAAATCGCGCTGAACATCCTGTTGGCCGGGCTGACGATGATCTTTCTGTTCGTCACCGTCACGCTGGAACCCTTTGCCCGCTATTCCGGTGCGGTCATTCCCGTGATCACGCTGGCGGCGCTGTTCGTGACGCTGATCCCCACGACCATCGGCGGGCTGCTGTCGGCCATCGGCATCGCGGGCATGGACCGGCTGGTGCGTGCCAATGTTATCGCCAAATCCGGCCGCGCGGTCGAGGCGGCGGGCGATGTTGATACGCTGCTGCTGGACAAGACCGGCACGATTACCTTTGGCAACCGGATGGCCGACGCCTTTGTTCCCGCGCAAGGGGTGACGGATCGCGATCTGATCCGGGTGGCGCGGCTGGCCTCGTTGACGGATGACACGCCCGAAGGCAAATCCATCGTCGATCTGGCGCTGCGCTTACAGCCTGAAACCGCCGCCGATACCGGCGCGGGCGGTGATGCGGTGATGTTTACGGCGCAGACCCGTCTGTCAGGCGTCGATCTGGACGGGCAGAAGCTTCGCAAGGGCGCGGTCGATGCGGTGCAGCGCTTTACCGGCAAGGCGATGGACGCCGCGTTGCAGTTGCAGGTCGAGGATATCGCCCGGTCGGGTGGCACGCCGCTGTTGGTGGCCCAAGGCGACGTCATCCTTGGCGCGATCCATCTGAAAGACGTGATCAAGCCCGGCGTGCGCGAACGCTTTGCCGAATTGCGGGCCATGGGCATTCGCACGGTGATGATCACCGGCGACAACCCCCTGACCGCCGCCGCCATCGCGGCCGAGGCGGGCGTGGACGATTTCCTGGCCGAAGCCACGCCGGAAATGAAACTGGATTACATCCGCCGCGAACAGGCCGGCGGGCGGCTGGTGGCGATGTGCGGTGACGGCAGCAACGATGCCCCGGCGCTGGCGCAGGCCGATGTGGGCGTTGCGATGAATTCCGGCACGCCCGCCGCGAAAGAGGCCGCGAACCTGATCGATCTGGACAGCGACCCGACCAAGCTGATCGAGGTGGTGATGGTGGGCAAGCAGTTGCTGATTTCGCGCGGGGCGCTGACGACGTTCAGCGTGGCCAATGATGTGGCGAAATATTTCGCGGTCCTGCCCGCGATTTTCGTGGCCGCCTATCCCGGCCTTGGCGTGCTGAACGTGATGGGGCTGGAAAGCCCGCAAAGCGCGATCCTGTCGGCAGTGATCTTTAACGCGCTGGTGATCATGGCGCTGGTTCCGCTGGCGCTGCGCGGGGTGAAGTATAGCCCCGCAAGTGCGGCGGCGCTGCTGCGGCGCAACCTGTGCATCTATGGCATCGGCGGGCTGATCGTCCCCTTTGTCGCGATCAAGGCCATCGACATGGCCGTGACAACCCTTGGCCTTGCGTAACGGAACACCGACATGCTGAACCAGCTTCGCCCCGCATTTGCGATGATCGTCACCATGACCCTGCTGACCGGGCTGGCCTATCCCTTGGCCATGACGGGGCTGGCGCAGGCCATCGCGCCGCAGGCCGCGACAGGCAGCCTGATCGAACGGAATGGCACGGTAATCGGATCGGCCCTGATCGCGCAGGGCTTTACCGGGGCGGACTATCTGCACCCGCGCCCTTCGGTGGGCGATTACGCCACGATGCCCACGGCGGCGTCGAACCTGTCGCCGACCTCGGCCGCGCTGGCGGACACGGTGGCTGCGCGGCGTGCGGCATGGCAGGCCGAAAACGGGGGAGAGGCGCCGATGGATGCGGTTACGGCATCGGCGTCGGGGATCGATCCGCATATCTCGCCCGACAACGCGTTGGGGCAGGCGGCGCGGATTGCCACCGCGCGGGGCTTGTCTGACGCGCAGGTCCGGCAGATCATCACCGCACAGACCGAACCGCGCTGGCTGGGCCTTTACGGGCAACCGCGCGTCAACGTGCTGCTGACGAACCTTGCCCTTGATGCGGCATTCCCGCCGCCCGCGCCCGCACAGGACTGACCCGGAATGCCGGAACTGCCGCGCCCCGAACCTGAAGCCCTGCTGGCCGAGGCCCGCCGTGAAGGCCGGGGGCGGCTGAAGATCTTTCTTGGTGCGGCGCCCGGCGTCGGCAAGACCTTCGCGATGCTGCAGGCCGCGCGGCAGCGGGCATCCGAAGGCGTCAGTGTGTTGATCGGCGTGGTCGAAACCCATGGCCGCGCCGAAACCGAGGCGCTGCTGCGCGGGCTTGAGGTTTTGCCCCGCCGCCCGGTCTATCACAACGGCCATATCCTGCCGCAGATGGATACCGAAACCCTGATCGCGCGCCGCCCCGGGCTGGCCCTGATCGACGAGCTGGCCCATTCCAACCTGTCGGGCGGGCGCCACGACAAGCGCTGGCAGGATGTCGAGGATGTGCTGTCCGCAGGCATCGACGTTTACACCACGATGAACGTCCAGCATGTCGAAACGCTGAACGATACGGTCGCGCGCATCACCGGCGTCCGGGTGCGCGAAACCGTGCCGGATTCGGTGCTGGAAATGGCGGATGAGATAGAGCTGATCGACCTGCCGCCGGACGAGCTGATCGCCCGGCTGCGGGCGGGCAAAGTCTATGTGCAGGATCAGGCCGCCCGCGCAGTCGCGAATTTCTTTGCCAAGGGCAACCTGACCGCGCTGCGCGAACTGGCCATGCGCACCGCCGCCGACCGGGTGGACGCGCAGCTTAAGGAACATATGGCCGCCAATGCCATCGAAGGCCCGTGGCCAACGCAGGAACGCATCCTTGTGGTGCTGCCCGAAGGCACGGTCGGGCGCGATGCGGTGCGGATCGCGCGGCGTTCGGCGGAACGGGCGCGGGTTGAATGGCTGGCCGTGGCGCTGACCAGCCTGCGCGAGGAACAAAGCGGCAGCATCGACGCCCGCGATCCCGCCGCCGCCGCGCTGCGTCTGGCTGAACGTCTGGGCGCCGAGGTGACCGTCCTGCAAGCCGAAGGCGATGTCGCCGCCGAGGTGCTGGATTTCGCCCGCGCCCACAATGTCCGCCGCATTGTCGTGCCTCGCCCGCCCGTGCGCAACCGGCTGTGGGATCTGGTCTGGCCCGCGCCGCATCAGGCGGTGGTGGCGGGGCTGCTGCGCGACGCGCGTCAGTTTGAACTGACACTGGTGACTGATGACGACACCAGCCCCCGCAAGCCTGCCCGCGGCCGCAACGCGCGTGACTATCCGGTCGGTCTGCACCGTGTGGGGCTTGTCGCGGGGGCGGTTGGTCTGGCAACGCTGCTGGCCTTTGCCGCTGACCGGCTGGTCCCGGTTCTAAGCCTGTCACTGATCTATATGACCGCCGTGGTCGCGGTGGCCGCACGGCTGGGGCGCTGGCCCGCGATCCTGACCGCGATCCTTAGCTTTGTGATGTATAACCTGCTGTTCACCGAACCGCGCCTGACCCTGCACATGTGGAACCGGGGCGAGGTTTTCACGCTGATGATGTTCCTTGCCGCATCCATCCTGACCGGCAATCTGGCGGCGCAACTGCGCGACCGGGCCATTGCCCAACGCGCCATCGCGGACCGGACGCGCAAGCTTTACGACTTTTCGCGCAAGGCGGCGGCGGCGGCCTCGCTGGACGATGTGGTCTGGGCGGCGGTCAGCCATGTCGCGGCGGTGCTGGAATGCGAAAGCATCCTGTTGCTGCCGGGTGATGGCGGGCAGTTGTCCATCGTGGGCGCCTTCCCGCCCGAGGACCGGATGGAGCCGCGCGAACTGTCCGCCGCGCGCTATGCGATGGATCACGGCGAACCGGCGGGGCGGGGTTCGGCGACGCTGCCTGCCTCGCGTTGGCTGTTCCTGCCGCTGGCCGGATCGGACCGGCGGATCGGTGTGCTGGGCCTTGCCTATGCCGATGGCCGCGAACCCGCGCCCGGTGATCGCCGTCTGGTCGAGGCATTGGCCGATCAGGTCGCATTGGCGCTGGAACGGGTGCAACTGGCCGATGATCTGGCGCAAAGCCGCGTGCTAAGCGAAACCGAACGCCTGCGCGCAGCCCTGCTGTCATCGGTCAGCCATGATCTGCGCACGCCGCTGGTGTCGATCCTTGGTGCCGCCGAAGGGCTGGGTCAGGAGGGGCTGAACGATGCCGGGCGCGCGCTGCTGGCCGAAACCGTGCGCGAGGAAGGCGAGCGGTTGGACCGCTATATCCAGAACCTGCTGGACATGACCCGTCTGGGCCACGGCGCGCTGAAGCCGCGCACCACCGCCAGCGATCTGCGTGAACTGGCCGGGACCGCGCGCCACCGTCTGCGCGGCGCGTTGCGGGGCCATCCGGTGCAGGTGGCGATCCCCACGGACATGACCCCGGTGCAGGTCGATCCGGTGCTGATCGAACAGGTTCTGGTCAACATTCTTGATAACGCCCGCAAATATTCCGGCCCCGGCAGCGCCATCCGCATTTCCGCGCATGTCGATAAGGGCCGCGCCGTGCTGTCGGTCGAAGATCAGGGACCGGGCCTGCCCCCGGGCGCCGCCGCGCATGTGTTCGACATGTTCTGGCGGGCCGAACAGGGTGACGGCGCGCAGGCCGGATCGGGGCTTGGGCTTGCCATCTGCAAGGGGATCGTCGAAGCACATGGCGGCACCATCCGCGCCGAGGCCGTCCACGCCGATGGGCGCGGCACCCGTATCGTGATGGAATTGCCACTGTGGAACCCCGAGGTGTCATCATGACGACCGCTGCGCCCCCGCCCACGGCCCGCATCCTGATCGTCGAGGACGAGGCCCCGATCCGTCGCTTTCTGCGCGTCGCGCTCGAGGCCGAGGGCCATGCCGTGTCCGAGGCCGCGACCGCGCGCGAAGGCATCGCCCTTGCCGCGCGCGAGGCGCCGTCGGCGATGATCCTGGATCTTGGCCTGCCCGACGCCGATGGCATCAACGTGCTGCGCGCGGTGCGCGAATGGACGCAGATGCCGGTGCTGATCCTATCGGTGCGCAGCGACGAGGATGGCAAGATCGCGGCGCTGGACGCGGGCGCGCAGGATTACGTCACCAAGCCCTTTTCCACCGGCGAATTGCTGGCGCGTCTGCGCGGGTTGCTGCGCGACCGTGCCCCATCGGGCGGCGCGGCGGTGCTGGAGCTTGGCCCCCTTGGCATCGACGCGGCCAATCATCGCGCCACATTGGCGGGTGAGGATCTGCGCCTGACCCGCAAGGAATTCGACCTGTTATGGCTGTTGGCCAGCCATGCCGGGCGGCTGGTGACGCAGGACATGATCCTGAAGGCGATCTGGGGACCGGCCCATGCCGATGACAGCCAGTATCTGCGCGTCTATATCCGCCAGTTGCGGGCCAAGCTGGGCGATGATGCCGCCGACCCGCGCTGGATTTTCACCGAGCCGGGGGTCGGCTATCGTCTGGCGGGCGCCTGAACGCGCCTGTGGTCAGGTCAGACCGGACAGCCCTTGGCGCGCAGCAGCGCGTTGAAGCGGTCCCAATCGGGAATGCCCTTGGCATTATTGGCCGCGATCTTGGTTTCCTTGTCGGCATGGGCACGGCACAGCGGCAGGATCGCCGCCGCATTTGCCGCCGGGATGCAGATCACCCCATCGGCATCGCCAAGGATCAGGTCGCCCGGATTGACCGCCATTCCGGCGCAGGCGACGGGGACGTTCACCTCTCCGGGGCCGTCCTTCGAGGGGCCGTGATGGGTGTTGCCGCGCGCCCATGCGCCGGTCCCGCCCTCGGCCCATTCGGCCACATCGCGCAGCGCGCCGTCGATGACAAAACCGCCCAGCTTGCGCGCCACCGCCGATGTCCGCATCAGCCCGCCGATCACCGCCGTGGACAGATCGCCGCCGCCGTCGATCACGATCACATCGCCGGGTTCCGCCATCATCATCGCCAGATGGATCATCAGATTGTCGCCGGGCCGGATGCGCACGGTCACAGCCGGGCCGCACATCACCAGCGACATGTCATCGTGGTAAGGGCGCAGGCCGCGCGCGCCGGTATGGCGCCCCATCACATCGCCCGCATGACAGACGGGCACGCTGCGATAGGCCGCGATCAGATCGGCGGTCAGGGTCGTGGCGCGCGGATTGACGCGAAAGCCCGTGGGCCATGTCTGCGATTGGTCGTCCATGCTTATGCCTTTTCGGAAAGGGCAGGGCGGTCCAGCACTGCCGGGTTGACCACAAGCCGCCGGTCGGGGCCATCAGCGTCCAGCACCGCCAGCACATTGCGCACCGCGCTGATGGCAACGCTGTCCAATGAATCGCGGGTCGATCCGCCCAGATGCGGCGTCATCACGACTTGCGACAGGGCGCGGAACGGGTGATCCGCGGCGATAGGCTCGGCGGCAAAGGTGTCGATCCCCGCCGCGGCGATGTGACCCGATCTCAACGCATCTGCCAGCGCCTGTTCGTCGATCAGCCCGCCGCGTGCGGTGTTGATGACGATGGCGCCTTTGGGCATCAGCGCCAGTTCCGCCGCGCCGATCATGTCGCGTGTCTGCGGCGTCAGCGGCGCGTGCAGCGACAGCACATCGGTTTCGGCCAGCAGGCTGTGCAGGCTGTCATGCCAGACGACACCTTCGGACCGGGGGGCGTGGGGATCATAGACCGCCACATCCATCCCGATGCCCTGGGCCATCCGCGCGACCGCGCGACCGATGGCGCCATAGGCCACCAGCCCAAGGCGACGCCCGGCAAGCTGGATTCCCGCGCCCGACCGATCCCATCCCCCGGCGCGGATATCCGCATCGGCGGCGGGAATGCGGCGGGCGGCCGCGAACATCAGACCGATGGCCATTTCGGCCACCGATTGCGCGTTCGCGGCCTCGGCTATGGTCACGGGGATGCCCCGCGCCGTGGCCGCATCCAGATCGACGATGTCATAGCCGACCCCGTGACGCGAGATGATGCGCAGCGTCGGGCATGACGCCAGATGCGCCGCCGTCACCTTCAACGTGCGCGAGATCAGGGCAGCCACAGGTTCATCCGCCATGATCTGCGCCATCTGGGCCACCTTGTCATCGGCGGTCAGCAGCCGCAGATCGTGCCCGGCATCCGCGATCATGCGCATACCGGGTTCGGCCAGACGATCCGCCGTCATCAGGATCAGCATCGCCCGTTACCTCGCGGCCCGGACGCGCCGCATTTCGCGGTGCTTCAGATAGATCGGCACGACGATGGCCAGCGCCGCGATGGCCAGGATCGTGGCCGACAGCGGGCGTTCCAGAAACACCATCATGTCGCCCTGACTGATCGTCATCGCGCGGCGGAACTGCTGTTCGGCCAGCGGGCCAAGGATCATGCCGATGATCACCGGACTGGTCGGGAAATCATATCTTCGCATGAAAAAGCCAAGGATGCCGACCCCGTAAAGGATGCCAAGATCCATGACCGACCGGCTGATCCCATAGGTGCCGACCGTCGCAAACACCAGAATCCCGGCGTAAAGATAAGGCGTCGGGATTTTCAGGATCTGCACCCAGACCCCCACCAGCGGCAGGTTCAGCACCAGCAGCATGACGTTGCCGATATACAGGCTGGCGATCAGCCCCCAGACCAGATCGGGCTGCGAGGTCAGCAGTTGCGGACCGGGGTTGATGCCATAGCTTTGAAACGCCGACAGCAGGATCGCCGCCGTCGCCGATGTCGGCAGGCCAAGTGTCAGCAGCGGCACGAACACGCCCGCAGCGGATGCGTTATTGGCAGCCTCGGGTCCGGCGACGCCTTCGATGGCGCCATGGCCGAATTCCTCGGGCTTTTTCGACAGCTTCTTTTCCATGAAATAGGACAGGAAGGTGGGAATTTCGGCCCCGCCCGCAGGCAGCGCCCCAAAGGGAAAGCCGATGCCGGTGCCGCGCAGCCACGGTTTCCACGACCGGCTCCAATCTTCGCGGGTCATCCAAAGCGAGCCCTTGATCGGGATGATTTCTTCCTTGGTCGCGCGGTAACGGGACGCAAGATGCAGCGTTTCACCCACGGCAAACAGACCGACGCAGACGATCACCACGTCGATGCCGTCCAGCAACGAAAGTTGGCCAAAGGTAAAGCGCGCCTGCCCGGTTTGCAGGTCGATGCCGATCAGCCCGATGAACAGGCCAAGCGCCAGCGCCGTCAGCCCGCGCACCGCCGAACTGCCCAGCACGGCCGATACCGTGACAAAGGCCAGCACCATCAGCGCAAAGTAATCGGCAGGCGCAAAGGCCAGCGCCGCCTTGACCACAACGGGCGCCAGCAGCGTCAGCCCCAGCACGCCGATGGTGCCCGCGATGAACGACCCGATGGCGGCGGTGGCCAGCGCCGGGCCGCCCCGGCCGTTGCGGGCCATTTTGTTGCCTTCCAGCGCGGTCACGATGGTCGCGCTTTCCCCCGGCGTGTTGATCAGGATCGACGTCGTGGACCCGCCGAACATCGCGCCAAAGTAGATGCCACCGAACAGAATGAATGCCGCCGCCGGATCGACCTGAAATGTGATCGGCAACAGCAGCGCGATGGTCAGCGCCGGGCCAAGCCCCGGCAGAACGCCGATGGCGGTGCCAAGCGTCACGCCGATCACCGACCACAGCAGGTTCATCGGCGTCAGGGCGACGCCAAAGCCATGCATCAGATTGGAAAATGCTTCCATCAGAACAGATCCTCGATCAGGCCGTCGCCCATGCGCAGGCCCAGCAGCTGTGCGAACCCGTAATAGGCCGACAAAGCCAGCAGAAAGCCGACGATTGCCGCCAGCCACAGCCGGCGCGCGCCAAATGCCTTGGCGATCAGGACATACATGATCGCCGATGACAGGATGAAGCCAAGTTGTTTGATCAGCAGGATATTGGCCAGCAGCCCCCCGCAAACCCACATCAGCGGAACAAGATCGGGCCGTGGCTCGGCGGGGTCGGTCGCCTCGCAGAACCACTGGCCGCGCCATGCGTCACGAAACAGCAGCAACCCCATCAGGATCAGCAAGGCGCCGATGCCAAAGGGGAAAGCCGTCGGACCGATCTTGGCGAATGCTGCCGCGACGGGCGCTTGGGTCGTCATCCACAGGACAAGAACACCAAGCGCCACCACGGCCAGCGAAACAAGGCTCGTGCCGAGCCGCTTGCCGCTGTTCATGGATCAGCTCGCGAGGCCGAGGCTTTTCAGCGTTTCGGTGATCTGCGCGGTGTCTTCCGCCAGATATGCGGCAAAGTCGTCGCCCGCCAGGAACAACCGATCCCATGACCGTTCCTTCAGCGCCGCCTGCCAGCCTTCGGACGCATCCATCTTGGTCACCAGGTCGATCAGCTTGGCCTTGTCTTCGTCGCTGATATTCGGGGCACCAAAGACGCCGCGCCAGTTCAGCAGCTGCACGTCAAAGCCTTGTTCGATCATCGTGGGCGCATCAATCGCGGGCACGCGTTCGGGTGCCGAAATGGCGATGGCACGCAGCGCGCCTGCCTGCACCTGTTCGGCGAACTCACCCCAGCCCGAAATGCCGGCCGTGACCTGATTGCCCAGCAGGGCCGCCAAAGCCTCGCCACCGCCGCCAAACGCGACCCATGCGACCGCGACCGGATCAACGCCGACATTCTGCGCCAGCAGACCGGCCAGAATGTGATCCGACCCACCTGCGCCACCGCCCGCGAACGAGACAGAGCCGACATCGGCCTTCATCTTTTCGACCAGACCCTTCAGGTCCTGAATCTCGGACGCTGCCGGGACGACGATCACCAGATATTCGCCCGACAGGCGGGCAATCGGCGTGGTCATCGACAGGTTCACCGGCGATTTGTTGGTGATGGTCGCGCCGACCATGACCATGCCGCCGACCAGCAGCGCGGTGCCTTCGCCGTCATACTGGCTGATGAATTGCGGCAGGCCGACGGTGCCGCCAGCGCCGCCCACATTGGTGATCATCGACGACCCGATCATGCCCTCATCGCGCAAGACCTGATCCATGACGCGGCCGGTCTGGTCCCAGCCACCGCCGGGGTTTGCGGGGATGAACAGGTCCAGCTTGTCCAGATCCTGCGCAGCGGCCAGTTGCGGCAGCGCCGCGATCAGGCCGATGGCAGCGGTCGAGATCAGAAATTCCCTGCGTTTCATGTTTTCCTCCCTGGAAATACAGTCAATTCTTGGTGTTTTAAGGCGCGACCGAATCCGCGACATCGCGGTCCTCGGCACCTGTATAGGTCCACAGCCACTGTCTGGGAATTGGTCCCTTGTTGCGCTGCCCCTCCATACTTTGTTCGTAGGCATGTGCAAGGATGCCCACGGACCGCGACAGGATGAAAAGGCCACGACACAGCGCGGGCGCAAAGCCAAGTTCGGCGTAAACCACAGCCGTCGCGCCGTCGATATTCATCGGGATCGGCCGCGCGCGCCCCTGTGCCAGCCGCGATTCCACCGCGCGGGCGATGGCGGCAAAGCGGCCCGACACGGTGCCCGCCGCCGCCGCCTGATCGACCAGTTCCAGCAGCCGGGGTGCGCGCGGATCAACCGGGTGAAAGCGGTGGCCAAAGCCCGGCAGATATTTCTGACCCGCCTGCTTGCGGCGGTCCAGAACGCGGGCGGTGGCGTCATCCAGCGGGCCGTCTTCGGCGGCGATGTCGTGATACAGTTCAACCGCCTGTTCGCCCGCGCCGCCGTGGATGTCGTCCAGCACATTGATGGCCGATGCCATGGCGCCGTTGATGCCAACACCGCCGGTGATCGCAATGCGCGAAATCGCGATAGAGGGCGCCTGCGGCCCGTGATCGACGCCCGACACCATCGCGGCCTCAAGCAGGGCGGCCTGCGCCGGGGTCGGCAAGTCGCCGCGTGTCATCAGCCAGACCATCTGCGGATAGGTGACGCGCCCGATCAGATCCTGAATCGCATAGCCGCGCATCCTGATCTCGCCGGGGCGCATCTTGATGACGGATGTTTTCCACCAATCCTCGGCCAGTTGCCGTTCGTCGCCCATCAGATCGCCCCTTCGTCCAGCAGCTGGGCCAGCTGGTCCGCATCAACGCCGATGCGGCCATAGATTTCGGCGTTATCCGCGCCCAGAACCGGCGGCGGTGCCGTGACCGACGGCGTGACGCCATCGAATTTCGCGCCCATCCGCACGACCGTGATGTCGCGGTCCACGCCGGGCGGCGCCGGGAATGTGGCCAGCATCCCGCGATCCGCAATCTGCGGCGCGGCCAGCACCTGTTCCACGCTAAGCACCGCGCCCGCAGGCACGCCGATGCGGTTCAGCTCGTCCTGCCAATCGGTCGCGGGCCGGGTCATCAGTGCCCGGTTCAATTCGTCGCGCAGCGCGATGCGGTTGGCCTTGCGCAATTCGCGGGTCAGATAATCGGGATGGGTCAGCAGATCGTCGCGGCCCAGATGCCGGGCCAGCGCGTCCCATTGTTCGTCCTTGTTGGCGGCGATGTTGATCGGCCCGTCCGCCGCCTGAAACGTGCCCGAGGGGGCCGAGGTCATGTTTTCATTGCCATTGGGCGCCGGGCTGACGCCTGCGACCAGATAGTTGGACACCGCCCAGCCCATCGTGGCCACCACCGCCTCTAGCATGGACACATCGATGAAGGTGCCGCGTTCGGGCGCGTTCAGCGCCGCCGAAATCGCCATCGCCGCCGTCAGCCCGCCGACCGTATCG
>QIRE01000227.1_pt1 | contig 12508 bp, 11 predicted proteins | sample 2940141 | NCBI WGS metagenome assembly QIRE01 (sample SAMN09273532, study PRJNA473421) | Gut metagenome, whole genome shotgun sequencing project. | isolation source: gut tissue | host: Folsomia candida VU population | place: Netherlands: Amsterdam | collected 2016-03-06
CCGATCTCCGCTGGCAGGTGTCAGGGCAAGGGCAGCGATCAGGGCAAGGCGGCGCATTGGCAAACTCCGGTCAGGCATCAGGTTGCCGCACGCTAGGCAGCACAGGGACCACGATCAAGCCGCGTTTTCGTGAAGCGGCCACCGCAAGAACGCAAAAGGCGCCGCCTTTCGGCAGCGCCCGTCACATGTCACCGCAACCGGGTGTTATTGCTGCGTTTGCAGATAGGCGATCAGGTCGGCGCGATCCTGCGGGTCTTTCAGACCGGCAAAGCTCATCTTCGTGCCCGATACGACGCCTTTGGGATTGGTCAGGAATTCCTGCAACGCATCGACCGTCCAGGTAGGCGAGTCGTTGACATGTTCCAGCATCCCCGGCGAATAGGAAAAGCCTGCGACCGATGCCATCGCACGATCAACAACGCCGTTCAGATGCGGGCCAACGCCGTCGCTGCCGTCCAGCTTGTGACAGGCCTTGCACTTGCCGAAATCTTTTTCGCCAGCAGCCACATCGGCCTGCGCCAACAGCGCGCCAAAGTCGATTTCCTCGGCAACGGCTTCGCCACCTGCCGATTCCTCGACGGGGATGGTATAGGCCTGTGCATGTTCTTCGCCCTCACCGCCGTGGCCTGCGGGGCCGACGTGATAAAGGCCGCTGGCCGCCCAATTGGCCAACATAAGGAACAGCAGCGCGCCAATCAGCGCCCCGGCGGCCTTGGTAACGGTCATGGTGTTGAACATCGCGTGCAGTCCTCAGCTTGCTAAGCTCTCTGAATTGGGGCGATATCTACCCGCTTTCGCTTTCCGGGATCAAGGTATAGTTAGCCTTTTCACAGTCATTATCGAATACGGCAGCCATGCAGACCATCACAAATCGCATCGCATTTCAGGGTGAACCGGGCGCCTACAGCCATCAGGCCTGCGATCAGGCGCGCCCCGGCATGGAGGCGCTGCCCTGCCGCAGCTTCGAAGACGTGATCGAGGCCGTGCGCAGCGGCGAGGCTGATCTGGGCACGCTGGCAGTCGAAAACTCGACCTATGGGCGGGTGGCCGATGTCCATACATTGCTGCCCAATTCCGGCCTGCACATCATAGATGAGGCGTTCGTGCGGGTGCATGTGAACCTGCTGGGCGTCAAGGGCGCGACCCTGACCGATGTGCGCGAGGCGCATGGCCATGTGGTGATCCTGCCGCAATGCGCGGGTTTTCTGCGCGAACATGGCATCACCGGGCGCGTCAGCTCTGACAACGCCCGCGCTGCCCGCGAAGCCGCCGAGGCAGGCGATCCCGCCCGCGCCGCGCTGGCCAGCGAAATGGCCGCCGAAATCTATGGCCTTGATGTGCTGGCCCGCCATATCGAGGATCAGAAGAACAACACCACCCGCTTTCTGATCATGTCGCGTGACGCCGATCACACCCGCCGCAGCGACAACATGATCACCAGTTTCGTGTTCCGCGTCCGCAACATCCCGGCCGCGCTGTATAAGGCCATGGGCGGATTTGCGACCAATGGCGTGAACATGACCAAGCTGGAAAGCTATATGGTCGGCGGCGTCTTTACCGCGACCCAGTTCTATGCGGAAATAGAGGGCCATCCCCACGATCCCGCCGTCGCCCGCGCGCTGGAAGAGCTGCGTTACTTCACCTCGCAGCTGGACGTTCTGGGGGTCTATCCGGCCGATCCGCTGCGCGAGACGCAGCGCGGCTGACCCCGCCCGTCAGGCATCCGCGAACTGATCCACGAATTCAGCGATCCGCCGTTCATAGCGGCGGTCAAGCTGACCCTTGGCCAGCTTGGCGGTCTGCAGCATCAACCGCGTGCGCATGTTGCGCGGCCGCACATCGGTCTCAAGGATCAGCCGCGACCGCGCCCGGCTTAGCGCCAGCGTCTGCACGTCGATCACCAGCTCCAGCGCATCCGACAGACCACGCATCGCCAGACGTTCCGGGCGGTCACAGCCCGTCACCTCGACCCGCAGCAGCCGCGTTTGACCGCGCCACTTGAAGGCGATGTCCCAGCCAAGCCCGACGCCAGAATGCGCAGACGGGTCAAGCCGTCTGACGGTGGCACGCTGACGCGCCAGCGCGCGTTCAAGCCGATCGAAATCTAACACAAGATCGAACAGATCCGCGACCGGCTTGTCAAAGTCAATGCGCGTGGAAAACTTCATGGGTCCAGTGTTTTACAAGGTAATAGATGTGCACTGCACCTGCCATGGTCACAGATTGCGTCGATAGTCCAGTGCGCAAGTCATCATCGCCATAAGATACCATTGCCCCCCCGTGCCACATGACAGGAAGTGACCATATTACGCCACACATAATTAGAAATGAGTTACTTTTACTCACTCTCAGGTTGTTATTTTCACACCGATCGTTACAGTTTTAGCATTACAAGTCCGAGCGACGGCCCGCCGTCCGCAGCGGTTTTCAGTTCGTGGATCACAGATGTCCGATGGCTTTGACAGCGCCCCGTTCGGGCGCATCCAACATGATCGCGCGCCCCTTCGGGCCGATCTTCGGATTCTTGCCACCACTGACATGCACATGAATGTGCTGCCCTATAACTACATGACCAGCCAGCCCTGTGACAGGGTTGGTCTGGCACGCACGGCATCCCTGATCGTGGCGCATCGCGCCGAACATCCCAACACGCTGCTGCTGGACAATGGCGATTTCCTGCAAGGCACGCCGATGGGCGATTACGCCGCGCGCCGCAACTCCCTGCCGCAACTGCGCCGCAAGACGCACCCCGCCATCGCCGCCATGAACGCGATGGGCTATGACGCGGCGGCGTTGGGGAACCACGATTTCAACTACGGCCTGCCGTTCCTGCGTCAGGTCACGCAGGACGCGCGCTTTCCCTTTCTGGCGGCAAACCTGCACACGCGGTCAGGCCCTGACTTTGCCCGCTATACCATTCTGCGCCGCCGGATCGTGACGGCGGACGGGCAGCAGGATTACATCCGCATCGGGATCATCGGCTTTCTGCCGCCGCAAACCGTGGAATGGGACCGTGATCTGTCAGACACGCTGAGCTGTGGCGATATCGTGGCCACTGCCCAACAGCAGGTGCCCATCTTGCGCGCGGCGGGGGCGCAGATCGTGATCGCGCTGGCCCATAGCGGCATCGGCAGCGATATCCCCCGTCCCCGGATGGAAAATGCGGCGACCGCGCTGGCCGCGGTTGCAGGCATCGACGCGGTCATCGCCGGGCATACGCATCAGGTCTTTCCGGGACCGGGCTTTCGCAGCAGCCCGGCCATCGACCCGGTGCGCGGAACGCTGTGCGGCAAACCTGCGGTGATGGCGGGTTTCGGCGGATCGCATCTGGGGGTGATCGACCTTGCCTTGACGCGCGATGACGCATCGGGCTGGCGCGTCGCCGATTTTGCCGTCCGCTGTCAGGCGGTGCCCGCCGACCTGCCCGCCCAGCCCGAGGTTGCGGCCCCTGCCCTGCACGCCCACCGCGCGACCCTGCGCCATCTGCGCCGCCGAATCGGCCGGATAGAGGCCCCGCTGAGCAGTTACTTTTCCGTCATCGGCGACGATCCCGGCCTGCGGCTGGTGAACATGGCGCAACGATGGCATGTGCGGCGCTGTCTGCGCGGCAGCAAATGGCAGGATCTGCCGGTGCTGTCTGCGGCCGCGCCGTTTCGGGCCGGGGGGCGCGGCGGTCCCGCCCATTACACCGATGTGCCGCAGGGGCGGCTTAGCCTGCGCGGTCTGGCCGATCTGTATTCGTTCCCGAATCGCATCTGCGCGCTGGTGCTGGACGGCGGGCAGTTGCGCGACTGGCTGGAACGCTCGGCCAGTCTGTTCTGCCGCATCAGCCCCGGCAGCAGCGACACCCCCCTGCTTGAGGAACAGTTCCCCTGCTATAATTTCGATGTGATCGACGGGGTGGACTGGCAGATCGACCTGTCCCAACCCGCCCGCTATGACGCCGAGGGCATCGCCACGAACCTTGGGCCGGGCCGCATTCATGCCCTGACCCGGAACGGTCGTCCGGTCCAGACCGACGACCGCTTTGTTCTGGCCACGAATTCCTATCGGCTGTCGGGCTGCGGGCTGTTCAGTCCGCTGGCCCGTGGCAATGAAGTTGCCCTGACGGGCGCGGCGATGACCCGCGATATCCTTGGCCGCTATATCCGCCTGCGCCGCCGCATCGATATCCCCGCCGCGCCGCTGTGGCGCTTTCGACCGATGCCCGACACGACCGTGACGTTCGACACTGGACCTTTGGGGCTTGATCATCTTGACCGGATGGATGCCGACCGCCGCGCACGGCTGCAATATACCGGCCCCACGCCCGAAGGCTTTGCCCGCCTGCGGCTGACACTGTGATGACACGCGATCCGGACTTGCATCCCGCGCGCCCGCAGATTATCTGATAGGCCGAGAGGTTGGCGCGGGCACGCGCCTCGCCAACCCGGTCAGGTCCGGAAGGAAGCAGCCGTAACGAGTCCCGCTTGGGTCGTTGTCCAGCCTCTCACCTTTTCCCGCAGACGCTGTCTTGAAACCATGAAAAGATGGTTTTCCGCGTGGTATTTTCCATCTTCACCATGGTGGAGATCTGACATATTCACGATTATTCCGTTGAATATTCATCAAAATCACTTTGAACTTGTCGCAGAACTCGTTTGAGGATTTGGGGCACTTGATGCGATGAACCTGCACGTATTTCCGTGACAGGTGTTAAATGAAAATCCTATCAATCACAGCTCTGGCAGGTCTGGCTTTCGTCGCAGGCTGTGCGCAGTCGACGATTCAGCCAATGTCCAAGGACACATTCAAGGTTGCCACCCACGCCGCCCCCGCGTGTGGGCCGAATGGCGCAAGGAATGTTGCTTTCAAAACCGCCTCGATCGAAGTTATTCGCCGCGGCCATGACAAATTCATCCTGTCGGGCGACGCATCGAATTCAGATTTCTGGTCCGGCGAACACAAGCAGGACATGGTGATCAAGATCATTCCCGAAGGCAGCCGAGAGGCCGCGAACGCGCTGTCGGCCCGTGAACAACTTGGCAGCAATTGGAAAGACCAGCTGGAAAAAGGCGCGCCGACCACCTGCGGCTGAACACCCGACACAACAGAAAATCCCCGGCGATATGGCGCGCCGGGGAGGAATGCGAACTGATCCAAATGTCAGATTTGATCACGCAAAATCAACTACTTCCGCGCGTCATCGCCACCAGCCTGTCTTTCAACGCGGTGAAATCGGTTCCGCGCGCCCCGCTGCCCAGATGCGCCAGCCATGCGCCATCGGCGGCGAAACGCACCACCTCAAGCGCCGGGTCGCTATCGGTGTCACGGTGCCGGATCAGTCGCCCGTCCATCCAGCCCTGCCACGCATCCGACATCGCCTTATCGGCGATCAGCGCCATGCTGATCGTGTCGAACGGGCTGCCGATGCCGAATGTCTCACCGACTGTGGTGGTCAGGACATAGGCGCGGGTAAAACAGCCATAGCCGCTGTCGGTGGTCAGAACATTGTCGATTTCTGCGTCCAGCCGATCCAGCATGTCTTCCAGCATGGCTTGCAACAGCATCTGTTTGCTGGCGAAATGATGAAAGACACCGCCCTTTGTGACGCCCACCGCCACCGCCACCGCCTGTATCGTCACCGAGGCCAGCCCCTCCTGCGCCGCAATCCGTGCTGCGGCGTCCAGAATGGCGCGGCGGATAACCTCGGGCTGTTTCTTGCGGTGATAGGCGGTGGCGATCATTCGGGTTCCTTGACTTTCGGCGCGCAAAAAGATACCGGACGGTAGGTTTCTTTATAAGGCAGCGATCATGCGTGGCGCAACCCCGACCCTATACGACCCCGGCCCGCATTGGCAGCGCCGCTTTTGGGCGGTGTTTGGCGGGCAGGCATCATCGCTGATCGGGTCGGCGCTGACGCAGTTCGTGCTGCTGTGGTGGATCACCGACACCACCGGCAGCGTCAGCGCATTGGCGCTGGCGGGGCTGTTCGCGCTGTTGCCACAGGCGGTTCTGGGGCCGATTGGCGGGGCGATTGCTGATCGCTACAGCCGCCGCATGATCATGATTGTGGCCGACGCGATCAGCGCCGCCTGCATGATCGTGCTGATCGTGCTGTTTTTGACCGACGCGATTCAGCTGTGGCACGCCTATCTGATGATGGCGATCCGCAGCGCGATGCAGGCGTTTCAGGCGCCCGCAGCGGCGGCCAGCACCGCGATGCTGGTGCCGCCACATTTCATTGCCCGCGCTGCCGGTCTGAACCAGTCGATGCAGGGGTTGATGCTGATTGCGGCCGCGCCACTGGGCGCGCTGGCGATTGCGATCATGCCCATCGGCTATGCGCTGGCGATTGATGTCGTGACCGCGCTGTTGGGGATTGTGCCGCTGTTGTTCTATGCGATCCCGCAGGGCGCGCGCCCCGATGCCGGTGCCGCAGGCTTCTGGACCGATCTGCGCGAGGGGGTCAGCACCGTCCGCCACAATCCCGGCTTTTTGCGGCTTTACGCGCTGATGGCGGTGGTGGTGATGTGCATCATGCCGTCTTTCACGCTGGTGCCGCTGCTGGTCAAGGATCACTTTGGCGGTGGCGCGACCGAGGTGGCGCTGATGGAGGGGATGGCCGGTCTTGGCATGGTCGCCGGTGGCGGTCTGGCCGCGCTGATCGCGGCACAGCGCAAGATCCCGTGGATTTTGTGGGGCTTTTCGATTTCCGGCTTTCTGCTGGGGATGGTTGGCTTTGCGCCTGCCAATATGCTGTGGCTGGCGATCCTGTTCTGGTCGGTCAGCGGCACCGTCTATATCCTTGGCAACGCGCCGATGACCGCGCTGATCCAGACGACTGTGCCCAATCACCTGCAAGGCCGGGTGCTGTCGCTGTTGACAACGGTGATGGCGCTGGCCGCCCCCATCGGTCTGGCGATCGCCACCCCCTTGGGCGAGGTGATCGGCATCCGCGCGCTGTTCGTGGTCATGGGCTTTGCCAGCGGACTGATCGCGCTGTTGGGCTTTGCCTCGCACCATGTGATGCGGCTGGAACAGGTGCCGATGCGCCATCCGCCCGGCAACCCCCACGGGGCAGCCGCGCGCTAAACCTGCCAGGCGGGTTTGCGTTTATCGAAAAATGCCGCGATCCCTTCGGGGGCCTCGGTCCCCTCCCATGCGGCGATCAGGCGGTCGATGCTGTCATCAATCACCGCCTGATCAATGCGCGGGCCAAGCGCGCGGCATTGCGCCTTGGCCGCAGCCACCGCACCGGGGGCGGCCAGCAGGAAGGGCGCGACCTCATCCTCGATCGCGGCGTCAAGATCGCCGGCGGGCACGGCGCGGCTCGCAAGGTTCAGCGTCACCGCCTCGGCCGCGCCGAACAGGCGGGCGGAAAAGAACACGCGCCGCGCCTTATCCTCGCCCATGCGCGCCAGAACATAGGGGCCGATGGTGGCGGGGATCAGGCCCAGCTTGACCTCGGTCAGGCCGAACTTGGCGTCAGTCGCGGCAATGACCACGTCGCAGACGGCCATCATGCCAACCCCGCCGCCAAAGGCATTGCCGTGGACCCGCCCGATCAGCGGCTTGGGCAGCAGGTTCAGCGCCTGCAACATCCCGGCCAGAACCTGCGCGCCGTGGCGTCGCTGATCGGCGCTGGCCGCGATCTGTGATTTCATCCAGGACAGATCGCCGCCCGCACAGAAGCTGGCGCCTTCGGCGGCCAGAACGACCACCCGCACGCCGGGGTCTGCGCCCAGATCAGCGGCGGCCTGCGTCAGTTCCTGCATCATTTGCTGGGACAGGGCATTGTGCTTGTCGGGGCGGGTCAGCCACAGCGTCGCCACGCCGCGCGCGTCCCGGTCGATACGGATCGTGTCAAACATTCGTCCCCTCCCGCAGGGCCAGGGCCATGGCCGCCGCCTGTCCGATGATGTCCATGTCCAGCCCATGCGCAAAACCCTGCGCGGCCAGATGCGCGGCAACCTTTTCGGTCGCCACATTGCCTTTGGCGCCGGGCGCATAGGGGCAGCCGCCAAGCCCGCCGACCGCCGCGTCGAACACCCGCAAGCCGCGTGCCAGGCTGGCGTCGATATTGGCAAGCGCGCGACCGGCGGTATCGTGGTAATGCCCGGCCAGCTGATTTGCGGGCAGTTCGTCCAGAACCGCCGTCAGCATCGCGTCGATGGTATCGGGGTGCCCCTGCCCGATCGTGTCGCCAAGGCTGATTTCATAGCAGCCCATATCGCGCAGCGCCGCCGCGACGCGGGCCACATTCGTGGGCGGCGTCGGCCCGCCGAACGGGCAGTCGGTGACGACCGAGACATAGCCGCGCACCGGAATGCCATCCGCCCTTGCGGCAGCGGCAACAGGTGCCAGCCGGGCAAGGCTTTCGGCGATGGTCGCATTTAGATTGGCCTTGCTAAAGCCTTCGGACGCGCTGGCGAAAATCGCTATTTCCGAGGCGCGGGCAGCGCGGGCGCCGTCATAGCCCTGCATATTCGGCGTCAGAACCGCATAGCTGACCCCCGGCACGCGGGTGATCCCGGCCATGACCTGCGCCGCGTCGGCCATCTGCGGCACCCATTTCGGGCTGACAAAGCTGGTAACTTCGATCCGGCGAAAGCCTGCGCGCGACAGCAGATCGACCAACGCAATCTTATCCGCCGCCGGGATCAGCCGCTTTTCGTTTTGCAGCCCGTCTCGCGGGCCCATCTCAAAGATGTCGACCTTCTCAGGCATCGGGCGCCTCGTAGAAATCCTGCGTATAGATCAGGGCCGTGTCGGGGCCGGGCAGCGATTTGCGAAAGGCGGGCCGCGCCGCACAGCGCGCAGCATAGGCCGCCAGCGCCGGACGGTCGTCAAACCGCACGAAACGTGAGGCCAGCCAGACCGAATAGCCCACGGCACAATCGACCCCGGAAAAGCCGCTTTTCATCAGCCAGTCCTGATCCGCCACCGTGGTTTCCACCAGCGACAGCGCGCGTGACAGGCGCGCCGCCTCAAGCCGCATGACGGTGGGGGAACGCATCGCCGGATCGCGCAGCATGATGTGATGCTGCGTCAGGTTGGCCAGATGCTGACCCAGAGTTTCGGCAAAATGCAGCCAGTCCAGCCAGCCGGGGCGACCCGGTTCGCCCGGCGCGCGCCACAGGCCCCGCGCGCGGGTTTCGCACAGATATTCGATACAGGCCCCGGATTCGTGCAGAGTGACGCCATCGACCTGCAAGGCAGGCGCGCGGCCCACCGGGTGAATATCACTGTAGGGCGGCTGGCGCATGGATTTGTCGAAGAATGACAATTCGCGCAGATCAAAGGGGATGCCGATTTCATGCAGCAGCCACAGCACCCGCATACTGCGCGACAGCGGCACATGCCACAGGATGGGGGTGTCTGTCATGCTGCATCCTCATCTTCCAGCCGGATCAGGGGGGCGCCGGCCTCGACCTGATCGCCGGAGGCGGTCAGCACCTCGGCCACGATGCCGTCACGGGCGGCGGTCAGCGAATGTTCCATCTTCATGGCTTCCAGCACCGCCAGACGGTCGCCGGTCCTGACGGCCTGACCGGCGCTGACATGCACCGATTTGACCAGCCCCGGCATCGGCGACAGGGTCAGCGCGCCGCCGCCCACCAGCCCGGTTTCCCGCGCCAGCGGATCGGCGGGCGTCAGATGCACGGTGCGCCCGCCAAAGACGCTGACGCCTGCCGGATGAGAGACGATGCGGTTGCGGCGCAGATCGCCATCGACCCACCAGCGGTCGCCCTGCCAGCGCACCTCATGGGGGTGCTCGTCCAGCGTCACACGTGCGGCGCCGGGGCCAAGCACCTCTATGACGGCCTGACCGCCATCCCACGCAATTGTGCGGCGCAGGGGTTGCCACATCGTCGCGCCGCCCTTGACCGCCGGATCGGCCAGACCTGCAAGCCCCACGACGGCCAGCGCGCGGGCGCGCGGATCGGGTTCTGACGCGGCAACCAGCGCGTCCAGATCACGCCCGATCAGGCCGGTATCGACATCGCCCGCGCGAAAGCCGTCATGCCGGGTCAGCGCGATCAGGAAATCGAGATTCGTGACCGATCCCGCCACCTCGGTATCGGTCAGCGCCGATTCCAGCGCGCGCAGGGCGATGGCGCGGGTGGGACCATAGGTCACGACCTTGGCGATCATCGGGTCATACCACGGGCTGATCGTGTCGCCCTGCCGCACGCCGGTTTCAATGCGGGCGTGGTCGGGAAAGGTCAGATGCGCCAGCCGTCCGGTGGCGGGCAGGAAACCTGCGGGCACGTCTTCGGCGTAAAGGCGCGCCTCGAACGCGTGGCCGGTGATGGTCAGATCCTCTTGCCGGGCGGGCAAGGATTCGCCGCTGGCCACGCGCAGCTGCCATTCGACCAGATCGACGCCGGTGATCGCCTCGGTCACCGGGTGTTCGACCTGCAGGCGCGTGTTCATTTCCATGAACCAAAAGCGGTCGGGGCGCAGGCCGTCGCTGCCATCGACGATGAATTCGATGGTGCCCGCGCCCTTATAGCCGATAGCCTCGGCGGCGCGGGTGGCGGCGGCGCCCATCATCTTGCGCATGTCGGGCGTCATGCCGGGGGCCGGGGCTTCCTCGATCACCTTCTGGTGGCGGCGTTGCAGGGAACAGTCGCGTTCGAACAGATGCACCGCGCGGTGGCCGTCGCCAAAGACCTGAACCTCGATATGGCGGGGATGCAGGACGTATTTTTCGATCAGCACAGCGGGATTGCCAAAGGCGTTGTGCGCCTCGGACCGGGCTGATTGCAGCGCGTCGTGGAAATCGGCAGCATCATCGACGCGGCGCATCCCCTTGCCGCCGCCACCCGCGACGGCCTTGATCAACACCGGATAGCCGATGCGCGCGGCCTGTGTGGCCAGATGCGCAGGGTCCTGATCGGCACCGTGATAGCCGGGCACAACCGGCACGCCCGCCTTTTCCATCAGCGCCTTGGCCGCGTCCTTCAGCCCCATTGCCCGGATCGCCCGGGCCGAGGGGCCGATGAACACCAGCCCGGCCGCCGTCACCGCATCGACGAAATCTGGGTTTTCCGATAGAAAGCCATAGCCCGGATGGATCGCCTGCGCGCCCGTCGCCTGCGCCGCCGCGATGATCGCATCGCCGCGCAGATAGCTGTCGGCAGGGGCCGGGCCGCCCAGATGCACCGCCTGATCGGCCATCGCCACATGGCGGGCATCGCGGTCGGCATCGGAAAAGACCGCGACCGTGGCGACGCCCAGCTTGCGGCAGGTGTCGATGACGCGGCAGGCGATTTCACCGCGATTGGCGATCAGGATCTTGTGGAACATGGCAGACCTTTTGCCTGATGGCAGGCGCCGGGGGCTTCGCGCCCCCGGACCCCCGCGGGATATTTCGGTGAAGAAGAAGGGCTGGCGCTGGTCATCGCGGGATCACATGCGGAAGAGGCCGAAGCGGGTGGGTTCGATAGGTGCGTTCAGGGTCGCGCGCAGCGACAAGGACAGCACCTCACGCGTTTTGCGGGGGTCGATGATGCCATCATCCCACAGCCGCGCCGAGGCATAGAGGGGGTGTGACTGACGGTCGAACATCTCGATCGTCGGGCGTTTGAAGTCGGCCTCATCCTCGGGCGACCAGGTGCCGCCCTTGCGTTCGATCCCATCGCGGCGGACGGTGGCCAGAACGCCCGCCGCCTGTTCGCCGCCCATCACGCCGATGCGCGAATTGGGCCATGTCCACAAAAAGCGCGGACTGTAAGCGCGACCCGACATGCCGTAATTGCCCGCGCCAAAGCTGCCGCCGACCAGCATGGTGATCTTAGGCACATTGGTGGTGGCGACCGCCGTCACCATCTTGGCGCCGTGGCGCGCGATACCTTCGTTTTCGTATTTGCGCCCGACCATGAAACCAGTGATATTTTGCAGGAATATCAGCGGAATGCCGCGCTGGCTGCACAGTTCGACGAAATGCGCGCCCTTTTGCGCGGCTTCGGAAAACAGCACGCCGTTATTGGCGACGATGCCGACCGGGCAGCCATCCACATGGGCAAAGCCCGTAACCAGCGTTTCGCCAAAGCGCGCCTTGAACTCATCAAAGCGAGAGCCATCGACGGTGCGGGCGATCACCTCGCGGATGTCATAGGGGGTACGCAGGTCGGCGGGGACGACGCCGAAGATCTCATCGGGGTCATAGGCCGGGGCTTCGGGCGATTGCCAGACGACCGTCTGTGGCATCTGGCGGTTCAGGTTGGCGATGGCGCGGCGTGCCATGGCAAGGGCGTGGGCGTCGTCTTCGGCCAGATAATCGGCCACGCCCGACAGCCGGGTATGAACATCGCCGCCGCCCAGATCCTCGGCGCTGACGACCTCGCCGGTGGCGGCCTTGACCAGGGGCGGACCTGCCAGAAAGATCGTGCCCTGATCGCGGACGATGATCGTCACATCCGACATTGCCGGAACATAGGCCCCGCCCGCGGTGCAGGACCCCATCACCACGGCGATCTGCGGGATGCCGCGCGCCGACATCTGGGCCTGATTATAGAAG
>QIRE01000228.1_pt1 | contig 12468 bp, 9 predicted proteins | sample 2940141 | NCBI WGS metagenome assembly QIRE01 (sample SAMN09273532, study PRJNA473421) | Gut metagenome, whole genome shotgun sequencing project. | isolation source: gut tissue | host: Folsomia candida VU population | place: Netherlands: Amsterdam | collected 2016-03-06
TTCTGCGCGTCGGTGTTGGCGAAGCGGATCTCGTACTCGCCTTTCGTCGGCGGACGGGGGACCAACTGCCCCTTCTTGGCGGCTGCCACGATCAGGGCGTACCACGGTCTCGGCATCGTCGAGCGATTCGAGGTCGGTGCTGCCGAGTCCGGCGGCGATCGCCGTGGCCGTCTCCTTCCACAATTTAGTTCGGCGATCGGGAGGTGTGGCTGGTCGGTGGCGAACGACGCTCTCGCGGCGTCGACGAGCTCCTGCGCACAGGACTCGCGATCGGCAGGCGAGAGCGCGAGCATCCAGGGGAAGGTCTTGGCCATCCGTGCCGAGAGCGAGCCGTTGTCGTCGAGGGTGAAGTCGAGACTTTAGGCCTAGCCCGCCGGAATCCACCGCGCCGCAAGCACCTCGCAAATAGCCCGCTGCTGATCCTCACTCAACGGGTGCATTAGGAGTCCTTCGATGGTGAACACGCCGATCGTCACCTCTGCCTCCAGTCCTGCAGCAGACGCGCCAGCTTGCTCGAGTTCGTAGCGGAAGAGGCTGGACGTCAGCAGGTGAAAGTTGTTGTGCCACTCCGCGACCGACGATGAGAGCTCGGCCCGGGCATGCACGGTGCTGACCAAACGACTCATCTGTTGCAATTGGCGGACCACCCACAACAGGCGCACGGGGATGGGCTCGGCGGCCACCGACTGATATTGCGCCCACGCGTCGGTCATCACGTCGTCCAGGACGGCGATCAGCACGGCGTCCTTGTCGTCGAAGTACCAATAGATGGTGTTCGCGGAGACCCCTGCCGCCGCGGCCAGGCGTCCCATCGGGGTGGCGTCATAGCCGGCACCGACGAACAGTTCGCGGGCGGCGGCAACAATCTCCCCACGCTTCTCCTGCGACGCCTGGGGGCGCCTATTCCTCGGCATCAGGTGAGTCTAGACGACGCACCTTGATCGTCATTTAAGATCCTGCTAGCGTTTCTTGAATGACGATCAACAACTCCTCCTACGTCCGCCACGACGTCACCTTTTCCTCCGAAGGCGTCGCGTGCGCGGCATGGCTGTACCGCCCGGACGGCATTTCAAATCCACCAATCGTGGTGCTAGCGCACGGGTTTGGCGCATTCCGGGAGCTACGTCTGGACGCCTACGCGGCACGCTTCGCCCAGGCTGGGTACGCCGCACTGGTCTTCGACTATCGGTCCTGGGGCGCGAGCGATGGACAACCCCGCCGGGTACTCGACATCGCCGCCCAACACGCCGACTGGCGCGCCGCGGTGGCCTACGCCCGAAGCCTCGACGGTGTCGACACCAACCGGGTGGTGGGCTGGGGATCGTCGTTCGGCGGCGGACACGTGTTGGACCTGGCCGCTCACGACCACGCGTTGGCTGCCGCGATCGTCCAGGTGCCACATGTCACCGGTCCCGCGTCGGCGTTCTCCCAGGCCCCGACGCTGCTCGCCAAGTTGGTATTGGCTGCCACGCGCGATCAACTGGGTGCGTGGCTAAAACGCCCACCCCATCGGGTGAAGTCGATCGGGCGACCGGGTGAGGTCGCCATGATGACCTCGCCGGGCGCGTATGAACTGGTCCTGGAGATGGCCGGTGACAAACGCGACGAGTTGTTGGCCGAGAACGACGTCTCCGCCCGTATCGCCCTGCGCGTGCCGTTCTACTCACCGGGGCGTCGCGCAGCCAAGATCACCGCACCAACGCTGGTGCAACTGGCGATCAAGGACGACGTCACGCCGTATGCCAAGGCTCAGAAGATCGTGGCCCGCATCCCCAACGGTGAGGTGCTTGCCTACGACTGCACACATTTCGAGCCCTACCTTGACCCGCATTTCGAGAAGATCGTGGCCGATCAGATTGCCTTCCTGGACCGGCATGTCGGAACTACGGAGTGACGGCTGCTGACCCCGCACGCCCGACGGAACAACCCCAACTCCACCTGTGTTGAATGGTGGCATGACGGAATTGTGGGTGCAGCGCACTGGAACTCGCCGATACACCGGGCAGAGCAGTCGCGGAGCTGAGGTCCTCATCGGCTCCGACGATGTCGAGGGTGTTTTCACCCCGGGTGAGCTACTGAAGATCGCACTTGCGGCATGTACCGGAATGTCGTCGGATGTTCCGCTCGCGCGTCGCCTCGGCGATGACTACGACGCAACCGTCCGCGTCAGCGGCGACGCCGATCGGGAGAATGAGGTCTACCCGGAGCTCAACGAGATCCTGCAGGTCGACATGTCCCAACTCGACGCCGACGCAGTCGAACGACTCCTCGTCGTCGTTGAGCGAGCCGTGGATCGCGTCTGCACCGTCGGCCGCACAATCAAGGCCGGCGCGAAGGTCAACCTCGCCATCGAAACCGACTGACATGTCCGAGCGGCTGACCGCGTATGTCCACGGCCATGTTCAGGGCGTGGGATTCCGGTGGTGGACGCGAGCGCGTGCACTGGAACTTGGACTCGTCGGGTACGCGTCGAATCAGGTTGATTCACGCGTGCTCGTCGTCGCGGAAGGCTCACGCGACAAGCTGGATGCACTGCTAGCCGCACTGCGATCGGGGGAGACGCCGGGCCGCGTCGACAATGTCATCGAACGATTCGACGCCGCGCGCGGTGACCTGATCGGTTTTCGCGAGCGATAGTCGGGCCAGCGCGCCCGACAGATGTGCCAGGGTCCACGGTCTGCTGCACTGCACCGAGTAATCTGTACCGTCGTGCACCTCAAAAGCCTGACTCTGAAGGGTTTCAAATCCTTCGCGTCGGCGACCACCCTCCGATTCGAGCCGGGGATCACCTGTGTTGTCGGCCCCAACGGATCGGGAAAATCCAACGTCGTCGACGCTCTGACGTGGGTGATGGGCGAGCAGGGTGCCAAGGCGTTGCGTGGCGGAAAGATGGAAGATGTCATCTTCGCCGGCACCTCCGGACGGCCCCCGCTGGGTCGGGCCGAGGTCACTCTGACGATCGACAACTCCGACGGCGAACTACCCATCGAGTACTCGGAGGTGTCGATCACGCGGCGCATGTTCCGCGACGGCGCCGGTGAGTACGAGATCAACGGGACCGCATGTCGACTCATGGACGTGCAGGAGCTACTCAGCGACTCCGGCATCGGCCGCGAAATGCACGTCATCGTCGGACAGGGACGCCTCGCGGCCATCCTGGAATCGCGTCCGGAAGACCGCCGGGCGTTCATCGAGGAAGCCGCGGGCGTTCTCAAGCACCGCAAACGCAAAGAAAAGGCGGTCCGCAAGCTCGACTCGATGCAGGCCAACCTCGCGCGGCTGTCGGATCTAACGACCGAGCTTCGACGCCAGCTCAAACCTCTTGGTCGACAGGCAGAAGTGGCACGTCGGGCCCAGACCGTGCAGGCCGACCTACGCGACGCCAAGCTACGCCTCGCCGCCGACGACCTTGTCGCTCGACGATCCGAGATGGCCGAGCAGACCGCCGAAGAAGATATGTTGCGCGCGCAACAGGACGAGGTGGCGCTTCACCTCGACGCATTCACCGCCGAGCTGACCGATCACGAAACTCAGCTCGCCCAGATCGCACCGGCCGCGAGTGCGGCAAGCCAAGGTTGGTTCCGACTGTCCGCACTTGCCGAACGCGTTGATGCGACGGTCCGTGTCGCGACCGAACGTAGCCGCTACCTGAGTGAGGCGACGACGGCGTCGACCGGCCCCGACCCCGAGGTTCTCGACCGCCAAGCCGAGGAAGCGGCGCTCCACGAAGCCGAGCTTGCCGCCACGGTGGAATCCGCGGCCGAGATGCTGGAAAGCGCGAAAGTCGAACTGGCTCAACGGGAGTCGGATGCGACCACGGCGGAGCGCGCGCACAGCGCAGCCATCGCCGCGGTTGCTGATCGTCGCGAAGGGCTTGCCCGACTCGAAGGCCAAGTCGCGACGCTGCGGTCACGCGCCGACTCGGTTGGTGCGGAAACCGAACGACTGACCGCGGCCATCGCCGCCGCCGCCGAACGAGCCGCGGCGTCGAAGACCGAGATGGATCAGATCAGCGCCAAGGTTGCTGAGTTTGAGACCTCAGAGAAGGGGCTCGACCAGCACCACGAACGGTCCGTCGCGGCCCTCGAGCAGGCCAACGAACGCGTGACTACGTTGCAGGCCGAGGAACGCGAAGCGGAGCAACGAATTGCGTCGCTCACGGCTCGCATCGACGCGCTGGCCGTCGGACTTGAACGCGGCGACGGCGGTGCGTGGCTACTGGAGAACAGTTCCGAAGGCCTGTTGGCTCCGCTGTCTGATCTGCTTACCGTGACACCGGGGTACGAGACGGCAATCGCCGGAGCGCTGGGTCCCGCGGTCGACGCGATCGCTTCCGTTGATGCATTGGCGGCGGTGCGAGCGCTCGGCGCCTTGAAAGACGGAGACGGTGGTCGCGCGGCACTGATTGTCGGCGGGCTACGTTCCTCCGACGTCCGACGCGACGCATTGCCCGACGGTGCGCGCTGGGCGCGCGACCTGGTGACCTGCCCCGGATCAATCGCTGGCGCCCTCGACGTGCTGCTCGACAACGTCGCCATCGTCGACGATCCCGAAGCTGCGCTGCGGTTGGTCGGTGAGCGGCCGCAGATCGCGACGGTTACCCGCGACGGTGACCGGATCGGCGTCGCGTCTGTCGACGGGGGTTCGTCGCACCGCACGTCGACGCTGGAAGTGCAGTCCGCAATCGATACCGCCACCGCTGAACTAGCGAGCGCTCGACGCCGGGTGGAAGAGATTGAGGCAGCCCTCGCGGGGGCAGAGACCGAACAGCGTGAGCGTCAGGAGGCAGCCGAGCAGGCGTTGGCCGGACTGAACGAGTCCGACTCCGCGCTGGGTGCCGCCTACGAACAACTCGCGCGACTCGGTCACGAAGTCCGTGCGGCCGAGGATGAAGGTCAGCGCCTCCGACGTCAGCGCGACAAGGCCGAAGAAGGGCGGTCGGAAGCTCTCGCCAAGATCGCCGAGGCCGAGCAAGATGTGGCGATGGCGCGGGCCGTCGCCGACGATCCCGACTCGGTGTCGATGCCCGGCGACCTCGATCGTGAAGCCGCCGCGGCTGCGGTCCATGTGGCGCGCGGCGCCGAAATGGAAGCGCGCCTCACGTTGCGCACCGCCGAAGAACGGCATGCTTCCGTCCGCGGAAAATCCGACTCCCTTCGTCGGGCGGCACGCAATGAGCGCGAATCACGTGAGCGTGCACGTCGAGCTGATGAAGCTCGACGCCACGGTGCGAGCGTCGCGGCCGCGGTCGCGACCTCGGGGGAGCAGGTCGCACGACGACTCGTCGCCGCTGTTGCCGACGCCCAGCGGGTACGTGATCACCTCGAGCTCGTGCGCACCGAACGAACCGAAAAGCTCAACATCGTGAAGGAGCAGGTCGCGCAACTGACAACGCAGCTCGACGCGCTGCGTGATTCGGTGCATCGTGACGAAGTCGCCAAGGCTCAGGCCGCGCTGCGCATCGAACAGTTGGAAGAGCAGATCCTGGAGACGTTCGCGGTCTCACCCGACGACCTGATCGCCGAGTACGGCCCCGACGTTCCGATGCCGCCGTCGGCGCTGGAAATGAGCGAGTACCAGGACGCGAAAGCACGCGGCGAACTCGTCGTCGCACCCGCTCCGATGCCATACGACCGCGCGACGCAAGAGGCCCGCGCACGTCAGGCGCAGAAGGATCTCAACACGCTCGGCAAGGTCAACCCGCTGGCGCTCGAAGAGTTTGCGGCGCTGGAAGAGCGATACAACTTCCTATCCGCGCAGCTAGAGGACGTGAAAGCTGCTCGCGCCGATCTGCTTGCCGTCGTCGACGACGTTGACGCACGCATCCTGCAGGTGTTCACCGAGGCGTATGCGGACGTCGAACGCGAGTTTGAGCAGGTGTTCGCGACGCTGTTCCCCGGCGGCGAAGGCCGTCTGCTGCTCACCGACCCCAGCGACATGCTGACAACGGGTATCGAGGTCGAGGCTCGGCCACCGGGCAAGAAGGTCAAGCGGCTGTCGTTGCTGTCCGGCGGCGAGAAGTCGTTGACCGCGGTGGCCATGCTGGTCGCGATTTTCCGAGCGCGGCCGTCCCCGTTCTATGTCATGGACGAGGTGGAAGCCGCCCTCGACGACACCAACCTGCGTCGACTCATCACGCTGTTCGAGCAGCTCCGCGAACGGTCACAGCTCATCGTGATCACGCACCAGAAGCCGACAATGCAGGTTGCCGACGCGCTGTACGGCGTCAGCATGCGCGGTGACGGCATCACGACCGTCATTTCGCAGCGCCTGCGTGGAGTCGACCTCGAACAGCCCGTTACCGAATAGTTCGCGCAACGCGATACATGCAAGGATTGCAGCATGAATAGCACCATCCTGATCGGCATCATTGTGGCCGTCGTCGCGCTGATTGCGCTGGTCGCCATTGGGGTGGTGTTAACTCGACGACGTCGAATCTCGTTGCACGACAACACCTCTGACGCGCTCGGAACCAAAGATGCACCCGCAGTCGACCAGCGGTCGAGCTACGAGGCCAATTCTGGCTTCTCGTTCAGCAAGGGGCCGGGGAGCGTCGCTGAACCGGTAGAGCGCGTGGAGGCGACGCCCGTCATCGAGCCCGAGGTCGTCGAGCCGGTCCTCGCGGAACCAGAGACAGTGGAAGACGACGGCATCGTCGTACCCGACACTGCCTCTTCCGCGACCAGTTCTGCCACGCTCGACGACATCGCCCCAACCGCGGGACGCCTGGGTCGACTCCGGGGTCGTCTGGCCCGGTCGCAAGGAGCCATCGGCAAGAACGTGCTCGGCCTCCTCGGTGGTGGAGACCTTGACGAAGAGTCGTGGGAGGAAATCGAAGACACCCTGTTGATGGCCGACCTCGGCACGGCGTCGACGACGGCCGTCGTCGAAAAGCTGCGCGCAGAGCTTGCCGCTAACAGTGTTCGCACCGCCGCCGACGCACGAGCACTGCTGCAACGCGTACTCGTCGAACAGTTGCATCCCGAACTCGACCGGTCGGTGCGCGCGCTACCGCATGACGACCATCCGTCGGTCATTCTGGTCGTCGGGGTGAACGGCACCGGAAAGACCACGACTACCGGCAAATTGGCGCGTGTCCTTGTCGCCGACGGTCGTCGCGTCTTGCTAGGCGCGGCAGACACCTTCCGCGCGGCTGCTGCCGATCAGCTGCAAACGTGGGGCGAACGCGTCGGCGCCGACATCGTGCGCGGCAAGGAACAGGCAGACCCGGCGTCGGTGGCCTTCGACGCCGTCTCCACCGGCATCGACCGCGGCGTTGACGTCGTGATGATCGACACCGCGGGTCGCCTGCACACTAAGACCGGCCTAATGGACGAGTTGGACAAGGTCAAGCGTGTTGTCGAGAAGAAGGCCAAGGTCGACGAGGTCCTGCTCGTGCTCGACGCCACCGTCGGCCAGAATGGTCTGATTCAGGCGCGCGTCTTCGCCGACGTCGTCGACATCACCGGCGTTGTTCTTACTAAACTCGACGGCACGGCCAAGGGCGGCATCGTCTTCCACGTGCAGGATGAGCTCGGTGTGCCGGTGAAACTGGTCGGACTTGGTGAAGGCGCCGACGATCTGGCGCCCTTCGAGCCGGAAGCGTTCGTCGACGCTCTTCTGTAAGCCACGTAACACGAGCGCAATACAGACCGCGAATTGGTTCACACGCCAGAAACCCTTGCGCACTCTCGCGGAAACGCGGTAACGACACTCTTTTCACAGACACCGACTCCAGGTGCTTGTTGAGGAGGAATCAAACCGTGACTGCGGCTCAAACAGTTCTGGCACTGCCAGATACATCATTCGGGGTGCCCGATACCGGCAATACCGCGTGGATCATTGCGAGTGCGGCATTGGTGTTGCTCATGACACCAGCACTCGCGTTCTTCTATGGCGGACTCTCGCGCGGCAAATCCGTGCTGAACATGATGATGATGTCATTCGGCGCCATCGCCACCGTCAGCGTCGTGTACGTGCTGTGGGGATTCTCGATGTCGTTCAGCAACGGCATTACCGGCGAGAACGACATTTGGGGAATCTTCGCCAATCCGTTCGCGCTGTTCGGCTCCGACCAGCTCACGCAGACGCGTGAGATCACCGAGAACGGCGAAGCGGTCACCCAGGTGGTTACCGGCGGGCTGACAATTCCGTCGACCGTGTTCCTCGCGTTCCAGCTGACCTTCGCGGTCATTACCGTCGCGCTGATCTCCGGTGCGATCGCCGAGCGCGTCAAGTTCTCGACCTGGTTGGTCTTCTCGGTTCTGTGGGCGACGATCGTGTACTTCCCCTTGTCGCACATGGTTTGGGGCGGCGGCATCATGTCGGCGTCGGAGCACGGCTTTGCCTCGTGGATGTTCGGCACGGTGACCGAAGACGGCGCCACCAAGGCCGCGGTAGCACCGATCGACTTCGCCGGCGGCACGGTTGTTCACATCAACGCCGGTATGGCCGGCCTGGTGCTGGTCCTCATCGTCGGCAAGCGACTTGGCTTCGGCCGCACCTCATTCCGTCCGCACAACATCCCGTTTGTGATGCTCGGCGCCGCACTGCTGTGGTTCGGTTGGTTCGGGTTCAACGCGGGCTCGGAACTTGCCGCCGACGCGACGGCCGGTCTGGTCTGGATCAACACCACCGCGGCAACCGCTGCGGCGATGATCGGCTGGCTCGCGGTTGAGTGGGTTCGTGACCGGCATCCGACGAGCGTTGGCGCGGCGTCCGGTGTTGTCGCCGGACTGGTCGCCATCACTCCGGCCTGTGGCGCGCTGACGCCAGTCGGTTCACTCGGACTCGGTGTGATCGCCGGTATTCTGGCTGCCATCGCGGTTGGGTTTAAGGCCAAGCTTGGCTACGACGACTCGCTAGACGTCGTCGGCGTGCACCTCGTGGCCGGTCTGTGGGGCACCATTGCGATCGGACTGTTCGCAAAGAACTCGGGTGTGTTCTACGGACACGACTTCAAGCAGCTCGCCGTGCAGGCTGTGATCGCACTCTTCGCACTGGCCTTCACCGGAGTTCTGACCGCGGTGATTGCACTGCTCCTCAAGCCGCTGGGCTGGCGAGTTAGCTCCGAAGATGAGGCGCAGGGCATCGATGAGGCAGAACACGCCGAGACGGCGTACGAATATGCCTAGACCCGTTTGCAAGTCGGCACTGACTACGCTGAACCGTGTGGAGAGGACCACCAACTCATGAAGCTCATCACCGCAATTGTTAAACCGTTCACCCTGGAAGACGTCAAAGCGGGTCTCGAACAGGCCGGCATCGTCGGCATGACCGTCAGCGAGGTCCAGGGGTATGGACGGCAGAAGGGTCACACCGAGGTGTATCGAGGAGCCGAGTACTCGGTCGACTTTGTACCCAAGGTTCGTGTCGAGGTCGTCGTTGACGACTCCGCCGTCGATGCGGTGGTGGACGTAATCGTCGACGCCGCACGTACGGGGAAGATCGGTGACGGCAAGGTGTGGGTGTCGCCGGTCGACTCGGTGGTGCGCGTACGCACCGGCGAGCGTGGCACCGAAGCGCTCTAACGTCAACCGCTCTACCAACACCTTCGATGACGGTCGTCGGGAGTCGCAAAACTTCCGGCGGCCGTCTGTCGAGTCAGGCGAACGGAGATTGACATGAGCGGCACCCCAGCTGGGTCGGCCAAGGATCTGATCGTCGCCCGTACGAATCTGTTGGAGCGCAGTGCCAATGGTCGCCTCGACGCACCGGGTCTTCGACGCGCACTCGGCGACCTCTACGAGTTCTGGTTGACCGCAAAGGCAACCGAACTCGGCATCGTAGGGCGAAGCGGCTTCGCGATCGTCGCCGTTGGGGGATTGGGCCGCCGCGAAGTGGTGCCGTATTCAGACCTAGATCTCATCTTGCTGCACGACGACCTGCATCCTGATCGGGTCGCCGAAGTGGCGGACGGTCTCTGGTATCCGCTGTGGGACGCCAATATCGGTTTGGACCACAGCGTGCGCACCGTTCCCCAAGCGTTGTCGGTAGCGTCGGAGGACGTCAGCGCGGCATTGGGGATGACCGAAGCCCGCCACATCGCCGGCGACGAAGATCTCTCAAGTCTGTTGATCGGCGGCATCCGCAACCAGTGGCGCTCCGACATTCGGCGTCGACTCCCGGATGTCATCGAGCACGCCGAGACGCGCTGGCGTCGCGCCGGAGACATCGCACGTCGTACCGAACCCGACCTGAAGAGCGGTCGGGGAGGGCTGCGCGACGTCCAACTGCTCAACGCGCTGGCCCTCGCCCAACTCACCGACGGTATGGGATCGCTGCGTGCCGATTCACCTGGCGCCGCACCGCAATTGGCTTATGCGCGGCTGCTCGACATCCGCACCGAACTGCATTGCATCGCCGGTCGCGCACGTGAGCAGGTCCGGGCGCAGGACGCCGACGAAATTGCCGCGGCCCTGCGCGTCGGAGACCGGTTCGACCTGTCTCGCGTCATCAGCGACGCGTCGCGCACGATCCGGTATTCGGTACAGGTAGGCATTCGTACCGCCAGCAACGCCGCACCCCGACGCGGCCTCGGCTCCTTGCGTCGAGCCGCGATCAGGCGCCCACTCGATGACGGCGTCGTCGAACATCAGGGTGAGATTGTGTTGGCGCGCAACGCAATTCCAAGTCGTGATCCCGGCCTAGTGCTGCGCGTGGCCGCGGCGTCGGCGCGTACGGCCATGCCGATCGGATCGTCGACGCTGTCCCGGCTGGCTGACTATGCGCCGGAACTACGCACCCCGTGGCCCGCGGAAGTTCGCGACGACCTGCTCAGTTTGCTGTCGACGGGGCATCGCATCGTCGAACCAATCGAGGCGCTCGACCGCACTGGTCTGTGGGGGCGCCTGCTGCCCGAGTGGGGTGCCGTACGCGACCTGCCGCCGCGCGACGCCGTACATACCTGGACCGTCGACCGACACCTGGTGGAGACCGTCGCCTACGCCGCGACGATGACGACTCGGGTATCGCGCCCCGACCTGTTGCTTCTCGGCGCGTTGATCCACGACCTCGGCAAGGGCCGCGAGGCCGACCATAGCGTCGTCGGAGCGGAGCTTGCGGTTGCCATCGGCCAACGACTCGGTCTGTGGCCGCAAGACACCGAGACGCTGGCGGCAATGGTTCGGCATCACCTTCTGCTGCCGCAGATTGCCACCCGTCGTGATCTGTCTGACCCGGCGACGGCCGCGGAGGTCGCCCTGAAATTGGGCCACGATCGTGAGCTTCTGGAATTGCTGGAGGTGCTCTCCGAAGCAGATTCGCGAGCCACCGGCCCAGGTGTTTGGGGCGATTGGAAGTCGTCGCTGATCGCCGAACTCGTGCGGCGTACCAACACCTTGATTGACGGAGCACCTGCCCCGACGCCGGAACCCCTGACCGCGGAACAACTTTCGCTTGCCGTGAAGGGCGGCTACGCGGTCCGCATCGATCCGGCCCCCGACGGACCGCACACATTCCTGGTGACCATGGTCGCGCCGGACCGTCCCGGGCTGCTGTCGCGGATGGCCGGCCTGTTGGCGCTTGCTGGCCTGCGGGTCCAGGCAGCCGCCGTCGCGAGCCACGAAACCAGCGCGGTCAACACCTTCCGCGTGGTGCCGCATTTCGGTGAACCACCTGCTGCGGCGGTGCTGCGCCAGCAATTGATCTCGGCCGTCGAAGGGGCGGTCGACGTGACGGCAAAGCTTGCCGAACGTCGTGCTGAGGCGTCGGCGCCAGCGGGTAAGGGCGCCACCGCGGTCGGTGTTCCGGCGGTACTTGGAGTAGCGCCACCCCAGGTCTGGTGGACAGCGGCCGGTGCCGACGGCGTCGACGTGTTGGAAATGCGAGCGACTGACGCCCTTGGGCTGCTGAGTACCGTCACCGCGATTATTGAGGCGAGGTCGGGGGAAGTGGTGTGGGCCAAGGCGACCACCATGGGTGGCACGGTCATCGACACGTTTGGCCTGCGACTACCAACGGACGCGTCGAGTGCGCGTAAACGCATCGAAGCGGACATTCTCGCCGTGACGGCGCCACCACAGGTGGAGGCCGAGGTAGACGACGCTGCGTCGAGTGCGCTCACGTAGCCTAGGGGAATGTTTGATTCGCTGTCTGACCGGTTGACCGGTGTCCTTGCCGACCTGCGCGGCAAGGGGCGACTTTCCGACGCTGACATTGACCGCACCTGTCGGGAAATCCGTCTGGCACTGCTCGAAGCCGACGTTTCCCTACCTGTCGTCCGCACCTTCATCGCACGGATCAAGGAGCGTGCGAAGGGGTCGGAGGTTTCCGCGGCGCTGAACCCAGCGCAGCAGGTCGTCAAGATCGTCAACGAGGAACTGGTCGCCATCCTCGGCGGCGAAACCCGCCGCATCTCGTTGGCGAAGACGCCGCCGACGGTCATCATGCTCGCTGGCCTACAGGGAGCCGGTAAGACGACCCTCGCGGGCAAGCTGAGCAATTGGCTGGTCAAGCAGGGACATACGC
>QIRE01000229.1_pt1 | contig 12451 bp, 9 predicted proteins | sample 2940141 | NCBI WGS metagenome assembly QIRE01 (sample SAMN09273532, study PRJNA473421) | Gut metagenome, whole genome shotgun sequencing project. | isolation source: gut tissue | host: Folsomia candida VU population | place: Netherlands: Amsterdam | collected 2016-03-06
ATCCAGCGCCAGCAACACCAGCGCCAGCGTGACCGCAGCACCTTTCAGATCGCGCCCCGGCGTGGCGGCCGTCGCCTCGACCGTGGCGCCGGGCCAATCGGCGCGCGCCAGATTGCCGCCCGCGTTCAGCGCCACGCGGCGATCCCCCGCGACATAGATCCCGGCGGGCCTGCCCGGACCGGGGCCTTGCGCCATGTCATCGGCAGAGACGGGCGACATGCCATCGGCCACCGCCGCGCGGCCAAAGCCATCCAGCACTGTTTCCGGCGTCCAGAAAGGGCGGTCGCGGTCATCGGCCTGCTGATCGGCGGGGCTGACACGGGCGGTGGCGACCAGCCGGTCCAGCATCGCCACGAACAGCCCGGACAGCGGCAGGCTGGACCATTCGGCATTGGCGCTGACATGGAACAGCATCACCTGCCCCTGACCCAGACGGTCGCGCGTCACCAAGGGCGTGTTGTCGGACAGCGCCGCAATCGTGCGGGCGGTCAGATCGGGATTGGGCTGCGCCATCAGCTGTGCGCGGACCTGCACCTCATCCGGGCTGGTCAGTCCGGCAAAGACGCCATCATCGGCAAAGGGCGCCAGCGCGCGCGGATCACCCCAGCTAAGCGCGCCGCCGATATCGCGCCCGCCCTGACGCAGCGCGACCGGCAGCAGCGGCTCGTCGATCAGGCGGTCCGACGCGGCCATGCGCGGCCCGGCAAAGCGGATCAGCAAGCCGCCCTGATCGACCCATTCGGTCAGATCGGCGGTTTCGGCCATCGCCACCTGATCTGCCAGCACGATCACATCGGGGGCCGCGTCCAGCACATCGCCCAAGCCCCCCTCTACCAGATCAGTGGTGGGGGCCAGCGCGCGGCGCAGATAGTAAAGCTGCGACAGCAACTGCTGGCCTTCGGCCTGTGTATCGGCATCACCGACCAGCCCGACCTTGCGGCGTTTCACCCGGTCATCGGCCAGAACGACGGCACCGGCATGGGCCTGACCCTCGATCTGAAAGCGGGTGATGCGGTTGCGCAATTCCGGCGGCAGGTCGATGGCCACGGCGCGCGTGGTCACGCCGCCGGCACTTTGCGCGGCGTCGCCGGGGGTCAGCCGCGCCAGATCGCGCTCGATCCCCTGCGGATCAGGCCCGATGGCCAGTATCACGGGCGCCGCGTCATCGGTCGCCGTCAGCGTCAGCGAGGGCGTGTCGCCCGCATCCAGCGACAGGCTGTGGATGGCGCGGGTCGGCGGCGCCACCGTGACCGGGCCACGTTCGGTCAAGGCCGCCAACCATGCCGCGCGGGTCGGATGGTCCAGACCGTCGCTGATCCACAGCGTTGCAAGCGCGCCGTCGGGGGCGTCCGCCAGCGCCGCCTGCGGATCATCGGGCAAGGTCGAACGCCACGGCGCGGGCTGCGCCGCCCGCAGCCCCGCGATCAGGGTATCGGCGGGTGCAAAGCGCAGCGGCCCCGGTTCGCCCTGCCCGTCGGCCATCAACAGTGCCGCCGGACGGCCCGCCGCAGCGGCATCCGACAACGCACGTTCGGCGCGGGTCTGGCGCGCGGCCCAATCGGGCGCGGCGGCCCAGCCAGCATCCATCACCACCAGCAACGGTCCGGTTCCCGCAGGCTGCACCACGGGTTTCCAGACCGGCCCGGCAAAGCCCATGATCAGCGCGGCGATGGCCAGCATCCGCAGCAGCAACAGCCACCACGGCGTGCGCTGTGCAATGGGTGATTTGTCGGCAAGCCCCAACAGCAGCGCCACCCCCGGAAAGGCGATCAGACGCGGGCTGGGTGGCATCGCGCGCAGGATCAGCCACAACACCGGCAGCGCCGCCAGCGCCGCCAGCAACCACGGGGCCGCAAATCCAAGGGGGCCAAGGATCAGCATCAGCCCTCCAGCACCTGATAAAGCCAGCCAAGGGCTGTGGCGGACGGCTGATCGGTGCGGTGATGGCCGAAATCCCACCCCGCGCCGCGCGCCTGCGCCGTCAGCCAGTCGCGCCGTTCAGCCAGCCGCAGCAGATAGGCATCGCGCAGCCCGGCGGCGTCGCGGCTGTCATGGCGAATGCGTCCCGTGACTGACCGGAATTCGACCGCGCCGGACCACGGGAACACCTCTTCATCGGGGTCAAGAACCTGCAACAGAACGCCGCGCACGCCCATCGCGCCCGCCTGCGCCAGCATGTGCGCGACCCAAGCAGGATCGGTCAGGAAATCCGACAGGATCACTAGCCGCTGATTGGGCCGCACCAGATCGGGCGCGGCGACATCGGCATCGTCGCCCGACATCGCCGTCATCACCATTTCTTCGGCCATGCGGTCGGCCTGCACGCGGCCTGTCCGCGACGGGCGGCCAAGGATACCCACACGTTCGCCGCCGCGCAGCAGCAGCATCGCCAGCGCCAGCGCCAAAACCTGCGCCCGCGCGCCCTTGGTCGGGCGATCCGGCCCGCCTGCATAGCCCATGCCCTGCCCGGCAGAAATCCACAGGCCCACGGATTGCGCCGTCTGTGCCTGCCGTTCGCGCACGAACTGCCCGTCAGAGCGTCCCGACCGGCGCCAGTCGATATTGCGCGCCGTTTCGCCCGCCGCTGCTTGGCGATATTGCCAGAATTCCTCGCCCGGACCGGCGCGGCGCAGGCCATGCGCCCCCGGCGCGACCATCGCCGCCAGCCGCTGTGCCGACAGGATCAGCGCGGGCAGATGCGCGCTGGCCGCCTCGGCCCCGGCGCGCAAGGCGGCGGCGCCTGTCGCCATGTCAGAGGGGCGCGCGACCAAGCCCGCCTCACGCCGCCTGGCGGTTGTTCAGATGCAGGTCCAGAACCCGCGCGATCACGTCATCGACGGTTTCGCCCCGCGCCCGCGCCGCGAATGACAGCGCCATCCGGTGCCGCAGCACGGCGGGCGCCATCGCCGCCACATCGTCAAGCGACGGGGCATAGCGGCCGTTCAGCACCGCCCGCGCCCGCGTCACCAGCATCAGCGCCTGCGCCGCGCGCGGCCCCGGCCCCCAGACAAGGCTGTCGGTCAGGAAATCCGCAGCCTCGGGCGCGCCGGGGCGGCAGGCGCGCACCAGATCAAGGATCGCCTCGACCACGCCGTTGCCCACCGGCATCTGCCGGATCAGCCGTTGCGCCGCGATCAGGCCATCAGCGTCAAAAGCCACATGGGCCGCGCCTTCCTCGACCCCCGTCGTGGCCAGCAGGATGTCGCGTTCTGTGTCACGGTCGGGATAATCCACGTCGATCTGCAACAGGAACCGGTCCAGCTGCGCCTCGGGCAGCGGATAGGTGCCTTCCTGTTCGATCGGGTTCTGCGTCGCCAGCACATGAAACGGGCGGCCCAAGGGACGGTGCTGACCGCCGATGGTGACTTCGCGTTCCTGCATCGCCTGCAACAGCGCCGATTGCGTGCGCGGGCTGGCGCGGTTGATCTCATCCGCCATCAGCAGCTGGGTGAACACGGGGCCTTCGATAAAGCGAAAGGCGCGGCTGCCATCGGGCAGCATGTCCAGAACCTCGGACCCCAGAATATCGGCGGGCATCAGGTCGGGCGTGAACTGGATGCGCTGGCTGTCCAGTCCCAGAACCGTTGCCAGCGTATCGACCAGCATGGTCTTACCCAAGCCCGGCTGACCGACCAGCAACGCGTGCCCACCCGACAGGATCGCCGCGAAAACCTGTTCCACGACAGTATGTTGGCCAACAAAGCGCCGTTCGACACTGGCGCGGGCCGCTGTCAGCGCGGTGCCCAGTTTTTCAACCTCTTGCACCAGAATTTCATCCGAAGCCATGACAACGCCTCTTTGCTGCTTTAGGAAAGCATAGGGGCTTCGTTAAGGGGGGGCCACAGCGAATGGCAGACAAGGCTGACAATCATGTGAGTGCCGAGGGCCTTGCCGCCGCCGCAAGCAAAGCGGCCAAAGGCGGTCCAGCCCCTGTGCATCTGTGGAACCCGCCGTTCTGCGGCAATCTGGACATGGAAATCCGCGCCGACGGGACGTGGTTTCACGAAGGCACGCCCATCGGACGGCCCGCGATGGTGCGGCTGTTTTCCACCATCCTGAAACGCGAAGGTGACGATTACTTTCTGGTCACGCCGGTCGAAAAGGTCGGCATCCGGGTCGTCGATGCGCCCTTTGTGGCGTCCGATGCCGATATTGCGCCGGACCGGATAACCTTCACCACCAATGTCGGCGATCAGGTGGTAGCCGATGCCGATCACCCGATCATCCTGCGCGGCGACGGCCAGCAGCCGCGCCCTTATGTCCATATCCGCGCCGGGCTAGAGGCGCTGATCGACCGCAAGACCTTTTACCGGCTGGCGGCGGCGGCAGATGATGGCGCGGACGGGCGCATGGGCGTGACATCCGGCGGCGTGTTCTTCGCCTTGGAGGCCTGACCCCGTGCCGCGTTTTGCCGCGAACCTGACGATGCTGTTCACCGAAATCCCGATGCGCGACCGCTTTGCCGCCGCTGCGGATGCGGGCTTTACCGGCGTCGAGATCCTGTATCCCTATGATTGCGCCGCCCATGATCTGACCCGCCCGGCCATTGCCGCAGGTCTCGATATCGTGCTGATCAACGCGCCGCCGCCGAACTGGGCGGGCGGGCCGCGCGGCTTTGCCGCCGAACCGGGGCTTGAGGAGCGCTTTCGCAGCGATTTCAACCGCGCCCTGCGCGTGGCCGAGGCGTTGCGGGCGCGGCACATCCAGATCATGGCAGGCCGCGCATCTGGTCCGCAGGCGCGGGCAGTGCTGATCCAGAACCTTATCTGGGCCGCCAAGCGCGCCCCCCATGCCAGCCTGCTGATCCAACCGATGAGCGAGGATGACGCATCCGGCTGGTTCCTGACCGATTTCGATCAGGCTGCCCAGATCATCGCCGCCGTCGGCGCACCCAATCTTGGCCTGCAATTCGACGCCGCCCATGCGCAGGCGCTGACTGGCAATGCCGTCGCCACCTTTACCCGTCATGCGGGCATCATCCGCCATGTACAGATCGCCGGCCATCCGGGCCGCAACGAACCTGATGGCGACATGATCGACTGGCCCGCGCTGTTCGCGGCCATGGCGCAGGCCGGATACAATGGCTGGGTCGGCGCGAAATACACCCCCGAGCGTCTGACCGAAACCGGGCTTGGCTGGCTGCATCGCCACGGCACCGGCGCATAAGCCGCCCGAAATGGAACCCGACACGTTTTCAGGTCGTTGAGGCCAAGATATGCCACAGGCACACCCGTGCCACCGGCATGAACGGAGGAAGCAACATGAATTCCATTATCTATATCGTCGGACTGGTCGTCGTGGTTTTGTTCATCTTGTCCTTCCTTGGCCTGCGTTGAGGGATCGTGATGGATAAATCCCCCGACGATCTGGGCCACGGCACCCGCAGCCTTGTCGATTGGCCCGCGATCTTTTCCGGTGCCGCGATCGCAGGCGGTGCATCCGTCGTCTTCACCGGCTTTACGGCCGCACTTGGCCTTGGTTCGGTTTCGGCCGAACCGAACGAAGGACTTGGGACGTTTTCGCTGATCCTGATCGGCGCTTTTGCGTTTCTGGCGATGGTCGGCGTCTATGGCCTTGGCGGCTATGTCACCGGCCGGATGCGGCGCCGCAATTCCACCACCGAGGATGAGACAGAGGCCCGCGACGGCATCCATGGCCTGACCGTGTGGGCCCTTGGCATGTTGATCAGCGGCGCGCTTGCCGCAAGTGTCGTCACCGGCGGCGTGCGCGTTGCGGGTCAGGCCGCATCAACCGCGGTCGAGGCTGCGGGCTCTGCCGTGGGTGGCGCCGTGCAGGGCGCGGGTCAGGCTGTCGGCGGCATCGCGGGCGGCGCAGGTCAGCTTGCGGGCGGCGCGATCAGCGGCGCAGGCCAGCTTGCAGGTGGCGCCATCGGTGGCGTGGCCGAGGCTGCGGGCGATGGCCCAGCGGGTGGCAATCCGCTGGATTACGTCACCGACCGCCTGCTGCGCGGTCAGAACGCCGCGCCGGATCAGTTTTCAAACGATGCGATTCGCCGTGAAATGACGGCGATCATGGGCACGGTCCTGCGCACGGGCGAGGTGCCGGAAGATGATCTGGATTATATGCGCGACGCGCTTGCCGCCCGCACCGACCTGACGCCTGCGCAGATCGACGCGCGTGTCGAAGACGCCGTGACACAGGTGCAGACCCTGCGGACCGAGGCCGAAGATCGACTGAACGAGGCCCGCGCCACCGCCGAAAAGGCACTGGCCGACGCCGAAGCCCGCGCACAGGATCTGCGCGATCAGGCGGAACTGCGCCTGCAACAGGCGCAGGACACGGCGATTGCGGCGGCGGAAACCGCCCGCCATGCCGCCATCTGGACGGCGCTGTTCCTGACGGTATCGTCGCTGGTGGCGGGCCTTGCCGCGTGGATGGCCGCGATGAAGGGCGGCCATGACCGTGATGCGGGTCGTGTGTGGTCCGGTCTGGCACGCCGCCGCGCCTGACGGCTGCTGCCTGCACAAGGGTCACATCGCGCGGCCTTTATGACACCGACATGGCCCCCGACGCATTGTCAGGGGGCCATCGTCAATTCCGGCTGGCAATTTATTGCCTGATCCGCTAGGGCGACGGCGAAACCAAAAGGACCACCCATGGATATCCGCAACATCGCCATCATCGCCCACGTCGACCATGGCAAGACGACGCTGGTTGACCAGTTGCTGCGGCAGTCGGGCTCCTTCCGCGAGAATCAGGCCGTGGCCGAACGTGCCATGGACAGCAACGACATCGAACGCGAACGCGGCATCACCATTCTGGCCAAGGCGACCTCGGTCGAATGGAAAGGCACGCGCATCAATATCGTCGATACCCCCGGTCACGCCGATTTCGGCGGCGAGGTGGAGCGTATCCTGTCGATGGTCGATGGCGTTTGCCTGCTGGTCGATGCCGCCGAAGGCCCCATGCCGCAGACTAAATTCGTGACCTCGAAGGCGCTGGCGCTTGGCCTGCGCCCCATCGTGGTGCTGAACAAGGTCGATAAGCCCGCCGCCGAACCTGATGAGGCGCTGAACGACGTGTTCGACCTGTTCGCCAATCTGGGCGCCAGCGACGAACAGCTGGACTTTCCGCATGTCTATGCCTCGGGCATTGGTGGTTGGGCCGACAATACGCTGGACGGTCCGCGCACCGACATGTCGGCGCTGTTCGACCTGATCCTGAAGCACGTGCAGCCGCCCAAACAGATCGCCCGCGCAGCCGAACCGTTCCAGATGCTGGCGACCACGCTTGGCGCCGACCCGTTCCTTGGTCGTCTGCTGACCGGCCGGGTCGAGGCAGGCACCGCTAAGGCAGGCGACATGGTCAAGGCGCTGTCGCGCGACGGTGAGCGGATCGAACAGTTCCGCATCAGCAAGATCCTGGCCTTCCGCGGCCTGACCCAGACCCCGATCGACATGGCCGAAGCAGGCGATATCGTCACGATCGCCGGCATGGCCAAGGCGACCGTGGCCGATACGCTGTGCGCGCCGGAAATCGAAACCGCCCTGCCCTCGCAGCCGATCGATCCGCCCACCATCAGCGTGACATTCGGCATCAACGACAGCCCGCTGGCCGGTCAGGACGGCAAGAAGGTGCAATCGCGCGTCATCCGCGAACGCCTGATGCGCGAAGCCGAAATCAACGTCGCCATCAAGGTCGAAGACACGCCGGGCGGTGACGCCTTTGTCGTCTCGGGCCGGGGCGAATTGCAGATGGGCGTGCTGATCGAAAACATGCGCCGCGAAGGGTTCGAGCTGTCGATCTCGCGCCCGCGCGTGATCTTCAAGGAAGAAGACGGCCAGCGTCTGGAACCGATCGAAGAAGCCATCATCGACGTGGATGACGAATATACCGGCGTCGTCATCGAAAAGCTGACCGGCGAACGCAAAGGCGATCTGGTCGAGATGAAACCCGCAGGCGTCGGCAAGACCCGCATCGTGGCTCATGTGCCGTCGCGCGGTCTGATCGGCTATCAGGGCGAATTCATGACCGACACCCGCGGCAACGGCGTGCTGAACCGCATTTTCCACAGCTGGGCGCCGCATAAAGGCACCATTCAGGGCCGTCGTCAGGGCGTTCTGATCAGCATGGAAAACGGCGTTTCAGTATCCTATGCGCTGTGGAAGCTGGAAGATCGCGGCAAGTTCTTCATCGGCGCACAGGAACAACTGTATCAGGGCATGATCATCGGCGAACATAGCCGTGACAATGACCTTGAGGTGAACCCGCTGAAGGGTAAGCAGCTGACCAACGTCCGCGCATCCGGCACGGACGAGGCGGTCCGCCTGACGCCCCCGGTCCGTCAGTCGCTGGAAGAGGCAATCGCCTATATCAACGACGATGAACTGGTCGAAGTGACGCCCAAGAACATCCGCCTGCGCAAACGCCACCTTGACCCGCACGAGCGTAAGCGCGCGTCACGCGCGGGCGAGTGATCTGACTGACCGACCCGTCCGCCTTTGGTCGGACGGGTCGGGGCAGACCTGTCTTTTTGTAGACATTTTCGGAGTCTACATCCAATGTTAGAGTCAGCGCGAATAATGGTTTCGCGTTGGTTGAACAGTCATGCGCCCCATCTTTTCGATTTCGATTTGCGCAGACCCTGTATTCGTTCGGCGGCCCCACCGGCTGCGCTTGTTTTCCGTTTTGAACCTTATCAGCAAGCCGGGACGTGACGCCCGGCAAGGCGGAACACGATCATGACCCGAGACGACACATTGGACGGGATGGGCCTGCATGGTCAGGCGATAATCGCGGCGCTGGATCTGTTTGACAGTCTGAGACGCACCCGACCTGCATTGTCCGAGGTCGCGCGCCTGATGAAGATCGACACGGATCTTTTGCGCGACATCTTTCCCGACGATGAGGCGCTGTTGATCGCGGTCGGTGAACAGGCATTGGTGCGGTTGATCGACTCCTCGACCAAGGCGGTGGTCAAGGTGCAACAGGATGACGCGGTCGGCCAGTTCATCGCCCTTGGCGACGCCTATATCACATGGGTCGCGCGCCACCCGGTGCAGTATCGGCTGATCTCGGATGAGGCGTATCTTGGCCCGACCGCGACCGCGCATCTGCGCCGTTATCTGGATTCGCTGAACACCCTGATGGAGCGGATTTTGCTGCGCGCGCAGGCCAACGGCAATCTGGCCGATGACCAGGATGTGCCGCTGATCGTCCTGTCCAGCCGCATTTTTGCCACGGGTCTGGCGGAAATGCTGCTGGATCAACGCCTGACCGAATGGGACCACGACACGCCCCCGGTGCAGACCGCGCGCCGTGCGATGACGCATTTCGTGCATAGCTTTGCGCGCGGCACCGCCCAACGCGCACATCCGCTGCAGGCAGACCGCCGCAGCGGCGCCGCCGCCGATCACTAAGGCGGTGATCCGCACCAGCTTTTTCATGGCGTGGGAATGGGTCGCGCGGGGCCTTTGCCCCTTTTGATCCGCGCGTGTCTGCGCTATCCCCTGTGCAACCCGCGACAGAGGAAAGCAATCCCGTGACCGATTATATCATCAAGGACATTGCACTGGCCGATTTCGGCCGCAAGGAACTGGATATCGCAGAAACCGAGATGCCCGGCCTGATGGCTTTGCGCGCCGAATATGGCGCGGCCAAGCCGCTGGCAGGGGCGCGGATCGCAGGCAGCCTGCACATGACGATCCAGACGGCTGCGCTGATCGAAACGCTGACAGCACTTGGCGCCGATGTCCGTTGGGCCTCGTGCAACATCTATTCGACCCAGGATCATGCGGCGGCGGCGATTGCCGCATCCGGCGTGCCGGTGTTTGCGATCAAGGGCGAAACGCTGGCTGAATATTGGGCCTATACCGACCAGATATTCCGCTTTGCCGAAGGCACGGCCAATATGATCCTGGACGATGGCGGCGATGCCACGATGTATGTCCTGCTGGGCGCGCGGGTCGAGGCGGGCGAAACCGACCTGATCGCCACCCCCACCAGCGAAGAAGAAGAGGCGCTGTTTGCGCAGATCCGCAAGCGTATCGCCGAAACGCCCGGCTGGTTCGCGCAGCAACGCGATGCGATCAAGGGCGTCAGCGAAGAAACCACGACCGGCGTTCATCGCCTTTACGATCTGCACAAGAAATCGCTGCTGCCCTTCCCCGCGATCAACGTCAACGACAGCGTCACGAAGTCGAAATTCGACAACAAATACGGCTGTAAGGAATCGCTGGTCGATGGCATTCGCCGCGCCACCGATGTGATGATGGCGGGCAAGGTCGCCGTCGTCTGCGGTTACGGCGATGTCGGCAAAGGCAGCGCGGCGTCGCTGCAAGGTGCCGGTGCGCGCGTCAAGGTGACCGAGGTCGATCCGATCTGCGCGCTGCAAGCCGCGATGGACGGGTTCGAGGTGGTGTTGCTGGAGGACGTGGCCGCGACCGCCGACATCTTCATCACCACGACCGGCAACAAGGACGTGATCCGCATCGAACATATGCGGGCGATGAAGGACATGGCGATCGTTGGCAATATCGGCCATTTCGACAATGAAATTCAGGTCGCCAACCTGCGCAATCACAAATGGACGAACATCAAGGATCAGGTGGACATGATCGAGATGCCTTCGGGCGCGCGCATCATCCTGCTGTCCCAGGGCCGTCTGCTGAACCTTGGCAACGCCACCGGCCATCCGTCCTTTGTCATGTCGGCCAGCTTTACCAATCAGGTGCTGGCCCAGATCGAGCTGTGGACCAAGGGCGATGACTATGCGCCCGGCGTCTATATCCTGCCCAAGGCGCTGGACGAAAAGGTCGCGCGCCTGCATCTGGACCGGATCGGCGTCAAGCTGACCGAACTTAGCCGCGAGCAAGCCGATTACATCGGCGTGACGCCAGCCGGACCCTTCAAATCCGACCATTACCGGTATTGACCCATGACTGAATATTCGCTGTTCACCTCGGAATCCGTGTCCGAGGGCCATCCCGACAAGATTGCCGATCAGATTTCCGATGCCATCCTCGACGCCATTCTGGCCGAGGATCAGCGCGCCCGCGTTGCCTGTGAAACCATGGTCAAGACCGGGGTGGCCATCATCTCGGGTGAGATCACGACAAGCGCGTGGGTCGATCTGGAATCCATCGTGCGCGGTGTCATCAACGATATCGGCTATAACTCATCCGATGTGGGCTTTGACGGGGCGACCTGTTCCGTCATCAATATCATCGGCAAGCAATCGCCCGAGATCAATATCGGCGTCGATCGCGCCAGCCTTGAAGAACAGGGCGCGGGCGATCAGGGCTTGATGTTCGGCTATGCCTCGGACGAAACCGATGTTCTGATGCCCGCGCCGATCACCTATGCGCATCGGCTGGTCGAACGTCAGGCCCTGGTGCGCCGTGACGGCACCCTGCCCTGGCTGCGCCCGGATGCGAAATCGCAGGTGACGCTGCGCTATGACGCCGATGGCCGCCCCGAGGCGATTGATGCGGTGGTTCTGTCCACGCAGCATAACCCGGAAATCGCGCTGGCCGATCTGCGTGAAGCGGTGATCGAGGAAATCATCAAGCCGGTTCTGCCCGCCGAATGGCTGTCGGATGCGACCAAGTATTTCATCAACCCGACTGGCAAATTCGTGATCGGCGGGCCGGTTGGCGATTGCGGCCTGACCGGACGCAAGATCATCGTGGACAGCTATGGCGGCATGGCCCGTCACGGCGGCGGTGCGTTTTCGGGCAAGGATCCGTCGAAAGTTGACCGTTCCGCCGCATATGCAGGGCGTTGGGTGGCCAAGAACATCGTCGCCGCCGGTCTGGCGCGGCGCTGTGAAATTCAGGTCAGCTATGCCATCGGCGTGGCCGAGCCTACCTCTATCAGCCTGAACTGTTTTGGCACCGAAACCGTGCCTGTGGACCGGATCATCAAAGCCGTGCGCGAGGTGTTTGACCTGCGCCCCTTCGCGATTATCCGCGAACTGGACCTGCTGCATCCGATCTATCGCCCGACCGCAAGCTATGGCCATTTCGGGCGCGAACCCTATGCGCTGAACAGCGGCACCGCGTTCAGTTGGGAACGGACCGACAGGGCGGATGCGCTGAAGGCGGCGCTGAGCTGATAGGTCACAGTCTGGCGCCGCGCATCGCGGCGCCAGCACCTTATGTCCTGCGGCGGCGCAGGAACCCAAGCGCACCCAACCCCGTGATCAGCACAACGGCACTTGCCGGCAGCGGCACGACCGGCGCGGCCTGTGTCTGTTCAAATCCGAACGAAATGAAGCGCCCCTGCAGCGTGCCGTTATAGCTGAAATTTGCCAGCGTCTTCCCGCCGTCGATAGCATCATAAAGATCCTGCCATGTCGTCGGAGGCGCGGCCAGCAGGGGCGAGAAATTCAATCGCAGGCTGCCCGCAAAGGTTTCGCCCGTAACCCCCTGCCCGACAGTTCTGGATGAGAACCGCGCCTGACTGTTGTCGACGAACTGGCTTTCGATCT
>QIRE01000230.1_pt1 | contig 12426 bp, 9 predicted proteins | sample 2940141 | NCBI WGS metagenome assembly QIRE01 (sample SAMN09273532, study PRJNA473421) | Gut metagenome, whole genome shotgun sequencing project. | isolation source: gut tissue | host: Folsomia candida VU population | place: Netherlands: Amsterdam | collected 2016-03-06
CAGGTCGGCCGCATGCGCGGCGATTTTGTAGGTAATGACGCCGACCTTGACGTCGTCGCGGTTCGGTAGGCCGAGGTGTTCTTTTGGCGTGACGTAACAGAGCATTGCGGTGCCGGCCTGGGCGATCATCGCAGCGCCGATCGCCGACGTGATGTGGTCGTAGGCGGGCGCGATGTCGGTAGCGAGCGGCCCAAGTGTGTAGAACGGGGCCTCGTCGCACAGCTCCTCTTCGAGCCGCACGTTTTCCACGATCTTGTGCATCGGGACGTGGCCGGGGCCCTCGATCATCACCTGCACCCCGTGCGATTTCGCGATCTTCGTAAGTTCACCGAGCGTGCGCAACTCGGCGAACTGAGCTTCGTCGTTGGCGTCGGCGATCGAGCCGGGACGCAGGCCGTCACCGAGCGAGAAGGTGATGTCGTAGCGCGCGAAGATCTCACACAGCTCGTCGAAGTGGGTGTACAGGAATGATTCTTCGTGATGGGCGAGGCACCATGCGGCCATGATCGAACCGCCGCGCGACACGATGCCCGTCACCCGTCGAGCGGTCAGCGGGACGTACCGCAGCAGCACGCCGGCATGGACAGTCATGTAGTCGACGCCCTGCTCGGCCTGTTCGATGACGGTGTCCCGGTAGATCTCCCAGGTGAGTTTCGTCGGATCGCCGTTGATCTTTTCCAGTGCCTGATAGATCGGAACGGTCCCGACCGGCACCGGCGAGTTTCGCATGATCCATTCGCGGGTTTGGTGAATGTCTTTGCCGGTCGACAGATCCATGATCGTGTCGGCGCCCCAACGCGTTGCCCACACCATTTTCTCGACTTCTTCGGCAATCGACGACGTGACTGCCGAGTTACCGATGTTGGCGTTGACCTTCACCGCGAATGCCTTGCCGATGATCATCGGTTCGCATTCGGGGTGCCGATGGTTGGCCGGGATCACGGCCCGACCGCGGGCAACCTCGCTGCGGACGAGTTCAGCTTCGACACCTTCTCGCGCGGCAATGAACGCCATTTCGTCGGTGATGATGCCCGCTCGTGCCCAGGCCAGCTGGGTCGACGCGCCATCGACAGGGTCGGGGCGAGTCCATGCGTCGCGGGTCGCCTCGAGGCCCTTCTCGACGTCGATGGTGGCCGACGAGTCGGTGTACGGACCCGACGTGTCGTATAAGTCGAGGTGGTCGCCGTTGGTCAAGTTCACTCGACGTTGCGGTACTCGTAGATGGTCAACCTGCAGGTAGCGCTTGGTGCTTCCCGCGATCGGACCGGTGGTGACCTGGTGGTTTGAGACAGGTGTCCCCATGAGATTCAACTCCCTACGCCGGCATTACCCGGACAGGTTCCGGCGGTCGACGACCGCCTGTCGTCATCTCAGCCCTCGGTTTCGTGAGAGCCCCCGCGTGTTCATTTGTGATGCGGCTGGTGCCGCACTGCTCAGCGTACCGCCGCCTGCCAGCGATCACGATCCGGCTACTTTGATCGCGATTTGCGCACGGTACGGGCACAAGTCGGATCTTTCGCGACGCAACAGGGTTCTACCGCACGCGCCGCGACGCTATGCTTGTGACTAGCATCACAGATTGACGTCTGACGTGTGGGGAATCCGGCCAACCTCGGTTTTGGCCGTGGCATGTCGTGACGTCGCTGTTGAGTTCAAAGGAGTAACCGTGCAGTTCAAGCGTCGTCACAATCGGCCGCCGCAGTCGGCGAGCGCCATTCTGCAACAAATCGCCGAGGTAGTTCACAACCCGACTCGGGATCGATTCGAGCTGTACGTCGCGGGCGACCTGGTCGGCGTCCTTGGCTACCAAAAGGAAGCGACTAGCAACGTCATCACCATCCTGCACACGGTCATCTACGACGAATACACCGGACACGGCCTCGGCACCCGGCTCACGCGAGGTGCCGTCGACTATGTACGCGAGCAGGGCGGCAAAGTACGTCCGGTGTGCTCGTTCACCCGTGAATACCTCAACGCGCACCCCGGCGTTGTGCCGATTGCGGCGTAGCTGAGCCGATCAGTAGTCGGAGTCGACGATCAGCCGCTCAGCGATGAACAGCGGCAGATCGCGCTGATCCGCGCCGGAAAGTCGACGTCGGACAAGCTCGCGCGCTGCGACGCGGTGTGACCGTCCGGCTGTGGGATCGATTCCGCCGATCCGCCAACTCGCCGACGCCCAGTCCGCTGACCAAGCCTGCGCGGCCGATAGCGGCAAGGTGATTCGCACAGTTCCGTCGGCGGACAGCGGTCCCGACGCAGCCAGCATGCCGAGACGCACGCCGACATCGGTCGGCGGCGCCGCTCGATCGGGGAGAAGTCGCACCACAACGTCGACGATGGCGTCGGGCGCGGCGTCGACGGTCCAGGACACGGTATTCTCGGCGGCGTCGAATACGTCCGCCGGCACCGTCTCCCACGGAATCGACGTCGTGCCCGAAGCGATCGATCGTCCAGCCGACGGGCCCGTGCGTAACCCCGCGACCAGCGCGTAATCGTCGGGATTGCCACTTGCGATCGACGTCGCGGCGTCAAGCTCGTCGCTGTCGACAAATCGCTCATACAACACGCGGACCTCGGGATCCGAATGAAGTGCCAGAGCCTCGATATCGGCCTGCGTGACACCGTCGAGCAGAGTCTCGACGTCGGAATCGAACGCCTCGTCATTGAAGAACTGTTCGCAGTCTTCGACGAGCAGTGCCAGCTCGACGCCGAGCACCGTCGCGTCGAGTGGATCGATCGCGTCGACGACGCTTGTCGGCCACCAGCGTTGAATCCAAAGGCCCCACGCCAACCGATGGAGCTTGGCGATTGATGTCGCATCGACCGCTACGACATCGACCTCAGTGTCGCCACGGCTGATGGCCTCGACGATCCGCAGATGGCCTGCCTCGCCGAATAGAAGCCACAACCATGTCGCGTCGGACACCGACGTCACTTGAACACGGGGTGGTCTGTCGGCGGGGTCGTGCAGATCCCACGTCAGAATCGCGCCGGCAACCTCGACGGATAGCGTCACCCAGGTTGGCGGTCCCGACGGTGCGACAAGTTTGATCTTCATTGGGCCGCCTTGCCGATCGCGGCCCGGATACGCGACCGTTGATCGAAGCTGACCGACCGCGCGATCCCATCCATCAGGTCGAGCAGGGCCTCGGCATCGAACGACGTGGCGTCCGCTCCGGGATCGGTCACATCGCGACCGTGCAGTCGTACCCACAGACGCGACAGATACGGCCGCCAGAATTCGCGTAGCCCGGCGGCGGCCGGGCTCTCCCCGACGGATTTCAGAAGGAGGCGTCGGTTGTACAACACGTGCGCCTGCGCGGCGAGTCGTCGAGACATAGCTTCGACAAATGAGTGCGGACTATCCTGCGGCGCAAGAGGATTCAATTGGACGGCGATGACGACACCGACCATCATCGCGGCCTGCCAAACGGCAGACTCCAACGCCCACGGGCGTCGAGACCGGTTGATCTCGTCGTCGATAAGGTCGGCAAGATCACTGAGCTGTTCCCGCTCACGCGAGCGACGCAGTGTGGCGGTGACCCGCGTCGATATAGAGCGGTCGAGGGGGAGAGTTCCCAATCGACCGCGAAGTGGTGGTCTTGACGCCCGAGTTGCCGCCGATAGCCCGATCCCGACGTGATCGGTCGAGACACCCACGGCGGCAAGGAGATTGGCGATCGCCGACGTCGACTCGAACAGTTCGCCACCGACCACGCCCGGCGATGTTGAGGACGCAAGAGCCTTCCACTGTCGATCACGTTGTGCCACCGGCACATTGGTATCCAGTAGGTCGGCAAACCATCCAGCGAGGTCGGTGGAATTGTCAGTGGCGGTAGTAGCCCGCTTCGCAGAAGCCCACACGGCATCTAGCCGCCGGTCTAGCTCAACCTCGTTGCCGTCGAGATAGGTGGTCAGATCGTCGAGTGACTTGCCGGCGCTCGGTTCGTGGATCTCCGCGAGCATCTCGGCCGCGACCGTCGACGAGTCGCCGGCGGGCGCTCCATATTGAACGGCCAACTCGTAAGCGCGGGGAAAGTACTGCTCCTGAATGTTGCCGCCGGTGATACCGGCGATTCGTCGTGCCTGCTTGAGCTCGGTAAACCACTGCGCACACGCGGCGAGAGTCGGTGCGGCGTCGACGATTAGCTCGGTGACCCGGGCTGCGGCGTCGGCGTCAAGGATGGGCCGACCTAGCTCGCGGTTTGCGCGCAGCCGCAAGATGAGTGGGTCGATGATGCATTTGACGGCTCGGGCCAGCGGCCCGCCGTCGCGCGCACATAGCGGTTCGCACTCCAACGTCATCGCGCTCCGCCATGCATCGTCGATGACCGCGCCGCGGGGTCGAGGTGCTGACACGGAAATCGATGTCCTTCCTACCTGGATGCGCAACTGTGAAGGAAAATCTACCGTGTAGGGGTGGTGGAACTCGACGATGACGCAATCGAAGTGCGGCGACTGATAGAGGTGCTCGCCGGGCAATTGCAATCCGGCGACGCGCACTGGTCCACGACGTTGGACACGGCCCGCTCGATTACCGCCGCAATCAGCGACCCGCGCTCGCGTGCCGATGCCCAACTGCGGGTTGCCAACATCGACCACGTGCTGGCACTCAACGCCGGCGATGGTGTTGGTGCGATGCGGCATCTCGACGATTGTTTGAGCATCATTTCGTCGCTTCGTGCCGTCGATGCGTCGGAGGCCGACCAGCGTCGACTCAATGAACAGGAGTGGGGAGTCCGGCTCAATCGATGCCAGGTTTTTCAGGCGCGCTTGATGACATCGACGCCGCCGATGAGGATGTCACCAAGGCACTCGAGTTGGCGTCGGGAACCGACAACGCGGGCCGCAATCGTGCGATGACGCTGTGCTCGGTTGCCGCGATCGCTGCCGAGCGTGAGCAATGGGCCCGAGCGTTGGAACACGCGCAGTCCGCCGTCGACGAATGTGCCATCCACTGCCCGGAATCTCTCGCGGTCGCTCTGTTGAATCTCGCGCAGGCGCAGGCTCGTAGTGGCGATTACGACTCGGCGGCCGCGACGGCTGATCGAGCCGAGCCACTTGTGGGCGATATCGGTGCCGAGGCGAGCCTGGCGCACTTGCGCGGGTTCATAGCGATGGGACGCGACGACGTCGAGCGAGCCGCGGAACTGTTCGCTGACTACGCCCGCCACACAAGTGCGCATCCGGGACTCCTTGAACCGCACCATCGTTCGGAATCGGCCAAGGCGGTCGCGTTCGGGCAACATGCCGCGGTTGATCTGCGAGGCGCGCAGGACAGTTATCTGGCGGTGGTGGAGAGCGCCCGCGGCGAGGATTCGCCGATGACATTGGTAGCCGCACTTGTGCAGGCGTCGGGTGCGACGCAGGACCGTGCACTTGCTGAGGGCGAGACCGAATCGGCCAGCGAACTCCATACCTATGCGAATGAATTGATCTGTGAGGCAGCCGATCTCGCGCGTGCTGCCCGCCGCTATGAAATGGCCGCGGTGTGTGATCTGACGGCCGTTCGCTACATCACGCAGTTTCACTCGGCCTCCGCCGTGGCAGACGTGTCCGCCCTGCGTGCCGCGCTGTCGAAGGTGCTTGCCGCGGCTGTCTATTTGCATCACGTGAGCTTCGCTTCGTCGCGCCATGCGCAGCGTCGGCACTTCGCGCAGCAGCGCAGCGCCGAGGCCTTCGCTTTGGCATTCTCGTTGGCATATCGGTTGGGGGCGTCCAATGTCGTCGCACAGCTCATTGAATTACGTTGTGCTGCTACCGCATTCGACGTCGGGAGGGGGCGGCCAACCGGTGCCGCAGAGGTTAGCCGGGACACGCCAGATCTGTTTGCGGACGGGGTTGCCGAACTGCTGGCCGGCTCGACGCCCGCGGTCACCGACGACGTCGGGGTCAATGCGGCCGCCCCGCCGCCGTTACGACTGAGCATCGACGGCGAGCTGGTGTTGGCCGAGGCATTTACGAACGCCGCTGATCGCTACCTGCTCACTGATCGACGAACGCCCGTCGATACCTGGTAGGAGTCGACGGGCGTTCTTCGGCGAGGTGCGCAGGGAGACTACGGGCAGGTCACTTTAATCTCGAAAGGCTTCTTCACCGGGGTCATGGGGTTCGCGGGGTCGACGCCGCTGGCGGTTCCACTGATCGTGTACGACTTGCCGTCCTTGCTGACCTTGGCCTCGCCGGCGCCGGGAACCATCTTGGTCCAGCCAAGGGAGACTCCGTTCGTTGATCCGAGTCCAACGGTCTCGGCCTCTGGACTATCGCCGGTCGTCAGTGTCGCCCCGACGCCCGCACCGCCCGAATCCCCGACGGCGATGATCAGTTTGCCGCCCTGCTCGGTGCAGACGACCGTCTTGGAGGCTAGGTCCACGGCTTTGCCGTCGACGGTGACGCTGGCGTCGCCGCCGGTGCTGACATCCGACGAGTCTGAGCCACACGCTCCGACCACTCCGACGAGTCCGAGCGCGCCGACGCTTGCTAGTGCGATCTGAATCTTTCGCATGACATCTCCTGTTGTTCTCTGTGAGTGCCGCCGGGTCGGCGTGCTGGGGACAAACTTAAACCGACAAATCGCCTACCGATCACAGATCCGCCTATCTGGAATCATTCCTATGCAGGTCAGCGCATCGTTGTAGTAAGTGCGGCCCACAGCAGTGGTGAGTCGGCGCGGTGCCCATGGCGCATCCATTCGCCGCGCCGACGCCGCTGCCACGCACCTAGGTCGGCCGCGACGTCGGGCGCGGCCGACGCGTCGTCGACGGCGAGAATCAACTCCTCCAGTGGGCTTCGGCCGTCGAGGTCGGTGTCGCGTGCGAGCGCGCGATTCGTCGGTACCGCCCACCTGGTGGACGTCACGATAGACGCGCCGGCCGACAGCGTCGCCATCGTCAAACCCATCCCGTCGGGGTGGGCCAGGTCGCCGCCGGAGTTACAGCCGATCAGTGCGACGGTCGGGGGCATGGTGAGGCCGCTCGACAGCATGTCGTAGGCGGTCAGTGGTCGATGCGCGCCTGATCCATCACGGCATGCCAAATGGAGAGCGGCAAGGACGCTCTCCGCGTCGGGGTCGTTCGCCGCGCTGACGTGACCAACATAGAGCAGTCGCGAAGCGCCGACGAGGTTGTCGCGCAACCATTCTCGGTCTACGTCGCTGCGGCGGGGAAGATCGAGATAGTCGGCGACATGGGGCCGAAGGTTGTCGTGTCGCGCCAGCAAAGCTGCGAGCGGTGATTGTGGTGTCGGGCGACCGAGCACCGAACCCAGTTCCGACGATGCCGAGTACCCCGGAATCTTGGGATCGATGATCGCAACGACCGGACCCTCGCCTGAACCCACGGGTCCCGGCGATCTAACGGTCGCCGGAGCGCCACCAACCACGTCGGCGATGTCGTCAAGTGCGACGCCGTCGACGGTCAGCATCTCCCACGGCACTCGAGTAAGCGATGGCGACGGCTGGATGCGAATTCGTGGCCGATCAGCCCGCGCTGTTGAATTGAATGGGACGTGGAGTGCCTCGACTAGGTCTGCGGGGAGCAGTGCGGCCCCGATCTCGGCCATGATCGCCACGGTGCGATCGGGATCGGCGAACGCCCCAGACGTGAGAGCACGGTCAATCCCGTCGGCGATGCTCTCGCCGGGCAGTCGATCCGGTACTGACTGCCGCAACGTCGCGTCGACGGTCTCGACGACTTCCGCGTCAATCTGCGCGACGCCGATGTAGTCACTCGGTCCGTCGTCGGACAGCCACCGCCACGACAGGTACGCGTCGTCAGCTTCCGCGTATTTGACGAGCAGGGTCGGCGGAGTTGGCATAGCAAAATTGTGCCATCACCAGTTCGTTTCCATCGCGAATGGGCCCGTATGTGAAGGCTACCCTTAGCTTAGGGTAAGTTAGGCTCACCTACCTTGGGTATCGATTGGCTGAAACGACAGGACGCACACGACATGGAATCACTCGTAATCGTCGGGGCCGGGCCGAAGGCTGTCGCAATCGCGGCGAAAGCGTTTGCGCTCCGCCAGGTCGGCATCGACGTGCCCGCGGTGAAGGTCATCGAGGCGAATTCGGTCGCTAGCAACTGGCTTTCCTATGGCGGCTGGACCGACGGTCGGCATCTGCTTGGTACCGCGCCGGAGAAGGACGTCGGCTTTCCCTACCGAACTCGTATCGCGCGCGACCGTAGCGGCAAGGTCGATGACATTCTGTTGGGTCTCGGTTGGCAGCGGTTCCTGATTCAACTCGACGAATACCCAGAATGGATCGACCGTGGGCGTCCGTCACCGACGCACAACCTGTGGGCCCGCTACCTGTCTTGGGTCGCTGCCGAGATCGACCTGCACGTGGACTATGGAACGGTCACGCAGGCGCGGGCGGTTGATGATCACTGGTCGGTAAGTGTCGAAACCGACGGTGACACGACGGAAGTCAGCAGCGATGCTCTTCTGTTCACCGGACCGGGACGCAGCACTCGAACCTTCCTCGACGACCCGCGGGTCTTGTCAGTTGCCGGATTCTGGCAGGCCGTATCGGCCCGGGCGCTGCCTGCGGCGTCGCGGGTTGCCGTCGTCGGCGGAGGCGAGACCGGCGCATCGGTCATCGACGAGCTGGTTCGTCACGATCTTGTTGAACTGTCGGTGATTTCACCGCAGCCGACGATCTTCTCGCGTGGCGAGAGTCAATTCGAAAACCAGTTGTACACCGATCCCACCAAGTGGGCAGCACTCCCCGACGGTGACCGCCGCGAGTTCATTCGACGCACCGACCGTGGCGTCTTCTCGGTCCGGGTCCAGCAGCAGCTACATAGCGACGATCGCGTCGACCATGTCCACGGCCGCGTTATGAACGCGGACGGAGCTGGCGACGCCGTCGTACTGACCGTGGAACACCCCAAGTTCGGCAGCCAGGACATGGCATTCGACCTCGTCGTTGATGCGACTGGTATTCGAGGACTCTGGTTTACCGACTTGCTCGACGATGGTGCTCGTGCGTCGATCCAGCAGGCAATTGGTGGTGAGATCAGCGACGAACGCGTGGAATCAGCTGTCGGATGGGATCTTTCGATCGCCGAGCTCTCGCCAAAGCTATTCGTGCCGGGGCTGTCGGGATACCGGCAAGGCCCCGGGTTCGCGAACCTCAGCTGCCTCGGCGAACTGTCCGACCGTATCCTCGCCGAGTCGATCGTCCCCGCGGACTCGGGCGTCGGCCAGCGGAGTGCGTCGTGACCACCTACGTACTGCCGCGCCAGCGCACCGACGTCGATGGTGAGGTCCGCGAACTGCCCGCGCCGGCCGTTCCCGAGATCGCGGCACCGTTCTCACTGCGGCGTGCCGATCGCGCCGATGACGCCGCACTGATCGCCGATTGGATGTCCCGGCCGCATCTCGTGCAGTCGTGGGAGCAGGACTGGTCGGTTGACCGTTGGAGCGCTGATATTGCCGCGCGGTTGGCTGGTAACTACTCGGTTCCGTGCATCGTCGGATATGACGGTCGCCCAATCGGCTATGTCGAGATCTATCGCGTGCAGTGCGACGAGGTGGGGCGTGTCTACGACAGTCAGCCCTATGACCTCGGGTTTCACATCGCCATCGGCGAGGAAGATCTGATCGGCAGAGGGATCTTCTCGAGTTTCATGGGTGATCTGGGTCGGGCGCTCGCCGAGGGCGACCAGCGGTGCGACCTCGTCGTTGCCGACCCCGACCATCGCAACGGGCGGTCCCGGCGCGCGTTCGCCAAGGCGGGATTCACCGAGAACTTCATCGTCGAAGTTCGTCCCGGCCGGACCATCGCACTCGTCACGCGTGGCCGCCCGGTATCGCAGCGACTTTTCACCTCCATTCAGAAGGACTCCTAGATGACATCGCCGTACCCCCTGTCACTTGCCCAGCAGTCGGCGCTGCGAGCTGGCCTGCGTACAGACGCCCCGCAGGGACGTGACCCGATCGCGGCATGGCGGGTGGACGGGGCGAGCGGAGCGACGGGGGATGACGACCTGCGGCTTGACGTGGCTGAGATTGCTTCGCGCGCCGCTCAACTCGCCGCCGAGGAGCCACTGCTGCGCGCCCGCCTGTCCGGACGAGGGCGTCGTGCGCGACTGCAGGTCGAGGACGTGCTGGTGCCGACCGTTGGTGAACTTAGCGGTGACCCCGCCGAAGCTGTTGCCGCACAGTCATTGTCGACATTCGACGTCGAGAATGGACCGCTGTGGGCGGTGAGCGTCGTACACGCCGACGATCACGATGCTCTCTTGGTGGCAGCGTCAGCGCTGATCGCCGACGACGCCACCCTTGATCTGATTGGCGCTGCGCTGCTTGGGGATTCGGCGGACCTTGACCACACCTACCTGGACGTCGGTGCTACCGAGTCGACCCGACTCGCTCAGTGGGCGGCGGGGTCGCCAGTAACCGACTTTTGGGCCGATGAACTTGGTGGCCTGACCGTCGATCCGGAGATCGACGGTGCGCGAGATCGATTCGCGCGAGAGGTGACGCCGCAACGGTGGGATGACGTGAAGCGTGCTGTCGGATCCGACAACGATTCGGTTGTCCTCGCTGCGCTCGTCGCAAGCAACATGGTCGATGGCGGACATGCGGAGCAAGTAGTACTGGGCGTTGCGACCCGCGCCGAACACCGGTCGATCGGTCCCGTCACAAATACGCTCCCACTGCGCATTACGGTCGCCGGATCTGATTCGCCCACAGCACTTTCCGGCCAGGTCGCGGGCAGCGCGGCGCGGTTACTCGAACATTGCGACGTTCGTGGTGAATGGCTGCGTCACCGCCATGGAAACCAGGGTCGCCTCTACTCGATCGCGATCGTTGTCGACTCCGACGTCGTGCCGGGCGTCATCGGCCGGGTACCGTCCCGTCCGGAAGGTGTGGATATCGTTGTGCGCCTTCAGTTCACCGTCGGCCGTACGAGCGCCGCGCTGATCGTCGACGCAGCTCGGGGCAGCTCCGAGGCGCTGACGGCGCAGCAACTCACCAGCAGCCTGATCAAACGGGGGGTGCGATGGGTGGGGCAGCCAACCGCGACGCTCACCGAGATCGCCACGATCGCGCGACAGGCCGACGAGGCTGATGCGCGCGGCTGGGCCCTGTACGCCGGTAGCGGAGCCTCGACGGTTCCCGGTGGAGAGCTGACGACCGAGAACGAACTCCTGCTGGGTGAAGCGATCCGTTCGGTACTTGAGTTGTCCGCGGATCATCCGATCGGACGCGACGACACGTTCTTCACACTTGGCGGCGACAGTGTCGGCGCACTGAAAGTTGTTGCGGCGCTCGGGGAGAAGGGGCACGTCGTTGACGTTGAGTCCGTCTTCACCCATCCCGAGCTGTCTGAAATCGCGCTTCGCATGACGAAGGGCGACCCGTCCACCGCGGCCGTGCCTACGCCCGACGTTGATGCACTCGCTGCGTCGGGCCTCGACGCATCGACGCTCGCGATGTTGACCGCGGACCTCAAGAGCTGATGGCACTCACCCTTCTTGACGCGGTCGCGCTGTCCCCACTGCAGCGGGGGCTTTTCGCGCTGTCGATGACGGCAGGCTCGTGGGATCCGTACCTGGTGCGGTTTGCCATGCGCTTCGACGGGATCGACGACCTCGACCGACTTCGTCGCTCGTGGCTCGCGGTTGGGGAACGCCACCCGCAGCTAGCCGGCAACATTCGCTCGGAGGGCCTGCCGCACCCAGTGTTGCTGATGACCGCCGAAGCGCGGATTGCTTGGCGCGACGTTGATTTGCGTGGTGAAAGCGATCCCGAAGCTGCGGCGATGCGGATCTATCACGATGAAGGACACCGACGCATCGACTTGGAACGTGGGCCGCTGACGCGCATCGTCGCGGCGCGGGTAGGTGAGAGTTCGTATGAACTCGTCTGTACCGCGCACCATATCGTCGTCGACGGATGGTCGATCCCAATCATGGTCTCCGACCTCATGGAGTTGTACCGCGCGGATGGCTCGTCCGACGCCGCTGACCTGGCGGCGCCGACGCCGATCCGTCAGCACGCTGCCTGGATTGCCGCGCAAGACACCGCCGCGTCCACCGCCGCGTGGGCTGCCGCGCTCGACGGCGTCGGTGACCTGCCCATGGTCGGCCCCGCGACTGCCTCCACATCGGGCGCGCCGACCATCGGCGAAGCGTGGCTGACCCGCGAACAGACCGAGAGCGTCGCCCGGTGGGCGCGCGAACACGGCCTCACCTTCAACACCGTGGCCCAACTGGCATGGGCACGAATACTTTCCAGCCTCACCGGTCGCGATGACGTCGTCTTTGGACAGACCACTTCGGGACGCGACCCGTCGTTGCCGGGCGTCGACAAGATTGTCGGGGGCCTGGTTACGACGATTCCGGTTCGCGTCGGCGTCGATGATCGGACCCCAGCCGACGTCGGTGCGCGGTTGCAGAAGAGCGTCGCGCAGCTGCG
>QIRE01000231.1_pt1 | contig 12417 bp, 9 predicted proteins | sample 2940141 | NCBI WGS metagenome assembly QIRE01 (sample SAMN09273532, study PRJNA473421) | Gut metagenome, whole genome shotgun sequencing project. | isolation source: gut tissue | host: Folsomia candida VU population | place: Netherlands: Amsterdam | collected 2016-03-06
ACTCCAAGCAAAACTGCCTTTTGCGTCACGAAATTATCTCGTGGCGTGGTTTGGCATGTCTGGCCTCTTGTTCCGCCGCGATCAGGTTGCGGGCCTTCTGGGGTTTCATTCTGACGGCTCGGGTTTTCGCCTCTACCGCCTCTCGGGCAGCGCCTCCGGCGATCTGATCTGACCGAATACGCATGTATTCGGACGGAACAGAGTGGGCGGAGGGCGAAGCCCGACCCACGGCCCTGACGATGACTGTCAATGGTGATGGGTGGCCTTGGCGCGGCCCGCAGGCGTAGCCGAGGACACGGGGCCTCCCATCACGCCGCCTTGGCGGCGCTTGCCGATTGACCGGCATCGGCAGGGATGTTGGGCGGTCCTAAGGATAGAAAAGTCGTCAGACGCTGCTTGAGCCGGGCAAGTTCCGGTCGAGGGCAGTGACTGGCCATTGGTCGACAGGTTCGTCCGTGCCCGAGCGTGGACTTCTGACTATCTGCGCCCGGCTTCAGGCCTTCCGCCGCCGATTCCTCAAAGGGAGGCCGTGACAGGCGCGCCGCCAGGTTTCATTGGCCAGCAGTATCGTGAGGCCGATAAATAGCAAAAATGCGATCCCCAGAGCTTCGTCGTTTGGTCCAAGGCGAAGCAAGTTTCCGTTCAGCGGCAAGTCCGCGACCCGCAGAACAAGCCGTATGGAACTTGCGAGGAACAGCATCCAGCAGGCTTGGATCCAACGCTCGAAATTCCTTTTCCCGACGTCGGCAGCTATCCGAGCTGCTTCCGCCAACCTGAATGCGGCCCGGTCTTGGGGCAGTAAGTACGTATCGCAATGTCGGTTGGAGCAAGCGGGTTTGCTTCGCACGAGACATTGACGATCTACTCCCGAAAGAATTAGAACAAATCATAAACATTTATCTTGCTGATGATATGTATGCCTGTTCATGCTTTGCGGCCTCTGGCGCCTATAAGGCGGGTGCCGGACTTGAGCGCCGCAACCTTGGCCGAGATTACTTGCGCCTCGCCGCTGGACGGGGCGGGGACAGGATTTCTTCTGGCAGCTTTGCCCGACGGGCCGGTGTTGTGGGCGCTGGATGGGCTGACCAGGCGCGAAGCAGGAGCGCCATTCCTGCCTGGTATCGGGAGGGAACTGCTGCGCGCCGATCTGTCCCGCCCTGCGGATGTTCTGACGGCAATGGAAGACGCGTTGGCCAGCCATGCCTTTGCGGCTGTGGTGGGCGAGATATGGGGCGATCCGGCGGCGCTGGATTTCACCGCCACGCGAAGGCTAGCCATGCGGGCAGAGGCAGCGGGGCGTCCATGCTGGCTAGTGCGGCGGGCGGCCTCTGTCCAAGCGTCGGCGGCGCGTATGCGATGGCGGGTGGCGGCTTATCCGTCGGATTCGCTGACGGACGATCTGGCCGCGCCGGGCGATCCGTGCTGGCGGGTCGATCTGTTCAGGTCGCGCCTGTCACCGCCGGGCGAATGGGTTGTGCGCCATGAGCGGGGTCGGGAAGGGGCGGAGGATCGCCTGCATTTTTCTGCCATCGCTGCCGACGGAGCGCTGGCGGAATCACCAGCTACGGATGGGCGAACCGGCATCCGATGACACTCCGGTCGTTCTGTGGGCCGAGGGTTCGCATGGCCCTGTCGTTCATGACCTGAACCAGGCTGCCCGAATGCTGGGGGTGCGGCGGGGTGCGCGCGTAGTGGACATGCGCGCCCTTTGTCCGACGCTTCGGGCGGTGCAAGCCGCCCCGAAGGGCGATGCGGCTGCACTGATGCGGCTGATGTTCTGGGCGCGGCGGTGGGGTCCGTTTTCCGCGAAGGACGGCGATGACGGGCTGATCGTCGATACCACGGGCACCGCCCATCTGTTCGGCGGTGAAGATGCGCTGTTATCCGACGTGCAGGCGCGTCTTGCCCGCGCCGGGCTGACCGCGCAGGTGGCGCTTGCGCCGACCTGGGGCGCGGCCTGGGGATTGGCACGATATGGTGGCCAGCGTCATGTCTGCCATGATCTGACCGATTTGTATCCGCTGCCCGTTGCTGCACTGAGGCTATCGGGCGACACTCTGTTGTTGCTACGCAGGCTGGGGCTGCGGCGGATCGGTGATCTGGCGGCGATCCCGCGCTTGCCGCTGATGCGCCGCTTTGCCCGCGCGCCGGACTGGGACAATCCGCTGACTCGGCTGGATCAGGCGATGGGCCAATTGCCCGAGCCGGTTGCAGCACCCGATCCGCCCCCGGATTTCATTGCCGAGGCGAGGTTGGCCGAGCCCGTGTTTGATCCGACAGACTGGTTGCCCGGTCTGATCGACGAACTGGCTAGGAAGATGGCAGAACAGGATCGGGGTTGTCGACGATTATGCCTGTCAGTGTTTCGCGTTAATGGCGAACGCCGCGACATCCGCGTGTCAACCGCTGCCCCCAGCCGGGATGCCGCGCATCTTCTGCGGCTTTTCGCCGGACGGCTTGGGCAATTGGACCCTAGCTATGGTTTCGATCTGATCCGTCTGCTGGCCGAGGCGACCGAGCCTTTGGCTGCGGCACAAGTGAGCCTGGACGGCAATGCCGACACGGTGTTGCACTTGTCGCGGCTGATTGACCGGCTGGTGGCCCGGTTCGGGCCTGACGCTATCGTTCGTCCGGTGCCTGTAGAGAGCCACATTCCCGAACGGTCCGAAGGCACCGCCGAACCGATGCTGGCCGGTTCCCCGTCCGCGCCGCGCCCGGATCGCCCCATCCGCCTGTTCGATCCGCCCGAGGAAGTGCGCGTCCTTTATGCCGTCCCCGAAGGCCCGCCCGCCTTGTTCGTCTGGCGCCGCCAGCAGATCACCGTTGCCCGTCACGCCGGTCCTGAACGCATCGCCCCCGAATGGTGGAGGGACAGCCCAGGCACGCGGCTGCGCGATTATTTCCGTATCGAGGATACCGTTGGCCGACGCCTGTGGCTGTATCGCGAAGGGCTGGTGGGCGACGGCCGGGGTGGTCTGCCTCGCTGGTTCATACACGGGGTCTTTGCCTGATGCCGCAGAGCGACCATCAGGTTCCACGCCGGACGTTGAGCGGTGATTTCATCCCCAACCCTCGGGCACCCTTTGTCGAATTGGGGATCACTTCGGCATTCTCGTTCCTGCGTGGCGCTTCCGATGCGACCGAACTGGTTCAGACCGCACATGAGCTTGGCTATGATGCCATCGGAATCGCCGACCTGAACAGCCTTGCCGGGGTGGTGCGCCTGCATATCGAGGCGCACAAGGCAGCGCTGCGCCCCATCATCGGTGCGCGGATCGTGCTGATCTGCGGCACAGGCTTTCTGGCCTATCCCCGCGACCGCGCGGCTTACGGGCGGCTGTCCACGCTGATTTCCAAGGGGCGGATGCGCGATCCCGAGGGGCGATGGCAGGCAAAGGGTGTCTGCGACCTGACACTGGAAGATCTGGCGGATCATGCCGAAGGGCTGTCGTTGATCTGGCTGCCGGGTGACGATCTGTCCGTGCTGCCCGGTCTTGCCGCGCGGCTGCCGGGTTTGGGCCATGTCGCGGCCTCATATCTGTATCGCGGCGGTGACGTGGCGCGGATCAACCGGCTGGACCGGGCGGCGCAAGACTGCGGGCTGACGATCCTTGCCACGAACGACGTGCATTATCACGGCCAGGACCGCCGCCCGCTGCAGGACGTGATGACCTGCATTCGCCACGGCACCACCATCGACCGGGCCGGATACCTGCTGGACGCCAATGCAGAACGTCACCTGAAATCGCCGCGCGAAATGGTGCGTCTGTTCGCCCGCTGGCCGCACGCCATCCGCGCCGCGCGCGAACTGGCGGATCAACTGGCTTTTTCTTTAAACGAACTGTCCTATGAATATCCGCGCGAAACTGCGCCACCGGGGCGTGATCCGCTGGATTATCTGGCTGAATTGACCTGGGCAGGGGCGGCCAACCGCTATCCAGACGGCTTGCCCGACAAGGTCCGCGCCGCGTTGCACCATGAACTGTCCCTGATTGGCAAGAAGAACATTGCCCAGTATTTCCTAACCATTCGAGAGATCGTGGATTTCGCCAGATCGCGCGGCATCCTCTGCCAGGGGCGCGGCTCAGCCGCCAATTCGGCGGTCTGTTTTGTCCTGGGCATCACCCCGGTCGATCCTGCGCATTTCGACCTGCTGTTCGAACGCTTCATCAGCGAGGATCGGGACGAACCGCCTGACATCGACGTGGATTTCGAACACGAACGGCGCGAGGAAGTGATCCAGCACATCTATGAAAAATATGGCCGCCACCGTGCCGCTCTTTGCGCCACTGTGATCCATTATCGCCCGCGTTCCGCCATCCGAGAGGTCGGCCGCGCCATGGGCCTGTCCGAAGACATCACCGGCGCGCTGGCCCGCACGGTATGGGGCGCGTGGGGCACCAGCATGGGCGAGGCCGAAGCGGGCGAGGCGGGTGTGAACATGACTGACCCACGTCTGCGCCGCACGCTGAAGCTGGCCCAGCAGATGATCGGAATGCCGCGCCACCTGTCCCAGCATGTCGGCGGCTTTATCTTGACCGAGGGGAAACTGACCGAGACTGTTCCTATCGGCAACGGGGCCATGCCGGACCGCAGCTTCATCGAATGGGACAAGGATGACATTGACGCGCTTGGCATCCTCAAGGTCGATGTGTTGGCCTTGGGGATGCTGACCTGCATCCGCAAATGCTTTGACCTGATCGCCGCGCATCACGGCAGGCAATTGGCTTTGGCGGACCTTAACCCCGATGCGCCGGACGCCGCTCCGGTGTTCGAGATGCTGTGCCGGGGCGACAGTATCGGGGTTTTTCAGGTCGAAAGTCGGGCACAGATGAACATGCTGCCGCGACTGCGTCCACGCCAGTTCTATGATTTGGTGATCGAGGTCGCCATTGTTCGTCCCGGCCCGATCCAGGGCGACATGGTTCACCCCTATCTGCGCCGCCGCACTGGACAAGAGGTTGTGGACTATCCGCAGCCGGGGCCGCCGCATCCGCCAAACGAACTGAAAGACATCCTGCACCGCACACTGGGGGTGCCGATCTTTCAGGAACAAGCCATGAAGATCGCAATGGTCGCGGCCGAATTCGATTCCAAAAAGGCCAATGAATTGCGTCGGGCGATGGCGACTTTTCGGTCGCGCGGCACGATTGATGCGCTTGAAAACGACATGGTCGAGGGGATGACCCGGCGCGGATATGATCCGTTTTTTGCACGACGCTGCTTTGAACAGATCAAGGGTTTCGGCGAATACGGCTTTCCCGAAAGCCATGCGGCTGCCTTTGCGCATCTTGTCTATGTCTCGGCCTGGCTCAAGCATTACTATCCGGCAGCCTTTGCGGCGGCGTTGCTGAACAGCCAGCCGATGGGGTTCTATGCCCCCGCCCAGATCGTCCGCGACGCCGGCGATCACGGGGTCCAAGTGAGGGCGGCCGACGTGAATTTTTCGGATTGGGACAACACCTTGGAACCCGTCAAGGAAGGATCGGCCCTGCGGCTGGGGTTGCGCCAGATCGAAGGTCTGGGACAGGCCATGGCCGACCGGCTGACTGCGGCGCGGGACATGCCGTTTTCCGCGCTGGCCGATCTGCAAGCGCGGGCGGGCTTGGACACGGGTTCGATACGGCGGCTGGCTGCGGCGGATGCGTTCCGGTCGGCCGGACTGGACCGGCGCGCGGCTTTGTGGGATGTCAAGGCGCTTCGCGATGCGCCCGATCTGCCGCTGTTCCAATGGGGCGAGGACGAAGGCCGGGAAACCGCCGTTACCTTGCCCGCGATGCCGATCTGTGAACAGGTCGTCGCGGATTATCAGACGATGCGGCTATCCTTGAAGGCGCATCCGATGCGGTTTCTGCGGCAATCCATGGCGGCGCAGGGATACACTCCTGCCGCCAATCTACATTGCCTCGATCATGGCAGATCTGTGCGGTTGGCGGGTCTTGTCCTGATCCGCCAACGGCCCGGCAGTGCCAAGGGCGTTTGCTTCATCACCGCAGAGGATGAAAGCGGCACTGCCAATCTGGTCATATGGCCCAAAATCTTTGCGGCATTTCGGAAGGTCGTCATGACGGCGCGGCTGATCGACGTCAAGGGCCGGGTGCAGCGCGGCGATGGAGTGATTCACGTTGTTGCAGAAAGCCTGACCGACCGCAGTGACGTGCTGTGGCGGTTGGCGGGCGAACGGCTGGCTCCGCCCATGTCGCACGCCGACGAAGTAAATCGCCCTATCCCTGCCCGCCGACAGGGACATCCGCGCGATCTTGATGTGATCCCGAAATCACGGGATTTCCACTGACATGTGCTTTGTGGACACTCCAGCCCCACATGCGGGCGGGATCGGACGCGGCGGCTGTCCGGCCCACAATCACAAGACAGACCGGCCAAAACAGTACTTTCGTTCTATTCGTAAGACCCACGCGATGATGAGTCGCTTGGCGGATCATGAACAGGGCGCCGTCGGCATTCAGCAGCCCCGGTTGGTGCATCTTTTATCAGCTTTTTAATCTTCCATTCCGGGGGGCGTAATGATCGGCGACCCATTCAGCCTCCGCTAAAGCCAAGATGCGCAGCCGGTGCCCGATTTCCCGCGCGGCAGGCTGCCCGAACACAGGGAATAGCTGGTGCCGGCTGGTCTTCTGTTATCTGTTTCATAGGATTATAGCGTAAACGTAGCTGTCATCTTCCCCCAATGCGGTGCACCATTTCCCCTTTTATGAAAATTGACCCGATGCGGTGTCATGACTTTCATGTGTCATGCCGATCCCGTCACGAGGGAAGCGCGGGCGTTCACCCGTTCGGTGGCCACATGCGCGACCATATACCGTCGCGCCGCAGAACTGCATGTTGCATGGCAGCGGCGATATGCAGTGCGACGATGGCGATCAGCAGAAATGCCGCTGTCTGATGCACCGCGCTGGCCGCATCTGCCAGCCTGTCCGATTTCGGCAGCAGGGTGCCGATGCCGATGGCGTCCAGCGATTCAATCGGGAAACCTCCGGCGCGGACGCGGACATAGCCGCTGACCGGCATCACGATAAGCAACCCATACAGCGCCAGATGTGACAGATGCGCCGCCTGCCTTTGCCACGTCGGCAGGCTGTCGGGCAGGTCGGGCGCGGGATGGCGCCGCCGATAGATCACCCGGATCACCAGCAATCCGAACAAGATAACCCCGGTATTCTTGTGAAACAGGAACAGCGCATCCTGAACCGGGCGGGCCAGCCCCTTTTGCACCATGATCAGCCCGGCAGGGATCATCAGCAGCACCAGCACCGCAATGATCCAGTGTAGCCAGCGCGCGGGCCTGCGATAGCCTTGGACGGATAAGGTCATGACCGTTCCTCCCCCCGACAAGGCTACGCCTGTTCTGGCGATAATCAATCACTTATCAGGTTCGTGAATTGACGGGTTCCCGAATTGCCATAACCTTCCGGGGATGAGCGATCTTGACAGCGATGCCCGCCATCGCGCCCGTAACGCGGACCCTGACCTGCCTCTGGCGGGGCTAAACCGCGCGGGGCTGGCGGGCATGGCCGTCGTGCTGGCGGGATGTGCGGTCCTGCGGCCTGATGCGGCGGGGTGGTGGCTGCCCGTCGCGGCTTTTGCGGTGCTGTGGCTGATGCTCGTGCCGCTGCTGCGCGGGTCTTACAGCCACACCCGCTTTGGCCCGGCCAATACCGTTACGCTGATCCGCGCGGCGATGGTCTGCGCGCTGCTTGGGCCGTTGATTGCGGGCACGCCCGGGGGCTGGGCGGTTGCGGCGATTGCGTCACTGGCGCTGGCGCTGGACGGGGTTGATGGCTGGCTGGCGCGGCGCAGCGGGCTAAGTTCCACGTTCGGCGCAAGGTTCGATGTCGAGGTTGACGCCGCCATGGCCCTGATCCTTGCGCTGCACGCATGGCAAGGCGCCGCCGTGGGGGCATGGGTGCTTGCCATTGCCTTGATGCGATACATTTTTGTCGCGGCTGCGTGGGTCTGGCCGTGGCTGTCGGCGCCGCTGCCGCCCCGGTTCAGCCGCAAGGCGGTTTGCGTGCTTGAACTGGCGGCGCTGGTTCTGTTGCAACTGCCGATCCTGCCGATGGGTGTGGCTGTCGCGTTGGTCTGGTCCACGCTGACGCTGTTGCTCTGGTCCTTTGCGGTTGATGTGATCTGGCTGCGGGCCCGCCGGGGATGAGGTTGGCCTTGCCCCCGCTGCTGGCTGCGACGCTGATCTGGGCCGCGCTGGCGCTGCCGCAGGGGGCGGCCTTGACTGTCCCGGCCGAACTGCCGGTGGTCCTGCTTGCGCTGACCCTTGCGGGGCGGTGGGCGCGCCTGCCTGTGCGCGCCATGGTGACGGCGGTGCTGACGTTGATGGTGGTTCTAAGCTGCGCCGATCTGGTGATGGGGCAGATGCTGGGTCGTCCGTTCAATCTGGTGGCGGATCTGCCGTTGCTGGATGCCTTGGTCCGGGTGGTGGCGGGGTCGTTCGGCACGGTGGTGGCGGGCGTGGCGATGCTGGTCATCGTGGCGTTGTGTCTGGGCTGCGTGCTGGCGCTGTGGTGGGCGACGGGCATCTGGTCGCGCCGTCGCGTTGGCCTTGGCTGGCCGGTGGCGGCCAGCGTTGCGGTGGTGGCGCTTGCGTGGATGGGGGTGGCCGGGTTCGACACGACGCGGATTGCCGCGTCCCGGATTGCGCTGACGCACCAGACCATCGCCGATCTGGCGCAGTTCCGGCGCGCTGCTGCGGATGATCCGCTGATTGACGCAACCGGGCTGATGGGCGCCATCGACCGCGATGTGCTGGTGATCTTCATCGAAAGCTATGGCCGGACCAGCTTTGACACGCCCTTTTATGCCGATACGCATCTGCCGAACCTGCGTCAGGCCGAAGGCGTGCTGGCGCAAGCGGGGCTGACGATGCGGTCGGGTTTTTTGACCTCTGCCACGCAAGGGGGGCAAAGCTGGCTGTCCCATGCCAGCTTTGCCAACGGGCTGTGGATCGACGATCAGTCGCGCTATCTGGCGGCCTTGGCCAGCGGGCGGCAGGGGTTGTTCCATCACGCCCGCCGCGCCGGGTTTCGCACGGCTGCGGTGATGCCCGCGATCACGATGCCTTGGCCCGAGGCGCAGCGGATGGGGTTTGACGATGTGCTGGCCGCTGCCGATCTGGGCTATCGCGGGCAGCCGTTCAACTGGGTGACGATGCCGGATCAGTTCACGCTGGCGGCGGCTGACAGGTTGCTGCGCGATGGCAGCGATACCCGGCGCCTGTTCGCGCAGATCGTGCTGATTTCATCGCACGCGCCATGGGTGCCGGTGCCGTCGCTGCTGGATTGGGACAGCCTTGGCGATGGCCGGGTGTTCGACCATATGGCCGCAGCGGGCGATCCGCCTGCGGTGGTCTGGCGCGACCGGGACCGGGTGCGGGAACATTATCGCGGGTCGATTGATTACGTGCTGCAAACCGTCACCGACTATGCCCGGCGCCATGCGGATGATGCGCCGTTGATGATCGTGCTGGGCGATCATCAGGCCGCGCCCGGTATCGCGCTGGATGATCGGCGGCAGGTGCCGGTCCATGTCATCGGACCCAAGGCATTGGTTGACCGGACGGCGGCATGGGGGCTGAAGCCGGGGCTGATCCCACCGGGCGACGCCACGCCCATCCCGATGCAGGCGATGCGCGATCTGATCCTGCGCGGATTTTCCGAGACGGCCGGGATGCCCCCAGCATGAAGGTCACGCGCGCGCTGAAAATCCTGATCGCGCTTGGCCTGATGGCGCTGTTATGGGCGGGCGTCGATGGCCCTGCGGCGGCGGCGATGCTGGCGCGGGCCGATCCGCGATGGCTGCTGGCCGCGCTGGCGACGCTAAGCTTGCAGACGCTGCTGTCGGCGTGGCGCTGGCGGCTGACGGCGGCGCGGCTGGGGATAGAGATCACCCCACGGCGCGCGGTGCGCGAATACTGGCTGGCGCAGGTCGTGAACCAGTCGCTGCCGGGTGGCGTCGCCGGTGATGTCGGTCGCGCCGTGCGGTCGCGTGAGGGCGCAGGCCTTGGCCGCGCCGTCCATGCGGTGATGATTGAGCGCCTGTCGGGGCAGGTTGCGATGATCACGCTGATGCTTGCAGGGACGGCATCTGTGACCCTGTTGCCGGGTGGGATCGACTTGCCCCGGCCCGTTTTGGGGCTGGTGCTGATCATCGCGCTGATTGCGGTGGCCATCGTGGCGGCGCTTGCGGTGATCCCGCATCTGGCCGGGTTGCGCGCGGATGTTGCACGGGCGCTGCTGGCGCGCGGGGCCTGGCCGCGACAGGCCGCGCTAAGTGCGGCTGCAGCGGGGCTGAACCTGCTGTCCTTTGATTTTTGCGCCCGCGCCACCGGCACCGATCTGCCTGCCTCGGCTGTGATGGCGCTGGTGCCGCTGATCCTTGGGACGATGATCCTGCCCGTGACGATCGCGGGCTGGGGCCTGCGTGAAGGTGCCGCCGCCGCGCTGTTTCCCATCGCTGGCGCCAGCGGCGCGGCGGGGCTGGCCGCCAGCGTGGCCTTTGGCGTGATGTTTCTGGTCAGCACGCTGCCGGGGGTTATCGTCCTGCTGACCCGCCGCCGCGACCGTTCGCAGGTGACGTGAAATGAACATTTCCGGTGCTGCGTCGTTATATCCGACTGCTGCCTGCCCGAATTTAAGGAGATGACCGTGCCTTCGACCCTTTGGACAAGACGCAGGATGCTGGCCACGGGCACGATGGGGCTGGCTGCGGCCACGATGCGGGCCGCGCCGGGGATGGCCCAAACGGCCGTTGGGGTGCAGTTGTCATGGCTGCATTCGGTGCAATTCGCAGGCAGCTATATCGCGCAGGATCGCGGCTGGTGGCGGGATGCGGGCTTGCAGGTGGCGCTGGCGCAGGGTGGGCCGAATGCGCCGGTCGAACCGCCGGTGGTGTCAGGGACCGCGTTGGTCGGGATCTCGGCCGCGGATTATGCCGCCGCTGCGGTGGGGCAGGGTGCGCCCTTCAAGATCATCGGCGTGGCGATGCAGAAAAACCCGTTCGTGATCGCGTCCTTGCCTGCAAATCCGGTGAATTCGCCCGCCGATCTGGTGGGCAAGCGTATCGGCATGGCCTTGGCCAATACCCCCGTCTTGCAGGCCTTGTGCCGGTTGAACGGCGTTGATCCCGGCGCCGTGCAGGTGGTGCCGACGCAATATTCCGCCCAGCCCCTGATCACCAATGAGGTTGACTGCCTGCTGTGCTGGGAAACCGATCTGCCGGTTGCGATGGCGGTGCAGGGGATCGACTGTCAGACGATGTTGATGGCCGATCACGGCTATGCCGTTCATTCGCAGACCTATATCGCGACCGATGACAGTCTGGCCAATCGCCGCGCCGATCTGACAGCCTTCATGGCCGGTGAGGCGCGGGGCTGGGACGCGTTCCGCGCCGATACGGATGCCGCTGCCGCGCTGACGGTGGCGATGTTCCCCGATGCCGGTCTGGACCTTGCGACCCAGCAATTGCAGGCGCAACGTCAGGTGCCGCTGATGTTTTCGGACCTGACCGATCAACATGGCTTTGGCTGGTGGACGGATGAAAGCGTTGCCGCCAATATCGACACCTTGGGACTGCTGGGGCAGCACGTGACGCCCGATCTGTGGGACCGTTCCATTCTGGATGAGGTTCACGCTGGCTGATCCCGCCCAAAATACGCGCCGCGCCGCGCCCCCCGATATTATCTGCACCGGCCTGTCCAAGACCTTTCCCGGCGGGGTTAAGGTTCTGCCGCCGCTGGACCTGACATTGACCGCAGGACAGACGACGGCGCTGGTCGGTCCGTCGGGTTGCGGCAAATCCACGCTGCTGCGCCTGATCGCGGGGCTGGAGGCGCCGACCAGCGGCACCGTCACCATCGGTGGCGATGATCCGGCGGTGATGCGCCGCAGCGGCGCGATTTCGGTGGCGTTTCAAGACCCCTCGCTGCTGCCATGGCGGACGGTGCGCGGCAATATCGCGCTGGCCTGCAAGCTGGCGCGCAAGCCGGTTGATCGGGCGCAGATCGACCGGCTGGTTGATCTGGTCGGGCTGGCGGGCTTTGGAGACACGCGCCCCGCAGCGCTGTCTGGCGGAATGCGTCAGCGCGCGGCGATTGCCCGCGCGATGGTCACGGAGCCGCGGCTGCTGCTGATGGACGAGCCCTTCGGTGCCGTGGATGAACTGACGCGCAGGCAGTTGGCCCATGATCTGCCCCGTATGTGGCAGCCGCGCGGCACCACCACCCTGCTGGTCACGCATTCCGTGGATGAGGCCGTTCTGCTGGCCGACCGGGTGCTGGTCCTGTCGCCGCGTCCCGCGCGGATCGTGGCGGATATTCCGATAGACCTGCCGCGCCCACCTGCTGCGGATGCCATGACAACGGCGGCGTTTCACGACCATGTGCTGCGT
>QIRE01000232.1_pt1 | contig 12377 bp, 10 predicted proteins | sample 2940141 | NCBI WGS metagenome assembly QIRE01 (sample SAMN09273532, study PRJNA473421) | Gut metagenome, whole genome shotgun sequencing project. | isolation source: gut tissue | host: Folsomia candida VU population | place: Netherlands: Amsterdam | collected 2016-03-06
GCCGTTGCCACCAGCCTGCTGATCATCGGGCATCATCGGCGCCTCGACAGGCGACGGCGCTTCTTGCGCGTCGATCAGCCGGTTGTCGTCCCACTCGCCCTGCGCCACCTCACCGCTGGCATAGCGCATGACGCCCTGCCCCTGCCGCTTGCCCGCGACAAAGTTGCCTTCATAACGGTCGCCGCTGGCATAGGTCGCAACGCCCGCGCCATCGATTTCGCCCGCTTTCCAGCCGCCGTCATAGACAAAGCCATCCGGCGTGGTCAGCTTGCCCTTGCCCTCACGCAGACCGTTCACGAAACCGCCGGTATAGACCGTGCCGTCGGGATAGGTCGCCTGCCCCTCGCCGTGGCGCTGCCCGTCCAGCCACGCGCCGGTATAGACATAGCCGTCAGGATAGGTCATCCGCCCCTGACCTTCGTTGCGGGCATTCTGAAAGCCACCCTCATAGATCATGCCATTGGCATAGGTGGCCTTGCCGTCGCCCTGAATGACCCCGGCAGCCCATTGCCCGTCATAGGTCGAGGCATCGGGATAGGTGATCTTGCCGGTGCCATCGGGCCGGTCGGCGGCCATCTGCCCGACATAGACCGATCCGTCGGGATAATCGATGCGCCCCTGCCCCTGCATCCGGCCTTCTGCCCAATCGCCGGTATAGACATAGCCGTCAGTGCCGGTGAACGTGCCCTTGCCGTGGCGAAGATCGGCGCGGAACTGACCGTCATAGACATCGCCATTGGCATAGGTCGCAACGCCCGCGCCTTCACGTTTGCCATTGACCATCTGGCCCTGATAGCGGTCGCCCGATTGCTGGACCAGCGCGCCCGTGCCCGACATCTGCCCCGCCGACCAGATCCCGTCATAGGTCATGCCATCGGCCATGGTCAGCTTGCCCTTGCCTGCACGTTGCCCGGCCAGCATCCCGCCTTCATAGACCGCGCCGTCGGGATAGGTGATCTTGCCCTGTCCCTCTTTGACGCCGGCATTCCAGTCGCCATCGTATTTGTAACCGTTGGGTTGTGTCAGCACGCCCTTGCCCTGATGCAGCCCCTTGACGAACTGGCCGACATAAACGCTGCCATTGCCGTAGTTCGCTGTGCCCGCGCCGGTGATGTCGCCCGCGATCCAGTCGCCTTCATAGGTGCCACCATCGGCATAGGTGATCTTGCCGCGACCGTCCGGCTTGCCCTTGGCGAACCGGCCTTCGTAGGTGGACCCATTGGGAAATGTGGCCTTGCCCTGGCCCAGAATCTCACCCTCGACCCAATCGCCGTCATAGCGGTATCCGCTTGGCAGGGTATAGCTGCCCTGCCCATGCTGGCGCCCGTTGCGGAACGTGCCCTCATAGACGCCGCCATCGTCATATTGCTTGGTGATGACCTGCGCATCCGCACCGCCAGCCGCCGCCATCATCGCCAGCACTACCAGACCTGCCCGCGTCGCTGCCTTCATCACCATCCGTCCCCTGCGTTTGGGTCCATTGTCTAACGCAGGGGGCGGCCATGCGCAAAGGCCGACTTTCCCTTCTGCCTGCCATCGCCTATCACGATGCCACCAGCATCAGGAGGCCCCGCCATGACCGACCGTTTCCGCCTGACAATGGCGCAACTGAACGCCACAGTGGGCGATCTGCCGGGCAATGCTGCCAAGGCGCGCGACGCATGGATTGCGGGTCGCGATGCCGGCGCCGATATGGTCGCGCTGCCCGAAATGTTCATCACCGGCTATCAGACACAGGATCTGGTGCTGAAACCAGCCTTTGCCGAGGATGCCGAACAGGCGCTCATGGCGCTTGGCGCGGAACTGACCGGCGGCCCTGCCATCGGCATCGGGGGCCCGTGGCGCGACGGGGCCAAGCTGTTCAATGCCTATTGGGTGTTCAAGGACGGCAAGCTGGTTGCCCGCGTGCTGAAACATCACCTGCCCTATAAACAACTGTTCGACGAATTGCGCCTGTTCGACAGCGGCCCGATCAGCGGCCCCTATGCGGTGGGCACGGCGCGGATCGGATCGCCCATCTGCGAAGACAGCTGGTATCCCGACGTGGCCGAGACCTTGGCCGAAACCGGCGCGGAAATCCTGATCGTGCCCAACGGCAGCCCCTATCACCGCGACAAGCTGGACCTGCGCATGGGCCATATGGTCGGTCGCGTGGTCGAAACCGGGTTGCCGCTGGTCTATCTGAACATGGTCGGCGGGCAGGATGACCAGATCTATGACGGCGCCAGCTTTGTGCTGAACCCCGGCGGGCACAAGGTTGTGCAACTGCCCCCGTTTGAAGAAGCCATCGCCCATGTCGATTTCACGCGGCAGGCCGATGGCTGGCGCGCGGAACCGGCGCAGATGACCCCACAGCCCGACGCCTGGGAACAGGACTACTTCGCGATGATGCTGGGCCTGCGCGAATACCTGCGCAAATCCGGCTTTCGCAAGGTTCTGCTGGGCATGTCGGGCGGCATCGACAGCGCCCTTGTCGCGACCATCGCCGCCGACGCCATCGGCCCCGACAACGTGCGCTGTGTGATGCTGCCGTCCGAATACACCTCGCAAACCAGTCTGGACGACGCCGCCGATTGCGCGGGCCGTCTAGGCGCGCGACTGGATACCGTGCATATCGAAGGCGCCCGCGATGCAGTGGGTGACGCGCTGGCGCATCTGATGGCGGGGACACAGCCCGACATCACCGAGGAAAACATCCAGTCCCGCCTGCGCGGCGTGATGCTGATGGCGTTGTCGAACAAGTTCAATGAGATGCTGCTGACGACCGGCAATAAATCCGAGGTCGCGGTCGGCTATGCCACCATCTATGGCGACATGGCGGGCGGCTATAACCCGATCAAAGACCTGTATAAGACGCGGGTGTTTGAGACATGCCGCTGGCGCAACGCCAACCATCGCCCGTGGATGATGGGCAACGCGGGCGAGGTGATCCCCCAACGGATCATCACCAAACCCCCATCAGCCGAACTGCGCCCCGACCAAAAGGACGAAGATTCCCTGCCCCCGTATGAGGTGCTGGACGCGATCCTTGAAGGCCTGGTCGAAAAAGACCTGTCGCTGCGTGATCTGGTTGCGCAGGGGTTTGATGCAGAGACGGTGCAAAAAGTCGAAAAGCTGCTCTATCACAGCGAATGGAAACGCTATCAGGCCGCGCCGGGGCCGCGCATTTCAACGAAAGCGTTCTGGCTGGACCGGCGGTATCCATTGGTCAATAGGTGGCGGGATAGTTTGTAGGTGCGGCTCAATAATTCTTAGTTTACTGAATTATAATGAAAGCGCGGATCGTCGATCAAAGCAGCGGATATATTTTGAATCTTTATAAAGCCAAACTTGGACGGCGCGACGGCCTTAGCGTACTTATTCTTCATTGACAGCGATCCACCGTGGCGACCGTATTCAACCTGACGAGTGTGTTTGAGGTCTCTTTAATCTATAGAGATACAAAATTTGAAGCTGCAAAGTTAATCTTAGGCTACATTCTTGGAGCTTACTCAAGGCACTTGGCCGTATATACCGAGGGGTATTGTCTACTGGCTGAGAAGGGAGGTCGGAAGCAGCGCTCAGAATTGAATTTCAGAAAGTTAACACCGCAGCAGGTGTGGGTAATTCACCCAAATGACCCTTGAACTGGAAGTACACAGGATCGCAGGACCGGGGACTGACCTCGGAGATAGGTTAATATTTTTACCTGCTGATAGGTGCGAAAAACGACGATAGCGCGACAGCAATTCGCTTTGCTAACACGAATAGCTGCCGCATCACCTCACCATATCTCACCGCCACCCCAAAGCCGGCGCGACATGCGTCAAAATACTCTCCAACACATGCACGTTATACTCAACGCCCAGCATATTTGGCACCGTCAGCAGCAGCGTATCAGCCTCGGCGATCGCCTGATCTTCGCGCAGTTGCTCGATCAGCCGATCCGGTTCATCGGCATAGCTGCGGCCAAAGACGGCACGGAAGTTGTCGATATTGCCGATCTGGTCGCTGTCCTTGCCGCCGCGCCCGAAATAGCGGCGGTCCATGTCGGTCGTCAGCGCAAAGATTGACCGGCTGACGGATACACGCGGCGCGCGGCCGTGATCCCAGTTTGCCCATTCCTCACGGAACAGACGGATCTGGCGGGCTTGCTGGATGTGGAACGGCTCTCCGCTTTCGTCAACCTTCAGGGTCGAGCTTTGCAGGTTCATCCCCATTTGCGCCGCCCAGATCGCCGTCGCATCGGACGCCGATCCCCACCAGATGCGGTCGCGCAGACCTTCGGAATGCGGCTCCAGACGCAGCAGGCCGGGCGGGTTCGGGAACATCGGGCGCGGGTTCGGCTTGGCAAAGCCCTGCCCCTCAAGCTGAGCCAGAAAGGCCTGCGTATGCTGGCGGGCCATGTCCTGATCGGTCTCACCCTTGTCCGGGGCGTAGCCAAAATGGCGCCAGCCGTCGATCACCTGTTCAGGGCTGCCCCGGCTGATGCCCAGTTGCAGACGACCGCCCGAGATCAGGTCGGCGGAGCCCGCATCCTCGACCATGTACAGCGGGTTTTCATAGCGCATGTCGATGACGCCGGTGCCGATCTCTATCCGCTTGGTGCGCGCACCGATGGCCGCCAGCAGCGGAAAGGGCGAGGCCAGCTGGCGGGCAAAATGGTGAACGCGGAAATAGGCGCCATCAAGGCCCAACCCCTCGGCCGCGACGGCAAGATCGATGGATTGCAGCAGCACGTCCTGTGCCGTGCGGACCTGTGACCCGCGATCGGGCGACCAGTGGCCAAAAGACAGAAAACCAAGATTTTTCATGATGCGCCTTATCGGATGCGGACCGCGCGTCGGCCCTTTGACCCAGATGTAGGGGCTTGGCCGCGCCACCGAAAGACGTGGATCGGTTCGGGGATGCGCAGCGACTGTGCGCGGATGCGGATCAGTTCTTCAGGACGATGCAGCGCCCGCCGACCTGACGCAGGCGCAGGCAGAAGGCGTTCGCCTCGGACTTGCTGTCATAGCCGACCTGCGCGGTATAGACGGCGCGCGGCTGGCCGCTGATGCGTTTGCGCACAAAGCCGATCTGCCGGTCGCCAAGGATCGGGCGTAGGCTGCGGTTCAGCCGCGCGGCCTGTTGCTGCGCGCCCGATCTGCTGGGGTGGCTGGCGACGATCACGCCCCATGCCGCAACCCGCGGTTGTGTCATGAATTCGCGCAGCTGACGGTCGCCCGCCAGCTTTTCACAGGCGGGGCGAAAAGCCATATCGGCGTTCAGGGCCAGCGTCACCTCGGCTGCCGGGGGCGGGTTGTCGCGCCAGCGCCAGGCGTTGTGGCCGGTGATGGATTCGACGTAATCCTGCGTCTCATACGGCAGGGTGCCCTGTTCCGCGATGAACCGCGCGGCCCGGTTTTCGCCGCCGTTATAGGCGACAGCGGCCAGCCCGACATTGCCGAACATGTCGGTCAGATAGCGCAGATACCACGCCGATTTATGGATCGCCTGCGCCGGGTTGAACGGGTCGTTCAGGTCATAAAGATCCGCCGTGCCGGGCATGAATTGCGCGATGCCAAGCGCCCCTGCCGGGCTGATCGCGCCGGGTTCAAACCGGCTTTCCTTCCATAGCAGGCGGGCCAGAAAATTCGGATCCAGATCGCGCTGTGCGGCATTGCGTTCGATCAACTTGCAGACATCGGCGGCATAATGTTCCAGCCGCACGCAATCGCGCCCGTCATCGGTGCAGCGCAGGTTTTCGGACTGGGCCGGGGGCGGGCGCCCCTCTATCGCGTCAACGGCGGGGCGCGCCGCCGCGGGCGATGCAAGCAGCAGGGCGGCAAAGAACAGGCTGCGCAGCACGATATGTTCCCCGCCCGGCTGGTGATCAGACGTCAGACGCGTCGGGCTTGGCCTTGGATGCGGCTTTTTCGGCCTTTCGCGCGGCTTTTTTCATCGCCTTTTCGGCATCCTTGATCGCCTTTTTGGCCGCTTTCTTTGCTGCCTTATCGGCATCTTTCGCGGTTTTGCGGGCAATCTTGCGGGCTTCTTTTTCGCCAGCCTTGGTGGCCTTGGCCGCAGCCTTGCGCGCGGCCTGTTTGGCCAGTTTCACGGTTGACGGTTCGGCCACAGGGGCCGCGACAACCGGATCAGCCGCCGCCACGGGCTTCGGCGTAACGGGCTTCGCCGCGACATGCTTCGGCGCGGCGGGTTTTGCGGCGGCGGCGGGCGGGGTTGCGGCCTCGGCAGTGGCATCCGCCTTGGCGCGGCGTTTTGTCACCTGACGCGATCCGGTGCGCAGATCGTTCTTGCGCGCCTCGGCCTTGGCGCGACCGGCGGGCTTGCGCGCGGGCGATGCGGGCACCCGCTTGGTCGCCGCAGCGGGCTTGGCTGCGGTTTTCGCAGCGGGCTTGGCGCCTGTATCGGGCTGCGGCTTCAGACCGCGTTTGCGACGTTCGGCCTGCGCACGGCGCAACGCCGCGGCCAGCAGATCGGCGGCGCTGCGTCCATCCGCAGGCGCGGTCGCATCGGCGCTGGCCTGCGCCGCGCCCAATTGCGCGATCAGCCGATAGACCCCGGCATCGTCCAGCGCGCCAAGCGCGGGCTGGCGACTTTGCACCGTCAGATCACGCTGTGCCGCGTCAAGCAGCTGTTCTTCAAGTTTGGTATAGTTGGGCATCTGTCCCTCGGGGGTCAGCAAAAATCTTGGCGCGACATTGCGAAAGATTTGGGGTTTTTGCAATTGCGAAAGGCCCCGGATTTCGCCGGGGCCTTTGCGATTTCACCACCTGCGATCCGCGATCAATAGGCCGGGACCGCGCTTTCGACCAGCGGCTGGCCATTGACGGTCACGACCGGAACGCCGCCTGCACTGGCCACATCAGCGGGGGCCGCCGCGACGGCAGCCGGAGCCTGTTCATTGGCGGGCATGACATAGCCTTCGGGCGTCTCGATCATCGGGCCTTCCATGCGCAGGCTTTCAGCCTGGCTGCGGACCCGGACCGTCGTGCCCATCGGCGTTTCCGCGAACAGGTCCATGATGTCCTGGTTGAACAGGCGGATACACCCGGCCGAGGTGGCCTTCCCGACCGAGGACGGGTCCATCGTGCCGTGGATGCGGTAATAGGTGTCGCGACCGCCTTCATACAGATACAGCGCGCGCGAGCCCAACGGGTTGTCGATACCGCCCGACAGGCCACCGGCAAAGCGGCCATACAGTTCGGGTTCGGTGCGGATCATATTGTCGGTCGGGCGCCAGCTGGGCCATGCCTGCTTGCGGCGGATGGTTGCGGTGCCGTTATAGCCTTTGCCGATGCGGCCCACGGCAACGCCGTAGCGCATCGCCTCGCCATTGCCCATGACGTGATACAGCACGCGGGCATAGGGATCGACGACGATGGTTCCGGCACCTTCGCTGCCGTTATACGCGACGCGCTGACGTTTGTTGCGTTCGGTCAGATAGGCGGCACGAACGGCGGCGATGTTGATCGGCTCTCCATTCGGGCCGGTATCGACGCGGGCCTGATATTCAGGGGGAACGGTGGGGGTTGCGGGCATGGTCGCCGGTTGAGGACCACACGCCGCCAGCCCGAGGGCCAGCGCCGACAACAGCAAAGCGAGGCGCGTCATTCGACATATCCTTGGTTCGGCTTGGGCTGCCCTCCGGCACGGCCAAAAGCGGCGTGCCGGGCGGATGCCCAAGGCAGCAATAATTCAAAGTCACGCCCGGCGGCAGAACCCGGCATGATTCGCATGACAATCATCAGCCTGTTCCAGCAAGCAGGCGTCAAGCCCTGCCGCCGGTTCAGGCGAATCCATCATGCATCCTGTGACCTAACCGCGCCACTTGTATCAAGTTTCCGTGCCGAAGGAACAAATTTGCGTTTTTTCAGTTTGGCTTTCGTAACCTGGCCATCGGCGCGTTCCGCCCGTGACCTGACACAGCATCGAAGGGACAAACACATGGGTATTATCGTCGCACTGATCGTTGGCGCCATCGCCGGCTGGCTGGCAGGGCTGCTGGTCAAAGGACATGGCCAAGGCGTTCTGATGAACATCGTCGTCGGCATCATCGGCGCCGTCATCGCGTCATTCCTGTTGCCCGCGACCGGCCTGGTCATCGGCGCGCCGGGATCGATCATCGGGTCGATCATTTACGCCACCATCGGCGCGGTGATCCTGCTGCTGCTGATCCGGCTGGTCAAACGCGCCTGATCGCACCGGCACGCATGACCTTCCCGAAACCCCGGCCCGCATGGCGCCGGGGTTTTTTCTTATGCTGCGGCGGCGATAAGGGGATGGTTGTTTCCCCGCGCCGCTGTGGCTAGTCTGCCTTTGACCACCCTACAGGCAAAGCCGTGACCAACCGCCAAGCGCCGCAAAAGGCTTCTGCCTTCGCCCCCTTTCGCCACCGGGATTTCCGCACCTTGTGGAGCGCGACATTGGTGTCGAACTTTGGCGGGCTGGTGCAGGCAGTCGGCGCCGCGTGGCTGATGACGCAACTGACCGAAAGCGCGACACTGATTGCGCTGGTGCAGGCGTCGAACACGCTGCCGATCATGCTGCTGGCGATGGTGTCAGGCGCGCTGGCCGATATTTTTGACCGCAAGACGATCCTGCTGACAGCGCAGGTCATGATGGCCGTGTTTTCGGCGCTGTTGGCCGTGGTCGCGTGGCAGGGATGGCTGACGCCTGCGCTGCTGCTGGCGTTTACCTTCATGATCGGCGCGGGGCAGGCGCTGTATAACCCGCCATGGCAGGCCAGCATGGGCGATCTGGTGCCGCGCGCGGATTTGCCTGCGGCGGTGACGATGAATTCCGTGGGCTTCAACCTGATGCGCAGCGTCGGCCCGGCGGCGGGCGGGTTGATCACCGCAACACTTGGCGCGGCGGCTGCGTTCACCGTCAATGCGTTAAGCTATATCCCGCTGCTTGCCGCGTTGTTCCGCTGGAAACCCGCCAAAATCCAACGCACCGCCCCGCCCGAGGAATTCCTTCCTGCAGTCGGCGCCGGGCTGCGCTATGTCGCGCTGTCGCCCAATCTGGTCAAGATCATCGCCCGCGCGGCGCTGTTTGGCTTTGCCGCCGTGTCGGTGCTGGCGCTTTTGCCGCTGGTCGCCAAAAGCCACCCCGAGGGCGGATCGCTGCTGTTTGGCGGTCTGCTGGGCTGTTATGGTCTGGGCGCGATTGCCGGCGCGGTGCTGAACCCGCGGATCCGCGCGCGGTTCAATAACGAAAACGTCGTGCGCACGGCCTTTGCGGGCTTTGCTGCGGCGGCGGTCGTGCTGGGCCAGACCGATGCGATCTGGCTGCACGCGCTGGCGATGCTGCCTGCGGGCGCGGCATGGGTGCTGGCGCTGTCGCTGTTCAACGTGACGGTGCAACTGTCCACGCCGCGTTGGGTCGTGGCCCGCGCTTTGGCCTTTTATCAGACCGCGACCTTTGGCGGCATGGCCATGGGGTCATGGGTCTGGGGCGCGGTTGCGGGCACACATGGGCTGGGCACCGCGCTGACGGCGGCGGGGGCCGTGCTGTTTCTGGGCGCGATCATCGGGCTCTGGCTGAAGGCGCCGGAATTCGGCACCGCCGATCTGGACCCGATCAACCGCTTTCGCGAACCGGCGCTGCGGCTGGACCTGCGCGGGCGGTCAGGCCCGATCATGGTCATGGTCGATTACCGCATCGACCAGAAAGACACGCCCGAATTCCTGCGCCTGATGCAGCTGCGCCGCGCGGTGCGCCGCCGCGACGGGGCGCGGGGCTGGGCCTTGCTGCGCGATCTGGAACATCCCGATCTGTGGTGCGAAAGCTATCACATCGCGACATGGGACGATTACGTTCGCCACAACCTGCGCCGCACCAAATCCGACGCCGAAGTCACCGTCGCCCTGCGCGCGCTGCACAAGGGCGAGGGTGATCCCGCCGTGCATCGCATGATCGAACGCCACAGCGTCGGCCCGCAGGATGACCTGCCCCTGATCGGCAAGCTAGAGGTGCCCTAGCCCCCCGCGACCTTCAGAACGATCTTGCCGATATGGTCGCTGCGTTCCATTCGCCGATGCGCATCGGCAGCGTCGGCCAGCGCAAATTCGCTGTCGATGGTGACGCCCACCGCCCCGCTGGAAATCATCGGCCACAGCTGTTTGCGCAATTCATCGGCGATTTCGGCCTTGGCCGCATCCGATTGCGGGCGCAGCGTCGATCCGGTGACGGTCAGCCGTTTCACCATGACCTGCGCAAAGTTCAGCTCGACCTTTGGGCCGTCAAGAAAGGCGATCATGACCAGCCGCCCATCCATCGCCAGCGCCTTGATATTGCGCGGGATATAACCCCCGCCGACCATATCCAGAATCAGATCGGCCCCGCCCGCAGCGCCGATCACCTTGACGAAATCCTGATCGCGATAATTGATCGCGGTCGCGCCCAAAGCCTCGATCGCGCGACATTTTTCGGCGTTTCCGGCGGTGGCAAAGACCCGCGCGCCAAAGGCCCGCGCCGTCTGGATCGCCATCATGCCGATGCCCGACGAACCGCCATGGACCAAAAAGCGTTCGCCCCCCTTCAACTGCCCGCGCGTGACCACGTTCGACCAGACGGTAAAGGCGGTTTCCGGCAGACAGGCACCTTGGCGCAGGTCCAGACCATAGGGGATGCGCAGCGCGTGATCGGCATGGCAGACCGCATATTCGGCATAGCCACCGCCCGGCAGCAGCGCGCAGACCTGTTCGCCCTTTTTCCAACGGGTCACACCCGATCCCATGGCCACAATCTCACCCGAGGCTTCCAGCCCCGGCAGATCCGACGCCTCGGGCGGGGGGGCATAGCTGCCCTGCCGTTGCAACACGTCGGGGCGGTTCACCCCGGCATAGGCGATGCGGATCAGAATTTCGTCATGGCGCGGCAGGGGAACTGACCGCGAGGTCAGCTTCAACACATCCGTCGCGCCGGGGGCCGTGATCTCAACAGCGGTCATCGAATCGGGAAACATGGCACCTCCTGCAATTAATGGCCTGAACGACCGGGAAGATCGCGCGATTGCGGCGCGCGGATCCAGCCGAATGCCGCGTCGGCCAGACGGGCCGCGCCGGGCAGCTTGCGCAGATTGGCCTTGACGCCTTCGAACCGCATCACACCATCAATGCGGCGGTCCAGAAATTCGCGCGTGTCGGTATGACCCGGCGAGGTATCGCCCAGCCAGAACAGCACTGTCGCGCTGATCACGACCGACAGGGTCGCGCGTTTGGAATACCAGTTCACATCGTCGGACCTGTCGCCAAACGCGGCCCAGATCACATCGGCGGTTTCCCAGACCAGCTTGGCCGCCAGCGCGGAATTCTGCGGCATGGCCAGCGTCGCGGCCCCCGCCCGCACCAGTTCCGGATCGACCAGCGACAGCCGCCGCCAGACGGCCAGCGCCACCCGGTCACGAAACCGCCCCTGCGGCGGATCGGCGGCCAGATCGTCGCGCAAGGCCGCATCGGCGCGGCGATGATAGGCGGCGGCCAGACCCGCGCCGCCTTGCGGAAACAGCACCCGCACCAAGGCGGCGTCCATCCCGATATCGCGGGCGCCCGCCAGCAGCGCGCGGTCGTTCATCCCATCAAAAGGCACATGCGTCAGCGCCGCATCCAGCAGCGCGTCACGGTCGGTCTGCATCATATGTTCCTTTTTCTGGACAAAACGCGGCCCCATTGATAAGGGGGCGCTTCCTGCAACTTTGCAACTCTAACCTAGGAAGGTGGTGACAACCACATGCAGGTCAACGTTCGCGACAACAACGTCGAGCAAGCGCTTCGTGCCCTGAAGAAAAAACTTCAGCGCGAAGGTGTTTTCCGCGAGATGAAGCTTCGGCAACATTTCGAGAAGCCGTCGGTCAAGAAAGCCCGTGAAAAGGCCGAGGCCGTCCGCCGCGCCCGCAAGCTGGCCCGTAAAAAGGCACAGCGCGAAGGCGCCCTCTAAGGGCACCCGCACAGGCGCGCTGCAAGGCGACGCGACGAAAGCATAGAAAACCCCCGCGATCCGTTCGCGGGGGTTTTCCTTTTGACGGGGCCGGCTTACTGCGCCTGCGCCTGATCCTTGGCGCGATATGCCTCAAGCGATTCCTGAACCATCGACTGCGCCTCATTCGCGCCGCTGAAACCGTTCAGCTCGACCACTTTGCGGCCTTCGGGCAGTTGCTTGTAGACGCGGAAGAACGCCTCGATCCGCTGACGCTCGATCGCGGGCAGGTCGTCGATCGTGGTGATGTCGTCATAGGTCGGGTCGATGTCGGATGCGGGCACGGCGATGATCTTGTGATCTTCCTCGCCGCCGTCGATCATGTGCAGAATGCCGATGGCGCGGGTCTTGATGACGGCGCCCGGCACAATCGGTTCGCGCGTCAGGATCAGCCCGTCCAGCGGATCGCCGTC
>QIRE01000233.1_pt1 | contig 12230 bp, 19 predicted proteins | sample 2940141 | NCBI WGS metagenome assembly QIRE01 (sample SAMN09273532, study PRJNA473421) | Gut metagenome, whole genome shotgun sequencing project. | isolation source: gut tissue | host: Folsomia candida VU population | place: Netherlands: Amsterdam | collected 2016-03-06
GTAGCGCATTCCCGAGTTGTACCCGCTGCCTATGACGGCCGCTGAAATTTGCGCCCTCACCGCAGCCGTGACCCTATGGGCCACCGCTATTACCCACACGACATTTCTCAGCGCCACCGCGACACAAAACAGCCCCCACCTGCCTAAACAGGTGAGGGGCTACTGCGGAAGCGGAGGGATTTGAACCCCCGGTCCTGTTACAGACGCTCGCTTTCAAGGCGAGTGCATCGAAGGTTCCACCAGGTCCAGAACTTTTCCATCGACTAAGTTCATCGACCCTTTCTGGGCTTTTGATCTGGCCCGACGAGCAATGTGTCAACTCTGTGTCAACTCTTCCCTGTCCTGCGATTCCTGACTGAGCACCCGGACGGCGCAGCCGCCGGCAACGGACCTCCTCGACCAATCGAGGAGGTCTTCTCATGTCCACCCCCACCGTCATCACCGACCCCTGGATCGAACGACAGATCCACGCTGGCCACTTGGCCCCCGGAGCCCGCGGGCTCACCCGCGAGGAGGCCGCGCACCAGTTCAACGAGGCCAACGCTCTCGATCCCACCGACGACGGTTACCTCTACACGCCTGGTCAGGCCCAGCAGGTCGCCCGTGACGCCCTCGCCGTCATCGGCATCGAGGTCGACCCCGACACCCGCGTCGTGCTCACCGACGGTCGCGCCGGCCCCCGGGCAGGCGCGTACCTGCTGAACCCCGGCCAGATCGAATGCGCCGTCGAGCAGCACCGATTGACCACCGGCGAGGCGATCAGCTCCGATGCGGTGATCGCGAGCCTCCCGTGGGAATGACCGCCGCCGCCGACGCCGAGCGGCTCGTCGAGCGCGCCTGGGACGTCGCCGAACAGCACCGCCTCACCGGCGATCACCCTCTCGTGCGGGCGATCTGGGCGCTGGAGGACGCCATCGACCACCACACCGCCGACCCCGGCCACGCCGCCGAACGCGTCGAGACCCTGATCGGAGAACTTCCATGACCACCGCAACCAGCGAATTACGTTGCTACATAGCGTGTCTCGCCTGCTATAACGCGGGCACTCTGCGGGGCGACTGGTACGACGCCGCGATGGCCCGCGACGTCACGCCCCGCGAGATCCACGGCGGCCGCGAGACCTCGCACGAGGAGCTCTGGGTCCTCGACCTCGACGGCGACTACTGGCCGGTCAACCGCGAGATGTCACCTCACGAGGCCACCGAGTGGGCAGAAGTGTTCGACGAGGTCGACGAGCACCAGCGGCCCGCGCTGGCCGCCTGGGTGCGCAGCGGCTCGTACACCGCCCAGGCCGACAGCGACTACCCGGTGGTCTCCGACTTCGAGGAGGCCTACGTCGGCAACTGGTCGTCGTTCCGCGAGTACTCCGACCAGTACGTCGAGGACACCGGGATGCTCGACGGCGTGCCCGAGGAGGTGTCCAGGTACTGGGATTTTGCGGCATTCGCCCGCGATCTGAAGATGGACCACAGCGTCGAGCCCGACGGCCACGGCGGCGTCTTCATCTTCCGCGACCTCTAATCCTGTCGTACCCCCACGACAGGATGGCGCGGTGCCGCCCGTACTGCTCACCGTCCCTGCCCGCGACCTGCGCGTCGGGGACCGGATCGTCGGCTTCACCTGTGACGCTGACGCCGGGATCACCGGGATCGAACCGATGGCCAGCGGCGGCGGCTTGATGCTGTCGCTGGTCATCATCGACCACGACGGCCACGAAATCGCAGGTAGGACCGTTTTCATTGCCCATCCCGACATCGAGTACCGCATTCACCGTCGGTCTAATTAGTGATATAGGTCACAGTCGGCCGAGTTATATATAGACAAGGAGGGCGCTTGTACTGCGAGGCTGCATTCGAGCGGGTTCGATTCAGCGACCTGCGCCGAGGCGACGTGCTGGTCGACGTCCCCAACCTGATGTGCGTCGTGAACATCGACGAGCCCGTCCGCGTCGACGGCCCGGGCCTCGCATTGGTCGCCGTGCGCGCCTACACCCCGGGCGGGGCGCGGATCGGCACCCGCGACCAGGCGGTCGCGATCGTCGACGACCTCGACAGCGTTCGCCTCGTCGCGGCCCGAGACCGTTCGCGGTGGCGGCCGGACCCTCGGATCGCCACCGTCGACCATCTGATGGCGCGGATCGGACCGATCGACCCGGCCAGCACGAGGAGTGAGGAGTGATCGCATGGGAACCTTCGACGAGCTTGAGATCAACGGGATCACTTGGCAGACAAAGGCATTGGGCAAGCGCATGGGCGTCCGCCGCCCCGGCGACGAGGTCGAGGTGCGGCGGGTGGCCGGCCCCGACGATCCAGCAGACGTCGCCGCCTACACCTACGATGCGGTGCCCGACCGATACGTTGTGCAAATACAGTCCATCGAGTACGCCCTGGTCGATGACGGCAGGCTCGTCGGCCTGGCCAGCGAGACCGATCGCGAGGCGTTGAGCGACGCCACCTTCGACTACTACGGCCGTGACGAGCATGACCTGCTCACCCACGACGGCCCGTTCGACCCCCGCCGCCCGCGCCGGGCGATGACCCCGGTGCCCAAGCCGCCACTGGACCCCGACTTCGAGCGAGCATTGCGCGACGACGGGTAGAATTGGCCTCGATCGACCGGTACCCCTTCACCGGCTCGCGAAGACCCCGACCACCCGGTCGGGGTCTTCGTCACTCCGACCGTCCTTGCGGCCACCACTCCGGCGCGTCAACGCCCGCGTCCCACAATTCGCGCTCGTGCGCCAGCAGGGACTCGATCGCCTCCCACATGCCGGGCGGCGGGTCGGGCGGCAGCGGGTCGTCCACGCGCCCAACCTATCCCGGGCCGGGACCGTCGGCCGTTCGTCGGTCCACAGGCGCATGGGCGCGGACCTCGGCCGCGACGGCGTCGGCGACCTCCGCCGCCGGCTCGTGCTCCCAGAACCGCAGCACGGTCCAGCCGGCCCCCTCCAGCATCGCGGTCACGCGCCGGTCGCGCTCCGCGTTGCGCTCGACTTTGGCCGACCAGTAGTCGCGGTTGGCCCTCGGCATCCGGTGGTGCTCGGGACAGCCGTGCCAGTAGCACCCGTCGACGAAAACCGCGACTCGCGCCCGGGTGAACACCACGTCGGCGCGATTCCGCAGATGGCCGCGATCCGGAGCGTAGTCGACGCGGTAGCGCAATCCCTTGGCGTGCAGCAGTCTCCGCACTTCCAGTTCGGGCCGAGTGTCGCGTCGGCGGTTCGATCGCATCGACCTCCGCACAGCCGGCGACGACGCCCAGCTCGCGCTCATCCGCCCGCGCGCCGGCGGCGCTTGTACTCCCGGGACTTCGCGTTGTGCGCCTCTCGGCAAGAGTCGCACCGGCATCCGCTGTCGTAGGCGACTGCCGAACCGTGCTTGCCCAGCACCCGCCCCTCGGCCCGAGTGCGCGCCAGATACGCGTTGTGGTGCGCGCGGTGAGCCTCCCTGCACGCGGCGCACCGGCATCCGTGGTTGCCGTAGCCGTTGGTCGTGCCGTGCCGGGGGTCTTCGGGATCGGTCAGCGCCACGCCTCTGATGTTATCCACAGGCCGTCGTGTGATGAACCCGACGAGTGTCCCGATGTGGTAGGCGCGTCGCCCGGCGCCGTCTACTGTAATGACATGCCTGTGATTCCCCTGCGCCCGAGGCCACGCGTGCTGGAGTTCTTCGCCGGAGTCGGACTGGCCCGAATGGGCCTGGACAGAGCAGGTTTCGAGACCGCCTGGGCCAACGACATCTCCGCCGACAAAGCCGCGATGTACCGCGCCCAGTTCGACGACGACGTCATGGAGGTCGCCGACGTCAACGACGTCGACGCTGCGAAGCTGCCCCGGGCCGACCTCGTCTGGGCCTCCTCGCCCTGCACCGATCTGTCGTTGGCTGGCAACCGCACCGGACTGGCCGGCGCGGAGTCCTCGGCCTTCTACGCCTTCACCGCCGTGCTGCGAGCCGTGCCCCAGGAAGACCGCCCCGCGGCTCTGGTGCTGGAGAACGTGATCGGCCTGTCCACCTCGCACGGCGGGGACGACCTGACCGCGGCCATCCGCGAGTTCAACGACCTCGGCTACTCCGTGGACATCCTCGCCATCGACGCGCGCCGCTTCGTGCCGCAGTCCCGACCGCGCATGTTCCTCGTCGGCTCCCGCGAGCCGGTCGAATCTGACGCGTCCGAGCACCCGATGCGGCCGGGATGGACCGAGGACTTCTTCAACGACCCCACCCTCGACACCCACCGCGTGGCGCTGCCGAGCCCGCCCGAGCACCTCCCAGACGGTCTGGCCGACAGCCTGGAGCGACTGCCCAACGACGACCCGCGCTGGTGGGACGCCGATCGCGTGCAGACGTTCATCGACTCCATGTCGCCGGTGCAGCGCGAGCGCCTCGACAAGCTGCGCCGCCAGGACCGCCGCTACCAGTGGCGCACCGCCTATCGGCGCACCCGCCACGGCGTGGCCGTCTGGGAGATGCGTCCCGACGAGATCGCCGGCTGCCTGCGCACCGCCCGCGGCGGGTCGTCCAAGCAGGCCGTCGTGCGCATGGGCTACGGCAAGGTCGACGTGCGGTGGATGACCGGCGCCGAGTACGCGGCGCTGATGGGCGCTGACGAGTACAAGATCGACGGCTTCCGCGACAACCAGGTGCAGTTCGCCTTCGGCGACGCCGTGGCCGTGCCCGCGGTCGGCTGGCTCGCCAAGCACTACCTCAAGCCCCTGGTCGACGGGAAGTTCGCGGTTGCCGCGGGCGAGGCGGCGGCCAATGGGTAGCCGCGGGATCGCCAGCTACAACGACCCGGACAAGAAGCCGCCGACCAAGAAGTCGATGCCCATCCGGTTCGTCCGCGAGTTCCGCGAGCGGCTGGCGGTCGCCCTCGACTCCGTCGACCCCGTCAGCGGCGTGAAGCTGGGCAAGTGCATCGGCGCGTACGCCTTCTACGACTACGACGGCGAACCGATCTACGTCGGACAGACCACCGAAGACTTCGGGACCCGAATCGGCCGCCACCTCCGCGGCCAGCGCTCCGACACCCTGGCCTACCGCATCCTCGATCCGTTCGAGGTCGCCGAGATGGAGCTGTACCCGGTAGAGCACCTCCGACAGCAGCCGGCCAAGGAACGTCGTTCCAAGGTCGACGCCATTGAGTACTCCGTCTACGTCAGCGCGATCCAGAACTCGAAGTACAAGGCCATCCTCAACGAGAAGATCCCACCGGTCTCGCCGCTGGTCGACCTGCCAAAGTCTCACCGCTTCAACCTCATTCCCGACGACATGCGCGAGGACCGGGAGCATCCAGACGTCCGCATCGCACGGCGCGCCGAGACGCTCGCCCGCGTCGCCGCTGTCGCTCACGAACGCGGCGAGGTCTCCACGGGGCTCCGCCGCGTCATCGTGATCCAGGCTGTGCGGCTGGCCGACCTCGCCGCCGCGCGACTGGCCTACGCGGAAGGCCGTGCACGCCCTGCAGCCGACGCCATCGACGTGCCCGAGCTCGTCGGCAACGTCATGGCCGAGTTCGGTGACACTGAAGCCGACGGAGGCGTCGATTAAGAACTTGGCGTCATGCGTTTTGGAACACGCTCAGCTAGGTTGAGCAGGTGTCTTGGAGCAGTCTCGTTTCGGAGCTCGAAGAGCAGTACCTGACAGCCCAGTACTTGGCTGACGCGCGCGACCGAGTGGTCCTGGGCACAGTTGAAGGCAAGTCAATGCGCGACATCGCCAAACAGCTGTTTGTTGATCACGATGGTCAGCCTAGACTCGTGCTGTCGGCGGTGGTGTTCGTCGATTCTCTCGGCACCTCCGCCGCATCGGTTGCGCCGGACGCATCAGTTCGACTTGTGAATTTGCACCGTGCGATCACGGGTGCCGCTGCGCGCTCCACATTTGACCACGTTGGCATGCTCCAGTACACGACGTGGTTCACCGACAACGTCGTGGCTGCGCTCCCGATCGCAGCGCACCAGGACACCGAGTCTGCTCTTCGGTACGCAGTCACTATGGCTGCGGAGTTCTCCGTAGGCCTTTTGGAACACGCGATTCTCAGCAGAGGCGGTGTGTCGCTCGGGGCGATCTACATCGACGATCGGTTCGCGTTCGGGCCCGGATTGATCTCCGCACATGACCTGGAGGTCGCGGCGGACAAGCCGCGAGTACTCGTTGACCCTCGCGTCGCGGAGTTGCTCCAAGATCCGACCGAGCTCGACGTCGAGAGCCTCGACGCGGGGCTTGCACAACCGACCGCTCCACTTCGTGACGGGGAACTACTGTACGCCAACCATTTCGACGTCGCCTTCTCCGGCCGATCCGTCAACCAACGAGCCGAGCTGGCCCTGATGTTGCGCGCTGGGTTGCGAAAGGGGCTCGCACAAGCAGCGGGTAGCGCTAGGCATGAGGCGAAATGGAATTGGGCTGTCGACCTGTTCGACTCTTCGGTTCGCAGATACGGCATCGACCTAGCGCCCTGATCCAGGCACCATGACTAGTGAGGTGGGTCCCAAACCATGCCAAGTGCTTTCACCATCGACGGCTTCGAGCCCGAGCACGCCTGGACCGCCGTGCGCTACGGCCGGCCCTGGAACGGGTGGGCCACCCCGGTCGTCACCCGCGACGTGCTGGAGTCGGTGATCGCCGCCGCCGAGGGCGAGACCCTGCACTTCATCGAGACCACCGCGGTCATCTCCGGCGACAAGCTGCGCCCCGACGCCGACGGCAACTACGACCTCGGCCAGATCGGCTGGTGCTTCGTCGAGACCGACCGGTGGAGCTGAACCCACAGACAAAGATCGGGCGCCGTGACCAGCCGGTCACGGCGCCCGAATCAGGTCTCGATCGGCTACTTCGACTTCTTCGACGGGGCGAACCCGAACGGCATCTTTCGGCGCTTCTCGCGCAACTCCGAGTAGTACTCGTCGGAGTTCCCGGACTTGAGGATCTGGATCTCGTTCCGCATCCGTGCGTCCCCAACGACTTCCTTCTTCGAATCCTTCGGCATCTCAGTGCTCCCTCTCACAGGATTGTAATTCTCATGCTAGACGGTCAGTCTGACGATCCGCTGAGGTTCGGCTGTTCCTCGCACTCGTACGCGCAGGCCGCAATGGCCGCCAGGACCCGCATGGCGGGCACGTCGTCATCCTCGCTCAGATCACCGCTGCGCAGGCAGTCGACGGTGAGCACACCGTGAATCCTGCCATCCGTCGACGACACCGGATATGTGAGGTAGGTCTCATACTTCAGGCTCGTATCGGACACACGCTCTACGAACCGGTACTTGTTCTGCAGCGTTTCACGCATGGTCTCATCGCTATCGATGAACACTCTGCGTGACTTGTCCCCCCGTCCCGAGAAGCACGCGGGCTCCAATCTCATGGTGCGTTCTCCTCCCTCGTTGCGCAGACGGAACAAGTTCGCACGGGTCCCCGTCGTCACATTCTCGCCGACCAATGAGGCCGCGGCGGACACCACGGAGTGTCGTAGGCTCTCCGCAAGGCTCTTACGCACCGCCTCGTCCGAGGTCGCCATCGTCTCCGCGAGCAGCTGGAGCAGTGGGCTCAGCTCCTTGTCGAGAATCTGGTAGCGCCGACGTGACGCTCTTGCGCGCTCATCAACGTCGTCGGCGACTCTCCGCTTGCGGAGCCGCTCCCTGATGGCCGTCGAGCCGATAGCGAGCACCAGGACTGCGACACCGGCGACGATCCACCCGACTCGCGCGCGACCCGCCGCCAGTCCGCACACACCGATGAATAAGCCCGAAAGTCCGTACAGGACCGCGACGATCGGCTCGGAGACATGGTTGTCCACAAATCGGACGAGCCAATTGTCCTCGCGCGCGGTGCTCACGCGCGAAGAATACCGGTGAGCCGACCCTTGCCCCGACCAGCCGCGCCGACGCGAGGGCACCCTAGCCCGAACGGTTGACGGCGGCGCCTCGTCTAGCGTCCGACGACAGCTTCGGCAATCTGATCCGCGATCTCGGCGATGTCGAACTCGCCGGTACTCAGCGCCCGTTTGTCCGCGAGCGATGGACTGTACCCTCTGACGTCTTCCGCGGTGACGTCGTGCCAGATCGGGAGCATCGACTGCTCGCCGGCCACTGTCCGTGTGACGAGACCATCCAATTCGTGGTTTGTCCAGCCCTTGGCGAAGAACGCTGGTGACAGCACAACGACGCCGAATCGGCTGGACCGGATGCCCTCGTCGATTTTTCGGCGCAGACTGTCGCCGATCTTGATCTCGGTCTTGTCCAGCCAGACCCGCACGCCGCGCTCGGTCAGAGCGTCGCGCAGCGGTACTGCCACGGGGTCCTTGTCCTCGGTCGCATGGGAAAGGAACACGTCCCAGGTCTGACCGCCGAGCGCATCGCCCACGGGCTCCACCGGCTCGCGGACCTCGATGTCGCGGATCGCACTGGACGGTTGCCGGAAGGTGGGCAAGTTGCCCCGAGGCGGCGGCTCGACGCTGACGCCGGATCGAATGTTGCCGCTGGCGCCTCCGAGATCGATGGCGACGACCCACCGTCCATTGCTCGGGATGGGAATGCGCGCAGGGGAGCGCTTGACGAGCCCGCCGTAGTAGCGGCACTTGCGCCCGGCTTTGTACGAGCGGTACTCCGAAGTGGTCATCAGCAGGACGTTGGCTTGCTTGTCCAGGGCCACAACCACCGTGGCGCCCTTACCCTGCTGGCCAAGATCGTAATGGATGTGCTGCACGGGAGACCCGCTACTTCTTGTCGCGCGGCGGGAACGGGTCGTTCCCCGGCGCCACGGTGTCGGAGTTCCGGATCTTCCCGTCACGTCCGTGAGTGCGCACCTCGCCGCCGCCGGCGTTGCTCACGATCTCCTTTGCGCGCGCGATCGCTTCCGCCTGCGTGTCTGCGTGCGCGCTCGCGCGGCTCGCACCGGGCTTCTTCACGTCCCACCCGCCCTTGTCGCCCGGGACCACGTGACGTCGGTTGTCGTTGCTCATGCCATTGCCTCCTCGGCGCTCCCGGTCCTGGCTGGACCTGGCGCGAACACTAGACCCCACCACTGACAAGAAACGGATGTCCGCAAGCCGTCCGTTGACCGAGACACGTCAACACGCACTGCCCGGCCGGCGAATCCGCAGGCCGGACAGTCTCATAAGACCCGTACGGACACAGTCGCGCTGAGGGTACCTCTAACGTACAATGGACCCATGAAGATCGGCTACGCGCGCTGCTCGACCGACGAGCAGGACCTCACCGCCCAGATCGATGCTCTCGCCAGGCTCGGCGTCGAAGAGGCGCACCTCTACACCGACCCCGGCTACACCGGCACCAATCGCGACCGCCCCGGGCTGCGCGAGGCCCTGGCCGCTGCGAGCCGCCCAGGCGACGAGCTGGTGGTGACCAAGCTCGACCGATTGGCGCGCAGCGTGCCCGACGCCCGCGACATCGTGAAAGGTCTGACCGAGAAGGGCGTCAAGCTCCGAATCGGCGAGAGCCTGCACGACCCCGAGGACCCGACCGGGCGACTGCTGTTCAACGCGCTGGCCATGGTCGCCGAGTTCGAGGCCGACCTGATCCGCGCTCGTACGCGCGAGGGCATGGCTGTCGCCAAGGCCAAGGGCCGGCTCAAGGGCAAGAAGCCCAAGCTGCCGATCAACCAGGAACGCCGGCTCGTCGAGCTGTTCCGCGCCGGTGATCACACCGTCGGTGAGCTGGCCGAGGACTTCGGCGTCAGTCGGGCGACGGTGTACCGGGCCGTCGAGCGGGCGGTCGCCGCGACATGACCACGGACGACCAGGAGCCGCTGGGACCGCGAGTGCCGTTGCCAGAGCCTCTCCGGCGGCAGCTCGCCGAGGTTCAGCGGCAGCTCGCCGACATCGCACCCAAGATCACCCTTGTCGACAGCGCCGTTCGAACAGCGATTCAACCGCTCATCGGGAAGCACTCGCCGTTCGCCAAGTACGTGGAGGAGCAGAACGCGATTCTGGCCAGGAGCATCCAGCCCTTGATCGACGCGCGAGCGATCTGGGGCGAACAGCTCGCTGCGCAGCAGCAAGCGATCTCCAAGAGCCTCGGCCCAGCGTTCGAGGCCATGCGGCGGTACTTCCTGCCACCGAACCTGCAGCGCATCCAGCACTTCGACGTCGATCAGATCAAGGCCGTGGTGAGCGATGACGGCATCGCGCTGTACGGGGTGCCGCGGCCGGCAATCGCCAAGGCAATCATCGACGCACCCGATTCTGCTGCCCGTCGGAAAGTCCTCGAAGACCACTGTTCGGAGATCTCCGTGGATTGCCGCAACCTCGCCGAGAACTACGCGTGCGAGGCCATCGTCAAACTCCAGCCTTACGCGATCGAGGCGCTGGACGCGTTCGATGCCGGGCTACACGCCGCCGCGCAATCGCTGGCCGCCAACCTGGTCGAGTCCGCGCTCAACGTCCGGTTCGGCGACGACAGGTACAAGTACACGCCGAGCAAGAAGAACACGACCAAAGAGGCTTACGACGAGTTCACTGTTCGCGAGTTCATCGCTTTCGGCCCGGTATGGGAGACCTACCAGCAGTACTTCGTCCGCAACGGTGATCCGGTACCCGAGACATTCAGCCGCAACGCTACCGCGCACACGGTCGACGAGGTTCAGTACACCAAGGTCAACGCCGTCCAAGGACTTATGATCGCCTGCGCCCTTCTGTACCGACTCGACGAGGAGAACGCCGCCCTGGAGCAGACCGCAGCAGGGGTGACAGGGCAGCTACGTGACTGACTCGCCGTCCGTTTCGGAGCTTTCCGGTTCAGCGGTCGGTTCGGAAACCTCACTCAGTGCCATTGCCTTGACTGCCGCGATCTCTGACACGTCGGCACGCATGGCCTTCTCTGCGTTCTCAACCCACGTCTGCAGTTCGGAGGCGACAAAGCCCTGGACCGTCCGCTCCTTCTTGTCCTTCCTGTCCTTCTTGTCAAGGTGCTCGATTCTGTAGTCGCCCACGAGTGCCAGCGAGTCTTTGGCTCGCCGCCACGCTCCGTCTTGACGCCCCGCGGGCTCATAGATTGGCTCACCAGGGTTTCCGTCGGTCGTTGTCGTCGGCGTCGTCTCGCACGTAACGCTGACGAACCACATCACCCAGGCGATGTGAATCCCGACGTGCCAACCCAGCAACTGGCGATACCGCAACGACTGGCCGAGCCAGTAGTTGCGCTTCGAGTACTGGTTGAGAATCAGCGTCAGCTGCGCGAGCGAGGCGTCGACCACGTAGAACTGCTTGAACAGCTCTGGGTCGATCTTCGCGATCGCTTGCCCTTCGATTCCCCCCGAGCCTGCGTCTCTCTCCTCCTCGGTGTCCGATCGCCCGTCCGGCTTCGTGCGTGACGGCGAGCGCCCGTACTCCCACCACTCGAACTCCGCGTCCGAGAGCGCCGACCGCGCATCCGCGCCCACGCCAGACGTGACCGCGCGATGAACCTCTCGCGCCTCCTTGTTCCGGGCACTCCAGCGACCGACCAGGAACAGCGTCAACGTGAGAACTGCAGGCGTGACCAGAGCCACGAGGGGCCAGAGATATGAGTCCGCAAGGTTTCCATCGGCAGCAAGGAGCATGCCCTATTTGACCAACCTCACGATCGCGGCGCCTCGGAACGCTGCTTCCAATCCTCCGCCCCCGGCGCAGCCGTCGACGGACAAGGATCAGACCAGCCACGAAAGTCACAGTCGCATAACGGATTTGGACCCGTGTGGTAGGATTTGGCGCGGTTTTGGAGCAGAGGGCAGAGCTATACCTTCAGCACGCCCCTCCGTCGCGATTCCAGCCCCTGGCATGCTCCTTCTTTCGCCGGTAAAAACTCTCCATGCACGCATCAGCGCAGTTCATCAGGGCTGTCCGGTCCTTCGAATAAACGACCTGAATACCCCTGACGCTTGCGCCCGACCGATCGGGCAATATGCTGTTGCTGTTGTTGAATGTCGGCCTAGGCCGACATTTGCCCATGTGAAGACGAGGGGAGACATGCAGGGGGTCTACGGAGTGGCCGTCATGGGACGATGGATCGGTGCCAGCACCCGCCCATCGCCTCACCTCGCAGCAAGTGCGGGTGCGCGCCGTGCGTCGTGAGGCGCTCGGCACGGCGATCCGCGAGGCGCGCAAGGCCAAGGGGCTGACCCAGGCGCAGGTCGCCGAGGCGGCCGGGCTCGCCCGGTCGACGGTCATCGAGGTCGAGCGGGGACAGAATCGCGCTGGACACACCGCTCTCGGCGATCATCGCCGCGGCCGAGGCCG
>QIRE01000234.1_pt1 | contig 12217 bp, 9 predicted proteins | sample 2940141 | NCBI WGS metagenome assembly QIRE01 (sample SAMN09273532, study PRJNA473421) | Gut metagenome, whole genome shotgun sequencing project. | isolation source: gut tissue | host: Folsomia candida VU population | place: Netherlands: Amsterdam | collected 2016-03-06
GTCAAATTTACACGTCTTAGATACGAAAAAAACACGTGTAAACTTATGTATTTCAATCTAAAAATACACGTGGCAGAAACGAATTTAACACGAATTTTATACGATGGTCTTATTGAAATGTTAGCTGGTGTAACTTTGGGAACTTCTACACGTGTTTGAAACGAGTTTGTAAAAATAAAGACACCAATTTTACCCTTAAACGTATTTGACACTAATTTGCCCCACTTTGACTCGTGTTTATCACGGGGAGTGCCACTAGGGATGTAATATGTATCTTATATTATTTATCTCATATTATAATGACTGATAAATAATGTTTTTTTTTAAATTAACAAAACTTTTCTACTTGTCTAATTAACGTATTTATGTAAATGATAATCTCACTTTTTCTCATGAATGTAAATACTATGTAGTATTTACATTCATGCTTTTTCTCATCACTGCTGGTCAAGGAATTTTATCTTTAAAGACTTTATAAATTAGTAAAAATGTGAAAATCAGAGACGAAGAATAAATGCAAACCGGTAAAATTTCATCTAGTTTTTAGTAACTTTATTTTTCATATTTTTGATCAAAATTTTTCTGAATCAAGTTTATGTACATTATGCAAAAATACGAATCGCTAGTTAAGAAAATGCAGACAAAATGCATGGAACAAAGCAAATGAGACAGAACCAGAACGATCTGAACGATGATGATTTCCAATCCGCGGAAAATTCACCGTCACCTGTTCATCGTATTTTTGCTTCATAATTAAACAAAAATATAATTCAAATTTAAATTATTTACCTGTGATTAGAGTTAGTTAAATACGAAGACTAATCTGATAATTTGGGGTAATCGGATAATAATTCCAGGCCTTGGTCCAAATTTTGAAGCGGTGCGAATTTAATTTTTTTTTACACCCGATCGATTAAACATTTCTTTTTGGATTGAATGACATCCTTTAAAGCAATTAATCACGTTTATTTCAATTAGCAGAACTGTATCGCCAATTAGGATGTCGGGTCACGACTGCTGCTTATTTTGTGGGACAGGCAGCAATATTTCGACGCGGATGGGGAACGACAAATCGCGAAGCCTTCACGTTATTTCGATTCTTCACAAACTTCTCCAGGTAAGTGAATCTCCAGGATAAGAAAATTAAACAATTGTTACGTAATTCATACATTTCTAATCGTCTAGATTCCGATCTGGGAATGTGGAAAATATTTGGACTTTGCGTCGCCTTCCTCTGCACCCCCTCCTCCGGGGACGGACTGGCTAATTTTATGTATTTCCTGCTCCTCCATGGTTGCCCAAGGTCACGACCTTGTTCTACAGCTTGACCGCCTGCACAATCAACTTGGCAAAATTCAGACAACTTTGCAAAATCAGATCGTCAATCCGCGAAAAGGAAAGACGAAGGCGAATTCTAAAATTTATCACCAGTTAAAACAGGACATTTCGAAAAGTAGGGAGCCAGGTGGGTAAATATTTAAGGATGCAAATTCATGGGTGTACAAATTTGCAAAATACAATTTGCTAACCTGAATACTATTCAGCCGTAATATGTATCTGAAGTAATTTTTGCAAAAAAACTGCTCTTCTTTTTCCAGATAACATGAACCACCGGCCCATTGCGAAACGTAAATTTTGCGACGTAGCAAATGTTTCACCCACGGACGAACAAGGCTCAATTGACGACATGAATCTCGGCATCTTGGTTGAAGACGTTAAGATTGAGGACCCCGGAATTAGTTTTAATGACGACTATGATCTCACCGTCGATCCCTTGACCATGGAAATTGACGATGATCCAGAGTTAATTGACAGTAGAGGCGATGTGGAAGATGCCGACGAGGACGATGAGGATGAAGTCGACGAATGCGAGAGCAATTCAGGGGTAAATATGCCACCGTTTTTGTAAAGTGTGCAATTACAATTTACATTACAATCATTACGTTTGCAAGTTTTTTTCTAAACTGTGCCCAGTGAAAATCTGGATTTGATTAAAAAACTTTCACCAATTACAGGACAAGAACAGTGAAGTTAAGAATATTCATAAACCGAGGAGTGCTAAGGTTTGTGCGTAACCAATTTATAAAAAATATACGTAAGTCTATCGTACCCTTAGCGGGAGATACGTTACGACGGTTACGAGTTTTCGGGTGTTTACGTCAATCACGTCACCTTGGTAACTCTCATAAATGTCGTAAGTAGAAATATTTTGTTACGAAGACTGTTTCAAGTCAGCCCTTTGTAAATGACATAAATTCATTTCTTACGAACCCACAGTTACGATGATCGTTAATACCCTCTCTATTTTATTCCCAGGTCACTAAAAGTACAACGGCGAAGAAGAAATCCACTCCAATCAAGGAATACAATGCCGACACCGATTTTTCAACCGCTGCAATCGAGCTTATCGAAACTTCCCGTAAAAAGCCGAGGCTCCGAGTGAACGGATACTTGTTCAATTTTCAAAAACTTGGAGCCAGTAAACGAATTTGGATTTGCGAACGGCACAGAAATCACAAATGTCAGGCGCGACTGCATACTTCGCTGTCTCTCTCGCCAGTCATGATCCTTGGCGAACTTCGAACTCATAACCACGACCCTGGCCTAAATCCGCGTAAAAAGGGATCCAAAAGGGAATCCACTACTAATTTTCCTGCAAGTGAATCCTCGCAAACTGCGACTGATTCTACGAGCAGCTAATACATATGCAATTCAGGAGAATTTTTGCAATTCAGGAAATTTTGTAAACTTATTTTTAACAGAGCAATTTCCAATTGTTTAGCGCGATTTGTATACATAAATAATTGTGGAAAAACACTAAAAGAATCGAATTTAAGAATTTTTTGAAATGAAGTGAAATTTAAGAATATTTTGAAAATGAAATGAGCTAATTTCTATAAGATTAGTTCCAGCCTTGTACATAATTCTCACATTATTTTAGAACGATTGAGATTTAACATGTTCCTAAATTTCAAAATAGTTTTTATTTTGTGATAACACTTAAATTTGGCATGCATAATTTTCAACTTGAACACGGAAAGTTGGGAGACGGTTCATTTTCGAACAAAATTTATGTTACGCAATTGTAAATGTATACATAATATTCGAATTTAAATATGTAAACAAGTAAACAAAACCTACTCGTCGAAATCAATTTGCTCCTAAATTACCTTATTTTCTGGGGAATTCGATATCAAACAAATTTTGCATGTAGATGGTAAATGGTATTAACTCAGGAAAGTTATGTCCCGTAAAATATAATTTAAGTAGATACAGTATGACGATCACTCAAGAAATAGGCATTTTGACAAATTAATATATGCAAATTAGCCCATTAGAAAAACATACACATTAGAAAAACGTATTTATTCACGCAAAATATGCGCATATATTTATATCCATAATAAATATTTTTGATCAAAATTTTGTGAATCAAGTTTATCTGCATTATGTATGCAAAAATATGAATCGCAAGTTGCATGAAAATGCACTGCCTGCAACAAAGTAAATGAGACAGAACGATTCCGCGGAAAAATCACCTGTTCCCCGTTTTTTGCTTCATAATAAAAACAAAAAACCAAAATCCATTTCAAATTTAATTAATTTGCATGTGAGTAGAGTTTGTTAAATACAAAGCCTAATCTCATAATTTGTAGTACATATTGTCTTTCCTTAATCCAAATTTTGAAACGTGTGAATTTATTTATTTACACTTGACCGACAACCGATTAAACAACTTTTTGAATGTAACTTTAAAGCAATTAATTACATTTATTTCAATTAACAGAACTGTTGTACCGGCAATTAAGATGTCGGGTCGTGACTGTTGCTTATTTTGCGGGACAGACAGCAATATTTCGACACGGATGGGGAACGACAAATCGCGAAGCCTTCATGTTATCTCAATTCTTCACAAACTTCTCCAGGTAACCCTCAGAAATTCGATCATTAAGATATTTTTCCATTAATTAACCCGTAAATAAATAGATTCCAATTTGGGAATGTGGGAAATATTTGGACTTCGCGTCGCCTTCCTCTTCTTCTTCCCCTCCTCCGGGGACGGATTGGTTAATTTTATGCATTTCCTGCTCCTCCATGGTCGCCCAAGGTCACGACCTCGTCCTGCAGCTTGACCGCCTTCACAATCAACTTGGCAAAATCCAGATAACTTTGCAAAATCAAATCGTCAATCCACGAAAGGGAAAGACGACGGCGAATTCTAAAATTTGTCACCAGTTAAAACAGGACATTTCAAAAAGGAGGGATCCAGGTTGGTAAATTTGCAAAAATTAGATTTGTAATTTGCAAATCTGAATGAATGTCATACAATTTTTGCACAAAAAATACTTCTCAGATAACATGAACCACCGGCCCATCGCGAAACATAGATTTTGCGACGCAGCAAACTTTTCGCCCACTGACGAACAAGGCTCAATTGACGACATGAATCTCGGCATCTTGGTTGAAGACGTTAAGATTGAGGACCCCGAAATTAATTTTAATGACGACTATGATCTCACCGTCGATCCCTTGACCATGGAAATTGACGATGATGATTCCAAGTCCATTGAGAGTGGAGACGACGAGGATGAGGTCGATGAATGCGAGAACAATTTAGGGGTAAATATGCCAACGTTTTTGTAAAGGGTGCATCTAAAACTTATTTACAATATTTCATCTTCGAATTTAAAACCCTTTCGCTTTTAAACTTCCCCCGTAAAAATTTGGGTTTCATTGAAAACTTTACTTACAGGACAACGGTGATGTAAAGAACGTTCGTAAATCTAGAAACGCTAACGCGAAGGTTTGTACATAATCTTAACAGATTTATAATGAGGGTATTCATTTCATTATTCCTTCGCATTCTTTGGGTATAAAATAAGTTACGACGGTTACCAGAATGTGTTAGCGTCGTAAGACTTTGCCATTAAAAATCGCGTTACTCAGCTTACGATTTTTCCTCCTCTGTTTTCTTTGTAACCTATTTTGCGATGTTAATTGTAAGAATGCGACGGCAATTGTGAATAGAATACCCTCAATATGTTTAACTCAAACAATCTTCCACCATCCCACGGAAACTTTATTGCCTAAATTTATTCCCAGGTCACAGAGACGAAGAAGAAACCCAACCGAATCAAGGAATACAACGCCAACTCAGACTTTTCAACGGCTTCAATTGAGCTTGTTGAAACTTCCCATAAAAAACCGAGGCTCCGGGTGAACGCATATTATTACAATTTTCAAAAATTAGGAGCCTCTAAACGCATTTGGAATTGTGAACGGCATAGAAGAAACAAATGCCAAGCGCGACTACACAGTTCGCTGTCTCTCTCGCCACTCACGATCCTCGGTGAACTTGGAACGCATAACCACGATCCTTACGTAAGTCCGCGTAAAAAGGGACCCAAAAAGGAATCCACTACTGAATTGCCGGCAGGAGAATCTTCGCAAAGTATGATTGATTCGACGGGCAGTCAAATAATTGACGGGAGTTTAACTTTAATTTAGGAAATGCATTAGATTTGTAACTTTTTTTTCTTACATATGTACTAAATGTTTATGAAGTTTAGAATAGATTTTCCCCATTTTAGACACTCCAGTAAATGGCAATTTTTGTAAGTGGTTATTTTTTCTACATATGAAATAATGTTACGAAATATACATAAATATGTACTTAATTAGTAACTAATTAAATGAATACAATATTCTCCACTTGTCTTTACATATATTCATCACTTTATCAAACTCAATCCTTGAAACTAACTTGTAGTCCGTTTTCTTTGATGAAGTCTAACATCCGAAGTACTGTGGTTATTTGGAACTGAAATAAATAATAAATCCATCGATAAAGTATAAATGCCATTAGAAAGAATCCCATTTTTTTTAAATTGAATCAGACAGAATGCATAATTAAACGAAGTATTTTGACGCAATAAGAAAACAATAATCCAGTATTTCTGGTGTGAATATGCAGAATTTTCATCTTCGGCGTCACTCACCTCAAAGCCTCGGAAGAACAAGTTGGGCTGCCAGATTTTAAACATTTTTTTGAAGTTGGTACATCTCGAGTTGTTCAATCCATGATGAGTCTTACATCGCACAATTTGGATATTTTTCAACCCTAAATAAGTAAAAACAGAATGGAGATAAACGTTGAATAAGTAAGGTAAATACATATGTATGTACATACATTGTAGATGATCGGTAAAACGTACATAAGGCATATAGACGGCAAATTCCGTGAAAATTTGAAAAATTTGCATGAAAAGAACGCATGAAAATTCCGTATGTTAATGTTGTTCGAATCAGAGTAAATATGTATGTATAAGTATACTTATAAATTTATTACGGTGAGCACGTAAGGTTGGGCAGAGAATCCAACAAATTTACGGTCTATGGTTTTTTTCCGTAAGATGAGACAGTGGGGCCTTCGCGAAGCGCCTCAACTCGCCTCAACTCGCTTTTGATCCGGTTAATTATAGCTTAGCATGTAAATTATTTGGGATCTTTTTTTCATTTTTCACCTAATGTTCGCTACAAATTGCTTTTCTTCCGTTGGGGACAAAAAACTTTTATTTAATAAACATCTAAAAACATATATACATAATTTGTGGAATTTCGAGAATCAGATCAACTCTCGCCCGGCAGGAGACGGGCTTATACGCCAGTAAGTATGTACATATTTAAGTGCAACCAATCTTTGTTAAATACATCTGTAATTAAAAATTACAGATACCATAAAAGGTTATTCCGTATCAGTTATAAGTTCGTCGATCTGGTATTACTAACTGGGAACTGAAATGGACAAAATAATAAAATTTCCATCATGTCACGAGACACTGGAATTTCACAATCACTCATACATATCACAAGTGTAATGAAGTTAATTACCACAGATTTAATTACGATTCCCTGTTTTCTTTATCAAATTGGTAATTGTGAACTTTAATCTTACATTATGCGATGCGCGTGTAGCTACTTGAACGTGGCCCAATATAAAGGATTGTCGATTGCACGACCACGTAGTTAACAAATTGAGTTTGCTTTAACCGTTTCAAAATGATGTCGGCAAAAACCCAGGTATTTTTTGCAGCAATAATTTGCTCTATTTTGTCGGTCACATTAATCAACGCGGCATCCATGTCCATTGAAGTTGATGATACGGTGGCAGCTAAAGAAGTCCAGGTATGTAGGGTTTGATTTTTTGATTTTACGATTGAAATTATATTTTGATAAGTTTGTATATTTATTTTTCAGCAATCATGCGGTCCAGGAATTGTACAATGTGTTCCTTTCACAGATGTGGCTCATTGTTGCAATTTATGTACTTATTCGATATTTGGTTTCATTTGCGCGTACAACCAGTAACCTGGTTTTAAATTTTGGTGATGAATAAAGTGCAAATTGTAAATACCTGATTGTGAGGGTTTTCATTTCGTCAGTTTTTTTAAAAATATTTACAAGACATCAAACAACAGATTATGCATGAATGAAGGTCTGGGTAATTCGGACTCACTTTCCCAGCAGACTGTAAATCTTGCTCGCACCGTTCCCATCTCGTAATCTCAGGTTACCAGCTAACTCTTCAGATTTACAAATGAATAGATGGGGGCAAACGCAAATAATACGAGTAAGAATTTTTATTCAATGTAAAAAAAATCTGGAATTGTTTAAGTTGTTCCAAGTGGCTGTAATACCAGCACTATCTTTAACAAATTATCTTGGTAATTATGTTCACAAAAAAAATTAAATTGCATTTTTTTACAATTTTGTTACCATTTAATTTTATGCACAAAAAACTCATGTTAGATGTGTTGGTCCCCTGTAGCAAGCGAATTGGAGTTTTCAATGCTTGCAAGTGGCACCTTGGTCGCACCGCTTATGGGCCGGTGCGAGCAAGATTTCTCTGTTTCCCAGCCTAAATCAAGTATGTTTTGTACATGTTTGTCGATCACCTTTAATTTGCTTGCATGACTCTGTACATGCATACTACATGTATCAGTCGATAACATACCAGTTCAAAAAAGTTTTTTCATTCAAAGTTCATGCAGTCATCCCCATTTCTGACTGAAGATTTTCATTCACACTCATTTATTTCACTTCATCTGACTTCATTTCTTACTTCGTCCCATGTATTAAACCCATAGGGTTTAATAGACGAGACTTTATTTCAGAAAAATGAAACAAGTGAGAAATCCTTTCATTCACAGTCATTCATCTGAAATCACTGAATCTTTCACTCATTTTCATTCAAATCACAGGAAATTCATTTTCATTCACCATCATTCTCTATCATAATCAGACAGACACATGAATGAAAGTGAACAGGCATGGTCGATAAATTAACCGAATTTACGTACTCCACTACATACACACAATTACATACTACGTACAGCGAAAGGTAAATAGCATGGCAAACATTTTGTTGTGAAGATGATATGGAATGATTATAAACTTACATATGTAAGTGATAAGAATAATTTGAGGTTTAATTAATTTTTGGTAAGTGTGAAGGATAAACCGAGAATCGAGACCCCCCGAACAAAGTTAAAGGTACGGGATTCTCCAAAATTTAACACAGCAATAGATTATAAAAGTTTATATTGCATGGTATTGAGAAATACTCGACAGTTTTGTCGTTCGTCTACCTTTCTTACACGCAGTAAAAATACCAAAATTAAAAATTAGTTTGGCAGCAAGCTTATTTTGCATCATTGATAAGCAAAACATCGGATCATTCATTAAATACATAAAAAATTTATGGTCTCACGTACCACTCGGAAAATCTGTCCCATCTTCATCACCACAGCCCATGGCGTCCATTAATTCCGAAAAACTGCACGTTGTGTCGACCTGGATCGTCAAGTGTGACACGTTCCACGGACATTTGCGTAAATTTCGAAACAATTCTTTAAATTGTGCCATATGATCAGGTTTCTGCATATATCCGGAAATTTTCACCGTGAAGTGTTCCAAATTCGGGAAAATTCGCCAAATTTTGAACCAAATGTGTTTCGATTCGTCACAATTTCCCTCCACGAGTTCCATCTTGAGTTGCTTTACGCCTGACCATGAAGTTCTCGGGAGTGAATTGATGACGTAATTAGAGAAGAAGTCGGGCTCGCCGGAAATTGATCCCGGTGTGATTAACTCGATCGAGTTTAAACTTGGCAGGTCAGTCGGGGTCAAGTTTGGAAATCCGAGGTCAAAAGTTTCCAACGTGAGGAGCGATAAGCTTGTGAGGTTCTTTATTATGGGAAATTTTAAATTTGCGGGATCCATCTATAAAAAAATTAATTTAAAACGTGCTAAAGTTTTCTTTTATTACGAAAAGACATTTACAGATACTTACCGTGAGCATTGGCACCTTATATAACGGGGTGACCAAACCGGCACGAAAATCTTGCAAGGTTTCGGAAACCTGGGTTAGCATTTGGACAATTTTTGGAATTCTGAAAGTCTCACCGAGTTCCCTGAAATTTGAGAAAATTCTGGTTTAGGAAGGTCCATACATATATTAGGTCATCAAAAAACGCCGATTTTTGAGTGCAACTTACTTACCAATTTAATCCCAAACCATATTTATTTGGTTTGTACGGGTGAAATCGCAACTCGAGATATTTCAGTTTCTTGCAAGCTGACAAGTCCGGAAAATAATTAGTTCTATCGATTATTCGAAAGTTTTCCAAATTGACCGCTTGTTCCAAAATTTTCGAAGCTAATGCTTGATAAGCTCGTCCAGTCTCGGTTCCGTAAGGGTTCGTTACGTGCATCACTTTCAAATTTGGCATGTTAAACTTGCCCTCAAACACTTTAATTTCCCTCCACGCTATATTTCCGAAGACCTTAATTTCCAAAAATTTCAATTTTAGAAACGCCACGTTCCCAAGTTCCCATCTTGCGTAGAACTCGTCCAACATGAAGAAATACATTTGGTGAATGTGGTCCCGATATTTTTCAGCGAATTTGGTTAAATCGAGCTTAAATGATTTGTCGAGGCCATCCACATCTCCCGTTTGGCGGAGCGGACAAGAGCGGACGGAAAGGCGGCGTATGAGGTCAGGGTTACAGGAAGGATTTGAATTTCCCGCGAGGAGAAATCTGTAGTAGGAAAAGTAGGAGAAAGCCGTTCTGTTTCGGAGAATCGTGTTTGCTACATTTTCCCATGATCTGGATACTTTTCGCGTCTCCTTCAAGTCAGAAGTGGTCAAGTGAGTAAAAATCCCGTGGAGAACCTGATAAAAAATTTTATGTACAACATATGTGCACATTTAGAGATTATGTAAGTTAGATTAACAAAGTATGTATACCATGGTATACTTTGTTAATCTAATCGGGGCTTAGGAAAACATTAATGATCAGAATATTAATACCAGAGTATTTGTCGTTGCGGTAGAGGTCGAGGTATTGATTGCAGGATTGATTGGACGCATTGCTAAATATATTTACTAACTTTTGCTGGACTTAAGAAACTGCATTTTTGGCAGAATAAATACCTCTAAAATTCGTACCTTGACTTTGATCAATTCGATAACTTTAAAAATTATTTTCAACGCCAATGATTTCCTAGCTTGCTGCGGACTTACTTATAATGCTATCCTAATTTCTACTGATGGGTGACACGCCCGAATGACGAAGGAGTTCTGATGGACGAGACTTTGAAATAGTTCGTTACAATAAAATAAACCCTTTTATGTATGATGTACGTGTGCATACATACATATTCGTCTCCACCGCATAATCAAGTCCTCTAGTATTTAAATCGGAAAGTCTTTTGCTTGCATTTTTGTGAATATCGGTATGTGCATACTTATTTACTAGTGATAAAACTATGGTGGCTGGAAAGACGGTGCCCCTTTCTTAAATAAAGGATTAACCTTTTGCAATACTTCATCGGTGATCGGTTCGATTTAAAGGTTCACCAAATTTATAGACACATATGTACATACATATGTATAACCCTTTTTTATGGGTGACAAACCATAACCATTGGCTTGGCTTGTTACAAGATGGCTTGTGAAGGCAGCATACATACATACATACAACATAGGTAAATATGCCTGTACATATGTATCTATGTACTACATACATATAAATACTGTGCATATGGACGTATGTATGTATTTATGTGTTTATATATACCCTTGTGTACGCAGTTTCAGATAATGTGTGTTTGTGTACATTTCCTAGCAATATGTAGCATTTCCTTTTCCTATATATACGTACTTTCTGCAATCCTAAGTTTTTATCTTAAAAAATAAACGAACTCAAAAATTATTTCCTGTTTTTAAAGAAAATTGAAAATTTTCTGGCATGCATAGCCTGACCTTCCACAACGACTCCATGGTTTTGAACTTTATTCTTGCAAAGTTTCTACCAACAAATTTGCTCAATATCTAGATTTGTATGAAGTCTTCTTGCACACGAATGTTATATGTACATTGTACACTTTCTTTTATACTAACGTAACCGTTTTGGAACGGTGACTAATAATTTGTTACGTCATTACCAATAAAAGGACGTTCATAGAAAGGAATTACCGAGTATTACTAACCTGGGCTAAAAATAATTTTGCTGAAAAGTTTTAGCACGTTTCTACGTATAACTGTCAAGAACTTGTAGATATGTATATGTTTAAGTATATAAATTTAAACCAAGAAAGTATTAAAATTGTTGCGCATTCTTAAATGCATGGGTAAAGGGACAATGCAAAAAGGCTGTGATCGATTTTAGTTTCAGTCGACCTGTACATATACATAGAGAGCAGAGAAAAAGTATCCGGACACTTGGTAGTTTTAATGGAAAGCGGTCAACAAATGGTCGTAGGAATCTGAAATTATTATAGAATCTGCTAAATATATCCAACAACACATCACAAAAATTTCATGCGTTTTCCTTGAACAATAAATTTCCTACATAAGTTCAAAGCGAGGAAGTCGAGAAACGATTTTTTTGTAAGTACCAAAATTTGAGTTACAAAGACTTAGAGAAGACCTGACTACATTTCAAGGAAGAAAGGTCTGGCCGTGCAAAAATTGAAACCTACACAAAAAAGTATAGAGAATCCGAAAATGTCAACACTCTTAGCAACTTGGTAAAGAATCCCTAATAAACGTCTTTACCGAGCTCTTGGTAATTACGCGTTCTACAAAAATTATACGGGGTTATTACCGTATCAATACCAAACCAGTAACTAGCCTTCCACCGCAATGTTTTA
>QIRE01000235.1_pt1 | contig 11930 bp, 10 predicted proteins | sample 2940141 | NCBI WGS metagenome assembly QIRE01 (sample SAMN09273532, study PRJNA473421) | Gut metagenome, whole genome shotgun sequencing project. | isolation source: gut tissue | host: Folsomia candida VU population | place: Netherlands: Amsterdam | collected 2016-03-06
CGACGCGTGCATCTTCTGCACCACCTCGGGCATATTGGCCAGGGCTTCGTCGGACGCGCCGATCACGATGTCGACGCCGTCACCAAGGATATTGAGGTCGCTATCGGTGACCAGAGCGGCGATTTCGATCAGTTTGTCGTTGGCCGTATCGAGGCCGGTCATCTCACAGTCGATCCACACAAGTTTGTCCTGCACGCGCTCAACACTAGTTCCCTGCTGCGCCGAGCGAGTCGATGGCTATTGTCAATAGTGTTAACCGCGCCCGCAAACCCACACTCACCTGAGAGGACGTGCTTGTGACCGACCCCAAAGAGGCCGCACAGACGATCGCCGCCGGATACAACTTCGCCGGAACTGCCCTGGAACTGGGTGCAGTCTCAGTCGATGGCACGGTCGATGCGAGCGCTAAGGTACGCATCCCGCTGTCGATGATGAACCGGCACGGACTCGTCGCAGGAGCCACCGGTACCGGTAAAACCAAGACGTTGCAGCTGATCGCCGAGCAACTGTCAGCCAACGGCGTGCCGGTCATCATGGCCGACATTAAGGGCGACCTCTCGGGCCTGACCAACGCGGGCGCGTCGAACGACAAGATCGTCGAGCGCACTACCGCGACCGGCGACGATTGGGCGGCAGCCGCGTACCCCACCGAGTTTGTTTCCTTGGGCGACAAGGGAATCGGCGTACCGATTCGTGCGACCATCACCTCATTCGGCCCGATCCTGCTGAGCAAGGTCCTCGGTCTCAACGAGACGCAAGAGTCGACGCTCGGACTCATCTTCCACTGGGCCGACCAGCGCGGTCTTGCGCTGTTGGACCTCAAGGATCTTCGCCAGGTCATCACCTACCTCACCAGCGACGAGGGCAAAGAGGACCTCAAGGGCATTGGCGGCGTGTCCGCTGCGACCGCGGGCGTCATCTTGCGGACCCTATCGAACCTCGAAGCCGAGGGTGGCGACACCTTCTTCGGTGAGCCGGAGATCGACCCCGCGGACCTGCTGCGCGTCGGCGCCGACGGTCGCGGCATCATCACCCTCTTTGAACTTGGCGACCAGGCGGCACGTCCGGCCCTGTTCTCGACGTTCCTGATGTGGATCCTCGCCGACCTGTTCCAATTCCTGCCTGAGGTTGGCGACCTGGAGAAGCCGAAGGTCGTCTTCATCTTCGACGAGTCGCATCTGCTGTTCAACGACGCGTCGAAGGCGTTCAAGGAGCAGGTCGTTCAGACCGTCAAGCTGATCCGCTCGAAGGGCGTCGGCGTGTTCTTCTGCTCGCAGCTGCCAACCGACATTCCCAACGACGTGCTGTCGCAGTTGGGTGCTCGTATCCAGCACGCGCTGCGCGCATTCACCCCCGACGATCAGAAGGCGCTGTCGCAGACGGTGAAGACCTACCCGGTCTCCGACGTCTACAAGCTCGACAACGCGCTGACCTCACTCGGAACCGGTGAAGCCATCGTCACCGTGCTGTCGGAGAAGGGCGCCCCGACGCCGGTCGCGTGGACCGTTCTGCGCGCCCCGCGCTCATCGATGGATGCGATTGGTGCCGACGGCATCAAGGCCGCGGCCACCGCGAGCCCGCTGTACGCGAAGTACGGCACTGCCATCGACCGTGAGTCGGCATACGAGATGCTGATCGGCAAGGTCGAGGCAGGTGCGGCGGAGGTCGGCATCGGAGTTGGTGGCGAAGCCAATACGACGCCGACGCCTGCACCCGCTCCGGCGAAAGAGGAGCCGGGCATGGTCACCGAAGTGCTGACGAGCAAGCCAATGCAGAGCTTCTTGCGTTCGGCGGCAACGGTTGCCGGTCGCGAGATCAGCCGTGCGATCTTCGGTACCGCGTCGAGACGGCGACGCTAGTCCGTTCAGTTGCCGAAAGCTGGGCTTAGTCGCCCAGCTTTCGGTAGGAAGGTGCCGACGATCGGGGCGACGATCTTGCGCGGCGAATATCCACCCGCCACCGACATCGCCTTCGACAGCACCCCGGGCACAACACGCATCTTGTTGCGCGCCAACGCATCCAGACTCATCTCGGCGACCTTATCGCTGGAATGCCAGAGGAAGTCAGGAACCGCGGCGTCGACATTGCTGGCGTCGGTGGCATCGGGGGTTTCGGTCCGCACCGGTCCAGGTGCGAGGAGCGTCACGTGCACACCTTGATCGGCGACCTCACCGCGCAGTGATTCGCTAAACGTGTTCACGAACGCCTTCGACGCCGCGTACGTCGCGTTATTCGGAATCGGCATGTTGCCCGCGGCGGATCCGACCATCAAGATCCCACCCGCTCGTCGAGCAACCATCTGGGGGAGCACAGCGAGGGTGAGGTCGTGGACCGCGTTCACGTTCAGGCGGGTCTGCGCGCGCTCGTAGGCGGCGTCGAGTTCACTGAGGGGACCGAACGTGGCGATACCCGCGTTGTTGCAGAGGATACTGATATCTCGGCCAGCCAGTTCTGCGGCGAGGATGTCGACCGACGGCGGGTCCGATAGGTCGACTGCCCGAACTTCCACTGTCACACCGTGTTTCGCGCGCAACTCCGCGGCGAGCTCGGCAAGGATTTCACTGCGTCGCGCGACGATGATCAGCGAGTAGCCGCGGGCCGCGAGAACCCGTGCCAGTGCCATGCCAATTCCCGACGACGCGCCGGTGACAACTGCCCGATTCTCGGGTGTCGGTGCTGGTACTCCCACGATTCTCACAACTCCTGTTCCACGCGCGGGCGGTGCTGCCCGCGCGTGGAGGAGCTTAGTCGATGCTGGCCGCGACCTCGGTGCCCTGTCGGATAGCCCGCTTGGCATCGAGTTCCGACGCGACGTCGGCGCCGCCGATGACATGCGTGGTCACACCCGCGACGGTCAGCGGATCGATCAGCTCACGCACCGACTCCTGACCTGCGCAGATCACCACGTTGTCGACCTCGAGGATGCGCGACGGCGTTTCCGGATCGGCGAACGACAGGTGCAGACCGGCGTCGTCGATCTTGTCGTAGTTGGCGCCCGAAATCTGCTCGACGCCCTTCATCTTGACGGTCGCGCGGTGCACCCAGCCGGTCGTCTTACCGAGGCTCTTGCCCTGGCGGCCGGGCTTGCGTTGCACCAGGTAGACGGTGCGGGTGGCAGGTAGCGGTCGGGGCTTGGTCACGAAGCCTGGCTTGGTGAGGTCTTCGCTGACACCCCACTCCTGTTCCCACTCTTTGAGGTTCAACGTCGGAGATTCGTCGACGGTGAGGAACTCCGAAACGTCGAATCCGATGCCGCCAGCACCGACGACGGCGACCCGCTTACCGATCTCACGGTGGCCGAGCACGGCGTCGGCATACGACATGACCATCGGATGGTCGATGCCCTCAATGTCGGGGATGCGCGGCGTGACACCGGTGGCGACGATGACTTCGTCGAACTTGCCACCATCCGTGCCAGCGATAAGTTCGTCGGCGCTCACGCGCTTCCCGAGGTGCACGGTGACGTTGTTGATCTCCAACTGGCGGGTGTAGTAGCGAATGGTCTCGCTGAACTCTTCCTTGCCTGGAATACGTGCGGCGATGGAGAACTGGCCGCCGATCTTGTCGCTGCCCTCGAATAGCTCCACGCGGTGGCCGCGCTGAGCCGACGACACTGCCGCGGCAAGGCCCGCGGGACCGGCTCCGATGACGGCGATGTGCTTGGCTCGTCGCGTCGCGCCAAGGGTGAGGACCGTCTCGCGGCCGGCCCGCGGATTCAACAGGCACGACACCTTTTGTCCGACGAACGCATGGTCGAGGCAGGCTTGGTTGCAGCCGATGCAGGTGTTGATTTCGTCGCCGCGTCCGGTCATCGCCTTGTTGACGAAGTCGGGGTCGGAGAGCAGCGGCCGAGCCATCGACACGGCGTCGACACGACCTCGGTTCAGGATCTCCTCGGCAACTTCGGGGGTATTGATGCGGTTCGACGCGATCAGCGGGATCGACACTTCGTCGCGCAGACGTTCGGTGAACTTCACGAACGCGGCACGCGGCACGGAGGTGACGATCGTCGGGATTCCGGCTTCGTGCCAACCAATGTCGGTGTTGATGGCATCGACGCCCAGTTCCTCGACTTTGCGTGCCAGCAAAGCGATTTCGTCCCAGGTTTGTCCGTTGCGGACAAAGTCCGCGATCGACTGACGAAGGATGACCGGGAAATCGCGTGGCACCTGCTTGCGAACTTCCTTGACGATCTCGACTAGGAAGCGCTGACGATTCTCGGTCGACCCGCCCCACTTGTCAGTGCGGTCGTTGGTGTGGGGGCACAGGAACTGATTGATCAGGTAGCCTTCGCCGCCCATCAGCTCGATGGCGTCGTAGCCAGCTTTGCGAGCGAGCTTCGCGCTCTGGCCGAAGGACCGAATCACGTGGCGGATAATCGAATCGGTCATCTTGAGATGCTTGAACGGGTGGATCGGTGACGGCTCGGAACCCGCTGCCACCTTGAACGGCGTGTATCCGTAACGGCCCGCGTGGATCAGCTGAATGGCGATGCGGCCGCCCTCGGCATGAACTGCCTTCGTAAGTTCGCGATGACGCGTGACGTCGAGGGTGTTGGTGATCTTGCCGGCGAACGGGAGGAGCAGGCCGGTCCGCGTCGTCGCGAAGCCACCCGTGATGATCAGTCCGACACCGCCGCGAGCGCGTTCGGCGTAATAGGCGGCGAGCTTGCCGGTATCCCAGAACCGATCCTCGAGCCCGGTGTGCATCGAGCCCATGACGACGCGGTTCTTCAGCGTGATGCCGCCGATCTGCAGGGGCTCGAAGAGGTGTGGGTAGTGCGGATTCATCTGGTCAGACATATCAACTTCTCCTGAAGGCAATGCCGGGGGCTGTCCGGCACGGATGTCGGTGGTCGTTGGGGTCGATTAGAGGTTGTAATGCTCGGTGAGGGTGTCGATGACTTCGTCGCACCAGTCGATGAAGACTTCTTCCGCGCGGACTCCGCCGCGCAGGACGAGGTACTGGTGCAGCTTTCGGCCGGTGAGGTCGCCTGGGTTGGGGTAGTCGTCTTTCTGGAAACGACGGAACAGGTCGAGCTTTGCGACGTGGAGTTCGCGCTGACGCCGCATTTCATCGACGATCGTCGTGATGTCGCCATGTTCCGCGGCGCGGAGCTTGACTCCGAGTTCGTCGCGAAAGCTGCGAAGGGGGGTCGGGGTGGCGACCCATTCGCGCAGAGCTTCGCGGCCAGCGGGTGAGAGTGAGTAGACCTTTTTGTCGGGTCGACCGTCCTGTAGGACAGGTTCAAAACTGACTAGGCCGTCGGCGTGCAACTTCTTGAGAGTGCGGTATATCTGCTGGTGAGTGGCCGACCAGAAGTATCCGATCGACCGCTCGAACTGTCGGCCCAGTTCATACCCGGTGCCGGGTCGCTCGCCGAGCGACACCATAATCGCGTGTTCGAGGGCCATAGTCACACGGTAGCAGTGCAACTACGCACTATGCAACGATGTGCATAGTCTCCTTTGGCGCAAACCCCACACAAAAGCCCAGACCCGACACCGCGGGGGTGTCGGGTCTGGGCTTTGGAGTCGGGTTTGTGGGGTGTGGCTCAGCGGTCCTGCCAGATCCACTGACGACGACGACGGTCCCACACGCGGCGACGCTGACGACGACGCTCCTCGCGGCGGACAAGACCGGGACGGAAAGGTGTAGGCATTTTTATCTCCTGAAGTTGGTGACTCATGTACGACGCCGTTCGTCGAACACTTCAGAAGTTATTGGTCAGAAGTTGGGGGAGCCTGCCTCGGCGCTGGCAACACCCTGTCAACCGTGAATCAACACGATAACGGACGCGAGGATCAGGGCGACGAGCTTCATCACTTCGACGCCGACGTAGTAGAAATGCGCGTGACTCCGAGTATCCGAGGCTTGCGTACCGTCGCCAGCCAGGACCTCGTTTGATCGACGGGACAGGGCGGGCCGAATCGCGATGAGCTGCACGGCAAGTGCGACGATCGCCACAATTGCGGCCCCAAAGGCCAACTGTGGCAGGGCATCCGACGACGTCGAGTTCCACACCAGTGCGGCGATGAGCGCAACGCTCAATACCAGCTCGACGCTGTTCAGAGCCCGAAACACCTTGCGGCCCACCGCTAAACCGACTGGCAACGTCAGCTCCGGCACAGTGAATTTGAGCGGTGCCTCGAGGAACGAGATGGCGAGGACCATGCCGGTCCAGATCAATAGGGTTGCAACCGTCAAACCCGCGCTGAACGTACTCACAGTGCTAGATCCTTCGTCGTAGGTTCGACCTCGGCGATGTCTGATCGCGAACTCAGCGACAGGAGCACCGCGCTGGTGTCGGGGGTGACCAAATCGGCGATGGTGTGCCGGTCGAGGTCGTCAAAGAAGGCGTTACGGGCCTGCGCTAACGCGCCTCTCAGTTGGCAAACGCCGAGGAGGGGACACGGTGTGGGGTGGTTGCAGTCGATGATGGGCTGGTCGCCTTCGAGTTGGCGCGCAAGCCATCCGGCGTGCGCCTCGCGCCCCAACTCGGTGACCGCGAGCCCACCGGTTCGGCCTCGACGTGTGTGGACGACGCCCAATTCCGACAGCCGCGCAACGACTTTCGCGACGTGCGTGTACGGCACCTGCAGTTGTCGGGCGATCTCGCGCGACGTCACGGCTTCGTCGTCCGCTGCCAGTCGCATCACGATCCGCAAACCGATGTCGGTGAAACGAGTTAGCTCCATGTCACCCAACAATCTCAATTGGTATTTGAAGAAGGCAATTTGTCAGCATCCTGGCTCCTGCCATTCCGCTTCCCCGTCAGCATATGTCTCGAACTTCCAGATCGGGACCTGCTCCTTGATCTCGTCAATCACCCTCGCGCACACCGTGAATGCCTCCGCGCGATGAGGCGAGCTGACCGCCACGACGACCGCAAGCTCCCCGACGCTCAGTTCCCCAATTCGATGCTGTGCGGCTACTCGGACGTCGGTAGAGCGATGCTTGGCGCATACCTGTTCCAGGAAGTCGGCGGCCCGCGGGTGTGCGTCGTACCGCAGACCGACGACTCGACGGCCGTCGTGCTGATCCCGCACCACACCCGTGAAGGTGACAATCGCGCCGTCTGCGTCGGTCACGACGGCCGCTTCGCAAACGCGAGGATCGAGCCGAACGTCGACGATGCCGGTCAGCGGCTCAGCCATCAGTGACCACCGCCGTCGGCGAGGTGAAAAAGGTGGGTTACCAACGGGTCAAGCACTTCAAGTCCATCCTTGACCCCGCCGCGTGAACCGGGCAGATTCACGATGAGTGTCCGCCCAGCAAATCCGGCGAGGCCTCGACTCAGCGACGAATACGGCGTCGACGCGCGGCCGGTTTCCCGCATCGCTTCGGCGATTCCGGGCAGCGATGTGGTGATGTGCGGCGCGGTCGCCTCGGGCGTGTGGTCATCGGCAGTCGGGCCGGTGCCGCCCGTTGTGATCAGGAGCGCGGGTTGCTGCGCAAGCGCCGAGGTCACCCCGGCAGCAATGTCAGCGTCCGCAACGACGATTGGCTCGTCGACGTCGAAGCCCTTGTCCACCAGCCACTCTCGAAGGATTGGCCCGGTGGCATCGGTTCGCTCACCCGAAGCCACGCGAGTCGAGGACACAATTACCAGGGCGCGACGACCGGGATGGACATCGACGACACCTGCCGCGGCACTCGGTTCGCGACGCCAACTGCCGCGTCGCCCACCATCCTTGGCCCACAATGCGATGTCGGTCATCGTGGCTGCTGGATCAACGGCTTTCACCATGTCGTGCAGCGTGAGTCCGGCAATGCTCACCGCGGTCAGGGCCTCCATTTCGACGCCGGTGCGCCCGGTCGTCGAGGCGGTAGCAACCACCTCGACCCGGTCGGATTCGAGCGAGAACTCGACGTCGACGGAATTGAGGGGCAGCGGATGACACAGCGGGATAAGTTCCGACGTCCGCTTGGCCCCCATGATCGCGGCGATACGCGCGACGGCAAGGACATCACCTTTGGCGTGGCCACCCGAACTGATCTGGGCGATGACCTGGGGCGTCGTGATAAATACGCCACGTGCTGTCGCGGTTCGTTCGGTGATCGCTTTCGCACCAACGTCGACCATGTGGGCTGAACCGTCGCTACGCACGTGGCTTAGCTGACCGTCGGGATTCACACTCTCGGGATTCACGGGGTCATCGGCCATAGCTGCACCTCCTCGCCATCGGCAACATGCGTTGTCGTGGCATCGATTTCAACGAGTACGTCGGCGGCAGCGGCAGTGGCAACGAGGTGGCTGCCGGCGCCGCCGACGATGCTCACCCGGTTGCCGTCGCGGCGGCCACGCAGGAATTGCGTCTTGCCAGCCACCGAATCGACGTCTCCGACGAGCTGAGCTGTCGAACGCGCCAGCGGGGAAAGGCCTGCGATGGCCCGCAATGCGTCGCGTACGAGCACTTCGAAGGAAACCATCACACTAACCGGGTTCCCCGGCAGGTTAATGATCGGCGTATCGCGCCATGTCGAAAGTCCTTGGGGTCCACCAGGTTGCATGGCGATGGCACCGAACCACCCGTGGTCGAAGAGTAGGTCACGGACGGGTTCGCGTTCCCCCTTGGAGATGCCACCGGATGTCAACACGACGTCGGCGTCTTCGACAGCGGCGTCGAGAATCGCCTCAAAACCACCGTTATCGTCGGCGCTCGTCATCACCGTCACCTCCGCGCCGTGCGCACGTGCCAGTGCGGCGAGGATTACCGAATTTGACTCGTAGACTTGGCCATACGCGAGTGGTTGCCCCGCTGCCACGAGTTCGCTGCCGGTGGAGATGACGGCGACTCGCGGACGCCCAACCACCGGGACGACCGCGTTACCGGTAGCCGCCAACGCTGCGAGGTGACGCGGCGCCAGGTTCGTACCACGGTGTGCGACAAGCGAACCCGCTTCAACGTCGGCACCTGTGCGTCGCACAAACGCGCCGACGTTCGGCGTCGAATTGAATCGAACGCGCCCATCGCGTTCGATTGATTGCTCGACTGGGATGACAGCGTCGGCGCCGTCGGGTATCGGTGCACCGGTCATGATCGCGGCGACGGTTCCAGGTTGTAGCGGAGCCGCATTGGTATCACCCGCATAGATGCGCGTCGCAACCGGCAGCGGTTGGTCAACAACGTCGGCAACGCGAACCGCGAAACCATCCATCGCTGAGTTGTCGAATGCGGGCATCGAGGCTGCCGCAAACACGTCATCGGCGAGAACGCGGCCACCGGCGTCGGCGACAGCGCAGACCTGTGCCTCTCGAGGCCGGCCAAGCGCCCGGGCCACCGCTTCGCGATGGGTTTCGATTGACCTTCGTGTCACCGCCCAGAGTCTAGACGTCGTGGTGCGCTGCGTCGCCGCAGAACAGGTAGCGTGGACGGATCATGGAATTGCAAGATCAGTTTGGGCGACGAGCGCGCGACCTGCGTATCTCGTTGACACAGGCGTGCACCCTGCGCTGCCGATATTGCATGCCCGCGCAGGGGCTCCCACTGATGCCCCGCGATGAGTTGCTGTCGGTTGACGAGGTTTCTCGGCTCGTCGACATCGCGGTCGATGAGCTTGGCATTGACGAGATCAGGCTCACCGGTGGTGAGCCGTTGGTCCGCAAAGACCTTGAGGATATCGTCGCCTCCATTTCGAGTCGGCACCCAAATCTGCCAATCGCGCTGACCACCAATGGGATTGGACTGGAGCGTCGGGCACACGGGTTGCGTGCCGCCGGGGTAACGCGCCTCAATATTTCGCTCGACACCATCGACCCCGAGGTGTTTGCCGCGGTCACCCGGCGACACCGACTCGACGACGTGATCGCTGGAATCGACGCCGCGCGAGAGGCCGGATTCGCGCCAATTAAGGTCAACGCCGTGGCGTTGCCGGAGACCCTGTCAACCGCACATCACCTATTGCGCTGGTGCCTCGATCGTGGCCTGGAGCTGCGCTTTATCGAGAACATGCCCCTCGACGCGGACGAAGAATGGACCGCCGGCGGCATTGTGACCGCCGCGGACCTGCTGGATGAACTGCGCAAGCATTTCCAACTCGACGCAATCGGTCGTGTCGACGCGGGAGCCCCCGCTGAACGCTGGAGTGTGGACGGGGGGAATGAGACCGTCGGCATCATCGCATCGATGACTCGATCCTTCTGTGGTGCGTGTGATCGGACCAGAATCACTGCGGAGGGCCGGGTACGCCCCTGCCTGTTCTCCGACGACGAGATCGACCTGCGCGGTGCGCTGCGCGGTGGCGCCAGTAACGCCGACATCGCGGCGCTGTGGCAGGAGGTCACCTGGCGGAAGTCGCCGGGGCACGCTGCGCTGGGACTCTTGACACACCCGCGTCGGTCGATGGGAGCGATTGGTGGCTAGCTCAGTCGAAGTCGGCTACTTCGCGGCCATTGCCGACGCTGCCGGGTGTCGGCGGGAGACGTTGCACACCGACGACTTAACCGTTGGCGGCATACGGTCCGCGATCCGGGAGAGGCACGGCGATCGTGCCGGTGACCTGGCCCAACTGTGCTCAATCCTCAGTGGCGACGAGCTACTTCGCGACCCCGCCGACCCGATCGGTGCCGCCGTCGATGTGCTTCCACCCTTCGCTGGCGGCTAACCTCACACAAAACCCGGTGGATCTGTGAGCCGGTGGTTACTGCGCGGATACCGTGAGACTCCGTGTCGCAACACCCGCTCCCTACCGTCGCAGGAGTCGGCAGGGTGTCGACGAAATTCGTGAGAGGCGAGGCATGGGGCGATCACACATCATCACCAACTGGGATCCCGAGGACGTGCAGGCGTGGGAGGCGGGCGGCAAGCAGATCGCGCGCCGCAACTTGATCTGGTCGGTGGTTGCCGAGCACGTGGGGTTTTCCGTGTGGTCGCTGTGGTCAGTCATGGTGCTGTTCATGCCTGCCGAGGTCTACGGCCTGTCGGCGGGCGACAAATTTCTGATCGGTGCGACCGCGACACTCATTGGCGCGCTCCTGCGCTTTCCATACACGATGGCCACCGCCCGCTTCGGCGGACGCAACTGGACGATCTTTTCCGCCGTCGTCTTGCTGATCCCGGTGATCGCGACGATTGTGATCCTGGCCAATCCTGGTCAACCGTTGTGGGTGTACCTGGCGTGTGCAGCGTTAACCGGCCTTGGTGGCGGTAACTTCGCGTCGTCGATGACTAACATCAACGCGTTCTATCCCCAGCGACTCAAGGGTTGGGCACTCGGACTCAACGCCGGTGGCGGAAACCTCGGCGTCCCGGCCGTGCAGCTCATCGGTCTGCTGGTCATTGCGATGGTCGGAAACCGGCAACCGTACTGGGTGTGCGCTGTCTACCTGGTATTGCTCGTGGTCGCGGGCATTGGCGCGGCGTTGTTCATGGACAACCTGGAAACCCCGAGCGTCGACATGGCCGCTATGCGCGCAGCCGTCCGTAATCGGCACACCTGGGTAATCTCGCTGCTCTACATCGGCACATTTGGTTCATTTATTGGCTTTGCATTCGCGTTCGGGCAGGTGCTTCAAATGACGTTTAAGGCGGACGGTCAGTCGGCCGCCGACGCCGCATTGCATGCCGCGCAGATCGCCTTCCTGGGACCGCTGCTTGGTTCGATCACCCGCGTGTACGGCGGCAAACTGTCCGACCGCGTCGGTGGCGGTCGTGTCACCCTCGGCGTGTTCTTCGGTATGACCCTGTTTGCGGGCGTCCTGATTACCGCTTCGACGATCGGCTCGGGTTCGGCGCTGCCGGGGTACATCGTTGGCTTCATCGCGCTATTCCTGTTGTCCGGCATGGGAAATGGTTCGGTATACAAGATGATCCCGTCCATCTTCGACGCCGCGGCGCGATCGATTGACGGCGACGAAGCGAGTCGTGCGCACTATTCGCGGGCGATGTCGGGCGCGGTCATTGGTATCGCGGGCGCGATCGGTGGTC
>QIRE01000236.1_pt1 | contig 11897 bp, 10 predicted proteins | sample 2940141 | NCBI WGS metagenome assembly QIRE01 (sample SAMN09273532, study PRJNA473421) | Gut metagenome, whole genome shotgun sequencing project. | isolation source: gut tissue | host: Folsomia candida VU population | place: Netherlands: Amsterdam | collected 2016-03-06
TGGAGAACTCGGCAACCGGCACGAGCTGGTCGCGGTCGATGCAGTCGAGTGTGTCGGCGTCGTCGTAGAGGTACAGCGGGCCACTGACAAGGCTCACGGTCGGCACACCCGCGACGAACGTGAAGGATGCGTCGGTCGGGATACCGGTCGACATCATCTCCATCGGGGCGGCGCCAAGCAGCGATGTCGAGTAGAGGTCGTGCTTCTTCACGAGCCCCGCAATGCGCTTCGTGAACGCCGGGTTGACGTTGATGAAAATACCGCGCGGCTCGGTCGCGTTGTAAATCTGGAAGCCACCATCGGCACCCTTCGCGGCGCGGCGACCGACGTGCTCGATCGTCGCATTGAGCACGATGTTGTACGGGCTCTTGTCATCGAGCGCGTACTTCGTCGCGAACGCCATGTGCGATTGGTAACCCGTGAAGTGTGTGTCGAACGTCACGAACATGAGCGTCTTCTCGCGCACAGCACCCTTCGCCGCGAGCTCACCGTAGTGCTCGGCAAGGGCGATCACCTCGGCGGTTCCGGATGCGTCTTCCACAGCACCCGGCGAAACCGAGTCGTGGTGCGACTGAATCATGATCGTCTCGTTCGTGCGCCCCGGCAGGATGCCAATGATCGTCTGCGAGGTGACAACCTTGCGAGTGATCTTCATCTCCAGCTCAGCCGTGCGGTTCGTGCGCAGAGCCTCACGCAACCGCTTCCCTTCGCTGGCCGTGACCCACACACCGGGCAGCTCAAAGAGCGTCTTGCGGTAGTACTCATTGTGGTATCGGTTCGACTCCGGGTAGTCCACGAGCACACCAATCACCCCAACGGCACCCGCGGCTTTCGCCTGCGTCATGACCTTGCCGAGGGTCGTGATGTAGGGGTTGCGCATCTTGCCGATTTCGTCGCTGCGCATGCGTTTGCCCGGGTCGTACATCCAGATCGAGAGGGCGCGCATGTGGTTGAGCGTCATCGTGAAGCGCAGATCGAAGAGCACGATCTTGCCTCGCACGTCGTGGTCTTTCACGTGATCGCTACCGATGTCGATGACCTCGGCATCGAGGTCGACGTCTTTTGTGCCAACCCAGTCGTGCGCGGTCAGGCCGCTGTGCAGAATCGGTGAACAGGCGAACTTCTCGTCGCCGACCTCGAGTTCGACATCGCCTGCTTTCCAGGCGTACGAGTCAGTCTCGAACACCTCGGTTTGCAAGCCGGCTTTGTCGAAACGGTCGTGCACGTAGGCTGCCGCGGCCTTGCCGCCGGGTGTTCCGGTCGCGCGCGGGGCCATGGCGACCAGGTCTTCGATCGTTGCGTAGATCGACGTTGTCGTGACGGGCTTTTTGATCACGCGTTCCCTCCCGCGGCAGCCTCGGCTGCGCGTGCCCGAAGAATGCCGTCGAGCTTGTACTTCGAAAGCGGCCACAGGCTGATCGCAGTGAACAGGGCGGGCACGATTGAGATGCCGATGACGATTGCCCACTTGGCGGCATCCGTTTGCTCGATGGCGCCGGTGGTGGAGTCTTGGTAGCCACCGAGGCCGAGGATGAAGCCGTAGATGGCGGGGCCGAGCGCGAGGCCCATGAGTTCGAAGCCCGAGTAGACGCCGCTGAAGACGCCGATGCGGTTGAGGCCAGAGACGCGGGCGTCTTCTGCCGTGATGTCGGGCAGCACGGCGAGCGGGAAGATTTGGCAACCTGCGTAGCCGAGGCCGACGATGCTGGCGCCGACGAGCAGCCACGTGAGCTGACCGGTGCGGGCGGTTGTGAGCATGAGGAAGCCGATTGTCGCGATGAGGCTTGCGACCATGAAGCCGCTCTTCTTGCCGATGCGCACGCCGACGCGACGCCATATCGGCGCGAAGATGATCGCCGGTGCGACGAAGCACACGAACGCGAGCGTCGAGGCGAGCGGTGTTTGCACGACGTTCTTCGCGACGTAGACAACGCCCGCGAGCACCATGCCGATGCCAATTGCCTGCAGCACACACGCGAGCAGGAAGAGCGCCGAGTCTTTGTTGCTCAGCACGATCTTGAGCTGTTGCAGCAGGGTGCCGCCAGCTTGTTCGTCGCGCGTGAGGGTTGCACCGCGCGTGCCGAAGTACACGCCGGCCGCGCCGATCGCGATAAGCACCGCCATGACGATTGCCATGAGGCGGTAGCCGCTCACGCCCTCGCCCATGTCGACGAGTACGGGCGCGAGGCCGCCAGAGACGAGAATCAGCAGGCTGAACACGGCGACGCGCCACGTGAGCAGGTGCGTGCGCTCGTTGTAGTCGTCGGTGATTTCGGATGCCATCGACAAGAACGGCACCTGATAAAACGCGTATGCCGTCGCACACACAAGCGAGATGAGCAGCACCCAGAGTCCCGCGATGAGTGGCGGATGCGTCGGCCCCCAGAACAGCAGCACAAACACGATCGCGAGCAAAAGCCCTGCGCGGATAACGAACGGCCTGCGGCGATCGGTCGGGTTCTTCGACTGGTCGCTGATGCGCCCGGCGATCGGGTTGAGGAAGAAGTCCCACGCCTTCGGTGCAAAGACGATGAGGCCGGCGAGTGCGGCGGCGACTCCCAGGTGATCGGTCAGGAACGGCATCAGGATCAGGCCGGGAACGGTGCCGTAGGTACCCGTGGTGATCCCGCCGAGTGCGTAGCCCACGCGTACTCGTGGAGACAGCTTTGTCATGTTGATGACTCTAGCGGTCGGCAACCCGGTCGTTGAGCGAGGCGAAGCCGAGTCGAAACGCAGAGCGGCCCGCGCCGACGGCGCGATCGCGGTTGAAGCGCTCGTTCAACCGAGTTGCTCGCTCAACTCGAGCCAGCGCTCCTCGTTGGCGGCGAGCTCGGTTTCGAGAGCGGTGATTTTCTCCATCTCGAAGGCGAGGCCGACGTAGTCGGACTGGTCGTGGGTGGCGAGGTCGTTGCGGGCAGTGGTGATCTGCTCTTGGAGTTTGGACATTCGGCGGTCGATTGCGGAGAGCTCTTTTTCGGCGGCGCGGCGGTCGGCGCCGGAGAGCGTAGGCGTGGCAGCAGGAGTAGACGCTGGGGTCGGGCCCTTCGTCTCGCTTTGCTCGCTCAGGGACCTCATGCGCAGGTACTCGTCAACACCGCCGGGGAGGTGGCGCAGGCGACCGTCGAGCACGGCGTACTGCTGGTCGGTCACGCGCTCGAGGAAGTAGCGGTCATGCGAGACGACGATGAGCGTGCCGGGCCACGAGTCGAGCAGATCCTCGAGCGCGGCGAGCATGTCGGTGTCGAGGTCGTTTGTCGGCTCGTCGAGAATCAGCACGTTGGGTTGGTCGAGCAGAATCAGCAGCAACTGCAGGCGGCGCTGCTGACCACCGGAGAGATCCTTCACCGGCGTCGACAGCTGCGCCGATGAGAAACCGAGGCGTTCGAGCAGTTGCCCAGGCGTGAGTTCGGTGGCCTTTGAGCCCGTGCCGAACTGGTACGTCGTGCGCAGTCGGCCAACGACCGTGCGGACGGGTTCGTCCATGTGTTCGGCAAGCTCGTCGAGGCGCTGGGTGAGTTCGGCGACCTTGACGGTTTTGCCTCGCTTGACGCGCCCTGCGGTTGGTTGCACCGAGCCCGAGACGAGCCCGAGCAGCGTCGACTTTCCCGCGCCATTGACGCCCAGGATGCCCGTGCGCTCCCCCGGCGCGATTCGCCACTCGACATCCGACAACACGTCGCGGCCGTCATACGAAACACCCGCATCAAGCAAGTCGACAACGTCTTTGCCGAGGCGCGATACGGCAAGCGACTGCAGTTCGGTCTTGTTGCGAATCTCGGGTACGTCTTCAATCAGCTCATTCGCCGCGTCGATGCGGAACTTCGGCTTCGACGTACGCGCGGGCGCACCACGACGCAGCCAGGCAAGCTCTTTACGTGCGAGGTTTTTGCGGCGCTGCTCGATGGCAGCAGCCTGGCGATCGCGTTCGACCCGCTGCAGGATGTACGCCGCATATCCGCCCTCAAAGGGCTCAACAATTCGGTCGTGCACTTCCCACGTCTTCGTGCACACCTCGTCGAGGAACCACCGGTCGTGCGTCACGACGAGCAGCGCGCCCTGGTTCGCGGGCCAGCGATTCTTGAGGTGATTTGCGAGCCACGTGATCGCCTCGACATCGAGGTGGTTCGTGGGCTCGTCGAAAAAAATGATGTCCCAATCGCCCACGAGCAAATGCGCGAGCGCAACGCGGCGGCGCTGCCCGCCGCTCAGATCTTTGACGGATGCTTCCCAATCGAGATCAGCCAGCAGACCGGCAATGACGTCGCGCACCTTGGGGTCGCCAGCCCACTCGTGCTCGGGCCGATCCCCTACGACCGCCTCACCGATCGTGAGTGAATCGTCGAGGGTATCCGCCTGATCGAGAACCCCGATGCGGGTGCCGCCACGAACTGTCACGCGGCCACCGTCGGGCTCGCGTCGCCCGGCGAGCATGCCGAGGAGCGACGACTTGCCGTCGCCATTGCGGCCGAGGATGCCGATGCGATCGCCTTCTTCGACACCAAGCGTCACCTCATCGAAGACGACTTTGGTGGGGTATTCGAGGTGAAGAGCTTCGGCTCCGAGCAAGTGCGCCATGACAGTTCCAGCGTAGTCTCGAAGCGCGCCGGCCCAAATTCCGCCGGCGACGATGTACATCGTGCGCGTCGAGTCCGCACTCAGCGCGGGGCCGACAGCGCACCGCTCTGGTTGCCCCGTCGCCTTGCATGCGCGCCGACATTCGAACTCCAGCGACTGAGTCGTCCAGCCACTAACTATCTATCGGCGTTCGGTGTTGTGTCGGTCAGACTGTCACTGCGTTGGGATTGATACCGCCGCAGCGTCGTATACCTCAGATGTGTAAGGCTGTATCGTCAAAGACCCACCGAACTCTGCACCTTCGAATATGAGACCCAGCGTCCCAAGGGAACCTCGCATCAACTCGTTCGGGCCGACCTGAAATGTTGGTTGAGATTGGCGACCGTCAGGTGCAACATAATCGGCTGCCACCCAAAGCCCATCTGAACTGGAGTTGATGTCCAGAACAATCACGACGTCACCGGCAATAGTCCTGTATGCGGAAATAAACTCTACGGTTCCAAGGTCACCGAGCGGCAAACTCTCACCGGTGCCGACTGAGAGGCGTCCACTGAGGGGCCCATCGCCCGCGTAGAAGTCCGACAGCTTGCCTTCCGTGTGCTGAAGATTCGTGTAATCGGCACACGACTGAGCGGTGTTTGGTGAACACATTTCGTAGCCACCGTCAATTTTAGACACTCTCGACGCCACCGTCGGTGCGCCCGCGTCCCGCTCTGCTTGTGCAAATGATGACAAATAGGTCGCGTAGGCCGCCGCGTTGGAGCCTGGATGCGCCAGGTCGATCGCTTCCCGCATCAAGCTTGGGTTACCTGATGCAAGCTTTTCAAAGTACAGCTTCACTTCGGCGTCAGAAGGCGACGTTGGCGCCGTGGACTCAGGCGCTGCTGTCGGTGGCACAGTTGCCTCCACTGTGTTTGCCGCGGCCTCTGAAGTCGCCGCGACTGGCGTTGAGTTCGCGCACCCACTGATCAAGAGCACTCCGGCGGCAATCAACGCGATGATCCTCTTATTGCATCGCATGATGAAACTATAGCCACAAACGTCTCCAGCACATGTCACCCCATCGGCACGGTCACCTCAACTAAACCTTCCTCCGTGGAGACGCACAGCACTTCATTGTGCTCTGAGCGTGAAATCTTACTAAAGCAGCGTGAGGCCGTGGAGGTAAAGAGCTCGGGCGAGGTCGGGGTCTTCGGGGTTGACGAGCGTGGTGGACGTCTCGTGTAAGTGCATGCTGATGGGATCGTCGCCGGGGCGCTCGAAGATCGCCCACATCGTGAGTTCGTCGCCGAAACGGGAGGCGAAGTAGACACCGTCGAAGGTCATCTCGCCGTTGTCTGAGACAGCGGCATAGAGGTGCGACGCTACTCGCTGCGTCAGTTCGCGCGGGTGACCGCTCTTGAGCGCGGCAGCGTCGAAATCCGGGTATCCCAGCGCGAGGGCGAGCGGCGCAAAACGGTTCCGCAGCGCGGCGATTGTTCGAGCGGCTCGCACATCGACATACCGCCCCGTCAGCGTTGCGCGACCGATCATCCGGGCGCCAATCCAGGAGCGCGGAATGGCGCCGGGTGGCGGTGTTGGGTGGTCGGCGGCATCCGATTCTTCTTCGACGATGCCGTCGAGCAAGCCGATCTCGGGGCGTGCCCAGGCCAGCACCTCGACGAAGCAGGCATAGAGCGTGTCGCCCGCGTAGACGGTGCGGAAGACGCCGTCGATGTCGTCCCAGCGATTCGCGCCGGCGTACTCGCGCGGGATCCACGCCCAGGGATCAGGGGCTCGGCCGACTCGCCACACGACTGCCCGATCTGCGTCGATGATCGAGAGTTTTGCGCGAGTCATAGTGCCAAACTACCGGTGACGTCTGACATTGCAGAGGCCGGTCGCTGAGCTTGTCGAGGGGCCTGGCGGCGTTCGGCGGTCGCTCAAACCGCCTCACCCTTCGTCTCGCCTCCGGCTCGCTCAGGGACCGGCTCGGAAGTCGCGGTTACGCGCCAACGAAAGCATTCGCGGCGGCGAGAACCGCGGGGCCGGCCTCGTCGAACGGGCCCTCGCGAAGCACTCGCGCGGGCGACTTATCGCCGAGGTGCGGGTTCATGCCCTGCAGCCACGTCGGCACGATTGCCTCACCCTCGCTCTGCGCGATGAGCGCGTTGATGCGATGCGCGAGGCGCAACCGCTCTTCGGCGGAGGCCTGCGGAACACGAGCGCCCTCGGCCCATTCCCGCACCGTGCGAGTTTCGGAAACACCCGCGATGTACGCCACGAGCTTCGCACCGAGCGCGCCGCGCAGCTCGTCAACGATCTCGGGCATCGCAAGCCGGATCGAATCGTTGTACGCCTTGAGCCCCGTTGTGGTGATTGTCGTGGTCATATGAACATGGTAGCTCGATACCCTGACAAATACCACCCAGAATCCCACCAACGATTGCACGCGCTCTCAGCACTTGCGCCCGAACTCCTGAGCTGACGGCGCTTCACGCCATCAAGGCTCACCAACGCGCTTGTTCTCAGCACTTCGGGCAATCCGACCCGCAACTCCCGATGCCGAGCGCCTCGTCACCGTCGCTCAAACCGGTGGCTGAACGCTCCTCGAGCATCTCGAGTTCGAGAACGTCGTTCTCCTGGCAGGGCTAACGAGTCAGTGTGCGCCCCTGATTGCGCCGTCTCTCGACCCCTCGCGGGCGCGCCGAGCCTCTGATCGGTGTTGGCCTCACCGCGAGACGAAGGGCCTCCTTCGGATTCAACACTCAACAACATTGACCGCGAGGCCGCCGCGACTTGTTTCTTTGTAGTTGTCGCTCATGTCGGCGCCGGTTTGGCGCATCGTCTCGATGACGGCGTCGAGCGACACGATGTGCGTGCCGTCGCCTGCGAGCGCAAGCCGAGCGGCGGTGATCGCAGTCGATGCGGCGACCGCGTTCCGCTCAATGCACGGGATCTGTACAAGCCCCGCAACCGGATCGCACGTGAGCCCGAGGTGGTGCTCGACAGCGATCTCGGCGGCGTTCTCAACTTGCGCCGGAGTACCACCGAGAACGGCACACAGCCCTGCGGCCGCCATGGCACAGGCCGACCCAACCTCGGCCTGGCACCCGCCTTCGGCGCCAGAGATCGAGGCGTTGGCCTTCAGAAGCGACCCAATTGCCGCGGCCGTCAGCAAGAACTCCCGCACACTCTCGTTCGAAGCCGCGGGGTTGCGCTCAAACCAGTAGTGCAGCACCGCCGGAACGATACCCGCGGCACCATTCGTCGGCGCCGTCACGACCCGCCCGCCGGCAGCGTTCTCTTCGTTCACCGCGAGCGCGAAAACGCTCAGCCAGTCGCCCGCCGTGGCATCCGGTCGTTCCTCGAGCCACCGCTTCATGATGGGAGCGCGGCGCGCAACGTTGAGCCCACCCGGCAACACGCCCTCGGTCGAAAGCCCCGACGTGACGCACTGCTGCATTGCGGCCCAGATGGCGTCGAGCCCGGCGTTCAGCTCGGCCGGGGTGCGCCAGGCGCATTCGGTGTGGCGGGCGACATCCGCTATCGAGGTGCCGTCGGTGCACAGCGCCATCAGCTCGGCGGCGGATGCGTAGGCGAGGTTGTCGGGAACGACGTTCGCATCGTTTGCTGGCGCACCAACGCGCTGGATGAACCCGCCGCCAACCGAAAGGTACGTCTCCTCCAGCAGCAGTTCGTCGCCGTTCCACGCGAAGAACTTCATGGTGTTCGGATGCGCCAGCTCACGCGCGAACCGATCGAACTCGATGTCGTTCTTACTGAAGGCGATCGGAAGCGTTCCGGCGAGCAGAAGTCTCGAGTCTTCTGCCAAGTCGGTCCAACCACCGCGAACCTCAGCGGGGTCGCACGTCTCGGGGTCGAGGCCGGCGAGCCCTGCGACGAGGGCATCCGGTGTTCCGTGGCCGAGGCCCGTTGCCGCGAGCGACCCGAAGAGTGTCGCAGTCACGCGATCAACGCCCGGAATCACCGCAGCTCGCTGCGCGAAATCGAGCCCGGCACGCATCGGCCCGACCGTGTGGGACGACGACGGCCCGATCCCGATCGAGAAGAATTGCAGCGCAGAAACGTAGACTCCGCGGCGCGCGTCATTGGGCGCAAAGCTCATGCTTCGACTGTATTCGCTCCGCGGGCCCCGTGGCGCTAGGTTAACCCCATGCCCACCGCAACGACGCGCCTGCTCCCCTGGCTCTTCGCCCCGTACGTCATCGCGTCGATTGCCCACGTCGCACTCATTCACACCGAGCTCGGCCCGCCAACCAAGCTGCTCTTGATGCCCCTCCTCGCGATCCCCGTGATCGCCCTCTGGCGAAGACTCCGCCCGCCGATCGTGCCCATCCTGCTTCTCGCCGCGATCGTGTTCTCGTGGCTCGGCGACGGAGCCGGGAAGTTCTTCCCCGAGCCCGAATTGCCGTTCATGCTCGGCTTCTTCGGCCTCGCGCATCTCGCGTACATGTACCTCTTCGGGCGGGTGATCCCCCAGCGCCGCGTCCCCGGCTGGACGTGGGTGTACTTCACGTGGTGGCTGACCATGCTTGCCGTGCTCTGGCGTCACGTCGGTTCGCTACTGCCCGCGGTCGCGATCTACGGCCTTGTGCTCGCCGGCACGGCAACGTTTGCCGCACGGTGTGGCCGCCTCGTCGCTATCGGCGGAGCGTTCTTCCTCGCGAGCGACACGATCCTGGCGTTCCGCCTCTTCCGCCCAGACCTCATCCCCGCGAGTTGGGGCAGCCCCGCCGTCATGGCGACGTACACGCTCGGCCAAGGCCTCCTCGTCCTCGGCGCGCTGCTTCTTGCAACCCGCGAACCAACTCAAGGTCCCTGAGCGAGCGAAGCGAGACGAAGGGCCCGACCTCAGCAATTACTTCACGCCGAGAAGCAAGAAGCCACAGCATCCTCAACCGTTGGATGCAGGAAATCGAACCCGTTGTCAACCAACTTCGCCGGCCGCACGTCAGCATCCGCGAGCAACAACCCGTCCGCCGCATCCTTTCCGAGCACAGCTTTGAGGGCCGCGGCTGGCACGGGCGCCCAAAACGGCCGACGCAGCGCCTTCGCAAGCGCCCGCCCAATGTCGTTCGCGGTCGCGCGCGTCGGCCCACAAAGGTTGACCGGCCCCTCGAGCTCAGAATCAAGAATGTGCCGAATCGCCCGCACCTCATCGTCGAGCGTGATCCACGGCCACACCTGGTCGCCTCCCCCAAGTGGCCCCGCGACACCAAGCTTCGTAAGCGTGATCATGGGCTTGAGCACACCTTCGGGGTGGATGATCGGCGCTGTGCGCAGCGTCGCGACACGCGCGTGTGGCTGCCCCAGCAGCGCCGCGTTCTCCCATTCGAAGCACAGCTCGGGCAAGAATCCACGGCCCCGTTTACCGGCAGCTTCATCAAGCTCAATGCCAGGCTGGCTCCCATACCAGCCGACAGCGGATGCCGAAACGAACGCGGGCGCATCCGCCCCCAGTTCCCGAATCGCCTGCGCGATCGTGTGCGTCGGCTGCAGCCGCGAGGTACGCAGTTCGCCCTTGTACCTCTTCGACCACGGCAGCTTGCCGATGTTCGCCCCGTTGAGGTTGACGACGGCTGCAGCACCTTCGAGTACAGCAGGGTCAAGCGGATGCTCCCCCGGAGCCCACTGCACTTCGTCACTGCCCTGCGGCGCCGAGCGCACGAGGCGTTTTACCTCCACACCATCCGCACGCAGAGACTCGACGAGCGCCCGTCCAATGAGTCCACTCGCTCCCGACACAACTACCGTCATGCCCCAACTCTAGATCGCTCCACGCCTCAACACCTTGACCAGCTTGGTCTGGTCAAGCAAGCCGTATCTCACTATACTGAGCACTATGACCATCACCGTGAACGTTCAAGATGCGAAAACGCGCCTGTCTGAGTTGCTGCGTGCCGTCGAGCGCGGTGAAGATGTCGTGATCGCGCGCGCGGGTAACCCGATCGCACGCGTCAGCTCGGTCGCGCCGCGCAAGCGCTCATTTGACGCCCCCGCCCTGCCGGGGATAGCGCCGATCGACGCCGCGGTATTTCTTGAACCGCTGAGCAGCGAGGAGCTCGCCGCTTGGGAAGCGTCATCGGCGACCGACCCACTCAGCCCCGCCTCCGCATGAACGCGTACCTGCTCGACACCCACGTGATCGTGTGGCTCGCGACTTCGCCCGAGCTCATCCCCGCGAGCGTTCGCGGCGCACTTGAGCGCGCCGAACAACTGTGTGTGTCGGCTGCAAGCGGGTACGAGATTGCGCAGAAAGGCCGCGTTGGCAAGTTGCCTCAGGCTGATGTGCTTCTCGCACGTTGGAGCGAATTGCTCGACACCGCAATGGCAACTGAGCTGCCGCTGACTGTTCAGGAGGCAATTCGCGCTGGCAGTATGCCGTGGCAACACCGCGACCCGTTCGATCGGATGCTCGTAGCCCAGGCGCAACTACGCGGTCTCACCCTCGTGACCAAAGACGACACGGTAAAGACATTGCCGGAATTGAGCTACCTCACCTGGGCATAGCGAGTTGCCCAGCTCATGGGGTTCGTGAGCGAGCGCCGCGCGGCGAAGAGCCGATGCCAGGCTCATCTACTCGTCGAGCGTCCCTAACTCGCGGTCCGCTCGCGACCCAATCTCAACGGTGTCAGTATCCGGCACCCCATCGAGGTTCATATCCCGCGACCGGGCCTTCCGCGCATCCCACCGCAGCATGAACGAGGCAAGCACGGCGGCCAACACCGACCCCATGAGGACGGCGATCTTCGCGCCATCCGTGTGCACGCCGTCCGCATACGACAACTCTGCGATCAGCAGCGAAACCGTAAACCCGATGCCACACAGCAGCCCGACCGGCAGCAGATCGCGCACGCCGATCGCGTCGGGCAACCGCAACGGCGTGAACCGAGTCACAAAAGCAGTAATCCCCAGCACACCAACGAGCTTGCCCACGACGAGCCCGACCACGACAGCAAGCACAACTGGCTGCAACACAACCGAAGCAAACCCATCTACAAACGTCACGCCCGCCGAGAAAAACGCAAAGATTGGCAGCGCGACACCCGACGAGAACAGCCGAATATCGCGATCCATGAGGTGCGTGCGCGGCTTGCGCTCCCCCCACATCTTCTTCGCCGGAACCGTTAGGCCCATCAGCACACCTGCAATCGTCGCGTGCACACCCGAGGCGTGCATGAAGCCCCAGGCCACGGCCGCGATGGGGAGGAGTTGCCACCACTGTGGGTTGCGCATCCGCACCACGACACCAAACAGCGCGACGAACACGAGCGAGAGCCCGAGCATGCCGAAGCTGATCGTCGAGGTGTAGAGATCGG
>QIRE01000237.1_pt1 | contig 11884 bp, 9 predicted proteins | sample 2940141 | NCBI WGS metagenome assembly QIRE01 (sample SAMN09273532, study PRJNA473421) | Gut metagenome, whole genome shotgun sequencing project. | isolation source: gut tissue | host: Folsomia candida VU population | place: Netherlands: Amsterdam | collected 2016-03-06
CGCCTCGTCTGCGGCCGCGCCGGCAAAGGCGTCGGTCGTGACGTTGCGGATCGTGTTGCCCGAGGTCTGGATGGCGTGCATCCCGACCGAGGCCAGATGATCCAGCATGTCGGGAATATCCACCAGCTTGGGCCAGTTGAACTGGATGTTCTGGCGGGTGGTCCAGTGGCCGTAGCCCTTGTCGTAATGCTGCGCCAGATGCGCCAGCATCCGCATCTGATCGGGGTTGATCGTGCCATAGGGAATGGCGATCCGCAGCATATAGGCGTGCAGTTGCAGATAGACGCCATTCATCAGGCGCAGGGGACGGAATTCGTCCTCGGTCAGGCTGCCATCCAGACGACGGGCAACCTGCGCGCGAAACTGTGCCGCGCGATGGCGGACATAGTCGATTTCGACGGGGCGGACATCAAACATGGGCAGCTTCCGTTTTCTGGGCGTCTGAGGTGATCTCGGCCTGGATACCGTGGAAATAGTTCGAGGGGCCGCGCTGACGGAACGCCTCGCGGAAATGGGCAGGCTCGGGGCCGTTGGGGCCGCGCCGGGCTTCGATCAGGTAAGGCCCGACGACAAGATTGGATTGACCGATGGCCTTCAGCAGGGCCAGTTCGGCTATCGCCTCATCCTCGAACACGGTCGCCTGCGACGGGTCCGGCGACCAGCCGTCCTCGCACATCCACAGGTTATGGCCTTCGCGCAAGTCGTTTGCGGTGATGACGCCGGGCTTGGCGGCCGTCGGTGTGAAGGCTTTACTCATGAGTCGGACCTTTCCTTGATACCTTCTATATAGAATTTCGTTCTGGATTCTTGCGATAGGGTCAGCGAAATAAGGATGAATGAACTTAGGAGGCCATCGTGACGGAACCGATTTCCCCAGATCAGGGGTTTGGGCAAACATCTGTCCGTTTGGATGAGGTTGATCGCAAAATCCTGTCCCTTCTGCAACAGGATGCAAGCCTGTCATTGGACCAGATTGCGGACCGTGTGGGGGCCTCAAAGACCCCGGTCTGGAACCGAATCCGCAAATTGCGCGAAGCCGGCGTGATCCGCAGGCAGGTGGCGATTCTGGACCCCGAGGCGCTTGGCCTTGAGGCGTGCTTTTTCGTCCTGATCCGCACCAGCGAACATGACAAGGACTGGGCCAAGCGGTTTCTAAAGGCCCTGCGCGACCGCCCCGAAGTGGTCGAGGCGCACCGCCTTGCCGGTGACATCGACTATATCCTGAAGGTGCAGGTCAAGAACGCCCGCGCTTATGACCGCTTTTATCAGTCGCTGATCGCCGAGGTAAAGATCCACAACGTCACCGCCCTGTTGTCGATGGAGGAGATCAAGGCGACCAGCGCCCTTCCCATCCCCTAAGGGTCGGGCTAGGGTCGGCGCGTTCTCGCGGAGGTTGCATGGGCGGTTATACGATCTGGCACAATCCGAAATGCAGCACTTCGCGTTTCGTTCTGGCCGCATTGCGCGATGCGGGCGTTGATCCGGTGGTGCGTGATTATCAGAAAGACCCGCCGTCGGTCGCGGAACTGCGCGATGCATTGGCCCTATTGGGCATAGCACCGCGTGATCTGCTGCGGCGCAAGAATACGCCATATGACGACCTTGGCCTTGGCGATGCGTCGCTGTCGGATGATGCGCTGATTGCCGCAATGGCCGCGCATCCGGCGGTGATGGAACGGCCTGTCGTGTTCGCCCCCGCGGCTGCGCGTCTGTGCCGCCCGAAAGAGGCGGTCTTTGACCTGCTGCCGATGGCCTGAACCATGACGCTGCCCAATCTGCTGATCGTGGCGCAGGCCGGACGACTGGAATATGAGGCGATCATCTTTGCAGCCAGCCTGCGCCATGCCGCACCCGGATGGTCAGGCAGCCTGATCCTGGCCGAGCCGCAGCCGGACGGCGCGTGGCAGGATCACGATACACTGATCGCGCCGGAAAACCGGGCGCTGTTGCACGATCTGGGCGCGGATATCCTGCCCTTTACGGCGCGCCATTTCGGGGCCGCCTATCCCTATGGCAACAAGATAGAGGCGCTGTCGGTCCTGCCGCCCGATCAGCCCTTCGTGTTTTTTGATACCGACACCCTGATCACCGGGCCGCTGGATCAGCTGGCGTTCGATTTCAATCGGCCCGCGGCGTCGATGCGGCGCAGCGGCACATGGCCGGTGCCGCCGCTTTACGGGCCGGGCTATGGGGCGATCTGGAAATCACTCTATGATCGTTTCGGGCTGTCGATGGGCCCGACGCTGGACCTGTCGCAGCCCGAGGGGCATTGGGAACGATACCTCTATTTCAACGCGGGCTGGTTCTTTGGCGCCGATCCGGCTGTCTTTGGTCAGCGGTTTCTGAACTGGGCACTGTCGGTCCGCGACGATCCGCCGCCGGAACTGGCCTGCCAGAGCCTTGATCCGTGGCTGGATCAGGCGGTGCTGCCGCTGATCATCCACAGCCTTGGCGGTGGTCGCCCCGGCCCCGAACTGTCCGGGCTGGATGGGCATGTGACATGCCATTACCGCAAGCTGCCGCTGCTTTACGCGCGCGAAACCGACGCCACGTTGGACGCGTTGGAAACCGCCGTGGCGCCCAATCGCATCAAGAAACGTCTGCGCGAATGGGAACCTGCAAAAAAGCTGATCTATCAGGGCAAGGGGCGCGACAAGCTGCGCCCGCTATTCGCCGGAGGGCTGCCGCCGACTGAAAAGCCGATCCGGCAGATGCTGAAAAAGAACGGCTGGTGGTGGGATTGACGCCGCCCGCATCGACGGCGCCGAACCTGTGTCAGAACAGGAAGTCGTCGGCGGACAGTTCGGACACCCTGACACCATCAAGCGTCACCCGATTGCCGCCGCCGAAATCAATCACGGCGTCGCCCTTTACCGTCGAAAGATGGTTCGCGCGCAGATCGGAATAGCTGGTGATCGCGGCAATCCCGCGTAAATCGATCCGCTCGCCCGCAAGATCGGCGTCAAAGTCGGTGATGACATCGCGACCGGCGCCCTTCTGGAACACGAACACATCGGCGCCCCGGCCCCCGGTCAGCACATCATTCCCGCCGCCGCCATACAGCACGTCCCGGCCCGTGCCGCCAAACAGCCGATCCGCACCAGTGCCGCCGATCAGGGTGTCATTGCCGGTGCCGCCAAACAGCATGTCATTGCCGGTTCCGCCCGACAGCCGGTCGCTGCCCGCGCCACCAAACAGCACATCGTTTCCGCCCTTGCCGTCCAGAATGTCGCGGCCAGCATCACCTTCAAGCACATCGGCCCGCTTGGTGCCGTCAATCTTGAAGCCGATCTGCAGCACAAGCTGTTCATGCGGCGAAAAGCGCAGGTTATCGACATTCACGTAAACCGTGTCGCGGGTATGGGTGATGAATTTCGACGGCACTTCCAGCGTATTGCGATCTGATTGAATATCCAGATTTGCAATGCTGGCCGAACTGTTGCCGCGCAATTCAAGAAAGGTCAGCGCCCAGCCATTAAACCCGGTGGCATCATCAACATCGCTGAATGAGCCACTGTAAGAATTGACGATTTCATAATGTATCTGCGAGCCGATGACATCGAACTGCGCGGGCACGACATTATAGGGGTCACCGTCGATATCAAAGAACTTCGAGTTGTTGAACTCTATCTTGGTATTGCTGATCGTCTGGACCGCGCTTCTGGCGATCAGATTGTCAATCTTCGGCGCGAATATGTTCAGCCGAACCTGGGTTCCTTCCAACATTCTGTCCGTTCCCTTCTACCAATTACCTGCAACTTGGAAATTGGTAGAAAGGCCGGGTTGGCATGTCAACGGCGACGATCTCTGTCAGATCGCCGCCGTCAGGGGGTCAGCCCAGAACCTCATCACAGCGCGCGCAGACGCCGGGATGCTTATGCGTGGCGACATCGGGCAGGATTTTCCAGCAACGCTGGCATTTCTGACCATCCGCCAGTTCAAACACGACGCCCACGCCGGGCAATTCGGCCATGCGGAACGCCTCGGCCGGGACCGGATCGCCGGTCAGCGACAGGTCCGAGGTGATGCAGATATCCGCAAAATCCACCGATTTCAGCGCGGCCAGCATGGCGGCATCCTCGACATGGACGACGGGGGCTGCCTCAAGGCTGGCACCGATGGTCTTGTCGCTGCGCTTCACCTCTAGCGCGGCGGTAACGGTGCGGCGGGCGCGGCGGATATGGTCCCATTTCTGGGCCAACGGCTCATTCAGCCAATCGGCGGGCGTGTCGGCAAAGTCCTGCAAATGCACGCTGTCATCATAGGACGGAAAGCGCGACAGCCACACGTCTTCTGTCGTGAAAGGCAGGATCGGGGCCAGCCATGTCACAAGCCGGTGGAACAGAATGTCCAGAACCGTCCGGGCCGCACGGCGACGTGGGCTGTCGGGCGCGTCGCAATACAGCGCGTCCTTGCGCACGTCGAAATAAAAGGCCGACAGATCGACGGTGCAGAACTGGAACAGCGTCTGGAACACGCCTTGGAAGTCGAACTGGTCGTATCCCTTGCGAACCGCGTGATCCAGCTGCGCAAGCCGGTGCAGAACCCATTGTTCCAATTCCGGCATCTGCGCGGGCGCGATCTTTTCGGCATCGTCAAACCCGTCCAACGCGCCCAGCAGGAACCGCAGAGTGTTGCGCAACCGGCGATAGCTGTCGGCGGTGCCTTTCAGGATTTCCGGGCCGATCCGCTGGTCGGCGGTGTAATCCGCCTGCGCCACCCACAGGCGAAGAATATCGGCGCCATATTGTTCGATCACCTTCGCGGGGACGATGGTATTGCCCAACGATTTGGACATTTTCATGCCCTTTTCGTCCAGCGTGAAGCCATGCGTCACTACGTTGCGATAGGGCGCGCGCCCCTTGGTCGCGGACCCTTGCAGCAGCGATGACTGGAACCAGCCCCGATGCTGGTCGGTGCCCTCAAGATACACATCGGCAATGCCATCGGGTGCGCCATCGGCCCGGTCGCGCAGCACAAAGGCGTGGGTCGATCCGCTGTCGAACCACACGTCCAGCACGTCCATCACCTGATCGTAATCGTCCGGAGTGACCACGCCGTCCAGCATCTGCGCCTTGAACCCCGCGCGATACCAAGCATCCGCGCCATCCTGTTCAAAGGCCGCAATGATGCGGTCATTCACGCGCTGATCGCGCAGCAGGAAATCTGCGTCGGTTGGCTTGGCACCGCGACGCACGAAACAGGTCAGCGGAACGCCCCATGCGCGCTGACGCGACAGCACCCAATCGGGACGGTTTTCCACCATCGAATGAATGCGGTTGCGCCCGGTCTGCGGCCACCATTTCACCAGCTTGTCGATGCTGGTCAGCGCGCGGGTGCGGATCGTCTCGCCATACTCGTTCATGCCGTCGGTCAGTGGCGTGTCGATGGCGGCGAACCATTGCGGCGTGTTGCGATAGATCAGCGGCGCCTTGGATCGCCAGCTGTGGGGATAGCTGTGCTTGATCTTGCCCTTGGCCAACAGCGCGCCGGCATAGGCCAACTGCTTGATCACGCTGACATTCGCGGGGCCGTCCTTGCCGTCCGCGTCAATGATCGCCTGCCCGCCAAAGATCGGCAGATCCTTGCGATAGCAGCCATCCGGTTCGACGTTATAGGTCATCGGCAGCTTGAATTTCAGGCCAAGCTGATAGTCGTCATCACCATGGCTGGGCGCGGTGTGGACAAAGCCGGTGCCGGCGTCATCGGTGACGTGTTCGCCGGGGAGCAATGGTACGTCATAATCCCATTCTCGGTTGCCGCCCTCGACCCCGCGGAAGGGGTGGGCGAGGGTGATGCCCGCAAGTTCATCGCCTGCCACATCGCGCAGGCGGCTGTGGATGGTGACCTTCGCAGATGCCAGAACGCTGTCGGCCAGCGCATCTGCAAGAACCAGCTTTTCACCCGGCGTCGCGGTGGCATTTTCGGCGACCTCACTGACCTCATAGAGGCCGTAAGCAATCGCCGGGTTGAACGCTACCGCGCGGTTTTGCGGAATGGTCCACGGCGTCGTGGTCCAGATGACCACGCTGACAGGATTCTCCTTTGCGAAAATACCCTGCGACGACGCCACATTGAACCGCACCCAGATCGTATGGCTGGTGTGGTCCTTGTATTCGACCTCAGCCTCTGCCAGCGCGGTCTTTTCGACCGGCGACCACATCACCGGTTTTGACCCCTGATACAGCGCGCCGTTCATCACCAGCTTCATGAATTCGGCGGCGATGACGGCCTCGGCGTGGAAATCCATCGTCAGATAGGGATCGTCCCATTTGCCGGTGATGCCAAGCCGCTTGAACTCCTCACGCTGGATGTCGATCCATTCATCGGCGAAACGGCGGCATTCCTGCCGGAACTCGACCACATCAACGGCGTCCTTGTCGCGGCCCTCGCTGCGGTATTTTTCCTCGATCTTCCACTCGATCGGCAGGCCGTGACAGTCCCAACCAGGGACGTATCGCGCATCGCGGCCCATCATCTGATGGCTGCGGACGATGATGTCCTTGATCGTCTTGTTCAGCGCGTGGCCGATATGCAGATGGCCGTTCGCATAGGGCGGGCCATCGTGCAGGATGAACGGCGCGCGACCGGCGCTGCGTTCGCGCAGGCGGTCATAGATGCCGATGCGCTCCCACCGCGCCAGCCATTCCGGTTCGCGCTGCGGCAGGCCCGCGCGCATCGGAAATTCGGTCTGGGGCAGAAAAACGGTATCGCGATAGTCGGGGGCGTTATTGGCGGGCGTATCGGCGGCCATCGGGGCTTCCTTCGCAGAGGGGTTCGGACAGGGCTGACCCGGCGGCGTAAAGTGTCACGCCACCGGGCTGCTAATTCGTATGCCGAACGCCGGAAATTCCATGCCGCCCTCTATAGAAAGGCGCTGGACCGCCCGCAAGGCTTGGCGTTGTCCGGGCTGCTGGGCTAGGGTCGCGGCGAAATTGCCAGACAGGACGGATCATGCCCGCCCCGACCGATGCCAAACTGACCCGCCGCCGGGCCGAGGTGAGGCGCTTTGTCCGCGACCGTTACGGGCTGCGCGGCACGCTGCGCCTGCATCGCGCGGCAATCGGGCTGGATCTGCTGCGCGCGCCGGTCAACGTCATGCTGGCGCCGGTGTTTCTGCTGACGCGGCTGTTGGGGGCGCTGTTGCCGCGGATCGGGTTGCGGCGCGCGGGGGCGTGGCTGCGGTCGCGCCGGGTGTTTTTGCCATCCGACATGGCGCGCGTCATCGAGGCCGATCTGCTGCGTCTGGTGGCCACGCTGGATGCGCAGGGTGCAGGCCCCGTCGCCCCGGCTGAGGTCGTCCGCCATGAGGCCGCAACCCTGGCCGAGACGCGAAATGCCGTGGCCGAGATCACCACATCGGCCATCGTGCTGCTGTCGGGCTATCTGCTGTTTCACCGGCCCACGCCGGGGGTCATCTCGCTGGCCGGACCGCTGGCCGAGGCGCGCAAGCATTCGACCGCCGTGCAGGATTTTCTGTTGGGCAGCGGCGCCGGGCGGGTCTGGTATTGGGCCTTCCCGGTCGAACTTTCCCCGTGGGAGGTGCTGCTGACCGGCGTTGCGCTGGCGGTGATGGGGTCGCTGATCACCACATTCGCGGGCATCTTGGCCGATCCGCTGCAACTGGCAACCGGCACCCACCGGCGGCGGCTGATGCGGATGCTGGCCCGGCTGGATGAGGCCAAACCCGGCAGCGGGATCGAGCGTGAACATATCGTCGCCCGCTTAGGTGATCTGTCCGATATGGCGCTGATGCTGTGGCGCAGTCTGCGCGGATAGGGCGGCTTATGTGCCGGGCCGCCGATGCGTTCCGGCCACCGTGCGCATCACCGGCAGGCCGTCACGCAGATCAAGCGCGACCGCACCCGTCTTGCGCAGGCTTTTCAGGTCGAACAGCAGGCAGGGCGCGTTTTTTGGCAGGTCGGTCACGGCTTCGGACGCGACGACGATGGTTTGCGGATGGCAGGCCGAGGCCGCACGGGTGCCAGACCCCTTGCCGGTGAAATGGCTGATCCGCCAGCCATCGGGCAGATTCGCGTGACGGTCGCGCCGGTCTCCCTGCCAGACGGGGCGGGCGGCCGATTCTTCTTGCGTGGCGATGTCGCCATCTTCCAGCAGCCAAGTATCCACGACAAATGCGCCGCCGGATGGTTTGGACATCGCCCGCCCGTCAGTGGTCATCAGGCCCACGGCCTCACCCTCAGGGGCGATCAGCAACAGCGGACGGCCCGAGGTGATCCACAGCGCAGCCGCCGCGATCAGCATCGCCAGACCGGCGGCAAAGCCCGTGCCGTGCAGCGACAGCCCGCGCAGCTTGCGGGGGTTCCAGCACAAAACCGCAATCGTCGCGCCGAAACACATCAGCGGAATGACCGATGCGGGGGGCATGGCGATGGCCGTGACTGCGCCATTCAGGCCTGCGACGAATTCCGCCACCCACAGCATCCATTTCGTGCCGATGCCCATCACCCACAGCGCCGGCCCCGCCAGACCAAGCGGCGCCAGTAACGCCCCGATCACCCCCGCCGGCATCACCAGCGCGCCCATGACCGGCACCACCAGCAGGTTCGCCAGCAGGCCATATTGTGCCATGCGGTTGAAATGCGCCGCCGCGATGGGCGACGTGGCCACCGACGCCACCAGCGATGACACCAGCAGCATCGCCACAGGGCGCAGCCAGAACGGGATATGCGGCGAAACCTTGGCCCATGGGCCATAGCTAAGGATCAGGGCGGCGGTGGCCCCAAAGCTCATCTGAAAGCTGGGGCTGGCGACGCTTTCGGGGCTGTAGATCAGCACGATGGCCGCGGCCAGCGCAAGCGTCCGCAGCGAAATTGCGCGCCGGTCCACCATGATCGCGGTCAGCATCACCGCCACCATCACGAAGGACCGTTCGGTCGCGACGCCGCCCCCCGACAGCCACAGATACGCGGCCGAGGCCAGCAGGGCGCCACCCGCTGCGACCTTGTGCAACGACTGCGGCAGCCGCGCGCCCAGCCCTTGCGCCAGCACCAGCGCCATCCGCAGCGCGGTATAGACGAACCCGGCCAGCATCGACATGTGCAGCCCCGAGATCGAGATGATGTGATAGAGGTTCGATGCGCGCATCACCTCATTCGTGGCCTCATCAATGCCTGACCTGTCGCCGGTCATCAGGGCCGATGCGACGGCGCCTGCCTGACCATCGATTCGCGACTGGATCGCGGCGCTGATGCCCATCCGGGCGCGGTGCATCCACCACATGCCGCCTTCCGGCGGTTCCACCGTCATGATCGGTGTGCGGCTATAGCCGACCGCGCCAAGGCCAAGAAACCATGCGTGTTGACGAAAATCGAAACTGCCCGGCGCGGCGGGGCCGGGGGGCGGGCCAAGGTGGCCGGTCAGCATGATCCGCTGGCCCAATGGCGGCAGCGGATCATCGGGCTGCATCAGCGACAGCCGCACCTTGTCAGGCGTGCGTCCGGGCGCCGTATCGCGCAGCACCACCTGATCCAGCGTCAGCCGGATCCGGTCGCGCGCAGACCTGTCGATATTGACAAGCCGACCTTCGACCGGGCCGTAATATCGCCATTCCATCACCGGCGCCGCGACCATGGCCGACCGCACACCGACAAGCCCTGCGCCCGCGACCATCAGGACACATGCAACCCCGCCGATCCGCAGCATATCCGCGGTCTGCCAGCCGATATGCCCATGCAGCGCCAGTCGTGGCGACAGCATCGCCGCCAGCAGCGCCAGCGCCGCCAGGCTGCCCGCCAGCATCCACCAGATCGCGCCGGGGGCATGGGGCAGCACCAGCCAACCCGCGATCCCGGCGGACATGCAGACCGGCACCCATGCGAACAGCCCCGCCCGGCCAATTGCTGCTGGACGGGGCGGGCGCGTCGTTGCATGTCGCGCACGCGCCTGCCGGGGCGCAGCAATCCCCGGCAGGGTCGTGGGCAGCGTGGTCGCCGGGGGCTGGCCGGTCGTGGCCATTCTTGTCCTTTCGCGGGCGGTTCTCTATCAGGTGCCGCAATGATGGCACGGCCTGCTTACCAATTCGTTAACGCAGACCAGCCCCGCTGTAAGGAAGCCCGCGATGTCCGAGAACGCCCCGATCATCACCCGTTTTGCCCCCTCGCCCACCGGCTTTCTGCATATCGGCGGGGCGCGCACGGCGCTGTTCAACTGGCTTTATGCGCGGGGTCGGGGCGGCAAGTTCCTGCTGCGGATCGAGGATACCGACCGTGCCAGGTCCACGCCCGAGGCGACCGAGGCGATCCTGAAAGGCCTGCAATGGCTGGGCCTCGACTGGGACGGCGACCCGATCAGCCAGTTCGCGCGTATCGACCGCCACGCCGAGGTGGCGCGCCAGATGCTGACCAACGGCACCGCCTATAAGTGCTTTTCCACGACCGAGGAAATCGCGGCTTGGCGCGAGGCCAATCCCCGCGAACCGTTCCAAAGCCCGTGGCGCGATGCGACCGACCTGCCTGACGCACCCTATGCGATCCGTCTGCGCGCCCCGCGTGACGGGGAAACCGTGATTGATGATGCGGTTCAGGGCACCGTGCGCTTTGCCAATGACCAGCTTGACGACATGGTGCTGCTGCGCAGCGACGGCACGCCCACCTATATGCTGGCCGTTGTGGTGGACGATCACGACATGGCCGTGACCCATGTGATCCGGGGCGATGATCACCTGACGAATGCCGCGCGCCAGATTCAGATCTATGACGGCATGGGCTGGCCGCGCCCGGTCTTTGCCCATATCCCGCTGATCCATGGAGAGGACGGCAAGAAGCTGTCCAAGCGGCACGGCGCCGTCGGGCTGCACGAATTTGCGGCAATGGGATACCCTCCGGTTGCGATGCGAAACTATCTTGCACGTCTGGGATGGTCCCATGGCGATGATGAGCTTTTCAACGACGATCAGGCACGGGAATGGTTTGACCTGACGGGAATCAACCGCGCGCCCGCACGGCTGGATTTCAAGAAACTGGAACATGTCAGCGGCTATCATATCGGTGTCATGGAGGATGCGTTATTGATCGCCACGCTGAGGGATTATCTGGCCGAAACCGGCGGCGAGGCTTTGACCGACCAGCAGGAACGGCGTCTGATACCGGCTTTGGGCGCGCTGAAAGAAAAGGCGAAAACCGTGCCGCAACTGCTTGAGCAAGCACGATTCGCGCTGATCGACCGGCCTGTGGATATGGATGAAAAAGCGGCAAAGTCGCTGGACACGGTATCCCGTGGTATGCTGGGCGCGTTGACTGCCGCAGCGCAGCATGTTAGCTGGACGAGAGACGAGCTGGAGGCGGCAGCCAAGCAGATTGCCGAAGAAAATGGCGTCGGATTGGGCAAGATCGCGGGGCCTCTGCGCGCCGCTTTGGCTGGTCGGACGGCAACCCCCAGTGTGTTCGATATGATGATTGCGCTTGGCCGCGAAGAAACGCTGGCCCGGTTGCAGGACCAGACGGAATCGGCGGGCTAAGGTCCGCTCTCACTTGCCAGGGTTGCCCCACGCTGTGACTTGCGGACGACCCGGCCCATCGGAAAGGACGTTTTGGATGGCCGACAAGACCGCCAAACTACTGCTGAACGATACGGAATACGATCTGCCGATTCTGACCCCGACAAAGGGGCCTGACGTTCTGGATATCCGCAAGGTTTATGCCCAGGCGGATGTGTTCACCTATGATCCGGGCTTTACCTCGACGGCAAGCTGCGATTCGACCATCACCTTTATCGACGGCGACAAGGGCGAATTGTGGTATCGCGGCTATCCCATCGAACAGCTTGCTGCAAAATCGAACTATCTCGAAGTCTGCTATCTGCTGCTGTACGGAGATCTGCCGTCCCCCGATGAGATGGCCGATTTTGAACGTCGCGTCACCAG
>QIRE01000238.1_pt1 | contig 11872 bp, 12 predicted proteins | sample 2940141 | NCBI WGS metagenome assembly QIRE01 (sample SAMN09273532, study PRJNA473421) | Gut metagenome, whole genome shotgun sequencing project. | isolation source: gut tissue | host: Folsomia candida VU population | place: Netherlands: Amsterdam | collected 2016-03-06
CGCGCTTCAGCTTCATCAGCGTGCGGGCGCTGATTTCCTGCGGGGTGTACTTCTTGTCGTCGATTTCGACGGTCCATTCGCCTTCGCCCATGTGGCGCTTGACCGAACGGATGGTGCGGTCAACGTTGGTGACCGCCTGGTTCTTCGCGGGCTGGCCGACGAGAACCTCGCCGTTGCGCGCGAACGCGACAACCGACGGGGTGGTGCGGGAGCCTTCGGCGTTCGCGATGACGGTGGGCTCGCCACCTTCGAGTACCGCGACGACGGAGTTGGTGGTGCCGAGGTCGATTCCGACAGCACGTGACATGTGTTTCCTCCTTGTTGTGGCCAGCCGACGAGCGGCGGCCAGGTGTGTCTGTAGGTCTATGTGGACTGGTAAGCCGAAACCTCAGTGCAGCGGACTCAAGTTTTAGTCGACGAGGTTCTTGTCGTCAAGCTTACTTGAGCGCCATGCACTCAGGTCTCTCGGTATGTGTAACTGGCGGAGGTTGTGGATTGTTCCCAACTTGTGGAAAAAGTTGAGTGAGGTGTGCTCAGGGGGCCCGGTTTGCGGATCGTCGCGGTTGCGGCCACCGCGAGCCGCTTCCCAGAAAATCTGTCGATGGTTTCGCCAGGAAGGGCACATTGCCCTTCTCAGGGAGGCTATTCACAGAACTTTCGGACGATCGACGGCACGCTCTTGACTATTGGTAACTTATCGGTTACCAATAGTCCTATGGACGCATTCGAGGCGATCGCAGACCCGGTCCGCCGGGGGTTGCTGCAGCGGCTGGCCGTCGGGTCGGCCCGCGTTGTCGACCTGGCCGCCGAATATCCGATCAGTCGGCCAGCGATCAGCAAGCATCTTCGACTACTCACCGAGGCCGACCTTGTCACTGCGACGTCGCAGGGTCGGGAACGGCACTACGCCCTGCGACGCGACGGGCTCGAGCCGGTCCACGACTACCTCTCGGACCTGCAAGCACCCCGGCCACCGATCCCCGAACGAGCCCTCGACGCCCTGGATATGGAAGTGCGTCGAACCAGCCGCGAACACAGCACAACCGACTCGAAGGAGAACACCGCATGAGTAACCCCAGTCCCACCGGGCGCCGACGCATCGTTGGCGGCAACACGTTCTGCGAATGGACACGGACCTTCAACGCGCCGATCGACGACGTCTGGGCAGCGGTCACCGAGCCGGACCGACTCGCCCGATGGATCGGCACCTGGACCGGTGACCCGGCCGACGGCCACGTCAAGTTCCAGATGCTCTTTGAAGGTGACGACATTCCCGCCGAGCGGTTCGGCATCGACGAGTGTGAGCGCCCACATCGACTTCGGATCACCACATCAATGCCGTACGACAGCATCAATCCCGAGCATTGGCTGCTCCGTCTCGATCTCGCGGAGCACGACGGAGTCACCACCCTCACGTTCGCACAGGACGTCCCCGATCCAAAAATGGCCGAAGGAGTCGGCCCAGGTTGGGACTACTACCTGGACCGACTCCTCGCGGCCGAACGCGGCGACAGCCTCGAATCCGTTGTCTTCGAAGACTATTCACCCGCGATGGGCGCCTACTACCTCGCGGAGTTTGGTCGGGACTAGCGGCCGCAAGAATTGCTATGCGGCGGCCGAACTCGCTGTTGCAGCCGGCTCCAGCGCCTGCGCCACGATCTCCGCGACGTCGGTCATCGGCTTCACCTCGAGGCGATCGAGCACCTCGGCGGGAACCTCGTCGAGGTCGGGTTCGTTGCGCTGCGGAATGAAGACGGTCTTCAATCCGTTGCGTGCGGCCGCCAACAACTTCTGTTTGACACCACCGATCGGCAACACCCGCCCATTCAGCGTCACCTCGCCCGTCATGCCGACGTCGGATCGCACCCGACGCCCGGTCAGCATCGACACCAGCGCCGTGACCATCGTGACGCCCGCCGACGGTCCGTCCTTCGGGACCGCACCAGCCGGGAAGTGGATGTGCACGGTGCCGTTGAGGGCCGACGGTTCGATGCCGAACTCGGCGGCGTGCGCCTGCACATAGCTCAACGCGATCTGCGCCGACTCCTTCATCACGTCGCCGAGCTGACCGGTCAACTTCAACTGCGGACCCGACTTCTCGTCGACCGCACCCGACGCTTTGAGCACCTCGATGAACAACACATCGCCGCCCATACCGGTGACCGCCAAACCTGTTGCGACACCGGGCACTTCGGTTCGTTCGGCAGCTTCCGGCGTGAACCGCGGGCGACCAAGGTAGTCCTTCAGCGAGGCAACGTCGACGGTTATCTTGTCGTCGCCGCCACCCTGTTTCACCGCAACCTTGCGCAGCGCCTTTGCCAGCAACCGCTCAAACTGTCGGACACCCGGTTCACGCGTGTAATTGGCTGCGACCTCCCGCAACGCGTCGTCGGTGATCGTCACTTCGTCGACGGTCAGGGCGGTGCGTTCCAACTGTCGCGGAACGAGGTAGTCGCGGGCGATAGCGACCTTGTCGTCCTCGGTATAGCCGTCGATCGTCACCAGCTCCATGCGGTCCAGCAGCGCCGACGGGATGTTCTCCACGACATTGGCGGTAGCGAGGAAGACGACGTCGGATAGATCAAGGTCGATGTCGAGGTAGTGGTCGCGGAACGTGTGGTTCTGCGCCGGGTCCAAAACCTCCAGCAGAGCTGCCGCTGGATCGCCCCGGTAGTCGGAGCCGATCTTGTCGATCTCATCAAGCAGCACAACGGGATTCATCGATCCCGCTTCACCGATGGCCCGCACGATGCGGCCCGGCAGTGCACCAACGTAGGTGCGTCGGTGACCGCGGATTTCCGCCTCGTCGCGGACGCCACCGAGAGCCACGCGAACAAACTTCCGGCCCAGGGCGCGCGCTACCGATTCGCCAAGTGACGTCTTGCCGACTCCTGGCGGACCGGCCAGCACCATGACGGCACCTGAACCACGACCACCGACGACGGACATGCCGCGTTCGGAGCGTCGAGCACGCACGGCCAGGTATTCGACGATGCGGTCCTTCACGTCGTCGAGTCCGTGGTGATCAGCGTCGAGGATTTCGCGAGCGCCCACAATGTCGGTGGAGTCTTCGGTTCGCTCCGACCACGGAAGGTCGAGGACGGTATCCAGCCAGGTACGGATCCAGCTGGTCTCCGGCGACTGATCGCTCGCACGCTCTAGCTTGCCGACCTCACGAAGCGCGGCCTTGCGCACCTCGTCGGGCAGGTCGGCGGCTTCGACGCGGCCACGGTAGTCGTCGGCGCCTTCGGGTTCGTCCTCGCCAAGTTCCTTGCGGATCGCGTTGAGCTGCTGCCGAAGCAGGAATTCCTTCTGCTGCTTCTCCATTCCGTCGCGGACGTCGTTGGCGATCTTCTCGCTCACCTCGTTCTCAGCCAGGTGCTCGTTGGTCAACTCGGTCAGGCGACGCAGCCGGTCATCGACGTCGGGCGTTTCCAGTAGGTCGCGCTTCTGTTCGTCGGTGAGCCAGGTCGCGTAGCCAGCTGTGTCGGCCAGCGCCGACGGATCGGTAAGTCGATTCACGACGTCGATGGCCTGCCACGCTTCGCGGCGTTGAAGCATCGCGAGCACTACCTTCTTGTACTCGGCTGCGAGTTCTGGGGTCTCGTCGGTGATCGCCGAGTCGTCGACGGCCTCCACCTCGACCCATAGGGCTGCGCCCGGCCCGGTGGTTCCGGTGCCGATGTGCGCGCGCTGCTCGCCCTTGACGACGGCGACGTAGCCGCCGAATTCTCCGTCACCGCGTCCAGGCATACGTCCCACCTGCACGATCGACGCGATCACGCCGTAGGTCGGATAGCGGTCGTCAAGCCGCGGAGCGATCAGCAGTTTGCCCGCCTCGCTGGCCCGCGCTGCGTCGACGGCCGCTTGCGCAGTGTCGTCGAGCGGCACTGGCACGACCATTCCGGGGAGAACGACAAGGTCGGCGACGAAGAGGACGGGAACTGAATATGTGTCAGACATCAAACCTCCAAAGTTAAGTCTGACCGACTCAACCTAGGTGGCTGGATATTTGTTCCCAGGCATATTTCGCCTGGGGCGAACGGGCGCGCCCCGACTTTCTCACCGTTTGTGCGACGACACTCCGACGCCGCAGCGCACGAATGCAGCAAAGGTCGGAGCCCCACTCCCCGCCCTTGACTCATCCCACGCCCTGAGAACAAACTGGACGCATGCGTCGATGTTGATCTAACCGCCCCGCCTCGGTCCCGTCGTGGTTGCGACGCGGACCCGATGATGTCCGTGACCTCACCTTTCGGGCCGTTCTCTTTCGCGGCACGCGCGACCTCCTGCCGATCTACGGTGTCTACGGCGTCCTGTTCGCCGACCGTGGCCTCGACGCTGCGCAAATCTCGCTCCTTTTTGCGATCTGGTCGCTGACCGCATTCCTACTGGAGGTGCCGTCGGGTGCCTGGGCCGACACCGTGTCGCGTCGCAAGCTGCTCGTCGCCAGTGGTCTGCTGCAGGCGGCCGGTTTCACGGCGTGGATGCTCGCGCCGTCGTTCGCCGGGTTTGCCGGCGGCTTCCTACTGTGGGGTGCTTCAGGTGCCCTTGAGTCGGGCACCTTCGAAGCACTCATCTTCGACGCCCTGAATGACCGCGACGCGACCGCGTCGTACGCCCGGATCATGGGGTACGCCCGCGCAGCACAAGAGATTTCGGTATTGGTGGCGATCGCGTCCGCCGCTCCTCTGTTCCTCCTTGGCGGGTATCCGCTTGTCGGCTGGATGAGCGTCGGATTCGCCGGCCTGCACATCCTGACCGCTCTGACGTTGCCGCACCCGAGCCGCAGTTCTGCCACTTCAGACGTAGACGAGCAAGAGCCACACGGCTATCTCACGATGCTGCGTGCCGGCGTCGGGGAATCGTTGCGGGTCCGTTCAGTCCGACGCGGAGTGCTGTTGGCGGCGCTGCTGTACGGGATGACTGCCTTCGACGAGTACTTCGGCATCATGGCCACCGAAGGTGGCGCGTCGACCGCGGCGTCGGCCCTACTTCTCGGTGTGACAGTTGTCGGTTCGCTGATCGGTTCACTGCTAGCTGGCCGGGCGGAAACCCTTGCAAAGGGCCAACTCTCGGTCCTGCTCTGGGGTGCGGGTGTCGCCTTCGTCAGCGGCTGCGCGTTGGCGACGCTCGCACCCGAGTCCACATTTGGGATAGCCCTGCTGTGGCTGGGGTTCGGAGGTATCGCGATTGGCTACGGCATCGACTTCAGTGTTGAAGTCGTCGCTGGCGCACGCCTGCAGGACGCCATCGACGGACCTGCGCGCGCAACGGTCACCTCGGTCTCCGGCCTACTGTCGGAGATCGTGGCGCTGGCCATCTTCGGTTTCGTCGCAGTCGCAACCACCTGGTGGCCGATGCCAGTGACGATCGGCGTCCTCGGATTACTCCTACTTCTCGCGGCCGCGCTCACACCGTCGTGGATGCCGACTAATCCTCACCGATAATTTGCTCCACCAAAATGTCCGCATGCCCGGCATGCCGTGCCAATTCCTCGATCATGTGGAACAGCACGTACCGAACGCTGACTTCTTGGTCGCGCGAGTTGCGCAACGTGTCGTCAGCATCGAACGTCGCGGCAATCGCACGTGACACCTCAATCGTCGCGCGATATTGCGCCACAACGTCGTCGAGCGACTCGTCATCGTCAACACTGAAACTCGCCTCACCCGGCGACGCCGGGCCATCACATTCCGAATCGTCGCGGCCGTCGAGGAACTTCTGAAACCAGAAGCGCTCGGCTGTCGCGGCGTGCTTGATGAGCCCGATGGGCGTCGTCGCTGACGGGACGAGTCGGCGTCTCGCATCAGCGTCGGATAGACGCGTCACCGACGCGATGAGTGCCTCTCGGTTGCGATCAACCATGTCGTCGACGATTGCGCGCTCGCTTCCATGAATCACTCGGCTCACGCGATAAACGCTACATCGACAGCCCGGCCATCGCGGTGTATCACTGTAATTAAGTAATCATCGAGCAAGGAGCAGATCATGATGGCAGCACCCCGAGGCGCCCAACGCAAAGTCCCCGACGCCAGCGACGCGGCGGACTGGTTCGCGGGTCGCCTACCCGAGAAGTGGTTCGACGGCCCGGCAGAGGTCACCGTCGACCGCGACGAAATCATCGTCGTCGGCAATCTTCCGACCTCGTCGGATTCGACGGCCGAGAATGAAGGCCGGGTCGCCCGCTTCCGTGAAGAAACGCGAGATCAACGCATGCGGATCGCCGACGAGGCGCAGGCCCGCTACCAGCGTCGAGTGTCGTGGGGCGTCCAAGCTGGCGACGAGCAGACGCTCTTCACCCACCAAGCCGTCCCGGTCATGACACGCCTCCGACAACCCGAACGTCTCGTCCTCGACACGCTCGTGGACTCCGGCGTCGCACGCTCGCGCGCCGACGCCCTCGCCTGGTGCGTGACCCTGGTCGGCGAGCACACCGACGACTGGCTCACCCGACTCCGTGACGCGATGACCGCCGTCGACGAAGTCCGTTCACAAGGCCCTGGTTTGTAGCTAGGCCAGCGTCAGGGCTAGCTCGCAGAACATCGAGTCCGCCCAGCTGAACCACGACCGCGTGAACCGTCGATCATCGCTCGGATCAAAACTTTCGTGGACGTAGCCGGTTCCCGCGGTGGTAGCTGCGATGGTCCGCAACAACGTTCGGGCTCGCGCAGCGTCCGCAGTTGTCAATCCTTCGACGGCCAATGCGATCGGCCAGACGTACCCCGCAGGCGTGTGCGGACTCCCCGGCCCCGACACCAACGATCCGCGGTAGAAGTACGGATTGTCGTCGGAGAGTACAAACGCACGCGTCCGCCGATACAGCGGATCGTCCGCCGACATGTCCGCGGTCAGCGGCAACGAAAGCAGGCTGGGCATGTTGGCGTCGTCGGCGAGCAACTGCCCTCCCAGCCCATCCACCTCATACGCAAACATCTGATCGACGACGCCGTGCGTGGCAACCGCCCGACGAATACTCACCGCGAGCGCCCGCGCATGTGCGGCAAGCTCGGCGTCGAGCTCGGAAACTCGACGCGCGATCAACTCCAACGTCTGCGCGGCCATCAAGTTTGCCGGGACCAAATAGTGGTGGTGGCAGGCGTCGTCTGACGGCCGAAATCCCGACCACACCATTCCCGTCTTGCCGACGGGTTTACCAAAGCCATTGGGCCCCAACGTGTCCGACGTTCCCTCTCGGACAAACCGATACGTCGACCGAGTTTCGTGATCAACCTCAACGCTCAGCGTTTCGACGGCGCGTCGAACGGCGGCGAGGAACGTCTCGTCGAACTGATCCGTGCGACCGGTGGCGTCGTACAACTGCTCGGCGAGCTGGAATGGGAAGCAGAGTGAGTCGATTTCAAACTTGCGTTCCCATATCCACGGGTCGTCGCCGAGGTCGCTCTCGTCGTGGCAGTTGCCGTTCGGGGCGGCGTTGAACGCGTTGGCGTAGGGGTCGTGCGCGATGAACGCGAACTGACGTGCCGTCACGCCGACGACCAGGTCCGCCAGCGCGGTCAACTCCCCGGGGTTGGCGCGGAGCAATCGGAGATACGGTCGCATCTGCGTCGCTGAATCGCGTAGCCACATTGCGGGAATGTCGCCGGTGATGACGAAGACGGTGCCGTCGTCGAGCCGATGAAGCGTGCGCGCCAGGGTGCGCCGCATACCGGCCGCGAAGACGTCGGCGCTGACCCGATCAACCTCTCCGACGCGTCCGGTCCACTCCGACAAGATCTGCGGCGGCAGTAGCTCGTCGGGGTCGGGCCGTTCGCCGGGGACCGTTGGATCGTTGATCACCGGTCTAGCCAATCATTCACACCCAGGCAAAGCCATCCGGATCGGTGAAGGTACCCGCCCCGCTGTCGATGATGACGCGATGCGAACCGCTTCCCTCCGGCGCCACACCGGCATCCTTGGCCGCGAACTTCCGGTTGTACAGCGCCAGCTTCACCGCTCCGGGCGCGGCGTCGAACTCCACATACTTGCGGCCGTAGCTCTTCGCGACGCTCAGGCCAGCATCGATGTAAAACTGCTTGGTTACCGCGACGTCGGAGACTCCGAGCAGCAGAACAATGTCATCGACGGTCCGCAGTGGCGCGCCGGAGTTCTTCTTCGACGACGACGCGATCTTCCACAGTGTGCCGTCGGGTGCCTGCAGGACCGCGCCGTATCCCCAAAACGACTTCTTCGCCGGCTTAATCACCGTTGCGCCGGCGGCGAGTGCTGGTTCGACGAAGGAATCGACAACTGCTGGTTCGGCGACGACGAGCGAGATGACGGCACCTCGGAAGCCTTCCGTCGGCGAGTCGGACTGGGTGAATCGAAGCCGATCGTCGAGGTTAAAGGCTTTGTCGTAGAACGACTTTGCCGACGCGACGTCGGGAACTTCGAGGGTGATTGACTGGACTGGGTTCATTGCTGTTGTGGTCATGGGTTCAACCGTAGGGAGCGGCACCGCGCGACGCTTCTCGAAATCTGCTCAGTCTCGGCGAGAAGTCGAGGTCCCCGATTTCCAGACTCTGTGATCGCACCGTAATCTAATCTATTGAGAGTACAAACAAAGGACTACCGTGACTGCACACCTTTTCCGACGTGTCACTGCTGCCGCATTGCCGGCCATTGCCATTGCATTCTCGATGGTCGCGACGTCGATGTCGGCATCGACCGCGTCGGCTGCTCCCGGACCGGCGATCAACGCCGCCGCACCCGGCCTCATTTCGGTAGATAATCTCGACGGCCGACGCGCTAACCTCACGGTCCGGTCACGGTCAATGAATCGTAATATCCAGGTCCAAGTAATTCGCCCGGCAAACACGTCTGTGCCACGCCCGGTGCTGTATCTGCTCAATGGCGCGGGTGGCGGCGAGGACTCGGCCACCTGGGAAGCCCAGACAGACGTTTTCGAATTCTTCGAGCATAAGAACGTCAATGTTGTGACGCCTGTCGGTGGCGCATTTAGCTATTACACCGATTGGCTTCGCCGCGATCCGGTGCTGGGTTTGAACAAATGGACTACATTCCTGACCAAAGAGCTACCGCCGATCGTCAATGCGGCTCTGCGGACCAGTGGCAAGAACGCAATCGCCGGCATTTCGATGTCCGGTTCGGCAGTGATGTCGCTGGCCCAGCACTCGCCGAGACTGTATCGAGCGGTCGGGGCATACAGCGGATGCGCGCAGACGGCGACCGAGCCGGGCCGTGCGTATGTCAACATGGTCGTCGAGTCTCGTGGCGGAGGCTCGTCCAACAACATGTGGGGCCCACCGGGTAGTCGCGGTTGGGCGGCCAACGACGCCTACATCAACGCGGCAAAGTTGCGAGGAATCTCGCTCTACATTTCGTCCGCGTCGGGTCTACCTGGGAAGCATGACAGTCTGGCGTCGCCTGACCTGGCCGGGGACCCCATCAGCCTGGCGAACCAGGTCGCGCTCGGTGGAATCATCGAAGCCGCAGTCGATCAATGCACGCGGGCGCTCCAAGGGCGGTTGGCCTCGCTCCGCATTCCCGCGACGTTCAACTTTAAGCCAGCGGGCACCCACTCGTGGCTCTACTGGCAGGACGATCTGCACCGCTCGTGGCCGCAGTTGGCTCGCGCGATCGGCACCCGCTAGAGGCTTAACAATCAACGAGCGGGCGGCATCAATCATGATGCCGCCCGTTTGTTGTTCCGTGCCTTGCTGTTCCGTGCCTTGTTGTTCCGTGCTACGACCCGAAGTGAAGCACTTTGTTGAGGATCGTATTTAGATTAATACGAATGATGTTGCCTGAACCCGCACCATTGGCAGCCCCGTTGGCGTTACCCGACAGCGCACCGTTGGCATTCCCGGACAGGGCACCGTTGCCGTTCCCGGAGAATGCTCCGTTGCCGTTGTTGGACATGTTAAGGATGACTGCCGCCTCATTCGAGGCCGGGGCTGCTGCGGCCTCCGCTGGCATCAGGAATATGCCAGCGGCCGCGGCGCCGAGCATGGCCATCGTTATCCGAGTCTTCATAATCTCTCCTACCGTTAATCGCCGACGTTCAGGATCCGAACTGGAATACCTTGTTGAGCAGAGTATTGAGCCAGAATCCGGCGGCACTGTTGCCCGCTGCTCCGTTGCCAGAGCCGTTTCCGTTGCCACTCAGGGTCCCATTGCCATTGCCACTGAGCGAGTTGTTGGCATTGCCGCTGAATGCTCCGTTGCCGTTGTTCATGATGTTGATGTTGATGATGATGTCCTCGGTGGGCGTCGGAGTCACTGGAGCGGCCGCAGCCTGCCCGACGCCGATAACCATGAAGAACAGCGAGGCCGCAAGGGCCACAATCGCGCGTACAAACTTTGTTCTCATTGGTGCCCTTCCTAAGGGTGTGGTCCTAGGTGGCAGCCTATTCACTGTAACCATTCTGTGTCCGATTTGACACGCTGTTGCGCAAACAACAAAGAGTGGGGTTAGGCGATTGCCTAACCCCACTCTTTGTCGTTTAGCTAGCTAACTAGCGTCCGCGTGAACTTCCTGATGAGCCCGACGAACCCGAGCTACCCGACGAGCCGGCGGATCCGGCAGACCCGGGCTTGAGCGAACGCGAAGTACCGAACCGCCGGATGCCCCCACAATTGCCCGGGGCTGGCAGACCCTCGAAGCGCGCATCCATGTAGTTGATCAGGTTCGGCCACTGGTTGATACTCGTGCCGATGTGATCACCACCAGGAATGTTTGTGTACTTAATTGTGGTGCCCAAGGCGCAAGTCTTGCGGACCATTTCCTGCGTGGACGTGTGCGGCACCACGGCGTCGTTGTCACCCTGGATTACCAACCACGGCGCCTTCGAGGCTATCTTGCCGGCCTGGTTGATCTCCTGGACCCGCGACGTCGGCGCGTATTCCTCAAGCGCATCCTTCGAAGTCGGCCAGTTCGACAGCGACGCCAAGGCACGAACACCATAGGCATCGCCGGAGCTGGGAAGACCGATCATGCAGGTCGAACCGACCTCCGACACCAACTTCTTACCGGCCGCCGTGAAGAATCCGTTTGGTTTAGCTTCGGTCGGGTATTCGCGCAAGAGTCCGATAACGGCCGTGATGTACACAAAGGCAAATGCAGTGTTATCCGCCGACAGGCCGGTGGCCTTAATGTCGAGCGGAGGACCAGCCATCGCGGCGCCAACCACGTTGAGCTCCGGCGCATACGAGGCCTGCAGCATCGACGTCCAAGCGGCAGCGTGCGCACCGCCCGACTGACCAATAATGCCAACTTCAGTCTTTGGCCGGAACCGGAACGGACGGAAGTTAAGCGTCGCACGGATCGCGTCAAGGCTGATGCGGCCTTCGAGGTTTCCGTCGATGAAGCTCTGGCGCGGACCGTTGTGGTCCGGCACGGTGGCGATGTAGCCGCGCTGCAGCACCTGCTGCAGGAATGGCGTGAACACTGTTAGCGCCGAGATGTTGCCACGATTAGCGAAGATGTACGACGGGCTGCATTGGAAGCCATTGCTGTTGGTCGCGTGCTCGTACGACATCAGCTTCGCGCGACCCTTGCATGCGCCCTCGCCCGCCGACCCTGAAGACGAGCCAGACGACCCAGCTGAACCGCTGCCGTTATTTGCAACGTTGCCGCGCGAGGAACCCGACGAAGCGGACCCGGACGAGCCGCGATTGCGCTTATTGGGCGATAGCGAGCCCAACGACCCGGCGGTCATGCAGGCCTTAGGAATGAAGACCGTGGTCACCCCGACAATCGGCTTGTTATGCGCGTCGGTCGTCTTGAAGGCGATCTGGGTCGCACCAATACCGAGGATGGGCAGAGCTGCCACGCGACGTACTCGGATGAACTGGCCGTTGCGCATCGCAGCGAGGCCGACCGGCTTGCGGTAGAAGCGGTCGTAACCGG
>QIRE01000239.1_pt1 | contig 11866 bp, 6 predicted proteins | sample 2940141 | NCBI WGS metagenome assembly QIRE01 (sample SAMN09273532, study PRJNA473421) | Gut metagenome, whole genome shotgun sequencing project. | isolation source: gut tissue | host: Folsomia candida VU population | place: Netherlands: Amsterdam | collected 2016-03-06
CTGAGGAAGATGGCTTCCACATGGTCTCGCGCCCGCCGTTCACGATCCTGTACCTCGCGTTCAACCAGGCTGTTCCCGAGCTGCAGGACCCCAAGGTTCGCGAAGCACTGAGCTACGCAATCGACAAGGACGCACTCATCAGCCAGGTGCTGCCGGAGGGTACGCAGAAGGCAACGCAGTTCATGCCGCCCGTCGTCAACGGCTACAACGAGGGCATCACGACCTACGACTTCGATGTCGAGAAGGCAAAGTCGCTGCTCGCAGAAGCCGGCTACACCGAGGCCAACCCGCTCACGCTGACCTTCAACTACCCGGTCAACGTTTCGCGCCCCTACATGCCAGACCCCGAGCAGATCTACACGGTGCTCGCAACCCAGCTCGAAGCAGCCGGCGTCAAGACCAACGCTGTTTCGAACGAGTGGGGCGACTACCTCGACCTCACGACGGGTACGAGCGACCACGGCATCCACCTCCTCGGGTGGACGGGTGACTACAACGACACCGACAACTTCGTTGGTGTGTTCTTCGGCCAGCAGAGCAGCGAGTGGGGCTTCGACAACCCCGAGCTGTTCAAGGCGCTCGAAGACGCCCGCGGTGTAGCAAACCTCGAAGAGCAGACCGCGCTCTACGAAGCGATCAACGAGCAGGTTGCGAAGTTCATCCCCGGTGTGCCGCTTGCACACCCGGCACCGACCCTCGCATTCGACTCGCGTGTTGAATCGTTCCCGGCCAGCCCCGTCAACGACGAGGTCTTCAACCAGATTGTTCTGACGAAGTAAGGCCGCTGACCTGAAGATTGTGGGCGGATGCTTCGGCATCCGCCCACAATCCGGGTCACCTCAAGAAAGTCCCCCCTGTGCTGCAAACAATCGCTCGTCGACTGTTACTCCTCATCCCGACGCTCATGGGCCTGAGCATTCTGCTCTTCGCGTGGGTACGCGCCCTGCCCGGCGGCCCGGCGACGGCCATGCTCGGCGAACGCGCAACGCCCGAGGCCATTGAGCGCATCAACGAGCTCTACGGCTTCAACAAACCGCTCTACCAGCAGTACTTCACCTGGATGAGTCAACTGCTCCAGGGTGACTTCGGGAACTCCATTCAGACCGGCCGCCCCGTGACGGAGGAGTTCTTCCGCCGGTTCCCCGCGACGATCGAACTCTCGATCACGGCGCTCATCATCGCCGTCGGTATCGGTGTGCCGCTTGGCTACTGGGCTGCTCGCCGCCACGGCAAAGCGTCCGACCACCTCGCCGTTGTCGCGAGCCTTGTCGGCATTGTTATTCCCGTCTTCTTCTTGGCGTTCATCCTCAAGTACATTTTTGCCGTCGAGCTTGGCTGGCTCCCGTCGGAGGGGCGCCAGAACCCGCGCATGATTGCGACGCATCCGACGGGGTTCTATGTGCTCGATGGGCTCTTAACGGGCGAGTGGGATGCCTCATGGGATGCCATTCGCCACCTCATCTTGCCTGCCCTCGCGCTCGGCACGATTCCCCTCGCGATCATCGTGCGTATTACGCGTGCGAGTGTGCTCGAGGTGCAGCACGCCGATTATGTGCGCACGGGTAAGGCGAAAGGTATCGGCAAAGACACCCTGCGCAACCGCTTCATTCTGCGCAACGCCATGCTGCCCGTCATCACAACGATCGGTCTGCAAACGGGTCTGCTCATCTCGGGCGCCGTGCTGACTGAGACCGTGTTCTCGTTCCCCGGAATCGGATCGTTCTTGGCAAGCTCGATCTTTACGCGGGACTTCCCTGTGCTGCAGGGCTTCATCATCTTTATCGCCATCGCTTATGCACTGATCAACCTGCTTGTTGACCTCTCGTATAGCGTCATTGACCCGAGAGTGAGGGTGAAATGAGCGTTGTTCTTCCTCCCGCCGCGGGAGACGTCGATCCGCAGAACCCCGGCGGTGCGGCATCCGCTGAGATCACGGCCTCGAACGAGCTCGACCAGGGCGGGTTCTGGCGCGAAGTCTTCAAGCGTCTGCGCCGCAACCCCACCGCGTGGATCGGTGCGGTTATCGTGCTCATCTTCGTGCTCATCGCAGCCTTTGCACCACTGCTTGCGCCGTACCCCGAGACGGCTTTGCCGGGCGCGAAGTACATCACGCCAACGCGCATTCCCGGCATTGGCGAGTTGCCCGAGTTCCCGCTTGGCCTCGACCGCTTCGGTGGCGATGTGCTCTCGAAGCTCATCTGGGGTGCGCGCGCCTCGCTCATGGTCGGTGTTATCTCGACCATCTTCGGTCTCATTGGCGGCATGCTGCTGGGCCTCATCGCGGGCATGTTCGGTGGCTGGACCGACACGATCATTATGCGCTTCGTCGACATCGTGCTTTCGGTGCCGAACCTCCTGCTCGCAGTCTCGATCGCGGCGATCCTGAGCCAAGGCCCGCTCGCAATCATGATCGCAATCGGTGCGAGCCAGGTGCCCATCTTCGCTCGTCTGCTGCGCGCCTCGATGTTGCAGCAGCGCTCGAGCGACTACGTGCTCTCGGCCCAGTCCCTGGGGCTCGGGCGCGGCAAGATCACGATGTCGCACGTGCTGCCCAACGCGATTGGGCCCGTCATCGTGCAGGGCACGCTGACCCTCGCGGTTGCCGTCATCGATGCCGCTGCGCTCTCGTTCCTCGGCCTCGGCGGTGGCACACCGCAGACCGCTGAGTGGGGCCGCATGCTGACCTACGCCCAAAACGAGCTCGCGATTGCCCCGCAGCTCGCCTTCTTGCCCGGTGCGTGTATCGCCATCACAGCGCTCGGCTTCACCCTGCTCGGTGAGGCACTGCGAGAGGCGATGGACCCGCGAACTCGAGCCCGTTGAGCGAGAACGACATGACGACAGACAAGAACGCATCCACCTCGCCACTGCTGACAGTGAGCGATCTCGCCGTCGACTTCTCGACGACGGATGGTGTCGTGCACGCCGTGACCGATGTGAGTTTCGAGATCAACCCGGGCGAGACAGTCGCGATCGTGGGCGAATCGGGCTCGGGCAAGTCAACGACGGCCATGGCCGTCATTGGTCTGCTGGCCTCGGGCGGGAAGATCGTGAACGGTTCCGTCAAACTCGATGGGCAAGAACTCGCGAACGCGCCCGAATCGACCATGCGCAAGATTCGTGGACGCGACATTGGGCTTGTGCCGCAAGACCCCATGTCGAACCTCAACCCCGTCACACGCATCGGCACGCAGGTCAGTGAGACGCTGCTTGCGCACGATCTTGCCGACCGCAAGACGGTTGATACCGAGGTCAACAATGCGCTCGCGGCGGCCGGCATCCCCAACCCTGAAGAGCGCGCGAAGCAGTACCCGCACGAACTCTCGGGTGGTCTGCGCCAGCGCGCGCTCATCGCGATTGGTTTGGCGTGCAAGCCGCGCCTGCTCATCGCCGACGAGCCCACGAGCGCGCTCGACGTCACAGTGCAGCAGACGATTCTCGACCAGATCGACAAGATGACGGATGAGCTGGGCACCGCTGTGCTCCTCATCACGCACGACCTCGGGCTTGCTGCCGAGCGTGCCCAGCGAGTCATCGTCATGCACCGCGGCAAGATCGTCGAGCAGGGCCCCTCAAAGCAGATTCTCGAGAACCCGGAACACGAGTACACGAAGCGTCTGGTCGCGGCTGCACCATCTGTTGCCGCCGCTCGTATGACGACGACGGCGGCCCGCGCCGACCAGGTTGCAAAAGACCAATCGGATGCTTCGGCCGCGGGTAAGCCCGTCAAGAACGTGCTCGAGGTGCGTGACCTCACGAAGGTGTACCCCGTGCGCGGCCGCGGGAAGGATGACTTCGTCGCGGTCGACAACGTGAGCTTTGATGTTCCGCGCGGCAAGACGCTCTCGATCGTGGGGGAGTCGGGCTCGGGGAAGACAACGACGGCACGCATGATCCTCAAGCTCATCGAACCGACCTCGGGCGATATCGACTTTGAGGGCTCGAACATCGCGCACCTCGGCCGCGGCGACATGAAATCGTTCCGCCAGCGCGTGCAGCCGATCTTCCAAGACCCCTTCTCGAGCCTCAACCCCATGTTCACGATCGAGCGCCTCGTGCGTGAGCCGCTCGACTTCTACAAGCGCGGGAGTGCTGCGGATCGACGCAAGCGCGTGCGCGAACTGATGGACTCAGTGGAACTGCCGCAATCAATGCTCAAGCGCTACCCCTCGGAACTTTCGGGTGGGCAGCGCCAGCGCGTCGCGATCGCACGTGCGCTCGCGCTCGAGCCCGAGGTCATCGTGTGTGACGAGCCGGTTTCGGCGCTCGACGTGCTCGTACAGGCGCAGATCCTCGAGCTGCTCACGGGGCTGCAGGCCGAACACGGGTACACCTACCTCTTCATTTCGCACGACCTCGCGGTTGTGCGGTTGATTAGCGACTACGTGTGCGTCATGAAAGACGGCAAGATCGTCGAGCAGGCCACGAGCGAAGAAATCTTCACGAACCCGCGCGACCCGTACACGCGCAAGTTGCTGGCCTCGATTCCCGGCAACGAGCTCGGCATCGCAAGCTAGCGGTTCGCTCATGGAACTGACCGCGCGCCGCACGAGGGTTCTGCAGTGGATCATGCCCATCGTGCTGCTCGCGTGGGCCAGCTACGGTCGCGGACTGTTGGGCACGGGCGGCTGGATGACGTTGATCATCATTGTTTATTCGCCGTTCATCCTGCTCGCCCTGTACGCCCTGCCCATCATCACGCTCTTTGATCGCGACGTGAAAGCCGCCCGGGCCGTGCGCCACGGCTACGCGGTCGCCACGTGGGTTATGTGGGGCGCGCTCTTCGTCTTTGGGCTCGCACTGCCGGATGCGGGCGATACTCCCGGCACGATTCCTTCTGTGCTCATGCGCCTCGGCGTGCCTGAGACCGCTTCAATCGTCATCGCGATCGTCACGCTGTGGGCGGCTGTCGCGGCCTGGCTCGTCGCCGGGTTCTTCGCACTCCGCGGTGCAATCGTGAGCCGCCGCGCGAGTGCGGGTACTTAGCGATCGAAAACGGATGCGTCGGGGTGCGGCGACGCCGTCGCGGTCGCGTCGGTTACGACGCTCGCGCCCGCGACGAAGTCACGCAGTTCCCGCCCGTGCATGACCTTTGCGGGGTGCGGGCCAGCCGAAGTCATGCGCGCGAGGGCAGCCTCGGGAAAGGGCGAAGCGGATGCCGCGATCACGAGGTTGCCGAACCGCTTGCCCTTGAACATTTGCGCGTCGGCCAACACGGCGACGTGTGCAAACGCGGCAGCAACCGTCGCGACCTGCCCGCGGGCGAACGCAAGCCCGGGGCCGTCAGCAACATTGACGAGCAGGAGGCCGTGGGCCGACAGCAGACCCGCGAGCACCCGATAGAGCTCGACGCTCGTGAGGTGACGGGGTGTTTGCGCACCGGAGAAAACATCCGAGACGACGAGGTCGCACGCGCCTTGCAACCCGGCGGGAAGTTTGGTGGCAACATCGCGCGCGTCACCGATCCGAACACGAATCGAGCCACCCTCGCGCTGGGCAGGCAAGGGCAGCGTCGAGCGCACGAGCTCAACGAGCGCCGGCTCAAGTTCAATGACCTGCTGCCGCGAACCTGCGTGGGTGGCGGCGAGGTAGCGGGGGAGCGTCATTGCTCCGGCACCGAGATGCACGGCAGTCAAGGGGTCATCCGCGCACAGCGCGTCAATCGCGGCCACCATGCGAGCGATGTATTCAAAGTGCACGTGCCGCGGGTCGTCCAGATCCACGTGCGACTGCGGGGTGCCGTCGACGATGAGTTCGAAGCCTGCGGCGTACTGGCTCGGCTCAATCGTCGCGGTTGCGCCATCCGATAACCGCGCCATCGGATGCTCCGCAGCTCCCGCTCGCTTGCGCCCCACCTGAAACTCCCAAAAAGATGAAATCGTACTAGACATTCATAGAAAGTGCGCGTAATGTGGAACCTTGCGCATCCTTCTATCCCCCTGCCCTCATATGGTGGTCGGCCGGTTCTGGGTTATTGATGCGCGTTCACAGACGCACGGAATCGACAAGCCCTGACCAGGCTTACGGAGGTTATTCCCTTGGCTGCTGCTTCAAACGCATCCACCACCCCCACGACCGGCCGAGACGCATCTCGCCTGTCATTCGCCAAGATTTCCGACACGTTGAACGTACCCGATCTGCTTTCGGTGCAGACGGAATCGTTCGACTGGCTCGTTGGCAACGACGCGTGGAAGGCGCGCGTTGCTCAGGCGAAGAAAGCCGGCCGCAACGACCTCAACGAGGTCAGCGGTCTGGAAGAGATCTTTGAAGAGATCTCGCCCATTGAAGACCTCGGCCAGACAATGCAGCTGAGCTTCACCAACCCCTACCTCGAAGAGGAGAAGTACTCGATTGCCGAGTGCAAGGAGCGTGGCAAGACGTACGCAGCTCCCCTCTACGTCGAGGCCGAGTTCATGAACCACCAGACCGGTGAGATCAAGACGCAGACGGTCTTCATGGGCGACTTCCCGCTCCAGACCGACAAGGGTACCTTCATCATCAACGGCACCGAGCGTGTTGTTGTTTCGCAGCTCGTGCGCAGCCCGGGTGTCTACTTCGACTCGACGCCCGACAAGACGAGTGACAAAGACATCGTCTCAGCACGCATCATCCCGAGCCGTGGCGCATGGCTCGAGTTCGAGATCGACAAGCGCGACCAGGTTGGTGTTCGTATCGACCGCAAGCGCAAGCAGTCGGTCACGGTCTTCCTCAAGGCGCTTGGCATGACGAGCGAAGAGATCGCCGTCGAGTTCAAGGGTTACGACTCGATCCTCGAGACCCTCGCGAAAGACACTGTTGTCACGCAGGAAGACGCACTCCGCGACATCTACCGCAAGCTTCGCCCGGGCGAGCAGGTTGCTGCTGAGGCTGCCCGCACGCTGCTGGAGAACTTCTACTTCAACCCGAAGCGCTACGACCTCGCGAAGGTTGGCCGTTACAAGATCAACCAGAAGCTTGGTCTTGACGAGCCGCTGACCGAGTCGGTGCTCACGCGCGAAGACATCGTCGCAACGATCAAGTACCTCGTTCGCCTGCACGCGGGTGAAGAGAGCTACAAGGGCGTTCGCAACGGCAAGAAGGCCGACATCAAGGTCTCGGTCGACGACATCGACAACTTCGGTAACCGTCGTATCCGCGCCGTTGGTGAACTCATCCAGAACCAGGTCCGCACGGGTCTGAGCCGCATGGAGCGCGTTGTTCGCGAGCGCATGACGACGCAGGACATCGAGGCAATCACGCCGCAGACGCTCATCAACGTGCGCCCGGTTGTTGCCGCGATCAAGGAGTTCTTCGGTACTTCGCAGCTCTCGCAGTTCATGGACCAGAACAACCCGCTCGCGGGCCTCACCCACAAGCGCACGCTTTCGGCGCTTGGCCCGGGTGGTCTGAGCCGTGACCGCGCAGGTGTTGAGGTTCGTGACGTGCACCCCTCGCACTACGGCCGTATGTGCCCCATCGAAACGCCTGAAGGCCCGAACATCGGTCTCATCGGTCGTCTCGCAACCTTCGGTCGCATCAACGCTTTCGGCTTCATCGAGACCCCGTACCGCAAGGTCGTCAAGGGCAAGGTGACCGACACGATCGAGTACGTCACGGCATCCGAAGAAGCGGATTACGTCATCGCTCAGGCAAACGCCAAGCTCGACGGCAAGGGCAACTTTGTTGACGACATGGTGCTCGCACGCCACTCGGTCGGTGAAGTTGACCTCTTCGCACCGGAAGACGTGCACTTCATGGACGTCTCGCCGCGCCAGATGGTTTCGGTCGGCACCTCGCTGGTTCCCTTCCTCGAGCACGACGACGCACAGCGCGCACTCATGGGTGCAAACATGCAGCGTCAGGCGGTTCCGCTGGTTCGCAGCGACTCGCCGCTCGTTGGTACCGGTATGGAAAGCTACGCAGCTGTCGACGCCGGTGATGTCATCACGGCAACCGGCGCTGGTGTTGTGACCTCGGTTTCGGCTGACCGCGTTGTTGTTCAGCTCGACGCTGGTGGAACGCAGGAATACCACCTGCGCAAGTTCGACCGCTCGAACCAGGGCACGAGCTACAACCAGACCGTGATCGTTGACGCAGGTCAGCGTGTTGAGGTTGGCGACGTCATCGCGGATGGCCCGGCAACCCAGAACGGTGAACTCGCTCTCGGTAAGAACCTCCTCGTCGCCTTCATGACGTGGGAAGGCTACAACTTCGAAGACGCCATCATCCTCAGCCAGGAACTGGTCAAGGACGACACGCTCTCGTCGATTCACATCGAAGAGTACGAAGTTGACGCTCGCGACACGAAACTCGGTAAGGAAGAGATCACTCGCGACCTGCCGAACGTGAGCCCGGAGCTCCTCAAGGATCTCGACGAGCGCGGCATCATCCGCATCGGTGCTGAGGTTCGCCCCGGCGACATCCTCGTCGGTAAGGTCACCCCGAAGGGTGAGACCGAGCTCAGCGCTGAAGAGCGCCTGCTGCGTGCCATCTTCAACGAGAAGAGCCGTGAGGTGCGCGACACCTCGCTCAAGGTTCCTCACGGTGAAGAGGGTACGGTCATCGCCGTCAAGGAGTTCGACGCAGAAGAGGGCGACGACGAGCTTGGCTCGGGCGTCAACCGCCGCGTCGTGGTCTACATCGCCCAGAAGCGTAAGATCACCGAGGGTGACAAGCTCGCTGGTCGCCACGGAAACAAGGGTGTTATCGCCAAGATTCTTCCGGTGGAAGACATGCCGTTCCTCGCGGATGGTACTCCGGTCGACATCGTGCTCAACCCGCTCGGTATCCCCGGTCGAATGAACTTCGGCCAGGTGCTGGAGACCCACCTCGGGTGGATCGCAGCACAGGGTTGGAACGTTGAGGGCACCCCGGAATGGGCAGCGCAGCTTCCCGAAGAGGCTCGCTCGGCAGCTCCCGGCACGAAGGTTTCGACCCCCGTGTTCGACGGTGCTTCTGAGGAAGAGATCTCGGGTCTGCTCGACTCGACCAACCCGAACCGTGACGGTGACCGCCTCATCGACTCGAGTGGCAAGACGATCCTCTTCGATGGTCGTTCGGGTGAGCCGTTCCCGGCACCGATCTCGGTGGGCTACATGTACATCCTCAAGCTCCACCACCTCGTCGACGACAAGATTCACGCTCGTTCGACCGGCCCGTACTCGATGATCACCCAGCAGCCGCTCGGTGGTAAGGCACAGTTCGGTGGTCAGCGCTTCGGTGAGATGGAAGTGTGGGCCCTCGAGGCCTACGGTGCCGCGTACGCGCTGCAGGAGCTTCTGACCACGAAGTCGGATGACATCCCCGGCCGCGTCAAGGCGTACGAGTCGATCGTCAAGGGTGAGAACCTGCCCGAGCCGGGTATCCCGGAGTCGTTCAAGGTGCTCATGAAGGAAATGCAGTCGCTCTGCCTGAACGTCGAGGTGCTCTCGGCTGACGGTCAGACGATCAACCTCCGTGACTCTTCAGATGAGGCTTACCGCGCTGCGGAAGAGCTTGGCATCAACATTTCTGCCCGCTTCGAGTCCGCTTCGATCGACGAGATCTAAACCAGATTTCGCCCGATCAGAACAGATTTTTTACTACTGGAGAACATAAGTGCTCGACGCAACAACCTTCGATGAGCTTCGCATCGGCCTTGCCACCGCAGACGACATCCGTAAGTGGTCGTACGGTGAGGTCAAGAAGCCCGAAACAATCAACTACCGCACCCTCAAGCCCGAGAAAGACGGTCTGTTCGGTGAGCAGATCTTCGGCCCGAGCCGCGACTGGGAGTGCGCCTGTGGCAAGTACAAGCGTGTGCGCTTCAAGGGCATCGTTTGTGAGCGCTGTGGCGTAGAGGTCACCAAGAGTGCCGTACGTCGTGAGCGGATGGGTCACATTGAACTCGCCGCCCCCGTGACGCACATTTGGTACTTCAAGGGTGTTCCCTCGCGCCTCGGCTACCTGCTCGACATGGCACCGAAGGACCTCGAGAAGGTCATCTACTTCGCCGCCTACATGGTCGTGAGCGTTGACGAGGAAGCTCGTCACCGTGACCTGCCGACGCAGGAGAACAACATCCGCCGCGAGATCGAGGTCATCGGCAACCGCCGTGACGCCAAGATCGCTGAGCGCATGGCAAAGCTGGAAGAAGAACTCGCAACCCTCGAGGCAGAAGGCGCAAAGGCCGACGTCAAGAAGAAGGTTCGCGACGCTGGCGAGAAGGAGATGGCTCAGACGCGCAAGGGCGCTGACGAGCAGATCGCCCGTCTCGAGCGTGTCTGGGAAGCCTTCCGCTCGATGCAGGTCGGCTCGCTCTACGCAGAAGACGACACCTTCTACGAGCTGCAGGACCGCTTCGGTCAGTACTTCGAGGCTTACATGGGCGCCGAGGCAATCAAGAAGCGCCTCGAGACGTTCGACCTCAAGGGCGAGAGCGAGGCTCTTCGCCTGCAGATCGCCGAGGGTAAGGGCCAGCGCAAGATCCGTGCGATCAAGCGCCTCAAGGTCGTCAACTCGTTCCTCGAGACCGGCATGTCGCCGGCAGCCATGGTGCTCGACGTTATTCCGGTGATTCCGCCGGAGCTTCGCCCGATGGTGCAGCTCGATGGTGGCCGGTTCGCGACATCCGATCTCAACGACCTCTACCGTCGTGTGATCAACCGCAACAACCGTCTGCGTCGTCTGATCGACCTCGGTGCACCCGAGATCATCGTCAACAACGAAAAGCGCATGCTGCAGGAAGCTGTTGACGCGCTCTTCGACAACGGTCGTCGTGGTCGCCCCGTGACCGGTACCGGTAACCGGGCCCTCAAGTCACTGAGCGACATGCTCAAGGGTAAGCAGGGCCGCTTCCGTCAGAACCTGCTCGGCAAGCGCGTTGACTACTCGGGTCGTTCGGTTATCGTCGTTGGCCCGCAGCTGAAGCTCCACCAGGCTGGTCTGCCCAAGACGATGGCGCTTGAACTCTTCAAGCCCTTCGTCATCAAGCGCCTCATCGACCTCGGTCACTCGCAGAACATCAAGGCTGCCAAGCGCGCCGTTGAGCGTACGCGCCCTGAGGTTTGGGACGTTCTCGAAGAGATCATCCGTGAGCGCCCCGTGCTGCTCAACCGCGCACCTACCCTGCACCGCCTGGGTATTCAGGCGTTCGAGCCGCAGCTCGTTGAGGGTAAGGCTATTCAGCTGCACCCGCTCGTGTGTGCCGCGTTCAACGCTGACTTCGACGGTGACCAGATGGCAGTTCACCTGCCGCTCTCGGTCGAGGCTCAGGCAGAAGCTCGCGTGCTCATGCTCGCTTCGAATAACATCCTGAAGCCGTCGGATGGCCGCCCGGTGACCCTGCCCTCGCAGGACATGATTATCGGTCTGCACCACCTGACCTCGCTCAAGGACGGCGCACTCGGCGAAGGCCGCGTGTTCGGTTCGGTTGGCGAAGCGCTGCTGGCAAAGGACGAGGGAACCCTCGACCTGCAGGCCAAGGTTCGCATCCGTATTCCGGGTCTGTCGTTCCTCGAGGGTGAAGCACCCGAGGGTTACGACACGCACGGTCTCGTTGACACCTCGCTCGGCCAGGCAATCTTCAACGACGCACTGCCGAAGGGCTACCCCTTCGTGCGCGGCGTTGCAGACAAGAACAAGCTGAGCCAGATCGTCAACAAGCTCGCTGAGGAATACCCCAAGGTTGAAACCGCAGCAACCCTTGACCGCATCAAGGACGCCGGTTTCTACTGGGCAACCCGCTCGGGTGTCACGGTTGCGCTCAGCGACGTGCTCACGCCGCCGAACAAGGGCGAAATCGTTGCGAAGCACGAGGCTCGTGCCCGCAAGACGCAGTCGCAGTTCGACAAGGGTCTCATCAACGACGCCGAGCGTCGCCAGGAGCTCATCGAGATCTGGACCGAGG
>QIRE01000240.1_pt1 | contig 11861 bp, 15 predicted proteins | sample 2940141 | NCBI WGS metagenome assembly QIRE01 (sample SAMN09273532, study PRJNA473421) | Gut metagenome, whole genome shotgun sequencing project. | isolation source: gut tissue | host: Folsomia candida VU population | place: Netherlands: Amsterdam | collected 2016-03-06
CAGGCGCAGGTCTTCATGGGGCCGGGGCGGCATTTGGTCAGCTATCCGCTTGCCCTTGGGTTGCGCAATATCGTGGCGGTGATGGAACGGCGCGACTGGCAGGATGAGGGGTGGTCCTACCCCGACGACCCGGCAAATCTGCGCGCGGCATTTGCGGATTTCGGCGGGCCGGTGCCCGGCTGGCTGGCCGCGGTCGATCAGCCGCATGTCTGGGGCCTGTTCCGCCATGAGGTTGCGAATGTCTGGCAGGACGGGCGCTGTGTCATTTTGGGGGATGCCGCGCATCCGACCTTGCCCTTTATGGCGCAGGGCGCCTGCATGGCGATCGAGGATGCCTGGACGCTGGCCGCCTGTCTTGATGGGCAGGCCGATCAGGTGGCGGCACTGGCGCGTTATCAGGCGCTGCGCCAGCCGCGCGCGACACGCATCGTCGCCGCCGCCAATGCGAATGCCCGCAATTATCACCTGACGGGTGCGCGTCGCGTGGCGGCCCATGCGGCGCTGCGTCTGGCGGGCGCGGTGGCGCCGGGGCGCTTGCTGGGGCGATATGACTGGATCTATGATTTCGATGCGGTGTCGCAGGCGGGATGACGCAACCGTCAGGCGCCTGAACCGGCGGTTCTGCACCCGCAGCGTTGCGTGGCAAAACCCGCTTGTGTATCAGGACCGGATCGAACGAGCAGGCTGAAGGAAAGCACGCATGCGCAGGGTTGTTGTCACCGGGCTTGGGATGGTCACGCCATTGGCTTCGGGCGTTGAGGCCACGTGGGAACGGTTGTTGGCCGGGAAGTCGGGCGCAGGTCTGATCTCGCGCTTTGATCCGAAAGACGTTGTGACGCAATATGCCTGTGAAATTCCGCTGGGCGATGGCAGCGACGGCACCTTCAATGCCGACGACTGGATGGAGCCAAAGGACCAGCGCAAGGTCGATGACTTCATCCTGTATGGCATGGCCGCGGCCGTTCAGGCGGTGCAGGATTCCGGCTGGACGCCCGTGACCGATGATGACCGCGAACGCACCGGCGTGATGATCGGGTCGGGCATCGGCGGGCTGTCGTCCATCGCGGAAACGGCGGTGCTGATCAAGGAACGCGGGCCCAAGCGCGTCTCGCCGTTCTTCATTCCGGGCGCGCTGATCAATCTGGTTTCGGGTCAGGTCAGTATCCGGTTTGGCTTCAAGGGGCCGAACCATTCGGTCGTGACCGCCTGTTCAACCGGCGCGCACGCGATTGGTGATGCCGCACGGCTGATCATGCTGGGCGATGCGGATGTGATGGTGGCGGGCGGCGCAGAAAGCCCGATCAGCGAAATCGGCATCGCCGGGTTCAACGCCTGCAAGGCGCTGTCCACCAAGCGTGGCGATAATCCGCAGACCGCCAGCCGCCCCTATGACGCCGACCGCGACGGCTTTGTGATGGGCGAAGGCGCGGGCGTCGTCGTGCTGGAAGAATACGAACATGCGCGCGCGCGGGGCGCGAAAATCTATGCCGAGGTTCTGGGTTACGGGATGTCGGGCGACGCCTATCACATCACCGCACCAAGCGAGGATGGCGATGGCGGTTTCCGTGCGATGCGCAATGCGCTGAATTCGGCGGGGCTGCAGCCTTCGGATGTGGATTACATCAATGCCCATGGCACCAGCACGATGGCCGACACCATCGAACTGGGCGCGGTCGAGCGCCTGCTGGGCGATCACGCCCCGAATGTGGTGATGTCGTCCACGAAATCCAGCATCGGGCATCTGCTGGGCGCGGCGGGCGCGGTCGAGGCGATTTTCTGCATCCTTGCGATCCGCGATCAGATCTGCCCGCCGACGATCAATCTGGACAATCCCGCCGTGACCCCGCAGCTTGATCTGGCAGCCAATGCCGCCGTTCGGCGCAAGGTTGATGTGGCGCTGTCCAACAGCTTTGGCTTTGGCGGAACAAATGCCAGCCTGGTGCTGAGGAAGGTTGAGGGATGATCTGGCGCAATATCGCCTCGAATTTTCTGACGCTGCTGATCGTGTTGCTGATCGCGGCGGCGGCGGCGGTGGCCTGGGCCAAGCATCAGTTCAGCGGTCCGGGGCCAAGTGCGGTCGCGCAATGCGTTCGCGTGGCGCCGGGCGCCAGCCTGAACGCGGTCAGTCAGCAACTGGCCGAACAGGGAACCGTCAGCAACGCCTATATTTTTCGGGCGGGTGCGGATTACCTGGACAAATCGCGCAGCCTGAAATTCGGTGATTATCTGGTGCAGCCGGGCGCCAGCATGGAAGATATCGTGGGTGTTATCACCACGGGCGGCCCATCGACCTGCGGGACCGAGGTTCTGGTTCGCGTCGGTGTGCGCGAAAACACCGTGCTGCTGCGCGATCTTAACCCCCAAACCGGCGCCTTTGAGGAAATGGCGCGGTTCAACCCCGCCACCGAAGAGGCGCCCGCCCAGATCGTGGCCGCGGCCGAGCAGGCCGGATCGCGCCTGCGGATCGCCATGGCCGAGGGGGTGACAAGCTGGCAGGTGGTCGAGGCGCTGAAAGCCGCGCCCTTCATGGCGGGCGAGGTGGCCGAGGTGCCGGCCGAAGGCTCGCTTGCGCCGGATACCTATGATGTGGAACGCGGATCGGATCGCGCCGCGCTGCTGGCCGAGATGGCGCGCCGGCAGGCGACGATCCTTGCCGCCGAGTGGGAGGCGCGGCCCTTTGGCCTGCCCTATGAGACGCCCGAAGAGGCGTTGATTATGGCCTCTATCGTCGAAAAGGAAACCGGGGTCGCGGCAGAACGCCCGCAGGTGGCCAGCGTGTTCGTGAACCGGCTGGAACGGGGAATGCGGCTGGAAACCGACCCGACGGTCATTTACGGTGTGACCAATGGCGAGGGTGTTCTGGACCGCGGTCTGCGCCGGTCGGAACTGAACCGGGTGACGCCCTATAACACCTACCGGATTGATGGGCTGCCACCCACGCCGATCGCCAATCCCGGGCGCGCGGCGATTCGTGCGGCGCTGAACCCCGATACGACCGAGTATATATTCTTCGTGGCGGACGGCACCGGCGGCCACGCCTTTGGCCGCACGCTGGAAGAACATAACGCCAATGTCGCCCGCTGGCGCGAGATCGAACGTCAGCGCGGCGAGGATGCCAGCAGCCCTGTTCAGGGCGACGGCTGATACGGTCGATAAGGTTTGACAGAGGCCCGCCCCTCGCCGCAGTTTTGGCATAAGGGGGCGGGTTTTTTTCATTGCCGTCGCCACTTGCAGCAGGAGGATGCGATGAAACTGTCCGATATGTTTGCCACGCTTGCCGATAACGCCCGCGCCTTTGAAAAGCGTGCCGCCGAATGGCAGGACGAAATGACCGCCCGCAACGACGACATGATGGCCAGCACGCGAAAGTGGCAGGAACAGGCCATGCAGCGCCAGGACGAGATGAACACGCAGATGCGTGGCTATTTCGAAGAAGCCGGTGAAAATGTCCGCACGCAATGGCAGACGATGCAGACCGCTTGGGAAGATCAGTTTCAGCGGATGCGCGAAAAGGGCGACGAAATGCGCGCCGCCGCCGTCAAAAGCGGGAATTTCCCCGACTGGGCCGAGGCTTATGCCGCCCAGATGGTGTCTTTTGCACAGAAGATGCAGGACGAGGCCAGCAACGCCATCGCCGCCGCAACAGAGGCGCGTGGCAAAGGCACGACCCGCAGCCGCAAGGCCTGATCCGGGCGGGGATTCGCGCCCGTTGCCGCGTTGTGGCGGGCGATTCCTGCAGCTTTTGCGCGGGTGTTGCGTTGCGTGCGCTGGGGGTGTTGCGCGGCATAATGCCTTGTAAACGTGGATTAATAATCTGAAAATGGCGCGCTCTGGGGTTTAGCAATTGACTTAGCGAACGCCCTTAGGTAGAACGTTTACATGCTGGGAAAAGTGGGCAAGCGGTCGAGGGTAACACCTTAGGCCGCTTTTTCAATTTTCGGCTCGTGCGGACAGGACACGAGGCGGGACAGTTTGCATGAACGATATGGAATTGCGCGGGGCCGACGGCTGCGATGGACCTTTCGTGGCTGGCGGAAATGGTGGCGACAGACGGCAGATGCCAGACAAGGGTGGCGATCGTGAGGTCGGCGCCCATGAGGCGATTGCCGTCGCAGAGGGTCTGTTCTGGTCTTACGTCCGGGATCTGAAACGGCATGAAGCCGCGTTAGAAGCGCGCGAACAAGGTGCGGTTGATCCGGCAGAACTGAAAGAGGCGATGCAGACCGCAAAGATCCTTCGGGAAGCGGTCGGCCTTTTGATGGCGGAAAGGAACAAGGTTGACAAGTTTCGCAAAGACATCGCCGGAGGGGTCGGAGGCGGCAGCCTCGACCTTGACACGGCACGAGATGAAATCGGGCGCCGCCTGGCTTGCCTCCGCCGGGCCGCAGGAGGTTGAGGAGTTTCTGGAAGGACTGTCGGAAAACGCGCTGATGGCGTTGCCCTGGCTGTTCGAATTCTGGGCCCTGCCGCATCAGTTGCCCCCAGAGGGCGACTGGAAAAGCTGGGTGATCATGGGCGGGCGCGGCGCGGGCAAGACCCGTGCCGGGTCCGAATGGGTGCGGCGGATGGTCGAGGGGTCAAGTGCCGCCGCACCCGGTCTGTGTCAGCGGGTGGCGCTGGTTGGCGAAACCTTTGATCAGGCGCGCGAAGTGATGGTCTTTGGGGAATCGGGCATTCTGGCCTGTTCGCCCCCGGATCGGCGCCCGGTCTGGGAAGCGGGGCGCAGGCGGCTGGTCTGGGCCAATGGCGCAACCGCGACGGTTTACAGTGCGCATGAACCCGAGGCGCTGCGCGGGCCGCAATTCGACGCGGCCTGGGCGGATGAGCTTGCCAAGTGGAAAAAGGCTGAGGATGTCTGGGACATGCTGCAATTCGCCCTGCGTCTGGGCGAGCATCCGCAGCAGGTCGTCACCACGACGCCGCGCAATGTTACGGCGCTGAAGCGGATTTTGGCGAATGCCTCGACCGTGGTGACACATGCGCCGACGGATGCGAACCGCGCCTATCTGGCCGAGAGCTTTCTGGCCGAGGTGGAAACGCGCTATGGCGGCACGCGGCTGGGTCGGCAAGAGCTGGACGGGGTGCTGCTGGATGATGTCGAAGGCGCGCTGTGGACGACGGCGCGGCTGGAAGCCGCCCGGGTTGATCGCACGCCGAAGCTGGACCGGATCGTCGTGGCCGTCGATCCGGCGGTGACGGCGGGCAAGGCCAGCGACGAATGCGGCATCGTGGTCGCAGGCGTCGTGACCGAGGGTGAGCCACGCGATTGGCGCGCCTATGTGCTGGAAGACGCGTCGGTGCGCGGTGGGCCGCTGGACTGGGCCAAGGCGGCGATTGCCGCAATGGACCGGCATGGGGCCGAAAAGCTGGTGGCCGAGGTCAATCAGGGGGGCGATCTGGTCGAAAGCGTGATCCGGCAGATTGACCCGCTGGTGCCGTTCCGGGCGTTGCGGGCGGCGCGCGGCAAGGGTCTGCGGGCCGAGCCGGTCGCCGCGCTGTATGAACAGGGGCGCATCCGGCATCTGCGCGGTCTTGGCGCGCTGGAGGACCAGATGTGCCAGATGACGGTGCGTGGCTTTGAGGGGCGTGGATCGCCCGACCGCGTGGATGCGCTGGTCTGGGCGATCCACGAGTTGATGATCGAGCCTGCCGCCAGCTGGCGGCGACCGCAGATGCGGCGGCTTTGACCGGCAAGGCCGGGGGCCAGCCCCCGGACCCCCGGGATATTTGAACAAAGAAGATGGGCTGTCCTTGATCGGGCGGCCCTTTTTTCTTGGCAGAGCATGGAGGCGAGCATGGCGTTTCGATTGTTTTCGCGGGAGGAGAAGCAGGCTCCCGCTGTGGAAAGAAAGGCCAGCGCGACGGGCCGGGTGGTGGCGGTTGCAACGGGCTCGGGGCGGGCTGTCTGGTCGGCGCGCGATACCGTCAGCCTGACGCGGGGCGGTTTTGTTGGCAATCCGGTGGGCTTTCGCTGCGTCAAGCTGATTGCAGAAGCGGCGGCGGCGGTGCCTTTGGTCTGCGAGGATCAGGCCAGCCGTTATGACGTGCATCCGGTGCTGGACCTGCTGCGCCGGCCCAATCCGGGGCAGGGACGGGCCGAGTTGTTCGAGGCGTTGTTCGGGCAGATACTTTTGTCCGGGAACGGCTATGTCGAGGCGGTGGGCGCCGGCGCCCAGGGGCTGCCGATTGAATTGCATGTGCTGCGGTCGGACAGGATGAACATCGTGCCGGGTGCGGATGGCTGGCCAGTGGCGTTTGAATATGCCGTGGGCGGGCGCAAGCATCGCTTTGACATGACCGGCAGTCCAGATCCGATCTGTCATATCAAGAGCTTTCACCCACAGGATGACCATTACGGGCTGTCGCCGATGCAGGCGGCGGCGGTGGCGCTGGATGTGCATAACAGCGCCTCGGCCTGGTCCAAGGCGCTGCTGGATAACGCCGCACGTCCATCCGGGGCCATCGTTTACAAGGGTGTTGATGGCCATGGGACGCTGTCGCCCGAGCAATATGAGCGGTTGGTCGGTGAGATCGAGATGAACCATCAGGGCGCGCGCAATGCCGGGCGTCCGATGCTGTTGGAAGGCGGGCTGGACTGGAAGCCGATGGGCTTTTCGCCAAGCGACATGGAGTTCCACGAGACCAAGATGGCGGCGGCGCGAGAAATCGCGTTGGCCTTTGGCGTGCCGCCGATGCTGTTGGGGATTCCGGGAGATGCGACCTATGCCAATTACGCCGAAGCGCATCGGGCGTTCTATCGTCTGACGGTTTTGCCGCTGGCGACGCGGGTGGCGGCCTCGGTCGCGTGGTGGCTGTCGGAGCATCTGGGTGCCGAGATTGATCTGCGGCCGGATCCCGACCGTGTCCCCGCCTTGTCCGAGGAACGCGATCAGCAATGGGCGCGCATCTCGGCCGCGGCGTTCCTGAGCGATGCCGAAAAGCGGGCTTTGCTGGGGCTGCCGCCGCTGGCGGAGGGGTGATCCATGGAAGGGTCGCGCTTTGTCGACAAGTCTGGGTGGCACGATCAACGCTTTGACGCACAAGAGCGCATCATGGCGCTGCAATTCGGGGCCGTCGAAAAGCGATTGGAGCGGATCGAGGCCATGATCGAGGGGTTGGAGCGCCGCTTATGGATGACCGTTTACGGCGTCGTGGCGGTGATCCTGACGCAGGCGGTGCAGGGAATATTGGATTATGCGCCGAAAGGAGGCTGACGGATGGTTCCGGGACTTGAAGTGAAATTTGCGGGCGGGGCGCCGGTTCTGACCGAGGGTCATGTCATCGAGGGCTATGCCAGCCTGTTCGGCCTGACCGATCAGGGCGGCGACGCGGTGATGCCCGGGGCGTTTGCCGCGTCGCTGGCGCGGCTGACGGCCAAGGGCGACAAGGTTCGGATGCTGTGGCAGCACGATCCGGCCAAGCCCATCGGCGTTTGGGACGAGATCCGCGAGGATCAGGCAGGGCTTTGGGTCAAGGGTCGGCTGCTGCCCGAGGTGGCGCAGGCCCGCGAGGCGGCGGCGCTGATCCAGGCCGGTGCGATCGACGGGCTGTCGATCGGCTATCGCACGATCCGGGCGGAACGCGACAAGAACGGTCGCCGCGTCCTGACCGAAGTCGAATTGTGGGAAGTGTCGCTTGTCACCTTCCCGATGCTGCCCGAGGCAAAGGTCGGTCGCAAGGATGCTGATGACCTGCGCGAAGTGGCGGCGCTGTTCGTGGCCGCGTCCGAGGCGCTGCGCGACATGTAATTCCGGCGCGCCACACGGCGCGACCGACGGGTTCCGGCTGCCGTATTGGCGGCCTGAAAGCAGGGGCAGGGCGGCCCCGATCATCGCGATGAGGAGAAGACTATGACCGAGGTGAAGGCCACGGGCGGCGGCGATCAGTCCGCCGACCTGAAGGGGGCCATGATTGGGTTCGTCAGCGAACTCAAGGGTTTCCGTGAAGACATCCAGACCAAATTGCAAGCACAGGAAGAACGCATGAACATGCTTGACCGTAAGACCGCCATCCGTGGCCGCGCCCCCCTGTCCACCGTGGCAGAACCTGCCGTGCCGCATCAGAAGGCGTTCAACGCCTATCTGCGCAGCGGCGATGATGATGGTCTGCGTGGGCTGGCCATCGAAGAAAAGGGCCTGAGCGTTGCCAGCGACGGCGGCTTTCTGGCCGCGCCGCAGGTTTCCGACACCGTCCAGAACGTGCTGTCGAACGGCGCAACGCTGCGCAAGCTGGCCAATGTCGTGACCGTTGAATCGGCCGCCTATGAAGTGCTGGTTGACAAGGGCGATATCGGTGCAGGCTGGGCCGATGAGGCCGCCATGGCCGAGACCGCGCCGGGCGGCATCGAGCGGATCTCTATCCCGCTGCACGAGCTGTCGGCCATGCCCAAGGCAAGCCAACGCCTGCTGGACGACGCGGCCTTTGATGTCGAAGCCTGGCTGGCCGAGCGTATCGCCGATAAGTTCGCCCGGTCCGAGGCTGCGGCCTTTGTCAGCGGCGACGGCGTGTCCAAGCCGCGTGGCATCCTGTCCTATCCGACGGCACCGAACGCCACCGCGACCGACAACCAGATCGGCACCGTCAGCACCGGCACCGCAGGTGATTTCAGCCCGGCATCGCCCGCCGATTGCCTGATCGACCTGATCTATGCGCTGGCTGCCGAATACCGCGTGAACGCGAGCTTCATCATGAACTCGAAGACCGCGGCGCTGGTGCGCAAGATGAAGGATGCCGATGGTCGCTTCCTGTGGACCGATGCGCTGGCCGCAGGTCAGACCCCGCAGCTGCTGGGCTATGCGGTGATGATCAGCGAGGACATGCCCGATGTCGCGGCGAATTCGCATTCGATCGCCTTCGGTGATTTCCGCGCCGGTTACACCATCGTCGAACGCCCCGATCTGCGCGTCCTGCGCGATCCTTTCAGCGCCAAGCCGCATGTCCTGTTCTACGCCACCAAGCGTGTGGGCGGCGGTGTGACCGACTTCCGTGCGGTCAAGCTGTTGCGGTTCGCCTGATCCCCAAGGGATCTGGCGAGGGAAGGGTCGCGTCTGCGCTGCTGGTCATTCCGGCTTAGCAACTGTCCGCGCGCGCTTATGGCCGGTGCGGAGGCGCGGCCCTTTCCGTCAGGTGATGGCGACGGAACCCGGTTGGCGGGTTCCGTCATGAATGGATGAGGCGGACGGCTGGACGGGAGGTTCGCGACATGATGCTGATTGAGGAAACGGCGCCTGCGGCAGAGGCGCTGCCGGTCGCCGCGCTGCGCGAGCATTTGCGGCTTGGCTCGGGCTTCGAGATTGCCGAGGATTCGGCCGAAACCGCAGCTTTGGCGGGCTTTTTGCGTGCGGCGATTGCGACAATCGAGGCGCGGACCGGAAAGGTGCTGCTGACGCGGCGGTTTCGGATGCAACTGGATGACTGGCGCGACAGGCTGGGTCAGGCATTGCCGCTGGCCCCGGTGATCGCGGTCGAGGCGATCGAGATCGACGACGGGCGCGGCACCGTCACCACCGTTCCGGTGGAAAACTGGCGGCTGCTGCCCGATGGGCAGCGTCCGGTGATCCTGCCTGCCGGGGTGATGTTGCCGCATGTGCCCCGGTCGGGGCTGGTGACGATCACCTTCACGGCGGGGTTCGGGTCAACCTGGTCGGCGGTTCCTGCCGATCTGGGGCAAGCGGTGATGATGCTGGCGGCCCGATATTACGAGGACCGCAGCTTTGAGGGTTCGGCCGGCGCGATGCCCTTTGGGGTCAGCGCGCTGATCGAACGTTGGCGCCAGATCCGCACACTTGGCGGGCGTGGCAACCGGGAGGCGCGCTGATGTCGCCACGACTGAACGTGCGCCTGACGCTGGAACGGTCCGAGCGTGAGGTCGATGGCATGGGCGGCTATCGGCTGGTCTGGCGTCAGCTGGGCGTGCTGTGGGCCGAGATGAAGCCCGGCAGCGGGCGCGAACGCTTTGCCGAAGTTGGCCCGGAAAGTGTCGTCGGTTGGCGGATCACGGTGCGCGGTGCGGCGGCGGGTGATCCGCGCCGCCCCGCAGCCGGGCAGCGGCTGAAGCTGGGCGCGCGGACCTTTCACATCGAAGCCGTGGCCGAGAGTGATGCCGCGGGCCTGTGGCTTGTCTGCTTTGCACGAGAGGAGGAACAGGCATGAGCTATGCCGCCGCGACTGCGCTGCAAGGCGCGGTCTATCAGCATCTGCGCGACGATGCGGCGCTGTCCGCATTGGTGGGCGATGCGATTTACGATGCCATGCCCGTTGAGGCGCCAAGCGGGGTTTTTGTCTCGCTTGGCCCCGAAGAAGTGCGCGACGCGGGCGACATGACGGCGCGCGGATCGCAGCATGATTTCGTGATCTCGGTCCTGTCGGGAAATGACGAAAGCGTCGGGTTCGCGTCGGTCAAGGCAACGGCGGTTGCCGTGACCGACGCATTAGAGGCCGGCACGCTGACCCTGTCGCAGGGGCATCTGTCGGGGTTGTGGTTCCTGCGCGCACGGGCGCGCCGGGTGGAAACGGGCGCCGCGCGCAGGGTCGATCTGACCTTTCGTGCGCGCGTCGATCTGGGCTGAGGAGTAGGGCTATGGCGGTGCAGAACGGACGTGATCTGCTGATCAAGATGGATATGACCGGCAATGGCGCGTTTGAGACGGTGGCCGGGCTGCGTGCCTCGCGGTTGTCGTTCAACGCGGAAACGGTCGATGTCACGTCGCTGGAAAGCGAAGGCGGCTGGCGCGAGTTGCTGGGCGGCGCGGGGGTCCGCAGCGCCTCGATCTCGGGCTCGGGCGTGTTTCGGGATGCCGATACCGATGGCCGTGCGCGCCAGATTTTCTTTGACGGCGAAGTGCCCCGGTTCCAGGTGGTGATTCCCGATTTTGGCACCGTCGAAGGGCCGTTTCAGGTCACCGCGCTTGAGTATTCGGGCAGCTACAACGGCGAGGCCACCTATGAGCTGACGATGGCATCCGCAGGGGTGCTGACCTTCGTGGCTCTGTGATGGTGAACCCGATGCGCGGAGAGGTCGAGGTGGTTCTGGATGGTCAGCCGCATGTGGCGCGGCTGACATTGGGGACGCTGGCCGAACTTGAACATGATCTGGGCAGCGACAGCCTGCTGGCGCTGGCCGCACGGTTCGAGGCGGGCGGGTTCAGCAGCCGCGACGTGCTGGCGGTTCTGGTCGCCGGTTTGCGTGGCGGCGGATGGCAGGGGCGCGTGTCGGATTTGCTGACGGTGGACATCGGCGGCGGACCCATCGCGGCAGGCAAGGCGGCGGCCGAATTGCTGGCGCGCGCCTTTCGGATCACCGCATGAGCGGCGATCTGCAGGGCGGGCTGGACTGGCCCGGCCTGATGCGGGCGGGCCTGCGCGGCCTTGGGCTGCGCCCGGATCAGTTCTGGGCGCTGACCCCGGCCGAATTGGCCCTGATGATGGGGGTCGAGGCCGGGGCGCCGGCGATGACACGCGGCAGGCTAAGCGAATTGGCCGCGCGCTTTCCCGATGCGCGGCCATCCTCTGCCGATCAACACAATCTTTGAACGGGGGCCATCATCATGGCGAACAAGGACGGGTTCGGATCAAATCTGGACCAGCTTGACGACGGCTTTGGCCAGACCAGCCGCATGGCTGCCGAATTCGAGGCAGAGCTGGCGCGGTTGCGTCAGTCGATGACCTTCACCACCCGCGAGGTCGGCAGTCTAAGTTCGGGCATCGAAGGCGGGCTGCGGCGCGCGGTCGATGGCCTGATCTTTGATGGCGACAAGCTGTCGGACGCGCTGAAGGGGATCGGTCGCAGCATTGCCGACACGGTCTTTTCCATCGCGATGAAGCCCGTCGAAAATGCGCTGGCAGGGTCGGTTGCAAATGGT
>QIRE01000241.1_pt1 | contig 11809 bp, 14 predicted proteins | sample 2940141 | NCBI WGS metagenome assembly QIRE01 (sample SAMN09273532, study PRJNA473421) | Gut metagenome, whole genome shotgun sequencing project. | isolation source: gut tissue | host: Folsomia candida VU population | place: Netherlands: Amsterdam | collected 2016-03-06
TTAAGCAGAACTGAAATCAAAGTCGATGTTCAGGAGCGGTGACATGTTGGACCTCAAACGCCTGCGACTGCTACATGAGCTGGCGGCCCGCGGCACCGTCGTGGCCGTGGCGGAAGCCCTCAGCTATAGCCCGTCCGCGGTGTCGCAGCAGTTGGCCGCGCTTGAACGGGAGGTCGGGGTTCCGCTATTTCGACGAAGCGGCCGCGGCCTGCGTTTAACCCCCACGGCTCAACTGCTCGCCGCGGAGGCCGAGGAGCTGCTGAGTCACGTCGAACGCATCGAATCCGATATCCGTCGCGCGCAGGACGAAGTCGGCGGCACGGTGCGTATCGCGACGTTCCAGACGGCGATGCTGGCACTCCTGCCCCAAACGTTGAGCCACCTTCGCGCGGACTATCCGGAGTTGCGGATTGAAGTGGTTCAGCACGAGCCCGAGGCCGGGTTGTACGAGACCTGGGCTCGCGGCTTCGACTTTGTGATCGCCGAGCATTACCCCGGACACTCGTCGACTCAATTCAGCGGCCTCGACCGCGAACCACTCCTGCACGATCGCATCCAGCTGGCGGTACCAGCGTCATTCGACGACGTGGCCACTCTCGCCGACGCCGCTCGTCATCCGTGGGTGCTGGAGCCCGCGCCAGCCGCTTCCCGACACTGGGCCGAGCAAGCTTGCCGCACAGCGGGATTCGAGCCCGACGTGTGCTTTCAAACCGCCGATCTCCAGGCGCATATCCGATTGGTCGAGTCGGGAAACGCCGTCGGGCTCCTACCGAGCCTGCTTCAGGCCGAGCGTCGGCCCGGAATCCGACTAATCGATCTGCCCGGCCGTCCCCAGCGAACCGTTTTCACGTCCGCGCGATCGTCGAGTGGTCGGAATCCGGCGATTGCCGCACTGCGTGAGGTGCTGACCGAGGAAGCGGCAGCGTTGAACGAGTCGGGGTAGCTCAACAACACCTTGCCGTCGGCGTCGTCTCGTCGTAGCGCATCTGCCAATACTGCCGCTCGGTCACTATCGGCTCACCCGGATGCTGCTTGTGTTGGAGTGCGACGTAGCGCTGATAATCGTTGTCGCCCATGACATCTCCGACGTAGCGCAGCACTGCGCGGGTGGCGCTCACCACCGACATCAGTGACCTCCCGTCCGCACCGGTCTGTCGTCGAGGGCCAGCCACTGCTTCTCGACCTCACGTTCCGCCGACGTCGGGATCAGTCCCTTCGGCGCGAAGATGATGGACAGCGTCCCCTGGATGAACGTATTGCGCACCACGGCGTCGATCTCGGCAGGAGTCTTCGCGGTCTTGAACGTTGTCAGGCCCGCGTCGGCGGCCGCGGCGAACTGGCTGGTGCGGGTGCGGGGAAATTGGCGACAAGTGCTGGCGAGGAGGCCAGCTGCCCAACCATTGCGACGTTGGCGCTAGGCGGCGGCGTGTCGGGTGCGCAACGTCGAGGAAGTTAGCGCCGGGGAGAACGCGAAAACACCCCACTCCCTGTTTACACAGGTAGCGGGGTGTTTCCTCGGTGCGCCCGAAGGGATTCGAACCCCTAACCTTCTGATCCGTAGTCAGATGCTCTATCCGTTGAGCTACGGGCGCGAGTCTTGTTCAGTTGTCTTCCGCTGTCGGTGACTGCGGTCGGCGGAGGCGAGAGGATTTGAACCTCCGGTCCCATTTTAGTGAGACAACTCATTAGCAGTGAGTCCCATTCGGCCGCTCTGGCACGCCTCCCAGCGAAGTCCTTAACGAACTGCCGATTGGAAAGATTACACACTCCCGCTCACGGTAAGCAAACCGGCAGGACAACAGTCGAATCCGCAGGTCCGATACAGTTGCACCGTGACGCCGCGCATCCGCCCCGACCTCGACGATCTGCCTGTTTACGTCCCCGGCAAGACCTACCCCGGTGCGATCAAACTCGCCAGCAACGAGACCACCGACGGCCCCCTACCCAGCGTGGCCGCCGCCATCGTCGACGCGGCGTCGACGATCAATCGCTACCCCGACAATGGCATGGTCGAGCTGACCGCGACGCTCGCCAAGTCGCTCGGAGTTACCGAGGAAGAGATCCAAACCGGTTGCGGCTCAGTGACTTTGTGCCAAAACCTCATCACCATCACCAGTGGGCCAGGCGATGAAGTGATGTTCGGTTGGCGCTCCTTCGAGACCTATCCGCTCGCCACACGCGTCGCGGGCGCGACGCCGGTACAGGTCCCACTCACCGACGACCTCGTCTACGACCTCGACGCCATGGCCGACGCGATTACCGACCGCACCCGACTCATCTTCGTCTGCAATGCCAACAATCCGACCGGAACCGTCGTCGACGCCGATGCGCTCGTCGACTTTCTGCGGCGCGTCCCGCCGGAGGTCATCGTCGCCCTCGACGAGGCCTACTTCGAATACAACAGACTGACCGAACGCCAGTCCTACGACGCCCTAGAGCTCCGCACGGAGTTTCCGAATCTTGTTGTCCTACGGACGTTCTCGAAGGCTTACGGGCTCGCTGGGTTGCGCGTTGGGTATGCCGTGGCCGATCCCACTGTCATCGCCGCGCTCGGCAAGGTACACATCCCGTTCTCGGTGAGCAGCGTCGCACAGCATGCGGCCATCGCGAGCCTTGCCGCCGCCGACGAACTGCTTGCTCGCACCAACGCCGTTGTCGCCGAGCGGGATCGCGTCACCGCCGCGTTGCGTGATCTTGGTTACCGCGTGCCCGATTCGCAGACCAACTTTGTGTGGCTCGAATTAGGCGATGCCGCAGTCGATTTCGCGGCGGCCGCAGTGGCAGCTGGCGTCGTCGTGCGACCATTCGCCGGAGACGGTGTCCGAGTAACGGTCACCAACCGCGACGAGGACGACGTGTTCCTAGCGTTCGCGAACGATTGGGCCGCGCGGTAAGCAATCAGCGGTAACTACAGGCCGCGGGAAATCGTCGGCCACAGGACCGGCAGATCGCGGCGCCAGTACGGCCAACTGTGTGTTCCGATGAGGCGGAACCCGTCGGTGTAATGGACGCCGCTGGCCTGCATCTCCCAGGCGAACTGGACCGAGCAACGGTAGGCCGCCAACTCCAGCGCCGATCCCGACGCGGTGACGGCTTCCTTCGGCATTCCATCGTCGGGACGGGCGTCGAGGTCAAGCGGACCGACCGCGCCGGAACCGGCCGAGATGAAGATGTTCTTGCCACGCAGCGCGGAGAACTTGGTCGTCGGATCGTGGCTGAGCCAACCGTCCGAGCCGAAGGGTCCCCACATGTTGTTGGCATCGCCGCCCGCCCGCCCGACGGTCGTGCGGACATAGCCCTCATTGAGCGGCGCGGCGACCGGCGGGCAACCACTCAGCGATGCGACGCCGGTGTACAACTCCGGATGCCGTGCGGCGAGCGCGAATGCAGCCTGCCCGCCCATCGACAGACCGATCACGGCGTTGCGGCCGGTACCGTTGAATCGAGCGTTGACCAACGGCGGAAGTTCCTTGGTCAGGAATGTTTCCCACATCGGCTTGCCGAGCTTGCGATCGCGTTTTTGCCAGTCGGTGTAGAACGTTCCCGCGCCGCCAACCGGCAAAACGACGTTGACGTTCTTGCCGGCGAAGAATTCGCCTGCCTTACCCTTGGTGATCCAGTCACTCACATTGCCGGTCGCACCAGCGCCGTCGAGCATGTAGACGGTGGAGCGCGGTCCACCTCCGGTGCGCGGCGTCAGCACCGAAACCTTGACCTTGCCACCCATCGACGGCGAGGCAACCCAGATGTCGGTGCGCAGCGCGCTCAGCTTCTTGACGGCCGCGATCTTCGCAACCGGATGCTTGGCGCCGGGCGCCGCGGCGGAAATAGACATTGGCGTGAGCGCACAAGCAGCAGCGACGCCCATCGAGGCGACGACCATTGCAAAACGCTTCATTGCTGTCACTACCATTCCCACCGCAAGATTGTTGTCCGCTACCGTGCGAGACTGTGTTGTCCGCGACGTCGAGCCGTACCGTCGACCATGTCATTTGAACGGACCACTGAACGCACCAAGCGTAACGATGATCCCAGCGAACCGCGAGTCGGCGAGGTCGTTTCTCAGCGAAATCAAATGCCGGTCGCCCACTAGGGTGAACTGCGTCACATTCATTGCAGTCGAGGAGCCAACCCATGCCCGATTCGTCCCCTCCGGAGAACCCGCTCGGCAAGACCGGGTTCGCCTTTTCCGCGACGGTTCCGGTTCGCTGGTCGGACATGGATGCCTTCGGCCACATCAACCATGCCCGCCTGGTCACGCTGATGGAAGAAGCGCGCATCGAGTGGCTGCTGTCGGCGGGCGATGAGTACCAGCCGCTGATTAAGAGCGCGATGATCGTGCACGTCGACATCCGCTACCAAGATCAACTACGCCACGACGATTCGCCGCTTCGAATCGGTATGTGGATCAAGAAGTTTCGCTCCGTCGACTTCACGATCGGTTACGAGATTCGCGGCGCGAAGGCCGCCCCCGACAGTCGCGCCGCGTGCGTCGCAAGCACACAGATGGCCGTCGTCGACATCGAGGCGCACAGCCTGCGTCGACTCACGCCAACCGAGAAGGACTACCTGCGGCAGTGGTCGCGGGATTAGCTACGACGGCTCGTAGCGCTCGGGCAGCGGCAGCGGATTGGCCATAGAGATTCGAGCGATGTTGCCTTGCAACACATCTCGATAGATCCGCAGTTGCTCTTCACCGGCGCGAACCTGTTCGGTCAGGCGCTTGGAGTTGTCCGCGGAAATCTCCCGCTCACCCGAGCGTGCGATGAGGTGGTCGATGCGCGCGTCGATGGCGGTCGCGTGGTCGTACTCGGCGAGGAGTCGAAGTTCGACGGCGGCCGATTCGACGACGTGCGCGACGTCGGTGAGCGCTTGCACGCGGTCGATGAGCTGCGTCCACACGGGTCGTAATGCCGACTCCTTCGCGGCGATGTGCGCTGCGAAAGAGTTGTCGAAGCCGCCATTCGCGATGGCACGATCCAGGTCAACACGTACTGAGCGCAGCGCGATGACGTCGGCGGCGATCTCGGCGACCTCGGCGTGCAGATTGACCTGCGTGCGCTGGATCGCGAAGTGATCCGAACTCCAGGCCGGGTTGCGAACAATTCGGTCGTAGTAGTGGCCGGTGATGTAGAGAATCGTTTCGTAACCGTCAACGAACCGAGCGTCGCGCGCGGGCGTGACCGTCGACGTTTCCGCGGGAGCGTCACCGAAGAGCTGGCTGGCCCACTGTTCCGCCTGGGGGTTTCCCGAGCGCGTGGCAACCTGGCCGACGATCCCCGCGATACGCTCGATGGCGGCGCCGCCCGCCTTGCGCATGTAGTTCACATTGTTGACGTTGGGTGTCGGGGTGCACAGCAGGCCACCGAAGAGACGTTCGCGATCGTCGAGCTCCAGGTAGACATTCTCTCGACGTTCACGTCGGATCGCCCGCGTCCCGGCACCGAAAACACCCTTGGCAATGACGACGTTCTTGCGTGCGTCGTCGCGGCGTCGTTGAAGTGCGTTGAGCCGGTTGCGCAGAACCGCGGTGACCATCGACGGCATCATCGGATTGCTGAGCTGTTGCTCCACCTGCGCGATGCTGCGCTGCAAGCGTCGAAGTTCACTGAAACCCGCAGGTAGCGACGGCAACAGCAGGCCGGTCGACGCGCGTCGAACAACAATCGCACGGGCCGACGGCGCAAGGAATCCCGACGCGATCATCAGCGCCGCGGTATCCGACAGTTCGCCTCGTTCACCAGGCATCCGCGAGCCATCGCACCATCGGCGAATTTCGTCGCTTGGCGTCGACGACACGATCTCTGCACTCACCTGCGCCATAATACCGATCCGCGGCGCCACAGCGGTGCGGTCGCGCGGTGCAGGGCCCACGCAACGGGGACGCTGACGAGCGTCGACGCAACAATCACGATGAGCACCGAGTCGCCGCCGAAGGTTCGGTAGCCGAGCACGGCCATCACGATCTCCAGCACGATCACGTGTACGAGGAACACCTCGTACGAGATCTCGCCAAGCCAGACGACTGGTCGCGAACCGCAGAGTCGGGCCCAGGCGCCACCGTCGACGGTCAACGGGCCAATCAACGCGACCGCAATGATCCCGTACAACAGATGTTTCACGACGGTCTGCGGTGCGGAGTCGGGGATGATTGTCGGCGCGCCCGCAATCGACGTCGCGGATACCGCCAACCCAACCGCCGCGATCGCCAGCGACGGCCAGACCGGCCATCGAGCAACCAGTTCACGACAGACCGCCAACAGCATTCCCGCGGCAAACCACGCGACAAACGTCGGAGCCCAGAGTCGAGCCGTGGTGTCGACGCCTGATCCCGTCGCGACCGCAAACGTCCAAGCCGGAGAGACAGCCATCACCGCTAATAGGCCGACGATGATCAGGTCCGGGCGCCACATCGACGTCGCGCTTCGACGCGGAATCAGTTCGATGAGCAGCCACGCGAGCGGTGGAAGCATCAAGTAGTAGACAACCTCGGCGGCCAGGCTCCACATCTGCGTCAGGCCCGCGTGCAAATGACCGAAACCGTAGACCTGCGTGAGCGTCATGTTGCGGAGGAACCCGTCAATGCCCGACCCGAAGGCCGTGTGATCGTCGGGCAGAAATCCGAACGAGCCGCGGTCGTTGATCGCGTAGAGGACGTAAACCACGACGACGGTAATCCAGTACGCCGGCAGAATGCGCAGTGCGCGTCGGAGGGCGTACCTGCGCGTCGACGGTAGGCGAGTGCCCGGTGTCGTCGAGGCGGAAACCCACGGCCGAAAGAGCAGGTAGCCGGACAGGACAAAGAACAGCGCGACGCCAAATTCCATGCGCGCCAACAGTCTTCCGACGTAGTCGTCGGTGTAGTGGCCGGTCCAGTACGCGGCGTGTGTCACCAGAACCGCGAACGCCGCAATCGCGCGCACTCCAGTTAACGGCGCCACGTAGTTCGGCTGTGCTGTCATCACCCGCGATCGTAGGACACCGGCCGGTCACCACAATGTTTCGGTTTGGCGTCCGAGCTAGGTTCTCGCGCCGCGGCCCGACATACTCGTCCTGTTACGGATGGGACTGGTGTGACTTATGGTGTGTGGAGGATTTCTGGTGAGAATGCGGACTCTGGCGACGACGTTCGTCGCCGTTGCCGCGCTGGCGGTCGGCGTTGTTGGGCCCGCCGCGGCTAATCCTGCGCCAGCTCCTCCTACACCGGCTCCTCCTGCGCCGGCTCTTCCCGGTCCGGGGCGCTTGCTGCCCCCACCGCCTCCTGCGAAGCCCGCCGTTCCGCGCGTCGCGTCGCGAACGATTGTCAGTGGCCGCGAACGGCTGCGGGTGTACTCACCGGCGATGGATCGCGAAGTTGTCGTCGACCTGCAACGACCAAGAGGCGCCGACAAGCGACCCGACAAACGGCCGACGCTGTACATGCTCGACGGCGCCGAAGCTCGCGACGATCAGTCGGGCTGGTACGCGAAAACCGACGTCGGGGCGATGGCCGCGACCGAGAACATCAACATCGTCACCCCCGTCGGTGACCCGCACAGTTACTACACCGACTGGCAGAAGGTCGATCCCGGCATCGGCAAGAAATACATGTGGGAGACGTTCCTTACCAAGGAACTTCCACCAATCATCGACCGCGACTTCGGCGGCAATGGTCGCAACGCGATCGCCGGTGTGTCGATGGGTGGTGTGGCCGCGCTGACCCTCGTCGCGCGTAACCCAGCGCTGTACACGGGCGTTGCGGCAATGTCGGATTGCGCAAATATCTCGAGCGCGCCCAACCAGTTCTTCACACAGTGGGACATCAGTCGCGGTGGCGGCAACTCGATGAACATGTGGGGTAAGTTCACCGACCCCGACTGGGCCGCGCACGATCCCTTCATCCATGCCGACAAGCTCGCCGGCAAAACCATCTACATGTCGTCGGGCAACGGCATTCCAGGTCAGTACAACAACCTGTCGTCGGATGAGATGGCCTCGACGATCTCCGGCATCTTCCTTGAATTCGGAAGTTACGCCTGCACTGGTCAGATGACTACGAAACTGAAGCAACTCGGCATTCCCTACACGTCGAACCTGCGCCCAACCGGCACACACCGCTGGGAGTACTGGAAGGACGAGCTGCGCTACGCGTGGCCGGTGTTGCTCAAGTCGTTGGGGCTACGCCCGTAGACTGACGGCGTACCCGTCGACGTCTTTGGGAGTTCAGTCATGTGTCAGCCAGTCCAGTGCGAGCAGTGCGCAAAGATCACCTGGGGCGGGTGCGGCGAGCACATCGAGGAAGTGCGCGCGATGGTTCCGCCAGAGCAGTGGTGCGGCGGAGAGCACAGCGAAGCGTCGTAGCTGAGCCTCCCCTCCGCTCGCCTCCCCCCCTCCGCTGAAAATCTGACAAATAGCGACGTCGCGAGGGCAACTTGCCCTTCGCACACCTACCATCGTCAGAAGTTTTGGGCGCTACACCCCTAAACGCCCCTTCGACCCGTCCGCCTATCGACCCCAAGGATCAGTGTGCCGATCGACGCTGCGACGTTCTCAGTCGCGACGTTCAACGTGAACGGAATTCGGGCAGCTCGACGCCGCGGCTTCGACGCCTGGCTCGCGTCGCGCGCACCCGACGTCGTGGCCCTGCAGGAATTACGTTGTCCGACAACCGAAGTCGGAAGGTTTCCGGGATACACGGCGTCAGTCGACGTCGGTTCGATCTCCGGGCGCAACGGCGTCGCCGTTCTGACAAAATCTGCGCCGACAGAGACTCGCACGTGGGTCACGCATCCGCCGCGAGCGCGCGGCCTCGGCGAGTTCGCGACGCACGGTCGGTACATCGAGGTGGACCTGGCGGATCAGCCCCTGACCGTCGCGTGTCTGTATCTACCCAAAGGTGGGTTACCGGCCGATCTGCAACGCCCCGGGTCGATGCGGGAGGCCCCCGACGGCGGCGCTAAGTACGCGCGCAAGCAGCGTTTCGTCACCGGGTTTACTCATGAGCTGAATCGAAACCGATTGTCGGCGTTGCGTTCTGGGCGGGAGTTCCTGTTCGTCGGCGATCTCAACGTCGCGCATACGCGATACGACGTGACCAATTGGCGGACCGCCGGGAAGATGGACGGCTTTCTGCCCGAGGACCGCGCCTGGTTTGACTCACTATTGGGAACGCGACGAATGGTCGACGTGGTGCGTCGCGTGCATGGCAGTCAACCCGGTCCGCTGACCTGGTGGAGTTGGGTTGGTCAGTCGTTCTCCAACGACGTCGGGTGGCGCGTCGATCACCAACTTGCGACGCCCGGTCTAGCGTCGCGCGCGCTGGAGACGTGGGTCGACAAGGCCGCGACCCCAGAGGAGCGCATGTCCGATCACGCGCCCCTGTTTGTGCGGTTTGCGGAGAAGTAGGTCGCGGCCCTAGTCGCTGAAGCTGGCCAAGAGCTTTCGCGTTATCCGGTCGAGATGCGACCGGTCGGTGTCCGAAAGTGTTGCCAACAAACGTGTTTCGTTCTCGAAGTGTTCTCCGACGACCCCGTCGATCAACTCGCGGCCCCGGTCGGTGAACGCGATTCGGATCGAACGACGGTCCTCCGGGTCGGCGATCCGACGTACGAGACCGTCGCGCTCCAGGCGATCAAGCCGACTGGTCATACCCGCCCGCGACATCATCAGCGAGTCAGCGATCGTCGACGGAGTGAGTTCGTAGGGTGCACCGGATCGTCGGAGCGCGGCCAAGACGTCGAATTCTCCACGTTGCAGTCCATGCGCGGCAAAGACCGCTTCCACCTTCGCGGTTCCGATCGTCATGAGTCGCGCGAGGCGCCCAAGGATCGCCATGGCGTCTCCGTCGAGGTCAGGACGCTCTCGCAACCATTGATCCCTGATGACGTCAACTGCATCGGTGTGGTCGTTCATGTTGACAATGCTATTCGATCCATTATAGTTCGATAACGAACTATCTACTCGCGAACTACTTGGAGGAATGATGACCAAAGCTACCCGCCCAGTCGCGATTCGCCGACCCGAGGACTCCGAGATCATCGGCGCTGGCCAACCTGCTTCGGTCCGCCTTCTCGTCGACTCTGACGAGGCTGGTGGATCAGTCAGTACCGTCGAAGTGACTCTCGCCGAAGGCGCCGACGGTGCCACGCCGCACTTTCACACTCTCTCCGACGAACTGTTCTACGTGGCCGACGGCTCGCTGCAGGTACTCGCTGGCGACGAGATCGTGACCGTGGATGCGGGTGGCGTCGTCATCGTGCCGAAATTCATGCCGCACGCATTTGGCGCCGCGCCCGGTAGCACCGCCCGGCTATGTATCGCGCTCATGCCCGGCGTCGAACGGCACGACTATTTCCGTTTCCTGGAGCGACTCGCGCTCGGCCAAACTGAACCGGCCGACGTCGAAGCCGCACAGAAGGACTACGACAATTATTTCGTCGACGCACCCCTGTGGTGGGCCGAGCGGAATGCGAACCGCGCATAGGTGCCGATGTTGAACCTGAAGCCTGGCAAAATCCGGTAGCCTTGCGTTCATGGTTGATGCGGTTCCGCTTGGCAAGATCGTTGGCGACAACGTTCGTCGGATGCGTACCGAAGCTGGACTCACCGGCGATGCGCTGTCGAAGGCGTTTCGGGAGTTTGGTCCGTGGCCTACGTCCCGCGTGTCCGAGCTGGAGCTGGGACGCGTGTCACCCACTGCGGCAACACTTTTCGCGGTAGCGAGTGGGCTGTCCTCGTTACTTGGTCGCACGATCCTCGTCGCCGACCTCTTCCGTCACGACGGCAACACGGAGATCGGCAAAGTCTCATTGCCGGCGTCGGCGGTCGTCGACGCATTTGCGGGCAAGCCAGCTGAACTACCCCCTGCTGAAACGCGGGGCGTAGAACTCGACCTGACCGACTTCAGCGGTCCAGATCTGCCACATCACGAAATCGCCGCCGTGTTGAGTACCTCCGGTGAACCCGAGGAACGACTCGCGCGCGGGCTCGGCATCACCGAGGTCACGCTTGCCGCTTTCTCCGCGAAGATGTGGGGGCAAAGTTTCAGTGCGCAGCGCGATCAGATCGTCGGCTCCGACGCCAACGCCCAGAAACGCGGACAGGCCAGCCGACGACTCAAGGCGGCATTGGCGGCGGAGCTTGATCAGGATTGATTGGGGCTGGGTCAGCATCACCTCTCCTCCATCTCCTGAGTGAGCTCTAGTTCGCTGGCTGGCCGCAGGTCCCAGGCCTCCAGGCCGACGCAGATTGATCGCTTGCCGCTCCGCCGCGTCGAGCTGTGGGTGTGTCCATGGAGCAGCCACATACCGAGGTTGGGCAGTTGGTACTGGTCAAAGTCCTTCCGGGCAAGTCGGTCCTTGGTGCCGGCGTAAGGGAAATGCGACAGCAAGACACCCTGGTTGCCGACCTTGGTGCGCGCGAATGTCTGCAGGCTCTCGAACACCTCGGCGTAGGCGGCGAAGTGGCGCTGAGCGTTGCGGTACATCGGGTGCACCGGATCGTGGTTGCCGGTCACGAAGTGCATCGGGACACGAAGCGCACTCAGCTGCGCGAGCGCGGACTCCATCGACGCGACGCCGCCAGCACAGATGTCACCGAGGATCCACAGCTCGTCCGCTGCGGGATCGAGCTTGCTTAGTTGGGCCATGACTGCGGCGTCGTGCTCAGTGGTGGTGTCGAATCCGCGGAGGTCGGCGAGCTTCGGGTGCTGCAGGTGAAGGTCGGCGGTGAAGTAGCGCATTCCCGAGTTGTACCCGCTGCCTATGACGGCCGCTGAAATTTGCGCCCTCACCGCAGCCGTGACCCTATGGGCCACCGCTATTACCAGATC
>QIRE01000242.1_pt1 | contig 11796 bp, 8 predicted proteins | sample 2940141 | NCBI WGS metagenome assembly QIRE01 (sample SAMN09273532, study PRJNA473421) | Gut metagenome, whole genome shotgun sequencing project. | isolation source: gut tissue | host: Folsomia candida VU population | place: Netherlands: Amsterdam | collected 2016-03-06
CGATCTTCTTTTCCGACTGCACCCTGCCTGATCTGCCGCCGGGTCAGCGGCGCGCGGTCTATCTGTCGATGGCACAGACGCTGGCCCGGATGCACGCCCTGCGCCCGGATCAGATCGGGTTGGGCGATTATGGCCGCCCCGGCGATTACTTTGCCCGCCAGATGCACCGCTGGACCAGCCAACTGCGGGCATCAAGTTTCGCGGATGACGCCTCGTTGTTGGCGCTGGCGGATCGGCTGACGCAGCTGTTGCCGCCTGATGATGGGCTGTCATCCATCGCGCATGGCGATTTTCGTCTGGGCAACATGCTGATCCACCCGACGGATGCGCGCGTCATCGCCGTCCTGGACTGGGAGCTTTCGACCATCGGGCATCCGCTGGCCGATCTTGGCTTTGTGGTGATGCCCTTTCACACCAGCCCCGATGAATATGGCGGCATCCTTGGCGCCGAAACGCCGGGCATCCCGACCGAGGCCGAATTCATCGCCGCCTATCGCGACATTCTGCCAGATGTTCCGGCGTTGCAGCCGTTCCACGTGGCATTTGCCCTGTTCCGCTTTGCCGTGATCTTTGTCGGCATCGCCGATCGTGCAGCGGCGGGAAATGCCGCCGACCCGGATGCTGCGCGCTATGCCCCGCTTGCGGGACGCTTTGCACAGCGGGCGTGGCAGGTGCTTGGCGAAGACGCGCCCTTGAATGGGGATGATCCGAAACGGGCCTGATTCTGATGGCGCGTTAACCTTGGTCGGTCGGACGGCCAAAGCGATCCCGCCGACATGGATACGGCGATACGATTGGGCTATGTCTGAACGGTGGGCCGTTCACGCTGGCTGGAAATTTCACGACGAAAGGCATTGATATGGCACGCATCATCCAGTTCACCGAACATGGCGGCCCCGAAGTCCTGACCGTGGCCGAGGTTTCTGTCGGCGCCCCCGGACCCGGCGAAATCCGCCTGCGCCAGACGTTTTGCGGCGTGAATTTCATCGACACGTATTTCCGTTCGGGCCTCTATCCGGTCGCGTTTCCCTTTGTGTCCGGGCAAGAGGGCGTGGGCGTCGTCACCGCCGTTGGTGCGGATGTGCGGGGTATCCGTGAAGGCGATCGCGTCGGCTATCTGACGGCGGCGGGTGGGGGCTATGCGACCGAACGCCTGATCCCGGCCGATATTGCCATCCCGTTGCCCGACGGGGTTCGTGATGATGTCGCGGCGGCCCTGATCCTGAAGGGGCTGACCGCGCAGATGCTGCTGCGACAGACTTTCCGGGTCGAATCCGGCATGACGATCCTTGTCCATGCGGCGGCGGGGGGTGTCGGGTCGCTGCTGGCGCAATGGGGGGCGATGCTTGGCGCGCGGGTCATCGGCACGGCTGGTTCTGACGAAAAGCTGGCGATTGCGCGGCAGAATGGCTGCGCCGAGGTGATCAACTATCACAAGCAGGATTTCGCGCCGGTGGTTCGTGACATGACCGGGGGCAAGCTGTGCGATGTGGTCTATGACGGCGTGGGCAAGGCCACGGCGATGGGGTCGCTGGACTGTCTGCGCCCGCGCGGGATTTACGTCAATTACGGCAATGCGTCGGGCGTGGTCGATGCGCTGAACATGCGCGACCTTGGATCGCGGGGGTCGCTTTATGCGACGCGGCCGATGATCTTTCACTATACCTCGTCGCAGGCGGCGACGGTCGCGATGGCGGATGAATTCTTTGCCCTGCTGGCCGACCCGGCGATGCGCCTGCCCGATATCCGGGTGTTCCCGCTGGAACAGGCGGGTGATGCGCACGCCTTGATCGAAAGCCGCCGCCACGCAGGTTGCATCGTGTTGGACCTGCGTTAGCGGCGGCGAGGGATCAGGCATTACGCAGACCGGCCTGTTTCATCAAGGGCAACAGGCGTGTCCCGAAATATTCCAGATCCGGGGCAAAATCGAAGAATGACAGCTGAAAGCCATCAACCCCGGCATCGCGCAGTTTGACCAGATTTTCAACGATCTGTTGCGGTGTCCCGATCAGATAGATATTGCCGCCGACCTTGGCATAGGGGTCTTCCTTGGCGCCATGCCCCTGCCACGCCTGCGCATCGCTGTCGAATTTACCGCGTCCCATCGGGGCGCGTCCGGCGTGATGGGCAATGATCTGGTCGGCATAGGCCAAAGCCTCGGCCTCGGTGTCGCGGGCGATGATCAGCGGGTTCAGCAGCGTGCGCACCTCGCGCCCCTGCGCACGGGCCAGCGCCTTTAGCCGCGCCGTATGGGCGGGCAGCGTCTCCAGCGCCGAGGCGATGTCGGCCCCACCCGGAGAGGTGATGAACACGATATCCGAATGGCGCGCGGCCAGATCGAACCCTGCGGCCGATCCGGTCGCATTCACCAGCGTTGGGCGGCCATAAAGCGGCTTTGGCGTGACGAACGCCTCTTTCATCTTCCACGTCGCGCCGTCGTAGGAGTAATTCTCGTCCAGCGCCCAAAGATGTTCGATGGTGTTCAGGAAATCACCGGCCAGTTCATAGCGGCGGTCATGTTCGATGCGCGACCAGCCAAACATCTCATGTTCGACGGCGCGGTGGCCTGTGACGACATTGATGCCCCACCGACCCTTGCTGATATGATCCAGCGTGGCGCCGAACTTGGCCAGATGCAGGGGATGCCACGGCCCATACAGCACATGAATGGTTGAAATCAGCATGATCCGCCGGGTCACCGATGCCAAGGCCGCGGTCGCGACAAAGCTGTCCAGCGCCTGACCGTTCAAAACCTGACTATAGCCACCCTTGGGCAACCACTGGCTAAGGGCAAAGACCAGATCAAACCCCAGATCCTCGGCCTTCAGGACCAGATCGCGGTTGTAATCGAACTGCCAGTCGGTCGTGCGCGACAGCGTTGAATCGGTCCAGCCGCCCGCCTGAATGGGCAGGAACAGACCCAGCAGGGTCGGCTGGCGCAGCGCATGGGACAGCGGGCTGTCGGGAAAGTCGGCGGGCCCCGGAAAGCGCGCCGCCAGAACCTGCGATTGAATGGTCATGATGCGCCCCCGCTGACCGCCTGCAATTTGCGCGGCGCGGGCTGTTCGGGCTGTGCCGGGGTGGCGGGGCGGAACCAGTCGGGCAGGGTGCCGGTGGTGGCGTATTCGCCGACAAGCCGGTCGTGGAAGATGCGCGGATTATGCGAGGCCAGCGTCCGCGCATTGCGCCAGTGCCGGTCAAGGCCCAGCCCCCGCTTGGCCGCCGATGCACCCAATGTGTCAAACAGGATGGTCGAGGCTTCAAGCACAAGATCGGTCACAACCGTCACGGTCTGGCTTGTGTGCAGCTCGGCCCGGCCGCTTGCCTCACGCTCGATCGCGGGATCGGTGCTGCCATTGGCGGCATCGAACGACGCCTGCAACCCGTGCGCGGCCTGCAAGGCGGCCGCGCGGGTGACATAGGCGATGGATGACAGCCGGCCAAGCACCTGCAACACCTGCGGATCCTGCGCTGCGCGGTCGGTGTTGGACCTGTTGGGGTAACTGCGGGTGCGGGCGACCACCAGATCGCTGGCCTCATCCGCGATGGTGCGCGCCACCCCGGCCAGCGTTGCGATATGATAAAGCTGGAAAAAACCGGCGGCATGGGGAAAGCGGGCATTCACCTGACGCACCCATTCCGGCCTGATGGAAACGTTTTCCAAAAGCGCCGTCCCCGAGGCCGAAAGCTGTTGCCCAAACCCGTCCCAATCGTCCAGCACGGTGACACCGGGCGCGTCCGTCGGCACGATCAGCGTCACCGGATCGCCCGACGGCGTCAGCGCAAAGGCGTTCAGGTAGTTTCCGTAAAGCGACCCAGTGGTGTAAAATTTACGACCGTTCAGGCGGTAGGCATCACCATCGGGCGTCAGCACGGTTTCAAAGCTGCGATGGGTGGCGCCGCCCACCTCGGACGCGCCGCTGCCGAACAGTTTACCGCTGCCGATTTCGGTGGCGACAAGGTGGCTCCATGCGTCGTCGGGGCGATGCAAGACATCCTCGATCGTGCCGGAATTGGCGCGGATGGCATTGGCAAGATTGGGATCCGCCGCGCCAAGGTCGATGATGCTGGCGAACAGTTCGACAAGATCAAAGCCTTGCCCGCCATATTCCACCGGCAGCCGCAGCTTGGTCAGGCCAAGGGCGATGGCCCGCGCGATTTCCGGGTGCAGCAGGCGGTGTTCCTGTTCGCGGACCACGGCCTCGGCCCGGACCTGGGCCAGAAACGGACGCACCGTCGCGGCATAGGCGTCATAACGCGGGCTGACGGGCAGGGGGTCGATAAAATGGGCCATCTTTTCATCCGTATCGTAAAGTCAGGCCGTAGCCTGATGAAGCGCGCGTTGCGCAAAGCGGTTATCGGGAACGGGCAGGCCAAGATGGCCGCGCAACGTGTCGGCGTCGTAATCTGTGCGCACCAACCCGCGCGCGCGCAGTTCCGGCAGCACCAGTTCGACAAAATCGTCCAGCCCCGTGGGCGATGGCGGCATGATGTTGAACCCGTCCGCGCCGCCCTGGGTGAAGTAGGCCTCCAGCTGATCCGCAATGGCGGTGGGCGTGCCGACGATCTGCCAATGTCCCCGCGCACCGGCGATTTCCAGATATAATTCGCGGATCGTCAGATTGCGGCTGCGGGCCTTTTCCAACAACAGCAGCGGGCGCGACACATGGCCCCGGTCGCCCACCGCAACCTGCGGCACCGGATCATCATCGGCATAGTTCGACAGGTCGATCCCGCCCAGATGCAGACCAAGATATTCGCGGCCCACCTCGGGTGAGATCAGGTCTTGCAGGGCCTGAAACTTGTCTCGCGCCTCGGCATCGGTGCGGCCGACGACGGGAAAGACGCCGGGCAGGATGCGGATGTCATCGGGGCGGCGGCCATAGGCTGCGGCGCGGGCTTTGACATCGGCATAGAATTCCTGCGCCTGTGCCAGCGTGGGCTGCGCGGTAAAGACCAGCTCGGCTGATCGTGCGGCCAGATCGCGACCTGCGGGCGACGATCCGGCTTGCACCAGAACCGGCTGACCTTGTGGCGACCGGGGCAGGGACAGCGGCCCCTTGACGCGATAGTTCTCACCATTGTGATGCAGGGCCTGAACGCGGCCTTCGTTCAGATAGACTCCGTTGGCGCGGTCGTCGATAATCGCGCCATCCTGAAAGCTGTCCCACAGGCCTCGCACCACATCGGCGAATTCCGCCGCCTGACGATAGCGGTTGGCGTGGCTGTGATAATCCTCGCCCAGGCCGAAGTTCCGCCCTTCAAGCGCCGAGCCAGAGGTGACAAGGTTCCAGCCCGCGCGCCCGCCCGAAATCTGATCCAGCGATGCGAAATAGCGCGCCATGTTGTAGGGGCTGTTAAAGCTGGTCGAGACCGTCGCGATCAGGCCGATCCGGTCCGTTGCCCCCGCCAGCGCGGAAATCAACGTCAGCGGTTCAAAATACGTCGCCCGCGTGGTGCGGCTGACATAATCCAGATTGGCCGAGGGCACGGCGATCTGATCGGCTAGAAAGACCAGATCGAACTTTGCGGCCTCGGCCAGTTGTGCAAGGCGGATATAGTTGCGGATATTCACCCCGGCATCGGCCTGCGCCTGCGGGTGCCGCCACGCGGCAACGTGATGACCGGAGGGGTGAAGAAAGGCCCCAAGGGCAAGGGTGCGACGGGTCATGTGGTCCCCTTTTACGCGGCAGATTGCGGATAGGCGGGCAGGGCAGGGCGTTGCAGGCCCAGATGATCGCGCAGCGTGGCGCCGGTGTAATCGCTGCGGAACAACCCGCGCCGCCGCAGTTCGGGCAGCAGCAGTTCGGTGATCGGGCCAAGCGATCGCGGCAGCGCGGGCGGCATGATGTTGAACCCGTCGGCGGCACCGTTCTTGAAGTAATATTCCAGCTGATCCGCGATGTCGCTGGCCGTGCCGATCAACTGCCAATGCCCGCGCGCGCCCGCGATGTGCAGATAAAGCTGACGGATCGTCAGATTTTCACGGCGCGCCAGATCGACCAGCAGACGTTGGCGGCCGATGGCATTCGTCGTTTCGGGCAGGTCAGGCAACGGACCGTCAAGGTCGTAATCGCGCAGGTCCAGCCCGCCCGCAAAGGGTTGCAACAGTTTCAGCCCGACCTGCGGCGTGACCAGTTCCTGCAACTCGTCGAATGCGGCCTGCGCCTCGTCGCGGGTGCGCCCGATAAAGGGCGAAACGCCGGGTAGGATGCGCAGGCTTTGGGGATCGCGGCCATATTTCGACAGCCGGCCCTTTACGTCCTGATAGAAGGCAAAGGCTTCGTCAAAGCTTTGATGTGCGGCGAAAATCACCTCGGCGGTGCGGGCGGCGATGTCACGGCCCGCCTCTGATGCGCCCGCCTGCACAACCACCGGATGCCCCTGCGCCGACGGCGGCACCGGCAGCGGTCCACGCACCGAAAAATGGGTGCCGTCATGGTGAATGGGCGTCAGCTGATCGGGACGGAACAGACGGCCTTCGGCCTTGTCCAGTGGAAAGGCATCCTCGCCCCGCCAACTGTTCCACAGCCCGTGGACAACGGTATGAAATTCCTGCGCACGGGCATAGCGGTCGGCATGGTGGGGATGCTGGGCCAATGAGAAATTCGGCCCGTCCTCGGCATTGGCCGATGTCACAAGGTTCCACGCCGCGCGGCCGCCGCTGATCAGGTCAAGCGAGGCAAAGCGGCGCGCCAGATTGTAAGGTTCATTATAGGTCGTCGAGGCGGTGGCCACCAAGCCGATGCGGTCTGTCGCAACGCTGATCGCCGACAGCAGGGTCAGCGGTTCCAGCCGCACGGCGCGTTCGTCGTTGGCGATGGATGCCGCGCCGTATTCCCGGATAGAGGCGCTGTCGGCGAAGAAGATCATGTCGTACTTCGCCGCCTCGGCCAGACGGGCGATGTTGCGGAAATGCTGGAACGATCTTGCCGCGGCAGGCGGTGCATCGGGCAGGCGCCATGCGGCGATGTGATGGCCTGCCCCCATCAGGAACAGGCCCAAAGACATCTGCGGATTTTCAGAGCGGAAATGCGTCACGGACAGCCCTCTAATTGTCCACTGATATTGTAGAGTTTAATGACCGGGGTCGAGGGATAAGACTTGTCAAACTTTCCTGCAAAACAGGTAAAAACACCCCCGACTCCTGTCCGGGTCACGCCTGCGCCAGCCAGGCTTGCGCGACGTTTCCGACCAGACCATTCGCATCTGCCGCATAGTCATTGACGCTGGTGTTGCGCACGATTGGGCGCAGCGGAACGGCAAGGTTGATGACCGGCAGGTCAGCTGCGATAATCGCCTGGAATTCCTTGAAGAACTGGGCGCGTTTATCGACATTGGGTTCGACCGCAGCAGCCTCAAGCAGGCGATCGACCTCGGGGTTTTCATAGTGGCTGGCGTTCGAGAAGGGCAGGCCGATCTTGAAGTTCTTGCTCCAATACACGCGCTGCACGCCGACCGTCGGATCGAAGGTCGTTGACAGCGCATCAATCGCCAGATCCCACGCGCGGTCTGTATAGACCGTTTTCACATAGGTGGCGAAATCGAAGCGCTGAATCTCGGCGTCGATGCCGATGTTGCGCAGGGCCTGGGCGATGAAATCGGCATAGCCCGGTTCATTGAAGGGGTTATTGGTGATGCGCAACCCGAACCGCGTGCCGCCGTTCTTGCGGGGGAAGCCGGCCTCGTCCAGCAGCTTTTCGGACAGTTGCGGATCAAAGGTCGCAAAGCCGATGCTGGGGTCGTGAAACTTTGAAAAGCTGGGCGGGATCGGCGTCGGAGACGGCACCGCGTAGCCGTAAAGGACGATGTTGATAAGTGCAGGAACATCAATGGCATGGGCAATCGCCTGCCGCACCTTCAGGTCCTGCAATTCGGGTCGTTCAAGGTTGATCGCAAGCTGGTTCAGCGGACCGGCATAGGCATATATGCGGTCATCGACCTGCAACGAGGCGATGTTCTTCAGCCGATCCAGATCGGACAGCGCGACCGGATGTTCACCGATATCCACCTCGCCCGTCTCCAGGGCTGCGGCGCGGGCGGCGGGGTCGCTGATCAGGCGGATGATGACCCGTTCAAGCCGGGGCAGATCCTGACGCCAATAGCTGGCGTTCCGGTCCAGCAGGATATGGCTGCCGGGTGACCATTCGCCCAAGGTGAACGGGCCGCTGCCGATCACCTGCGACGGCTGCGGGTTTTCGGCAGGCGGAATCGCCTCGAATATATGCTTCGGAACGATGGGCGATTCTGATACCGACAATGCGATGATCAGCGCGGGCGACGGCTTGGTCAGCGTCAGTTTGACGACCAGCGGGTCGCTGTCATCGACATTGGCGAGGTTGGCGAATGTCACGCGGCCACGCGGGTGCGCCTCTTTCAGGCGCAACAGGGAAAACGCCACATCGGCGGATGTCAGCGGCTGACCGTCATGAAAGGTCACGCCCGGTTGCAGGTGAAAGACATATTCCAGCCCGTCTTCGGATACCGTCCATTCGCGCGCAAGGCTGGGCTGCGGGTTCAGGTCGTAATCATAGCTGAGCAAGCCGTCGAAAATCTTTGACCCGATGAATTGCGCCCCGCCCGCGCTGGTATTGATGGCGACAAGCTGCGACGGCTCGGGATGATATGCGATGCGCAGGGTGCCGCCCTGCACCGGCGCGGTGCCTTCGGCAAAGGCGCCAACAGGCAGCACGGCAAAGCTGCCGGCGGCAAAGGCAAGCTGATTGAAGCGGCGTCGTGAGAGGGTCATGTCACTGTCTCGGTCTATTCATGCGATGGGATGAATTTATCGTATACTAAAAAGATGTTCATTAATTGGTTCTGGCAAGAAAGGGCAGGCGATGTTCGTCGCGATGCGGCGGCACAGCACAGGATATGCGCCGCAGCCCTTGTCGCGGTCTGTGTTGGGGCGGCCTTGGCGTGAAATCTGCCGAATTCATGGGCTGAAACGGTGATCTAAACATCGGGCCGTGACGTGAATGTCAGTCTCTTTCCCGGCCCCGGCAGGGTGAATCGCGGTCGTTTCGCGGTCGAATCGGCCCGTTCTGCGAATGCATGGCCTTGCGGGTGGTCGGCGGCAAATTGAAATAGTCTATTCGATCAGTGTAGATTTATCACCTTAGCCAACCGTCAACGGCAGGATGATGAGCAGTTTGCGTATGTTGAAACAGATCCGACGAATCCTCGTCCACGCGATCCCGACCGTCATCGGCATCATCATTCTGAACTTCTTTCTGTTGCAGCTGGCACCCGGCGACGCCGCGGATGTCATCGCCGCCGAGGCCGGGTCCGCGACCGAAGAAACGATGGCGGCATTGCGCGAAAGCATGGGGTTGGATCAGCCGCTGCTGACGCAGCTTAAGGATTACCTGTTCAATCTTGCGCAACTGAACCTTGGGCATTCGCCGCGCTACGCCATGCCGGTGATCGACCTGATCATGGAACGTCTGCCGGGCACGCTGGTGCTGATGGCGGTGGCGCTTAGCCTGGCGATCCTGCTGGGCATTGCGTTGGGCGCGGTCATGTCCAGCTTTGCCGGGCGGGTGCCCGACCGGGTTCTGTCGATCCTGTCGCTGTTGTTCTATTCCATCCCCGGTTTCTGGATCGGGCTGATGCTGATCCTGCTGTTTTCCGTCAAGCTGGGCTGGCTGCCGTCAGGCGGGTCCGGGACCATCGGGTCCAGCGCGACAGGCTGGGCCGCGATCGTCGATCAGGCGCGCTATATGGTGCTGCCCGCCACCTCGCTGGCGCTGTTCTATGTGGCGATCTATGCGCGATTGACCCGCGCCGCGATGCTGGAAACCCGCAATCAGGACTTTGTGCGCACCGCGCGGGCCAAGGGCCTTTCGCCGCTGCGCATCACCCTGTCGCATATCCTGCGCAACGCGCTGATCCCGGTGACGACAATGGCGGGGATGCACTTTGGCAACATGCTGGGCGGCGCTGTTGTCGTTGAGACGGTGTTCAGCTGGCCGGGCCTTGGCCGTCTTGCGTTCGAGGCCGTGATGGCCCGCGATTTCAACGTCCTTTTGGGCATCCTGCTGCTGTCCTCGCTGGTGGTGATTTTCGTCAACGGCCTTGTCGATCTGCTTCAGGCGCGCCTTGACCCCCGGATAGGAACACGCTGATGCCCACCGACAGCACGCTGCACACCACGCTGACCAAAGCCGCCGCGCGGCCCCAGCAGCCCGATACCAAACCGCCGGCATGGACGAATATCCACGCCCCCGACGCCCGCACCGCCCGCGCCGCGCAGGTTCAGCGGCGGCAGGGTTTCCGGGAACTGAAGCTGTTCCTGCGCAATCCGAATGCGATCTTTGGCATTGCGGTGCTGCTGGCCATGACGCTGTGCGCGCTGACGGCGCCGCTGTTCTTTCCGCGCGATCCGCTGTCGATGGTCGGGCGTCCGTTCCTGTGGCCGGGGCAGGACGCCTCCTTTCCCCTTGGGACGGATTCGATGGGGCGCGACGTGCTGGCCGGGATGATGCATGGGGCGCGTATCTCGCTGTATGTGGGGATGGCGGCGACGGCTTTGGGGCTGGGCGTCGGCATCGTGGTGGGCGCGATTGCGGGCTATTTCGGCGGTATCGTGGACCGGCTGCTGTCGCGACTGATAGAGATATTCCAGACGCTGCCGAACTTTGTTCTGGTCGTCGTGCTGGTCGCCATCACGCAGCCCAGTGCCACCACCATCACCGTGTCCATCGCCATCGTGACATGGCCCACAGTCGCCCGCCTGACCCGGGCCGAGTTTCGCAGCCTGCGCGAAAAGGAATTCGTCATGGCCGCGCGCAGCCTTGGTTTCGGCCATCTGCACATCATCTTTCGCGAAATTCTGCCCAATGCGCTGCCGCCGATCATCGTGACCTGTTCGGTCATGGTGGCGGGCGCGATCCTGATGGAATCGGCGCTGTCCTTCATGGGGCTGGGTGATCCGAACGTGGTGTCATGGGGGTCGATGATCGGCAGCGGGCGCGAAATGATCCGCACCGCATGGTATCTGACCGCGCTGCCAGGGCTTGCCATCGTGGTGACGGTGCTGGCGCTGAACCTGATCGGGGACGGTCTGAATGACGCGTTGAACCCCCGCTTTTCCGAGGACCGCCTATGAGCCATGTTCTTTCCGTTCAGGATCTGTCGGTTCGTTTCGGCGACGCGCGCCCGGTGGACCGGGTCAGCTTTCAGGTCAATCCGCGCGAAACACTGGCCATTGTCGGTGAATCCGGGTCGGGGAAATCGCTGACGGCCCTGTCGATGATGGGGTTGCTGCCGCGCAATGCCAAGGTGTCGGGCGCCATCCGCATCGCATCGGCAGGGGGCGAGGTTGATATGCTGGCGCTAAACGAGCGCCGCCGCCGGACCCTTCGCGGCAAGCAGATTGCGATGGTTTTTCAGGAACCGATGACATCGCTGAACCCGGTTCACACCGTCGGCCACCAGATCGAAGAAGTGCTGATCGCGCATGAAAACCTTGACCGTGCGGGGCGGCGGGCGCGCGTGCTGGAACTGATGAACCTTGTCCGAATTCCCGACGCCGCGCGCAGGATGGATGATTATCCGCATCAGCTTTCGGGCGGGATGCGTCAGCGGGTGATGATCGCCATGGCGGTCGCCTGCCGCCCCCGCATCCTGATCGCGGACGAGGCGACGACCGCGCTGGACGTGACCATTCAGGCGCAGATTTTGCAGCTGCTGGACAGCCTGCGGCGGCAGTTGGACATGGCCATCGTGCTGATCACGCATGATCTGGGCGTGGTGTCGCAATGGGCCGACCGGGTCGTCGTCATGTATGAGATC
>QIRE01000243.1_pt1 | contig 11777 bp, 11 predicted proteins | sample 2940141 | NCBI WGS metagenome assembly QIRE01 (sample SAMN09273532, study PRJNA473421) | Gut metagenome, whole genome shotgun sequencing project. | isolation source: gut tissue | host: Folsomia candida VU population | place: Netherlands: Amsterdam | collected 2016-03-06
ACCTCGCTGCCGTCGGCCAGAGTGCCGATCTCGAAGTCTCCGAACACGGTTGGCGCGAGGTCGAGCAGTTGCCGAAGGCAGGCGATCGCGAGTTGCCGAATCTCGACGTCGGCGTGCTCGGTGGCGCGCATACCGACAAAGTGTCGCCACGCTCGGTAGTTTCCGCTCACCACGATCTTGGTTTCGGTGGCATTGGGCAGTACCGACCGGGCGGCCTGCCGGGCCTGTTTTCGACGCAGGATGGCGTTGGGGACGTCGGCGAACTTGGCTTCGAGGGCGTCGAGCAGGTCAACATAGGCGGCACGGCTGGCGTCGGTGGCCGCGGTAAACAACGCTTCGAGTTGCTCGTCGCCCCGAATGGCGGGCGGCGGAACGACGTTTGAATCATGCTCGGGCACAAAGCGTTGCGACAGCTGCGAATACGAGAAGTGCCGGTGTCGAATCAGTTCGTGGGTGCATGAACGCGAGATTCCGGTGATGTAGAACGTCGCCGACGCATGCTCGAGCAGCGAAAGGTGACCCACTTCCAAGATGTGGCGCAGATAGCCGGCGTTGGTGGCGGTACGAGGGTTCGGCTTGTCCCAGCTCTGGTAGCACGCACGACCGGCGAATTCCACGAGTGCTTCCCCGCCGTCGGCATCGGTGGTCCAGTCAATGCCTTGCGGCGGCGTAAACGACGTTGACGCCACCAACTCCACGTTCAACGGCACTGACCTCGACACTTCGACACGTCCCTTTCGTAAGCAACTTCGTTAGCAACGCTACGATGCTCGCCTTGGCTGGCAATGAACTGTAACAATGACCAGATGAGCTTCCTTGGAACCCGAAAGTCAGTATCCGCCGCACTGGCCGCCGTAGCCCTCGTCACCGGTCCTATCGCGGTTGCCCCATCGGCCGTCGCTGCCCCGACGCCGGGCGTCGTTGGACCGACGCGGCTGATCACTCTCGACGGTACGCAGAACACTCGGACGTTCGACGGCTACGTCACCGGCGACCACAAGTCGATCAATTCCAACCTGATCCGCAGCGACAACCTGTCAAAGCTGTCGGGCGCCGACAAGCGGAAACTGGCCGCGCGCAAGGTCACAACTGTGATCGACCTGCGGACCGTCGTCGAGCGATCCGTGCAGCCCGACCAGGAGATTCCGGGCGCCACCCTGCACTACGACGACATTCTCGGTGGCACGTCACCGACCAATTTGATCGACCTCAACGGCGCGTACCGTTCCTTCGTCACCGACGCGCAGGCACGCGCACAGTTCGCTTCGACGTTGCGCACCATCACCAAGACTCTCGCCGCGGGCAACGCGGTGATCTTCCACTGCACCGCGGGTAAGGACCGTACGGGCTGGACCTCCGCAATGGTCTTGACTATCGCGGGCGTCGACCGCGCGACCGTCGACAGCGACTACCTCGCCAGCAACACTTACCGCCACGCCAGCCCGGCAGACCCGCTCAACGGCGTCAACATCTCGCTACTGCGGACATCGTTCGACACCGCCAACCGGATGTACGGCAGCTTCGACAATTACGTCCGAAAGGGCCTCGGCCTCTCAGCCGCCGACGTCGCGGCGCTGCGCAACGCGGTTCGGGTGCCCGAGCGGATGTACATCCTCGGTCGCTGAGCTAGGGGGTCTATCTCAGTCGGTCGCCCTATCGACTTGTTCAGTCGACGATGGCGCCGAGCCGCGCGAGCGTGTCGTCGAACCCGTGGACGTGGATCGAATCGATACCGAGGTCCATCACCGGACGATCGTTGCCACCCTCGTCGAGCCGATCGCCGAAGAACAGGATTTCGTCCGTGCCGATGTCGAGGATTTCCATCAGACGCGTTGCGCCGTATGCCTTGTCGATGCCCTTGCGGGTGATGTCGACTGACGTCGAGCCGCCGCTGCGGACTTCAAGATCGGGCAGTCGCTCGGCCGCGTAGGCGCGCAATGATTCCTTTTTTGCGCCATCCGGATCCCAAGCGCTCTTGGCGTCGACGGGAGCCTTCTGCCCGAGCGCACTGAACGTGATCTGGCTCCCCCGGTCTTCGAGGATCGGGCCCCACGTCTGCGACTCCCAAAGTCCGAGTTCGCGTGCACCCTGCTCGACGACGTCGAGCGCGCGCTGCTTCTCGTCGTCGGTGAGTGTCTCCGAGTACACGGTTTCCCACTCGCTGCCCGACCACCGTACGTACTGCGTGCCGTTGGTCGGCATGAGGTGCAGGTTACCGATGCCATCGAACTCGCCGATCCGCGCGAGCACCTGTGACTGGAACTGGGTGTAATTTCCGCCGGAGATGATGCACCCACGAGTAGTGGCGAGCAGGCGGCGCAGGAGCGCGGCCATCTCGTCACTCAGCGGAGACTTCGATGCCGCGAGTGTGTCGTCCAGGTCGAACATGACCAGGGAATAGTTCTTGCCGTTTGCCGAAACTGCCATGGTCCCTACTTTGTCATCCCCGACGTCGGTTCTTCACATCGGTCGGCCCGGATGCGACGGGCGCCACGTCGAGATTCGACGGTGAAGATCACCAGCGCTAGCCAAATCAGGCCGAAGCCGATCCAGCGCACCGGCGGCATCGATTCGCCCAGCACCAGGATGCCCATCAACATCTGCATGATGGGCGTCAGGTACTGCAGAATGCCCAGGAGAGTGAGCGGAATCCGCTGTGCCGCATAGCCAAATAGCAGCAACGGCACCGCGGTCACCGGTCCCGCGGCCATCAGAATGATGGCGTACAGCGGGCCGTGATCGACGAACGTCGACGCTCCGGTTCCGCCGAGGAATACTAGGTAGCCGATCGCGATCGGGGCGGCCACGATTCCCTCGGCAGCCAACGACGTCCGCGGGTCAAGTGGAACTATCTTCTTCAACACCCCGTACGACGCGAACGAGAACGCCAGAACCAGCGCGATCACAGGTGCGCGGCCGTAGTCGATTGCGATGACCGCCACGGCGACCGCTGCGAGAACGAGCGCGACAATCTGGCCACGGCTCAGTCTCTCGCCAAAGATAACCACTCCGAGCAACACGCTGACCAGCGGATTGATGAAGTAGCCGAGAGCTGCCTGAATCACCTGGCCAGACGTCACGGCATAGATGTAGGTACCCCAGTTGATACAGATCGCGGTGGTAGCGGCCGCGACAACCAGCCAGTTGCGCGCCGAGATACCGCGCAGACTGCGCAGGGTGCCGGTTGCCGCGAGGACAACCAGCATCGCAACCAGGGTCCACACCACCCGGTGAGCGAGGACTTCGACCGAACCGGACCGGTCGAGCAGTGTGAAGTACAGCGGGAAGAGGCCCCACACGAAGTACGCGCCCACTCCGGCGACAAACCCGCGGGAGTTGGCGCGCGGATCGTCGGCGTGCGGACTCATCCGTCCAGTCTGTGCCGCTGGGATTTGTCGCCTCACGGGCGGGGTGGCCCATAGGGCCACTCAACCCCGCCTGAGCACATTTTTCAGCGGACTGAACGCCCCGACCACGCGGCGGCCAACTCTCGGGATAGTTCGCCGCGGTCGTGAATCACTACGTCGTCGAGGCCACACCAGCGTGCGGTGATCGCCAGGTCGTTCGCCAGCGACTCCGCGACGGCCGCACTATCGATGCCGGCCTCCCGGTGCGTCGAAAGGACCTGCAGTACGCCTGCTTTTCGGTCGGCTTTGAGGTCCACCCGCGCCACAATTTGGTCACCCATTAGATACGGCAACACGTAATAGCCGTGGACCCGTTTGTGTTGTGGCACATAGATTTCAATGCGGTAGTGAAAGTCGAAGAGACGCTCGGTGCGGGGCCGGAAGAACACCACCGGATCAAACGGCGAGAGCAGCGTCGAGCGTGAAATCGTGCGCGGGATCTTCGCGGCGTGCCACAGGTAAGCGGTCTCCGACCATCCGGCGACCCCAACTTCCTCTATGAGACCCGCGTCAGTCAGATCTCCGACGACACCGCGGACGTCGGCAGTCTTGAGCCGGTAGTAGTCGGCCAGATCCGCGACGGTAGCAATCCCGTGCGCGGCCGCCGCGCGCGCAACCAATTCTCGATGGGCGTCTCGTTTGTCGACGACGACGCCAACTCGATCTGCTCCGACGACGCGCTCGGCGAGATCGTAGTGGCGAACAAAGTGGTCATTGCGGACGGCGGAGAGCGCGCCCGACGCGAAGAGCGCTTCGCACAGATGCTTGACCTCCCCGCGATCCCACCAGTCGCCCTTGCGTCGCGCCGGGCGGTCAACTCCGAGTGTCTTCTCAATGTCGCGGGGCATAATCGGTCCCGAATCAGCGATGACGGCCAGGACGTCGTCGGCGACAGACTTGTTGCGGCGCAACACTTCACGCGTATATCGGTATCGGCCCTCGGCGAACTCCTGCATGCGCCAACCAAACAGTGGCCAATCATCGACCGGGACGAGTGCGGCTTCATGCGCCCAATATTCGACGAGGAATCGCGGAGCACGGGCGGTGGACCGCCAGGCAGCCCGATCCAGGATGGTCGTGTCATAAGCCCCGACGCGACTGAACGTCGGCAGATAGTGGGCGCGAGCCAGGATGTTCACCGAATCCAGTTGGATCAGCTTCGTGCGATCCACTACCCGACGCAGGTGTGCGCGCGTCGGCGTCCCGGACGGACGCGGGTCGGCGAATCCCTGTGCCGCCAAGGCGATTCGACGCGCCTGTCCCGCGGACAGGTCCCGACGTTGCGGCATCGACTAGTCCCGCCGACGGTAGTCGAGGAAGCGATATCCGACGCCCGACGTCGAGACATGTGGGCCGTCGACGCCGTCGGCGATCCAATCGTCAGTGATTGTCGGTGCGAACGCATCGGCGTCGGCAACGTCGAGGTCGATTTCGGTGACACTCAGCCGAGTCGCCAACGGCATTGCCGCGCGGTAGATTTCAGCGCCGCCGATGATGGAGACCTGGTCGTCGTCGACGGTTGCCAACGCATCGTCGAGCGAATGCGCAACCGTTGCTCCGGCGTCGGACCAGGTGGCATCTCGCGTCACGACGATATTGGTGCGCCCCGGTAGCGGCCGAAATTTTGGCGGCAACGAGTCCCACGTCTTGCGGCCCATGATGACGGGGTGGCCAACGGTGAGTTCCTTGAATCGCGCCATGTCTTCGGGGACACGCCACGGGATGGAGTTGTCCCGGCCAATCGCGCCATCGCGGGCTTGCGCCCAGACAAGATTGACGATCACACGGCCACCGGGGCTTTGATACCCGGGTGCGACTGGTAGTCGACGACGGCGATGTCGTCGAAGTCATAGTCGAAAATCGAATCACGTTTGCGCAGTTCAAGTTTCGGATACGGATACGGATCACGAGAGAGCTGCCGGTTTACCTGTTCGACGTGATTGTCGTAGATGTGGCAATCCCCGCCGGTCCAGACAAAGTCTCCGACTTCCAGGCCCGCCTGCTGCGCCATCAGATGGGTCAGCAAGGCGTACGACGCGATGTTGAACGGCACGCCAAGGAAGAGATCCGCCGACCGTTGGTACAGCTGGCACGACAGCTTGCCATCGGCGACGTAGAACTGGAAGAACGCGTGGCACGGTGGCAGTGCCATCTGCGGGATCTCGCCGACGTTCCACGCGGACACGATGTTTCGTCGCGAGTCGGGATTGGTCTTCAGTAGATCGAGGGCCGCGGAGATCTGGTCGATGTGCTCGCCCGACGGCGTCGGCCAGCTACGCCACTGAACGCCGTAGACCGGTCCGAGTTCGCCGTTCTGATCGGCCCACTCATCCCAAATGGTGACGCCACGGTCTTGAAGCCACCGCACATTTGAGTCGCCACGCAGGAACCACAGGAGTTCGTACACGATCGACTTGAGGTGGACTTTCTTTGTGGTGATCAGCGGAAAGCCCTGCGAAAGGTCGTAACGGAGTTGGTGCCCAAAGAGACTTCGCGTGCCAGTACCCGTGCGATCCGCCTTCGGCGTTCCCGTTTCCAGCACCAACCGGAGCAGGTCTTCGTAGGGCGTGGGGATCGCAGGGGTTGGACTCACGGGTTTCAGTGTAATGAATCGGATACGTCTACCCCATCAACCCGGCCGCCACCGTCGCACCCAACTCCCAGCACACCTGCAACTGGTCCTTGTCCGGCTTGTTGGACACAGTCACATACTCGGCTGCCTTCGACCACCCTAGCCCCGTCGTGATGCGATCAACCGCGTTGACCGCACCCTCGACGCCCTCGTTTCCGTGCAGGTACATGCCGAACGGACGCCCCGACGTCGAGTCGAGAATCTGGTAGTAGCTGACGTCAAAGGCATGCTTCAACGCACCCGAGATGTAGCCCAGGTTCACCGGCGACCCAAGCACGTAGCCATCCGCGTCAAGAAAGTCGCTCGCTGACACCGACAGCGCGGCACGACGCACCACCTCGACGCCGTCAATGTCGGGGTCGGTCGCGCCGGCCACCACCGCTTCAAACATCGCCTGGCAGTGCGGCGATGGCGTGTGGTGGACGATCAGCAAGCGACTCATCAGCGCCCCCGGGACTCAGCGCCGAACTGTTTCACCGCGCGAGTCATCATCTCGCGCGCTCGTTTGCGGTCGCCCGCGTAGTCGTAGGCGCGGGCGATTCGATAGGTGTTCCGCCACGCCGATGGATCGGCTTCCCATTCGGCCTTCACCTCGGCAAACAATTCATCGGCCGCGGCGTGCTCGATCCGGCCCGACGCTCGTCGCGGAAGGTTGGAAACGTCAAGCTCACGACCCTCCTCGGCCATGATCCGGGCCAGCTTCTGATGCTCCAGCCCCGCTCGCAGCGTCGAGTACAACATCCAGGCACCCAGCAGCGGGAGAATCAAGACACCGATGCCAAGCCCGATGGCGACGGGCGAACCGTCGGCGATCAGGTCGACGCCGCGTTTGCCCAGCAGAACCAGATACACCACCAGCGCAACGCAGATGAATCCGACCATCCACACGATCGGACGGGGATCTTTGCGGGTCAGGTCCGGTCCCTGCTTACGGTCAGCAGTCATCGGCTACAGATCCATCAGCGCGTCGAGTCCGACGGTCAGGCCGGGTCGGCTAGCTATTTCCCGAACCCCGAGCAGCACACCCGGAACAAATGACGTCCGGTCGATCGAATCGTGGCGAATCGTAAGTGTCTCACCCTGGGTACCGAGCAAAACCTCTTGATGCGCAACGAGTCCCGCGAGGCGCACCGAATGCACGTGCACGTCGCCGACCAGCGCACCACGGGCGCCGTCGAGAGCGATCGACGTCGCGTCGGGGCTCGGACCTACACCTGCGTCGGCACGTGCGGTCGCGATCAATTCGGCAGTACGCGTCGCCGTTCCCGACGGCGCATCCGCCTTCTGTGGATGATGCAGTTCGATGACCTCGACCGAGTCGAAGAAGCGGGCCGCCTGCTGCGCGAAGCGCATGCTCAATACCGCGCCAATGGCAAAGTTTGGCGCGATCAACACACCGACGCCGGGCGCGTCGGCTAGCCAGCCGCGCAGCGTGTCGAGACGCTCGTCGGTGAACCCGGTGGTTCCGACGACAGCGTGAATCCCGTTCTCCACCAAGAACTTCAAGTTGTCCATGACAACGTCGGGGTGGGTGAAGTCGACGACAACGGACGTCTTCGTGTCGACGAAATTCGTCAGCGGGTCACCCTTGTCGACACCCACGGTGAAAGTCAGGTCGGTTGCCGCACCGACGCCCGCGACGATGGCCTGCCCAACCTTGCCATTGCTACCCAGCACACCGACGTTGATCGATTCAGTCACCACACGTCTCCCGTTTCACGGTCGCGGCCTCTCGCGACACTTCAGTTCATTGTCCCACCCCGCACAATTGTCCCACCCCACACCATCGACGGTCCGGGTGGTAAAGATTGCTGCCATGACTCGAGCCACATCCCGCTGGATCACGCTCTTTGCCCTCGCGTGGCTCGGCCTGTGGATGGCACAACTGACACCGTTTCAACTCACGCTTCCCGAGCAGATTAACGATTGGCTCGGTATTTCCGGCCCGGTCGACGCCGACACGTGGGAGTCGAGCGTGTTGGCGTTCGGCACGGTCTCGGGGATCTCAGCAGTCTTCGCATTGATCGCGTTTCCGCTGACCGGGTCGCTATCCGACCGGACGACCAGCCGGTTTGGTCGTCGACGGCCCTGGATTGCGGTGGGCACGCTGCTCTTTGCCGTCGGACTGGTCGGACTCGGCGCGCAGCACACGATCGTGGGATTGACGGTCTTCTGGTGCATCGCACTGACTGGATTTTGTACTGCCGCAGCGGCATTGACCGCGCTCATCAGCGATCAGGTACCGGTCGATCAGCGTGGAGTCGTGTCGAGTTGGGTGTCGGCTCCGCAGGCGATCGGCGTCATCATCGGTATCGCTCTCGTTGCCACCCTCGGCTGGAGCACGGTACCGACCTACCTGCTCGTCGCTGGCATCCTGCTGGCGCTCGTGATCCCGTTCGTTCTTAGCGTCGACGACCCGCCCACCCGAAATAAACTGGCACCGTTGACTATCCGCACGATCGTGTCCGAGCTGTGGGTCTCCCCCACCGAGCATCCCGACTTTGGTTGGACCCTCCTGGGCAGGGTCCTGGTCAATATCGGCAACGCCCTCGGAACGTCGTTGCTGTTCTACTTCCTGCAGTTCGGGTTGGAGCGCGGCAAACCCGAAGACGACATGATCGCGGTGACCGCCGTCTACATGGTGTTCGTGATCGCCGGCGCGTTAAGTTCCGGAGCGCTCAGCGACCGCCTCGGGCGCCGCAAACCATTCGTCCTTGCCGCCGGGGTGATGCAGGGGCTGGCTGCGGTGTGTATTGCCGTCGTGGCCAGTCTTCCGACGACAATGATCGCCGCTGCCCTCCTCGGAGCGGGGTACGGCATCTTTCTCGGCGTCGACCAAGCACTTGCCACGCAGGTTCTCCCCGACGCCGAGCACAACGGCCAGGACCTCGGGATCATGAACATCGCCATGGCGGTGCCGCAGGCACTGGGACCGTTGCTCGGCGCGGCGGTCGTGTTGGCGACCGGCGGCTTTACCGCGCTGTTCGTCGTGTCCGCGGTATTTGGCATCGCGGGTGGCCTTTCAGTTCTCCGCGTTCGCAGCGTCCGATAGAGTGCAACTGCGCAAACCAAGCGTCTGCTTGGTCGGAGGGATTTGCGGCGGGATTGCGGAGGGAATTTTGATGGGTAAACCACAACCGGCGGGGATCAATCGCCGTGCATTCATTCGCGGTTCCGCTGGTAGCGCCGTCGGCGCGATGGGCATCGGGGCAGTGGGGGCGGGCGCGCTTGGGGCGACCGCAAGTCCAGCAGGCGCCGAACCGTCGAGTGGCTACCTGGTTGGCGCCGGTAAAGGCGATATGACCGGTGCGATTGCCGGCCAGGGAATGATGGGCTACTCCGACGCCGAACAGATCGCGAACGGACTCCTACAGCGCACCTGGGCGCGGGCGTACATCATCGCCGACGCCGAGACGGGGCACCGCGTCTTGTTCATCACCGCCGACATCGCATGCGTCTTCACCTCGCACCACCAAACTCTGCTAGCTGAACTCAGCAAGCGCTACGGCGACACCTACAACGTCCACAACGTCAACATCAACGCGACGCACAACCACAATTCGTGTGGCGGAACGTCCTGGGACTACGCCTACGTGCTGGCAGCAAAGGGACACCGCCACAACAGCTTCCGCGCCGAGATCGATGGCTTACTGGACGCCGTGGAGGCTGCCCATCGCAGTCTCGGCCCCGGAACCGTCGAACTCGGTCATTCCGAACTACACAATGCGAGCGCCAACCGATCGTTGCCAGCCTTCGAACGCAATCCAGCGGCTGACCGCAATCATTTCCCCAACCACATCGACCCACAGGTCACCGCAATCCGACTACGACGCGGCGGGTCGACGATCGGCGAGATTACCTGGTTCGCCACCCACGGAACGTCGCTCACCGACGCCAACTTCCTCATCGGGCCGGACAACAAGGGCTACGCCGCCTATCTCGGCGAGCAAAGCGACCCAACCGTCGTAAGCGCACACGCGCAAACCAACGCGGGCGATATGACACCGAACATGTGGCTGCGCAAGATGCATCCAGGTGGGCCGACCGCGGACAACCGGGCCAACCGCATCATCATCGGACAGCGTCAACACAACGCCGGAAAGGCCGCGCTATCTTCAGCGCGGAGCATGTCTCGCAGCGGCGTCGACTCTGCGACCCGGTATGTCGATATGGCAAATGTCGCGATCAGCGGCCACTACACGCCAACCGGACGCTCGGCGCGGACGTCGCCAGCGATGATGGGTGCGGCTGCGGCCGCGACGAGCCAGGAAGACAACACGCGCAGCCAGCTGGGCTTCCTCAACGAGGGCGTGCGCAACGAGTTGGCGATGGCGCTTGGTGCCGGGGCGACTCCCACGCCAGCGCAGTGGATCATCGACAATCAGGCGCCGAAGGCGATCCTGTTTCCGCTCGGCATCATGCCTCCCCGACCGTGGATCTCCCAGACGCTGCCGGTTCAGCTCATCCGTGTCGGCGATCTGGTTCTCGTCGGAATCTCCGGCGAGGCGACGATCGTGTCGGGCCTTCGGATCCGACGCATCGCCGCTGACGCGCTGAAAGTTCCGCTGGAAAACGTTCTGCTGCAGGGTTATTCAAACGGTTACAGCCAGTACGTGACGACTCCCGAAGAGTATGTGTCGCAGCAGTACGAGGGCGGCGAGACGATGTTCGGCCGCTGGACGCTGTGCGCGTATATGCAGGAGGTCGACAAAATGGCGCGGGCCATGGCTCGAGGGTCGGCGCTGCCCGTCGGTGCGCGTCCGGCCGACAATTCCGGTCTGCAACCCGACGTCCTCGGTTCGCAACCCGCCGATACCCCGCATCCGGGACGTCGCTTCGGCGACGTCGTCAAACAAGCGCCGAGCAGCGCGAAAGCTGGCCGAAGCATTCACGTCGACTTTGTCGGCGCCTTCCCGACGAACAAGATTCGACGCAGCGGCGGGGGTGGCTACTTCGTTGTCGAACGGTTCACCGGCTCCGCGTGGGAGACGGCATTCGACGACGACCACGACTCGACCGAACTGCACTGGTACCGGCCCGCGGGAAGTGCGTCGGCGTCGACGATCAGCATCAGCTGGCACATTCCGCGCGGAACGTCGGGTCGCTACCGGGTGCGCTACTTCGGTGATGCGCGATCGACGTCGGGCAAGATCACCAGCTTTACCGGAACGTCGGGGCGCATCGAAGTTAGCTGAGGCGACTGCGACAGCGGCCCGCCACCCGATTGCTCGGGCGGCGGGCCGCTGTACTTGTTAGTGCTTGTACTGACTAGGCGTCAGCCGTTACCTCGCCGGTCGACTCGACCGCCGGAGCATCGCCGGATGGCGCATCGTCGTCCACGGGGACCAAGCTGATCTTGCCGCGCTCGTCGATGTCGGCAATCTCAACGCGCAACTTGGATCCGACGTTGACAACGTCTTCCACCTTGTTGACGCGCTTGCCCTTGCCGAGCTTCGAGATGTGCACCAGACCGTCGCGGCCCGGCAGCAGCGAGACGAATGCGCCGAAGGCGGTGGTCTTGACGACCGTGCCCAGGAAGCGCTCGCCGATCTTCGGCAGCTGCGGGTTAGCGATGGCGTTGACCTTGTCGATCGCGGCCTGCGCCGACGCACCGTCGGCAGCGCCGACGAACACGGTGCCGTCGTCCTCGATCGAGATGTTGGCGCCGGTCTCCTCGGTGATGCCGTTGATCGTCTTGCCCTTGGGGCCGATCAGCTCGCCGATCTTGTCCATCGGAA
>QIRE01000244.1_pt1 | contig 11763 bp, 15 predicted proteins | sample 2940141 | NCBI WGS metagenome assembly QIRE01 (sample SAMN09273532, study PRJNA473421) | Gut metagenome, whole genome shotgun sequencing project. | isolation source: gut tissue | host: Folsomia candida VU population | place: Netherlands: Amsterdam | collected 2016-03-06
GATCTCGGCGCGTTCGGTCGGGGTGGCGACGACGCGTCGAGTACGGACGGCAACCACGACGGCGCCGATGGTCAACACGGCCATGACCGCGAGGACAACCGCCACCTGGATTGTCATTAGTACGCCGCCCACTCCGACTGTGCATAGCGCAGGATTCGCGGATCCATCAACGTCGACGGTGACACCGACTGGGGTTGGCGATCCGCGGGGAAGGTACCGGCAGCGGCCAACACTTGCGGCGTGAGGAAGCGCAGCGATCCCGGCGGTGCCATCGTCAACGCGGGCGGCGTGGAACCAGCCAGGTAGAAGCCCCAGTCGCCGAAGGACGGTACGTCGACGTGATAGCCGGTGGTCGCGAACCCGGCTGCCTTCATCGTCGAACCGATGCACCAGAACGATTCGGGGGCGAAATACGGTGAGCCGGATTGAACCACCACCCGCCCGCGCTCGGAGAGATGCGCCCGAACGAGGCCGTAGAACTCCTCCGAATAAAGCTTCGCGGTTGCGGTCTCATCGGGATCGGGCATGTCGACAATGATGACGTCGAACTCCTCGCTGGTACCGCGAAGCCACGAAAACGCATCCGCGGTGACGATGTTCGCGCGCGGATTTGTCATCGATCCGCGGTTGAGGGACACGAGGCGGGAATCGGTGCGACCCAGTCGAACCATTTCCGGGTCAAGCTCGACGAGAGTCGCCGATGATAGCTGCGGGTAACTCAGTACTTCCCGCAGTGCGAGGCCGTCGCCACCACCGAGTACCAGGACTTTTCCACCCTGCCGCGGTAGTACCGCCATCGCGGGGTGGACCAGCGCTTCGTGATAGCGGTATTCATCGATCGACGAGAACTGCAGGTCGCCGTTGAGGAATAGGCGGGTGTCGTCGCCGAGCGACGTGCGTCGCGACGTAATCACGATCTCCTGATACGCGGTGCGCTCCGCCGCGACTACCGGATCGCGGTAGAGCGCTTGTCGCGCGGTGACCTCGAAGCGAGCAGACAAGACCAGCGCGGCGATGAGGGCCGCGACCACGGCAATCGTCGCGATACCCAGTGCGGTCAGTTTCCTGCGGCCGAGCGTCGGGGCGAAGATGACGAAGATCAGGAATGCCCCTGCGGCAGCGTTAACGAGCCCAACGACGAGCGCCCCGCGCAACTGACCGAAGAGCGGTAGCAGTAGGAACGGAAAGCAGAGTCCACCGATGAGCGCACCGATGTAGTCCGCGGCGAACATATCGGCGACCGCAGATCCCGCCTCCTGCTTGCGAATTCGTTGAAGCAGGACCATCAGGAGCGGAATCTCGGCACCGATCAGCAACCCGAGGATGAAGGCGATCACAATCAGCGCTGGCGTGTAGATCGATAGGTACGCGAAGGCCGCGTACAAGGCCAAAACCGATAGTCCGCCGAGTGCCGCGAGCGCGAGCTCGATGACGGCGAAGGCCACGGCCGCGTGTGCTTGCAGGGGCTTGGCGGCAAGCGACCCAATGCCCATCGCAAACACCATGACCGCCAACACAATTGAAGCCTGCGTCGAGGTATTGCCGATCAGGAATGAGCCGAGCGAGATCAGCGCCAACTCGTAGACGAGTCCGCAAGCGGCGCAGATGAAGACAACGCCGAGGAGCGCGGCGCGGGCGAACCGCGTTCTCACAAGATGGCGGCGCAAATGATCAGCGCGATCGCTACGTGCGACACGCCGTGCACCCATACCGCCGGATGCGGCTTGGGGTCGATGACCACTTCACCAAGCTTCCCCGGCGTCACCAAGTCGATGAAGAGGAAGGTCACGGCCATCAGCACAATGCCGATTGCCGAGTAAATGATGGTGTAGGCCAACCCCTCGCCGAGACGTCCCTCGCTGGCCGTAATGGCAGCGACGACGATCAACGCGATCGCCAGAAGATTGGACCCGACGAGAATGCCGGCATTCCTATTGCGGTCGAACCACAGTTGCTGGCGCAGATTGCCGGGAGTCAGCAAATCGACCACGGCAAATCCGATGGCCATCAAAGCGACACCCACAACGCTGTATGCGCCTGCAGCGTAAGAGTTTTCGACGAGTCGAGTCAGCATCTGGAGTTCCTCGTTTCTACTTGCCGGACCCGCTACCGCCACCGCGATAGCTTGAACCGGAGCCGGAATAGTGGGGTATCGGGACCCAGAAGCCGCCGACGTAGTTGTGGTAGTGGTTGTAGCCTGACCTGTAGTCGCGGCTCAGCATGACCCTGGATTTGCCTGCGGCATAAGGGAAGAGGGCGACCAAATAGTCGGGGTACTGCAGGAAGCGGGTCCCCTCGACATTGCCGACCGATGCCGCACCGGAGCGCGAGTCGTTCGGCCGCTGGGCGTCGCTGATCTCTTTCGCAACCTGATCCGGGGATCCACTGGCGACGTAGGCGGTGTGATCGGTCTCGTCGAGGGACGCGTTGCGCTGGTAGTGAGAGGTAATGAAGCCGCGCGCGTCGGTGCCCGACGTCTTCGACGACGACACGCATGAGCCAAGCATCAGAAATCCCGCGAGCAGCGCGATGAGTCCGACCAAGATGTTGCGCACCAGGAACAGGCGCTTGCGCGGATCGGGTTGGGGATTTGTCATGGCGCGCAACGCAATTCTGATTTGGTAACGACGGCTTCACCGTGTTGGGGATAGGTGTGCCAGGTTTCCCAGGTGAGTAGGTCGGAATTCAACTGTGCAAATACGGCGGTAACGGCCAGCGGATGCTTGGGGAAGCGGCCGCACAGTGCGGGTTCGCCGGCAAGGGTCGCGGCGTCGACTCGGGCGGTCAACGACTCGACGGTTTCACGCAACTCGTCGTCGGAGAGGGTGTGGATGTGCGAAGTGAACGAGTATGTCGGGTGGTCGTCGTAGCGCGGCGGTAGGAAAGCGGGCCGGTCGGGGCGACAAGCGAGGGTTTCGGTGAACTCGACGTCGCCGCGTACCAGCACCTGGTGACTGGCGCCGAGTAGTGCCAACGTGACGGTCGTCGAGCCGACCGACCAATCCTGGCGGGCGAGTGCGGGCAATTCGGCGTCGCCGATACTCAGCGTGAGCTGATCTGCGCAGGTATCGACATAGCCGACGCCAAGGGTCTCCACCGACATGCGTCGGATCAGTTCTGCTCGGGAGCGGGATTCGACGGATAAATGCGGTACTCGGCGTGGCTCAGCAGTTCGCCGCGCGCACATTCCCAACCGGAGCCGTAATCCTCGAAGGACAGTCGATCGTTACCCGCTTGGTAGTCGTGGTACCGCATGGAACCAGTACTCGCGACGCCGGTCGTACCGGCAGAGGTGAACCTGGCGCTGCCTTCCTCGTCGAAGGTATAGCGCCGACCCTCGAGGTCGATGGTCGGTGGTCCCGGGGTCGCCGTGACACCGGAGAGTTCATTCCAGAGGACTACTTCGAGGTCGGGGTCGTCCTCGACACTGATCCACGCCTTTCGGCCGGTTCCGGTGTCGATGTAATTCTCGGTCCAGATGTAGCCGTCTTGCGTGAGTCGGACCGTGCCGCGCACCGCGAACGTCTCGCCGCGGATCTCGATGAGGTCACTGGGCTTTAGGTTCCGCGGGTTTCCGTGAATTGCATCATCGTCGGCGCTGGAAAACGGGTCGCCGGGACGGTAAGTGCGGTTGCGCAACGCGTCGTGCTCGGCTTCGCGCAGCTTGCGCTTGCCGAGGAAGTTGAAGATGACAAACACGGCAATTATGGCGAGCAGGGCGATGATCAGAATTACGGCAATCTCCACGCATCGACTTTAGCCGGTTTTGGGCAGGCGTGGATCGCCTTGCACTCTCGGCCCTCGAGTGCTAAAAACGGTATTGGCACTCGCCTACCGTGAGTGCCAGGTCGGGACGGTGAGATCGGTTCGTTTGACACGCCGGTCGTCCGTCGCGGGCACCGAGTCCGGCCATACGAAATCTCGTGTCACCTGTGTATCCGGAGGATCACTTACCAATGGCCAAGATCATTGCGTTCGACGAAGAGGCCCGTCGCGGCCTCGAGCGTGGGCTGAACAGCCTCGCCGACGCTGTCAAAGTAACGTTGGGACCCAAGGGTCGCAACGTCGTTCTGGAGAAGAAGTGGGGCGCCCCCACGATCACCAATGATGGTGTCTCCATCGCCAAGGAGATCGAGCTCGAGGATCCCTACGAGAAGATTGGCGCCGAGCTCGTCAAGGAGGTCGCCAAGAAGACTGACGACGTCGCAGGCGACGGCACCACCACCGCTACCGTGCTGGCTCAGGCCTTGGTCCGCGAAGGTCTGCGCAACGTCGCAGCCGGCGCGAACCCGCTCGGCCTGAAGCGCGGCATCGAGAAGGCAGTCGAGGCAGTTACCGCTTCGCTGCTGGCAAGCGCCAAGGAAGTTGAGACCAAGGAGCAGATCGCTGCTACCGCTGGTATCTCGGCTGGCGACCAGAGCATCGGCGATCTGATCGCCGAGGCCATGGACAAGGTTGGCAACGAGGGTGTCATCACCGTCGAGGAGTCCAACACCTTCGGCCTGCAGCTCGAACTCACCGAGGGCATGCGCTTCGACAAGGGCTACATCTCGGCGTACTTCGTCACCGACGCTGAGCGCCAGGAAGTTGTCCTTGAGGATCCGTACATCCTGCTCGTGTCGAGCAAGGTGTCGACCATCAAGGATCTGCTCCCGCTGCTGGAGAAGGTCATCCAGGCCGGCAAGCCGCTGGTCATCGTCGCTGAGGACGTCGAGGGCGAAGCTCTCTCGACCCTGATCGTCAACAAGCTCAAGGGCACCTTCAAGTCCGTCGCCGTCAAGGCTCCGGGCTTCGGTGACCGCCGCAAGGCCATGCTGGCCGACATCGCCATCCTCACCGGTGGCGAGGTCATCAGCGAAGAGGTCGGCCTGTCGCTGGAGACCGCTGGTCTCGAACTGCTCGGTACCGCTCGCAAGGTGGTCATCACCAAGGATGAGACCACCATCGTCGACGGTGCTGGCGATGCTGAGGCAATCGCCGGTCGCGTTGCGCAGATCCGCTCGGAGATCGAGAAGAGCGATTCTGACTACGACCGCGAGAAGCTGCAGGAGCGCCTGGCCAAGCTGGCCGGTGGCGTTGCTGTCATCAAGGCTGGCGCTGCCACCGAGGTTGAGCTCAAGGAGCGCAAGCACCGCATCGAAGATGCCGTGCGTAACGCCAAGGCTGCTGTCGAAGAGGGCATCGTCGCCGGCGGTGGCGTTGCACTACTGCAGTCCGAGGCTGCCATCGACGGTCTGTCGCTGGAAGGCGACGAGGCTACCGGCGCGAACATCGTTCGCGTTGCGCTCGAGGCTCCGGCCAAGCAGATTGCCGTCAACGCTGGCCTCGAGCCTGGCGTTGTCGCCGACAAGGTCCGCAACTCGCCCGTTGGCACCGGCCTCAACGCCGCTACCAACTCCTACGAGGACCTCCTCGCAGCTGGCATCAACGACCCGGTGAAGGTCACCCGCTCGGCACTGCAGAACGCAGCGTCGATCGCGGCTCTGTTCCTCACCACCGAGGTCGTCGTTGCCGACAAGCCTGAGAAGGCTGGCGCTCCGGCAATGCCGGGTGGCGACGAAATGGGCGGCATGGGGTTCTGATCTCACTGATCAGAACCTAAGGCGTTCAACGCTTTTCGGATACTGGCCGATCACCCTTCGGGGTGGTCGGCCAGTGTCGTTTCGCGAGCCCGCGACACAGTGGGGCGTTTGATCAAGACGGGCGACCCATACCAGACTTTGCTAACACAAATCGTTCGTTGCGGTAACGAACTGATAACGAAACTGATCCAAAGTGGCATAGCCGACAAGTTGCCCCCTAACGTGACCTCTGTCATTCGTTAGGCGAACGACATAAGTTTACTAACTCAATGTTGTTCTTGGGCAACATGATTCATGGGAGGCAATTCGTGGGAAGCACCACATTGACCGACATCGTCGGCTTCTTCTTCGGGCAACTCGGAGACCTGATCACCTTCTTCAGCTAACCCGACATCGTCGGCCCAAACACTCGCAGAAACGGAGACATTCACTATGGGAAGCATCAGCAACGGCTTGGAGATGATCACAGGTCTGGCCAATTTGGTCATTATGATCCTGCCTCAGCTCATCACCGGCTCGCTATAGCCGCGGTACCACATTCGTTCGATGCGATCGCCCGGGTTAGCGGGCGATCGCACCGTCGTGTGACGGTTGGGTCGTTTGTTCAAGACGGATGACCCATAGCAGACTTTGCTGAAGTTAATCGTTCGTTCCGGTAACGAACTGATAACGAAATCGACGCAAAGCGGCATAGCTAACAAATGGTAACTAACGTGACCTATGTCATTCGTTAGGCGAACGACATAAGTTTACCAACTCAATGTTGTTCTTGGGCAACATGATTCAAGGGAGGCAATTCGTGGGAAGCACCACATTGACCGACATCATCGGCTTCTTCTTCGGGCAACTCGGAGACATCATCACCTTCTTCAGCTGACCTGACGCAGTCGGCCCAAACACTCGCAGAAACGGAGACATACATTATGGGAAGTATCAGCAACGGCTTGGACATGATTACGCAGCTGGCGCAATTGGCGATGGCGATTCTGCCTGCGATCATCACCGGTTCGCTGTAGCCGCAGGACCTACATTCGTTCGGTGCGATCGCCCGGGTTAGCGGGCGATCGCACCGTCGTGTGTGACAGCAGTAGTAACCACCAGAGTTAAGGATTAACCACAGGATGAGTTGGGTAACGGGTCGTCGACGCAGGCGTGCATTGGTGTTGGTAGCGGCCACCATCGCGATGATGGCGTGGTCGACAACAACGACGACAGCGTTCGCAAAACCGCGGTCAGCTCCGCAGACGATCTACGTCCACTCCGCGGCAATGGGGCGTGACATCCCGCTTCGCGTTCTGCGGCCAGCGGACACGAGTCGGCCGCATCCCACGCTCTACCTCCTCAATGGGGCCGGCGGCGGTGAAGACGAAGCCAATTGGTTCGACCGAACGGACGTTGTGCGCTACTTCGCCGACAAAAACGTGAACGTTGTCGTTCCGATGCAAGGCGCCTTCAGCTACTACACCGACTGGCGCGCCGACGATCCCAAGCTCGGTCGGAACAAGTGGACGACGTTCCTGACCAAGGAATTGCCGCCGGTGATCGACGCCCGGCTGGGAACTAACGGCCGCAACGCGGTTGCCGGAATCTCCATGGCTGGCACGTCGGTCCTGAGTCTTGCCCAAGCCGCACCGCGACTCTATCGGGGAGCCGCCGCCTACAGCGGCTGCGCCGAAACGTCGACGAAGTTGGGGCAGGCCTACATCAAGATCGTCGTCGAGTCTCGCGGTGGCGCCGACACCGACAACATGTGGGGCCCGACGTCGGGGCCGGGCTGGGCGGAAAACGATCCGGTCATCCACGCCGCGGCGATGCGCGGAGTTGCGCTCTACATCAGCACCGGATCGGGAATGCCGGGCCCGCACGATCGCCTCGACGGTCCGGGCATCAACGGAGACCTCTACATCTACGCCAACCAGATGATCCTCGGCACCGGCATTGAAGCCATCACCGCCGAATGCACTCGGACACTTGCTCGACGCTTGCAGCAACTCCACATTCCGGCGACCTTCGACTTCGCGCCCACCGGTACCCACTCCTGGCCGTATTGGCAGGACCAACTACACAAGTCGTGGCCGACGCTGGCACGATCGTTGAGCCGCTAACTCTCGCCGCGACGACGGTTGCGACAATGACAGATATGGCGGCATCGGCGGACCAAACTCCAACTATCCCAACGCTGGCAAACTTCCGCGACCTCGGCGGATTGTCGGCGGCCGGGGGTGAGGTGCGACCTGGGCAGCTGTTCCGCTCGGGGCATCTCGCGGACTTGAGCGACGCCGACCGGGCCACGGTTGACGGCCTTGGACTCGGCGTCGTGTTCGACTTCCGCACCACCGGTGAGGCCCAGAAGAAGCCGGACCCCGCGGTGGCCGGAGCCGCCGGGGTGCACCTCGACATCCTGGCCGACGCCGAGCTGGCGGTGCCAGCCAATCTCGTCGGCTTGTTCGCCGATCCAAAGACCGCGGCGAAAGTCTCCGAGCAACTCGCCACATCCGACGTCCGCGGCAAACTCGCTCAGACCTACCGCGGGTTGGTGAACCTGGACAGCGCGCGCACCGGGTACAGCGCGTTCTTCGGGGGACTCGCGGCCAGTGATGCGCCGGCACTGTTTCATTGCACCGCGGGCAAGGACCGCACCGGGTGGGGCGCCGCGGCGTTGTTGACGTTGCTTGGTGTCGGGCGCGACGACGTGTATGCCGACTACCTGCTCACCAACGAGCTCTTCCTGCCGACGTTCGGTGAACTGTTCGCATCGTTTGCCGAGGCGGGCGGCGATGCCGAACTTCTCCGCCCGGTCCTGGGCGTCGAAGAGGCCTTCCTCGACGCCGCTTTTGACGAGGTGGATCGCGAATATGGTTCTATCGCAACGTATTTCACCGCGGGCCTGGGCGTCGACACGGATACGCAGCGGGCGCTGCGGGATCGGTACGTCGGGTAACGTCAGCGCAAGATGATGCAGGTCGTCGTGCCGTGTGCGACGAGCTTGCCGTCGGCCGAAAACACCTGTCCCTCCGCGGTCGCGGTGCGTCGGCCGGCGTGGATCACGGTGCCGACACCAGTGAGATCGTCGGCGTCGACGGCGACGGTGCGAATGTAGTTGACCTTCAGTTCCAGCGTTGTGTAGCCGACGCCGGCGGGCAGCGTCGTATGGATCGAGCAGCCCATCACCGAGTCCAGCAGGGTTGCGCAGATTCCACCGTGGACGGAACCGAGCGGGTTGGCGAAGTCGGCCTTCGGAGTAACGGTGAACGTCACCTTGCCTTCTTCGATGGTGACCGGTCGCATGCCGAGCAGTCGTCCGATGCTCGGACGATCCAGTCCCGGGTTGGCCGCCCACGCGCGCATTAGGTCCAACCCGGACATGCTCAGCGGGTCGGTGTCTCCGGAAATCGGCTGTTGTGTCGTCATAACTATGTATGATGACATAGATAGTCACGAGGGTGAAAGGGCATACGATGCCGGACTTTTCCGGAACCGACGCCACCACGCGTGGCCCGCGGGAACGCATGGTGGTCAGTGCCGCCGATTTGATCGGGCGCGACGGCGTGAGTGCGACATCGATCGGTGACGTGCTAGCGGCCAGCGGCGCTCCGCGCGGATCCATCTACCACCACTTCCCGCACGGCAAGTCCGAGTTGATGGTGGAAGCAGTGCGCTACGCGGGTGAGTTCATGGCCCGGCGGATCGGTGGCCGCGGTGCGGTTTCGCCAGCGGCGACCGTGGCCGATATCGGCGATGTGTGGCGAAAGATGCTGGTGGACAGTGACTTTGAGTTCGGGTGCCCGGTGTTGGCGGGCGGGCTGGCGCGCAATTCAGAGCCGGAGGTCGCCGCGGAGTCGGAGCGGATCTTCACCGAGTGGATACGACTCATCTCGGCCCGTCTCGTCGATGATGGAGTTGAGCCTAGCCGGGCGCTATCGTTGGCCAACTTGATCATTGCGGCGATTGAGGGCGCAGTCGGGCTGTGCCAAACGCAGCGTCGAGTAGCACCGCTTGACGACGTCATCGTCGAACTTTCGCAGCTCTGTGAACTCGCGGCAGGTGGCCCAGGCGCGGGGAGCCGTAGTAAGTTCTGACCTTGACATCCGTGAAGGTGACGATGCCGGCGGAGGAGAGGGACGAGCTGAGATGACGCCGGTGTACCGTGCCGCACTCGGTTCCGATTTTGATCGGCTGCACCCCAACATGCAATGGCGATACGGCGTTGATTCGACGTCCGGAGTGGCGCAGCGCCTCACCGGAATCATGGAATCGATTTACGTCTCGTCCGCGCTGCCGCCGCCCGTCACGTGGTACTACGGCAATCGGAATGCCTTTCCGAGCAAGTCGAGCCGGATGGTGCCGTTCACCCAAGACAACTACTGCTACGTCGACGAACTCGACCGCGAATGCCTGGCAGTACTGCGCACATTCGAGTACACGTCCGGAAATCGGAAGCTCAACTCCGTGCTGGTCGCGGGACATGAAGGTCTCGTCGACTATTTCGGTGATGGCCCCGAACTCCTCTATCCCATCGAGGCGTCAGCGACCGACAATGGGGACCTGCTGTTGGAGAGCGGTCCGATGCGGTGGTTGGGTCGTGGGCCGAAGCTCGGTATGCGCGGACCCTTCCTGATGGAAATGAAATACACCGAAGGTTGGGACGACGCGCGGCAGCGTTTTCGGTGCGATGCGATCGTACGAAATCCGGTGTTGGGCGAAGTGATTCACTATCGCGGCTGGTTCACCGCCGTCGATCAGCAATGCGCGTTGTCGGACATTCCTGACGAAGCGTGGCCGGTCAATTTGATCAACCGTGAACACTGAGGTTTGGGTGGTAGGTTCCTCCCATGGCCGTCTCTGCGAAAACCGAATTCGACGTTGATGCACCACCAGCGGTGGTGATGGAAGTGCTGATGGACGTGGAGTCCTTGCCCGAATGGTCGGGGCCCCACAAGTCCGCTGAAGTCATCGAAGAACACGACGACGGCACGCCCAGGCGGGTGCAGGTCTCCGTGTCGATGGGACCGATTTCCGACGAACAACTGCTCGATTACTCATGGACCGACTCGACGTGTACCTGGGACCTGGTGGAAGGTAACCAGCTCAGCGAGCAACACGGGGTTTACACGGTCACCGAGGGGTCCAAAGGTGGCTCGCACATTAAGTTCGAGCTTGAGGTCGAACTCAAGGTGAAGCTGCCCGGACTCATCGTGCGCCAGGCGCAGAAGGTTGCCGTGGACACCGCGAAGAAGGGTCTGACGGCAGAGGTCAAGCGTCGGGCAGCGGAGTCCTAAGCATGCGGCGCAGGGGGATTGGACGCAAGGGGATTGGACGCAGGGGGATTGGACGCAGGGGGATCCACACTCAAGCGATTCGCATCGCTGGCATCGCGGTGGCAGTGTCGGGTGCCGCCTTTTTAGTCAGTCTCGGTAGTGGTGGGGCTGCAGCCGCCACGTCGTGTGGGGCTGCCAACGGACAACGCGTTCAGCACATCTCTGGCAACAGCGCATGTGCCGCTACCGCGGGTCCAGGTAGCCGCGCGACGGCGGAAGACACGTCGCCCGCAGGCACCGCGGTCAGCGTCGCCAATTCCGGTGGCAACGCGACGGCACGGAACATGCAACCCGGCTCGACGGCGCTGGCTGGCGCATCGAATCGGGCAACCGCGTATTCGGTGACCACCGGTCCGGGAGCGCAGTCGGTCGCGCAGGCGAATAACGGGGCGACCGCCCTCGCGTTGGGCGGTTGGGGAGGCCAGTCCTATGCGAGCCCACGCGGTACCGCGTGTCTCGGCGGGTTCGCGATGGCATACGAGAGTTCTACCGGCAAAATGTGCCTGCGGTCTGGTTCGGTGAACCTGCAGAACTAACGCGAGCGTCGAGTTCACCTGGACGTCACGTTCCGTTGGTCAGTCCTGCTTACCGTTGCCTGATGACCGATCTCGATGACCTGAAACTCGTCGGACCCGACTTCAGTACGGTGTCCGGACGAGAAGCCCTGCAACAACTCGTCGACCTTGCCGACACGTCGGGTTTTACCGTCAACGACGACGATGACGACGACCCGATTCTGCTGACGCTGCCCGAACGCAATGTGGTTGACACATGGCGCGAGGGCTACCCGTATGAAGAGCGGATAAGCCGTCGCGAGTACGAGGTGACGAAGCGGCAGCTGCAGATTGAGCTGCTCAAGCTGC
>QIRE01000245.1_pt1 | contig 11693 bp, 12 predicted proteins | sample 2940141 | NCBI WGS metagenome assembly QIRE01 (sample SAMN09273532, study PRJNA473421) | Gut metagenome, whole genome shotgun sequencing project. | isolation source: gut tissue | host: Folsomia candida VU population | place: Netherlands: Amsterdam | collected 2016-03-06
GAATATCCCCGTGATCGCGCTGTCGCAGCTGTCGCGTCAGGTCGAAAACCGCGAAGATAAGCGTCCGCAGCTGTCGGACCTGCGCGAATCCGGCTCTATCGAGCAGGACGCCGATATCGTGATGTTCGTGTTCCGCGAGGAATATTACAAGGAACGCGAAAAGCCCGCCGATCATGAGCTGGACAAGATGGCAGAATGGCAGAAAGTCATGGAATCATGTCACGGCAAGGCCGAAGTGATTCTGGGCAAGCAGCGTCACGGCCCCATCGGCACCGTCGAATTGTCGTTCGAGGGGCAGTTCACCCGCTTTGGCAATCTTGCGCGGGAACGTCAAAGCCAGAATCAGTGGGATTGACCGCGTGAACCTGCCCATCCCCGTTGCCACCGTCGGCCTGCTGATCGCCTCGAACGTGTTCATGACGGTGGCGTGGTACGGCCACCTGAAATTCAAGACCGCCCCCTTGGTCACGGTCATCGCGATCAGCTGGTTCATCGCCCTGTTTGAATACATCATGCAGGTTCCGGCGAACCGCATCGGCTATGGCTATTTCAGCGCGGCCCAGTTGAAAACCATACAAGAGGTCATCAGCCTGACGGTTTTCGCTCTGTTTTCATGGGTTTATCTGGGCGAAAAAATCGGCTGGCAGCACGGCGTGGGCTTTTCGCTGATCTGTCTTGGAGCGTGGTTCATCTTTCATGACTTCGGCTAGGACCGCGCCAAGCACGCTGACGCTGGTCGCGCTGTCAGGAATGGCGGCGCTGTCGATGAACGTGTTCCTGCCGTCGTTGCCGGGCATGGCGCGTGATTTCGGCGTCGATTACGGCGTCATGCAGCTGTCGGTGTCGGCCTATATCGGCGCCAGCGCGGTGTTGCAGTTGCTGGGCGGCCCGATCAGCGACCGTTACGGACGTAGGCCCGCCGTGCTGATCGGGCTGATCATCTTTCTGCTGGCCACGGTTGGCACACTGCTGGCGCAGACGGCCGGCACGTTTCTGACATTCCGCCTGATTCAGGCCTCGATTGCGACCTGTATGCTGGTCCCTCGCGCGGTGGTGCGCGACATCTATGACGGCGACCGCGCGGCCTCGATGCTCGGCTACGTCACGATGGGCATGTCGGTCGTGCCGATGTTTGCCCCGGTCATCGGCGGCGTTCTGGATGAGGCGTTCGGCTGGCGCGCGAATTTCGCGATGATGGGCATTCTGGGCCTGATCGTGCTGATCATCGCATGGCGCGACATGGGCGAAACCGTGCGCGGCGGCGGCATTCCGATGCGCCAGCAGGTCGCGAACTATCCGATTCTGGCGAAGTCCGTGCGGTTCTGGGGCTATTGCGGGTCGGCCACGCTGTCGTCGGGATGCTTTTTTGCCTATCTGGGCGGCGCGCCGTTCGTGGGCACCAATGTCTTTGGCATGACCCCGGCCGAGGTGGGGTATTTCTTTGCCGCCCCCTCGATCGGGTATTTGCTGGGCAACGCGATTTCGGGGCGATTTTCGGCGCATCTTGGCCTGAACCGGATGATCCTGATGGGCGCGGTTGTGTGCCTGATATCGCTTTCGGTCGCGCTTGTGGCCGATCTGGCGGGGCTTTCAGGGCGGTGGGTGTTTTTCAGCGCCATTGCGGTCATGGGCTTTGGCAATGGCATGGTCCTGCCTAACGCCAATGCCGGCATGATGAGCGTCAGGCCAGAACTTGCCGGCACCGCCAGCGGCCTTGGCGGCGCCTTGGCCGTTGCGGGGGGTGCGGCTTTGTCGGCGCTGGCGGGGGCGCTGCTGACACCCGGCGCCGGGGCGACGCCGCTTTTGGCGATCATGGTGGCCTCGGCCCTAGGGTCGCTGCTGGCGATCATGTGGATTTTGCGGCGCGAAGGGCAGATTTCCGCAGGATAGGCCGCGACGGGAAATCCGATCTTAACCCTTTTGGGGCAGGCTGTCGCAATGATGCTGTCCCGCAATGCCCTTTTCAGTCTGATCACTGCGCTATGCGCGATCACAACGCTTGCCCTGCGGCGTTTGCAAAAGCTATTGCCTGTTTTGCAAACGATGGGGAAAGCCATGGCCACGCAGAAAATCTATGCCGGGACCGCGCTGCGGGAAACACGCGCACGCAGCGGCATGACACAGCGACGCTTTGCCGAACGCCTTGGCGTCTCGCTGCCCTATCTGTCGCAGATGGAAAACAACCACCGGCCCATTTCTGCAGGGGTTCTGTTGCGGCTGGCGCAGGAATTCGGCGTCGATCTGACCACGCTGGCGGCGGGCGATGCCGAACGCATGGTCATCGACATGCAAGAGGCGCTGGCCGATCCGGTCTTTGACGCGATGCCGCCCCTGGCCGATCTGCGGCTGGCCGCGACAAATGCGCCGGTTCTGGCGCGGGCGTTTCTCGATCTTTATCGCGCGCATCGTCAGGGTCAGGAACGCTTGGCCGCGCTGGATGAGGCGATTGGCGCGGCAGGTCAAAACACTCTGTCGACCCCGTGGGAAGAGGTGCGCGACTTCTTTCACTATTGCGACAACTATATCGACGCGGTTGACCGGGCGGCGGAACGATTCGCATGTCCCGGCGGCACCCGTGCCGATCCGTGGCGGACCGCCGTGGACGCGCTGGCCGAATGTGGCATCCGGGTGATCCGCACGGAACTGCCCGCGAACGCCGTGTTCCGGCGCCATGGCGACCAGTTGCAGATGAACGCCGCCGCCGAACCCGCCACGCAGGTGTTTCAGTTGCTGCATCTGGTCGCGCTGGAACGCCAACGGGATCTGCTTGACGCGACGCTGGATTTCGCGCGCTTCCGCAGCGATACGGCCCGGGAGATTGCGCGTGTCGGGCTGGCCAACTATTTCGCAGGCGCGGCGTTGATGCCCTATCGCGCGTTTCTGTCAGTCGCGCAGGCGGAACGTCACGATCTGGAACGCCTGTCACATCTGTTCGGCGCGTCGCTGGAACAGGTCGCGCATCGGCTGTCCACAATGCAGCGCCCCGGCGCCAAGGGCGTGCCGTTCTTTTTCGTCCGCGTCGATCAGGCGGGCACGATCACCAAGCGCCATTCCGCCACGCGCCTGCAATTCGCGCGCTTTGGCGGGGCCTGCCCGCTGTGGAACGTGCATCAGGCATTTGAACAGCCCGGCCGCTTTCTGCGTCAGCTAGCCGAAACGCCGGACGGGGTGCGCTATCTGCTGCTGTCGCGCGACGTGTCGAAACATGCGGGCGCCTTTAACGCGCCCGTCCGTCGCTTTGCCATCGGCCTTGGATGCGAGGTCGTCCATGCTGCCGGCGTGGTCTATTCAGACGGGCTGGACCTGACGAAACCCCGCGCGTTTGAACCCATCGGAATCTCATGCCGAATCTGTCACCGGCCGGACTGCCACCAACGTTCAGTTCCGCCGATTGACCGCGCCTTGCGCATCCCCGCAGACAGAAGTGGGCCATTACCCTATGAAATTGCGTGACCAGTTCACCCAATACGGGCGTATTTCGGCGGATTCTCGCCCGGAAAGGCAAATCTCCGCGCAGCTTGGAAACGTTCTGCGCATGGCCTGTTGCCAAGAAGGCACAGCTTCTGTTTACCCCCTGATCAAAGGAACCAAAGCTACCCCCATTGCTGGGACACGCTTGAACGGGGGACCTGCCTTGCCGAACGTGACAAACCGTATCAACGCCTCGCTTGAGCGTGTGCTGCCGGAACAGCGGTTGTTTCTGCGCTCTGAGGATGCAACACGGTTCGTCCGTCTGCGGCCGATGACCCAACTGGCCTGTATCGCAGGGGCGACCGCGCTGTTCGGCTGGACTTTGGTTGCAAGCTCTATCCTGGCGATTGATGCGATCAGTTCGGGGTCGTCGCGCGACCAGATGCTGCGCACCCAATCCGCGTTCGAGGAACGGCTGGATCAGCTGTCGGCAGAACGCGATGCCCGCGCGGCCGAGGCGCTGGCGGCGCAGAACCGTTTCGCTGTCGCCCTTGAACAGGTCTCGCAGATGCAGTCGCAGCTGCTGTCGTCAGAAGAACACCGCCGAGAGCTTGAGACAGGCCTTGGCGTGGTTCAATCGACCCTGCGCACCGCCATCAATGAACGCGACGACGCGCAGCGCATGGTCAGCAGCGACGATCATTCGGGCCACGACCATCCCCATGACGCCGCCCTGCGGGATGAAGAATTCACCGTCGCACTGGATATCCTGTCGGGCGAGCTGCGTCAGGCCGCAAGCGAACGCGCCGTGGCGATGCAGGCTGCCGAAACCGCGCGCAGCCAGGCGGATGACCTGACCGCCGAACGGGATCAGATCCTTGCCCGCAACGACGAAATCCTGAACCAGCTGGAAGACGCCGTGACGGTTTCGGTGGCGCCGCTTGATCAGGTGTTCCGCAAGGTCGGCATGAATCCCGACGAAGTTCTGCGCACCATCCGCAGCGGCTATTCCGGTGAGGGTGGTCCGCTGACGCCAATGTCCTATTCGACGCGCGGCGATGCGGACCTTGATCAGGGCAAAACCAAGGCTAACCAGATCATCGTCACGCTGGACCAGATGAACACCTATCGCATCGCGATGGAAAAGCTGCCGCTGGCGATGCCGGTGAAATCGTCCTTCCGCTATACCTCGGGCTATGGCCGGCGGTGGGGTCGGATGCATGAAGGCATCGACATGGCCGGCCCCGTCGGCACCCCGATCTATGCGACCGGCGAAGGCACGGTTATTTTTGCCGGTCGTCAGGGCGCCTATGGCAACCTGATCAAGATTCAGCACGAACTGGGCGTCGAGACGCGCTTTGGCCACCTGTCGCGCATTCGCGTGAAAGTGGGCGAAAGAGTGTCGCAGGGCGACCTGATCGGTGATATGGGGAACACTGGACGCTCGACCGGGCCGCATCTTCACTATGAAGTGCGGATGAAAGGCCGGGCTGTGGACCCGATGACCTTCATCAAGGCAGCAGAGAATGTTTTCTAAGACCCGCGTGACCGAAAATCGCCCCACCCCCGCCACCCCTGAGGCGGCCGATCTGCCTGTGCCCGACCGGGCGCTGGATCCCGCGACGACGGCAGCAGCAACCTCGGCCTCGCGGCCACGTCAGTCGCCGTCGATCCTGTCATCCGATCTGACGGTCGTGGGCAATATCAAGACGCAGGGTGACATCCAGATCGAAGGCACCGTTGAAGGCGACATCCGCGCGCATCAGCTGGTGGTTGGCGAAACCGCCACGATCAAAGGTGAGATTCTGGGCGATGACGTTGTCGTCAACGGGCGCGTCATCGGTCGCGTGCGCGGTCTGCGCGTTCGTCTGACCGCCACCGCGCGGGTCGAAGGCGATATCGTCCACAAGACCATCGCAATTGAATCGGGCGCGCATTTCGAAGGCTCGGTCCAGCGTCAGGAAGACCCGCTGGCGAATGGCGGCACCAAGAAGCTGGCGCCCCCGCCTTCGGAATAATCCAGCAAGATCAAAAAGATAGATAACGGCCCGCCTCGGCGGGCCGTTTTTCATTTCTGCGGCATAATGTTTCTTGCATTGCCACCCTTCAAATCCCTGCCCGTGGGTGAAACAACATCACCCAAGGCCTTTTTGGGCCATGGGAGGAGATCTGATGAAACTGGTTCGCTATGGCACCAAGGGTGCTGAACGCCCCGGCCTGCTGGACGATGATGGACGCGTCCGCGACCTGTCGGCCCATATCGCCGATCTTGCGGGCGACGCGCTGACCCCGGCGGGGCTGGCGGCGTTGCGCGCGCTGGACCCCGCCGATCTGCCTTTGGTCGCGGGCCAGCCGCAGCAGGATCTGCGCCTTGGTGCCTGCGTCGCGCAGGTGGGTAAGTTCATCGGCGTCGGCCTGAACTATGCCGATCACGCGGCCGAGGCCGGAATGCCCGTCCCTACCGAACCCGTGCTGTTCACCAAATGGAACAGCTGCATCGCCGGTCCCGACGATGATCTGCACCTGCCCAAAGGCTCGACCGCGACCGACTGGGAAGTCGAGTTGGGCATCGTCATCGGCGCGGGCGGGCGCGACATCGCACAGGCCAGCGCGCTGGATCATGTCGCAGGCTTCTGCGTCGTCAACGATATCAGCGAACGTCATTGGCAGATCAATCGCGGCGGCACTTGGGACAAGGGCAAGGGCTATGACGGCTTTGGCCCCATCGGCCCGTGGCTGGTCACCACCGATGAGATCGACCCGACAGCGCTGCAGATGTGGCTTGAGGTGGACGGCCATCGTTATCAGGACGGCAGCACGGCGACGATGGTGTTTGGCCCGGCGGAACTGGTCGCCTATTGCTCAACGGTCACGACGCTGCATCCCGGAGATGTGATCACAACCGGAACACCGCCCGGCGTGGGCATGGGGCAAAAGCCGGCGGTCTATCTGCGTGCGGGCCAGACGATGCGCCTTGGCATCGACGGTCTGGGCCAGCAGCGCCAGAATGTGCGGTGACGTCATGACCAGCAGCATCCTGATCACCGGCGCGGGCAGCGGCATCGGCCGCGCCACCGCCCGCCGCTTTATGGCCGCAGGCTGGCGCGTCGGGCTGATCGGGCGGCGCGCCGACGCGCTGCACCAGACGGCCGCGGGGCAGGATGCGCTGATCCTGCCCTGTGATGTGACTGATGCCGACGCGGTTCAGGCGACGTTCGACAAGGCCGCGTCCGAATGGGGCCGCCTTGACGCGATCTTCAACAATGCTGGCAGCGGCGCCGCCCCCGCCACGCCCGATCATCTGGCGGTCGAGGATTTCCGGCAGGTGATCAACGTCAATGTCGTGGGCATGTTCATCTGCGCCCGCGCGGCTTTTGCCCAGATGCGCAAGCAGCAGCCGCAGGGCGGGCGGATCATCAACAACGGATCAATCTCGGCCCATGCGCCGCGCCCCGGCTCGGTCGCCTATACCACGTCGAAACATGCGGTCACGGGGCTGACGCGCAGCCTGTCGCTGGATGGGCGCGACTTTGGCATCGCCTGCGGGCAGATCGACATCGGCAATGCCGCGACCGAGCTGTTGACTCAGGTCAGCAGCACCGCCCCCAACCCCGAACCGCTGATGGATGTTGCGGTCGTGGCCGATGCGGTGCTGCATATGGCCAGCCTGCCTGACGGCGCGAATGTGCAGTTCATGACCGTCATGGCCACGAATATGCCTTTCATCGGAAGGGGTTAGGCGTAGCGTGCCACCAAGGCATCGCGCACATCGGGCGTGACGAATTTCGACACGTCCCCGCCCAGACGGGCAATTTCCTTGACCAGCTTCGAGGCGATGGCCTGCCGCCGCGCATCGGCCATCAGAAACACCGTCTCAATCCCCGAATCCAGTGCGCGATTCATGCCAACCATCTGAAATTCATATTCAAAATCGGCAACCGCGCGCAGCCCGCGCACGATCACCCCGGCCCCCACATCGCGGGCACAGTCGATCAGCAGATTTTCGAACGGATGGACATGGATTTCGCAACCGTGACGCCGCGCCAGATCGGCGCATTCGGTGCGCACCATTTCGACCCGCTGTTCCAGCGGAAACAGCGGTGATTTGTCGCGATTGATCGCCACGCCGATGACCAAACGGTCAACCAGCGCCATTGCCCGCTGGATGATATCCAGATGGCCAAGCGTGATCGGGTCGAAGGTGCCGGGATACAGGCCGATGCGCATGACAACCATCCTTGTGGGGGTCTGTGTCCCCAAGGCAAAACCGATTTATCACCAGATTGCAAGCATATGGCAGCGTTAACAAACGCTGCGTCAGCTGCCCATGATCATCCCGGTCAGGGCCTCTTTTTCGGCCGCAAGCTCTTTCAGGCGACCGCTGACCGCATCACCGATCGACACCACGCCCAGCATGTCGCCGTTTTCATCCACGACCGGCAGGTGACGAAAGCGGCCCTGGGTCATGCGTTCCAGAATCGTCACCGCGTCCTCACCCGTGGTGCAGGTCTGGACCGAGCGGGTCATCACCTCGGCAATCGGGGTGGTCAGGATGTCCGGCCCGTGCTGGCCAAGCTGGCGCACGATGTCGCGTTCCGACAGGATGCCCTGCGGTTTGCGGCCGTCGCTTGACACGACCACCGCACCGATGCGCTTGTCCGACAGCAGGCGTGCGGCATCCGCCAGCGTCGCATCGGGCGAAATGGTGATCAGCGTCTCACCCTCTATCCCGACTTTGCCCGAGGCGGTTTTCATCGACAGCAGTTGTCTGACAAGCATCGCAGTCTCCCTCACCTTTTGTTGACCCTATCTTTTGCCGGGTCGGGCTGGCCGTCAAGTGCGACGATCAGCGGGTGCGGCGCATGTCAGGCCCAGGCCACGTCATGCAGGCGCACAAGTTCGGAAACCTGCTGCGATGTCAGCATGTTGGGTGTCGTGCCGCGCAGCAGCATCGCCAGCCGCGCCGTTGCCTCTAATTCCTCCACCGCGTTGCAGGCGGCCTCTAGGTCAAGGCCTGCAACCACCGGGCCGTGATTTGCCAGCATCACCGCCGACCGGGTGCCGGCAAGGCCGCGCACCGCGTCACCAATGGCCGGATCACCGGGCCGGAAATAGGGCAACAGCTTGACGCGACCAAGCTGCATAAAGGCGTAGGGCGTGATCGGCGGCAGGAAATCATCGGCATCCGTATCGGGCAGCATCGACAGCGCGACCGAATGGCAGGAATGCAGATGCACCACCGCCGCCGTGCGATTGCGCGTGGCATAAAAGGCGGTGTGCAGCGGCATTTCCTTGGTCGGTTTGTCGCCACCGATATGGTTGCCCTGCGCGTCGAAATGCGACAGCCGCGCGGGGTCAAGCCGCCCGAAGCTGGTGCCGGTGGGTGATACCAACAGCCCGCCATCATCGGTGCGGGCGCTGATATTTCCCGTCGATCCATGCGTCAGGCCACGGTCGAACAGCGACCGCGCCAGATCACAGATACGTTCGCGCAGGCGGGCGTCGCTGGTCATCCCGCCAGCCTTTCGGCGGCTTTGGCAAAGAAGTCAGGCGCGCCGAAATTCCCCGATTTCAGCGCCAGCACCAGATTGCCTCCGGCCCGGATCGCAGGCACGCCGGGGTCGATTTCAGGCCCGATTTCAAGGCGTTGCACCGACAGCCCCTCGACCACGGCGCCGGAGGTTTCGCCGCCCGCGGTGATCAGCCGCGTCACGCCGCCCGCCACCAGAAGGCGCGCGGTTTCGGCAAAGAACCCTTCAAGCCTGGACGCGGCGATATCGGTGCCGTGACGCTGCTGAACGGCGCGCACGGCATCAGGATCGGCGGATGAATAGATCAGCGGCAGCCCGTCCTGCTGCGCAAGCGCCCAATCGGCGGCCTGACGCGCGGTGGTGATGCCTGCGATCACGGCCTCGGGGTCGATTTCACGCGCGGGCGCGCCGCTTGCGATATGCTGCGCGACCTGCCCCCGTGTGGCGCGCGAACAGGATCCTGACAGCGCCACGACCGGACCCGCCTGCCCCGCCCATTGCGGCCCCTCGGCCGAGATCAGACCCTGCGCGCGGAAATTCCCCGGCAGGCCAAGCGCAATGCCAGACCCGCCGGTCAACAGCACCTGATCGGCGACCGCCTGCCCAAGCGTCACCAGATCATCGTCGCGGATCGCATCCGCCACCACAAAACGATGCGGCTGCGCGGCCAGCGCAGCCCGTGCCGCATCGGCGCCCTGCCAGACAACGGCGGCGGGCAGATGGCCCACGGCGTCAGGGATCTGCCGCGCCAGCCAGCGGCGCAGATCGGGATCGGTCATAGGCGTCAGCGGATGGTTTTCCATCCCGCTTTCCGACAGCAGCCGGTCGGCCACGAACAGATGCCCCTGATAGATCGTGCGGCCCGTCGCCGGAAAGGCCGGACAAAAGATCACCCGATCCGCGCCCAAGGCATCAGCCAGCGCCTGCGCCACGGGACCGATATTGCCATCGGGCGTCGAATCGAAGGTGGAACAGTATTTGAACAGAAACTGTCGGCACCCCTGCGCGCGCAGCCAGTCCAGCGCCTCAAGCGACAGGCGCACCGCGTCGGCAACCGGAATGGACCGTGATTTCAGCGCGACGATGCCCGCCTCAACATCCGGGTCGGCAGGTTTGTCGGGCGTGCCGGAATATTGCACGACCCGCATCCCGGCCTTGACCAGCGTATTGCCCAGATCGGACGAGCCGGTGAAATCATCGCCGATACAGCCCAGTAACATGGTTCAGCTCCACTCTGTGACGGCATCCTGCGCGGCGCGCAGTCGGTACAGTTCCGACCCGGTATCCAGATCCATATCACCGCACAAGATCATCTGCCCCGCTTTCACATCGCGCCGCAAGCGACAGCCCGAGGCAAGGTAATAAGGCACCGGCGCATCATCGGCCAGCACCCGTGCAGGCGTCATCCGGCCCGAGACATTGGCGATGGTGTGGTGATGCCCCTCGGCCACCAGCAGCGCGCCCGCGGGCAGATCGGCATCCGCATAGGCGGTCAGATCCATCACCGGACGCGGGTTTTCGGCGCCAGATGATACGCCCAGCAAGGCGGCCTCGAACACCGAAGTCGCAGCCTCTAGCCCCAAGATATGGCGCGGCAGGCCCATCATTGCGGTCTTGCCGTTGCGGGCGACGACATGGCCTTTGTCGCGCAGCATTTCCCATGTTTCGGCGTCGTCACAGGCGACGGTGACAAAGACGCCGCCGGCAAAGCTGGGCTCGCCCGGAAGGCGCAGACAGTTGAACACGTCAAGCTGGCCCTGCCCGGTCAGCAACCCACCGTCGGCCACAGGCGCCATCAGATCGGCCAGTTCGGTGATCCGGGCAATGGGCGCGTGATAGTCGGGACGGTCGGGGGCCATGCCAAGGGCGTTGGCAACGACCACCATCTCGCACAGGTCGGGCACCGCGCGTTGCGGCAGCTTGGCCAGATCGGCGCGCGCGGCCACGACATCGGCCCAGGGGCGGTCGCCCGCATCGACCCATTCGCCAAAGCCCGGCGCATCGACGGTGACGCCGTTGCTGGTGATCTGGTTCGTGGCCGGATCGAAGATGAAGTCATATTCGCTGGACTTGCCCGCAGCTATGATGCGCAGGCCCACCACGCTGGCCCAAGTTGCCAGACCGATCAGCAGGCTGGGCTGATCGCCATCGACGGGGGTCACGACGCACCCCTTTTCGCGCGCCATGCGGGCCAAGATAGGGCCGACAACGCTGTCGGTTTCCTTGGTGACCATCACGACATGCTTGCCCGCAGCAATCGCCAGACGGGCATGACGGGCGCCAGCCTCGGGGTTGCCGGTGGCTTCCAGCACGATATCGACGGGCAGATCGGCCACGACGCCAAGATCGGCGGCGGCGATGTATTTCCCGGCGTCCCATGCCGCGCGCGCGGCATCCGCATCGGCGCATTCGACGATATCGCCCGCAGCCGTCCCGACCGAGGCCAGCGCCGCCGCCGCCGTCGCCGCGTTCAGATCAATCGCCACGCGGCAATTCATCCCCCGGACGTGACGCGCCTGCGCCAGAAAGCTGCGGCCGAAACCGCCCGTGCCGACGATGGCACATTCGACCTGCCGTGTGTCGCGGCCCGCAAAGTAGCTGTGGTGGTTCATGCCGTCCCTTACCCTTATCCTGTCAGCACCGCCAAAGGGCGGCGGTCAGCAAGGCCCCGCGCGGGGGCCTTGCACCATGCGTCACTTCACCAGCCAGTCTTCGGCCTGATAGACCTTGACGTTGCTGGCCTCATCGTCG
>QIRE01000246.1_pt1 | contig 11681 bp, 12 predicted proteins | sample 2940141 | NCBI WGS metagenome assembly QIRE01 (sample SAMN09273532, study PRJNA473421) | Gut metagenome, whole genome shotgun sequencing project. | isolation source: gut tissue | host: Folsomia candida VU population | place: Netherlands: Amsterdam | collected 2016-03-06
CCTGCGCGATTCGGGTGCGAAAAATCTGGTCGTCGCCCTGCGCGAAGGCAGCCCCTCGGCCAAGAAAGCCGAAGCCGAAGGCCTGAAGGTCATGGGCATCGCCGAGGCCGCCGCCTGGGCCGACCTGATCATGTTCACCATGCCGGACGAATTGCAGGCCGAAACCTACAAGAAATACGTCCATGACAATCTGCGCGAAGGCGCGGCGATTGCCTTCGCCCACGGCCTGAACGTGCATTTCGGTCTGATCGAAACGAAGCCCGGCGTGGACGTTATCATGATGGCGCCCAAGGGTCCGGGCCACACGGTTCGCGGCGAATATGTCAAAGGCGGCGGCGTTCCCTGTCTGGTGGCAGTGCATAACGACGCGTCGGGCAAGGCGCTGGATCTGGGCCTGTCCTATTGCTCGGCCATCGGTGGCGGGCGTTCGGGCATCATTGAGACCAACTTCCGCGAAGAATGCGAAACCGACCTGTTCGGCGAACAAGCCGTTCTGTGCGGCGGTCTGGTCGAGCTGATCCGTTGCGGTTTTGAAACGCTGGTCGAAGCGGGCTACGAGCCGGAAATGGCTTATTTCGAATGCCTGCACGAAGTGAAGCTGATCGTGGACCTGATCTATGAGGGCGGCATCGCCAACATGGACTACTCGATCTCGAACACCGCGGAATATGGCCAGTATGTCACCGGCCCGCGCATCCTGCCTTACGAAGAAACCAAAGCCCGCATGAAGGCCGTGCTGACCGATATTCAGCAAGGCAAATTTGTGCGCGACTTCATGCTGGAAAACGCTGTTGGTCAGCCGACGCTGAAAGCCTCGCGCCGCGCCAATGACGAACACCAGATCGAAGCGGTCGGTGCCAAGCTGCGCGAAATGATGCCGTGGATTTCCAAAGGCAAGATGGTCGACAAGGCCCGTAACTGATCAGACGGAAAGGCCCGGTGCAAACCGGGCCTTTTTCGTTCAGGACAGCTTGTCCTGCGTCCGCGTCTGAAAATCAGACGCATCATGGCGTTCGTGTAATTGCCCGGCCAGATCGCCGGACGTGCGGTTCACCATCAAGCCGCGCTGCACACCGGGGCGCGCCGCGATTTCGTTGTTCCAGCGCAACACGTTGGTATAGCTGGCGCCTTCAAGGAAGGTCGTCGCATCGCCATAGACGCCACCCACCGTCAGCCGTCCATACCACGGGAAAATCGCCATATCCGCGATGGAATATTCGTCGCCCGCCATGAAGCGGTGATCGGCCAGATGGCGGTTCAGCACATCCAGTTGCCGTTTGGTTTCCATCGCATAGCGGTCGATGGCGTATTTGATCTTGATCGGCGCATAGGCATAGAAATGGCCAAAACCGCCGCCGACAAAGGGCGCCGACCCCATCTGCCAGAACAGCCAGTTCAACGCCTCGGTCCGGGCGGCGGGATCGGTCGGCAGGAACGCCCCGAATTTTTCGGCCAGATACAGCAGGATCGACCCCGATTCGAACACCCGCCGAGCGGGGCTTGTCGAATGGTCGGCCAGCGCCGGGATCTTGGAATTCGGGTTTACCTCGACAAAGCCGCTGCCGAATTGGTCGCCATCGCCGATCTTGATCAGCCAGGCGTCATATTCGGCGTCGAAACCGGCCTCTAGCAACTCTTCAAGCAGGATCGTCACCTTTTGGCCATTCGGCGTGGCCAGCGAATACAGCTGCAACGGATGTTTGCCGACCGGCAGATCCTTGTCGTGGGTTGCCCCCGCGACGGGGCGGTTGATGCTGGCGAACTGGCCGCCATTGCCCTTGTCCCAGGTCCAGACCTTGGGCGGTTCATAGTCACTCATCGCGCTATCCTGACGGTTGCTGCTTTATCGGGTCAACTTGTGCGCGGGATTGCGGATGTTCAAGACGGCTGGAATTTGTTCCTGAAATGTTCTACTCTTGCGGAATGCTGCCGCCACGCAATCCTGACCACATCCTGAAGGCACGGGGGGCCGACAGCCGCCCCGAAGGCCGGTTCGAATCGCATCAGCGGGTCCGTGAATCCGACGGCTGGGACATGGCCGAGGATCAGGCGCTGGTCAAAACCGATGTCACGATTGAACGCCCGCGCAGCATCATCACGCGCAACACATCGCCCGATATTTCGTTTGACCGCTCGATCAATCCCTATCGCGGCTGCGAACATGGCTGCATCTATTGCTATGCCCGGCCCAGCCATGCCTATCTTGGCCTGTCGCCGGGGCTTGATTTTGAAACGAAAATCACCGCCAAGCCTGATGCTCCGGCGCTGCTGGCGCGCGAATTGGGGCGGCCCAGTTACAAGCCCGCGCCGATTGCGCTTGGCACCAATACCGACCCCTATCAGCCGATTGAATCAAAGTTGGCAATCATGCCGGGGATTCTGCGGGTGCTGCGCGACTGGAACCACCCGGTGACGCTGGTGACGCGCGGGCATACGGTGCTGCGCGATCTGGACCTGTGGGCCGAGCTTGCGGCCCGCGACATGGCGGCAATCGGCATCAGCATCACCACGCTGGACCCCGCGCTTGCCCGGGCGATGGAACCGCGCGCCCCCGCGCCGCAGACCCGGCTGCGGATGATCCACGATCTTGCGCGGGCGGGCGTGCCGGTGCGCGTTATGGTCGCCCCCGTCATCCCCGTCCTGACCGAGCCAGAGGTCGAGGCGATCCTGACCGCCGCGCGCGACGCGGGCGCCACCACCGCGAGCATGATCCCGCTGCGTCTGCCCTATGAGGTGGCGCCGCTGTTTCGCGACTGGCTGGACCGGCACCGCCCCGGCATGGCGGCCCATATCATGAACCGGGTGCAGGCGATGCGCGGCGGGCGCGACAATGACCCGCGCTTTGGCAGCCGCTTCAGGGGCGAGGGGATCGAAATCCAACTGACGCAGCAACGCTTTCGTCTGGCGCGCAGGCGGTTGGGCTATCGCGAAGGGGCGCCGCCCCTGGATTGCAGCCGGTTCGGCCCACCGCCACGCGCGGGCGATCAGCTGACCCTGTTTTAGGCGCCGCGATCCTGTTCGTTCTTGGCCCACAGATAGCCGATGAACGCGCCCTTGATCAGACGCAACAGCACCAGCGTCAGCACCGTCGTGACCCCGCCCACGATCAGCAGCAGCAGCATCGGGCTGGGCCGGAACGCGATCCAGGTGAACCCGATCAGCGGGATCAGCAGCAGCAACATCACCGTCATGGTGAAAAATGCCGGGCCATCCGCCGCGGGATAGCGGCTGATCGGCGCGTGGCAGGCATCGCATTCCGGCGGCACGGTCAGATAGCCGCGCAGCAGGCGGCCCTGTCCGCAATTGGGGCATTTGTTCATCAAGCCCCGGCTGATGGCGGTCTTGCTGTCACGCTGTTCGGTCATGGCTTTTCGCCCCGCTGGTTCAGGCTTGGCATATCTGCGCATCGGTGCGAAACGGCGATGCGTGAAAGTGTCGCGTCCCGGCGCGCAGGCCTAATTCGGCGTCAGACCCAACCGGCTTGCGATCTGTTCCGGTGTCGGGCGCGGGCCATGAGGGCGCGTTTCCAGCGCCTCGCGCATGGCGCGCAGATGCGCGGGCGTGGTGCCGCAGCAGCCGCCGATGACGCGGATGCCCATGTCGCGCGCAAGAATGGCGTATTCGGCCATCACCTCGGGCGTGCCATCATAATGCAGCTGACCGCCTTCAAGATGCGGAATGCCCGCATTGCCCTTGGCGATCAGCGGGCGTTCATTGCCCGACGCGACAAAGCCAGTCATCGCCCGCAGCAGATCATCCGCGCCCATGCCGCAATTCGCGCCATAGGCGACGGGCGGGTTCGGCAGCCGTTCGACCAGCGCCGACAATTGGGCGGGCGTCACGCCCATCAGGGTGCGCCCGGCTGTGTCAAAGCTCATCATGCCGCACCAGGGCATGTCGGCCAGCAGGGCGGCTTCGGCGGCGGCGCGAAATTCCTCGACCGCGCTGATGGTTTCGACCCACAGGATGTCGGCGCCCCCGGCCTTCAGCGCCATCGCCTGTTCGTGGAACATCTGCACCGCAACATCGTGGCGCAGCCCGCCCATGGGGGCCATGATCTCTCCGGTCGGGCCAATATTGCCTGCCACGATCACATCGCGGCCGGACGCGTCGGCCACCTCGCGCGCGATTTCGGCGCCGATGCGGTTCAGCTCGGTCACGCGATGGGCCGCGCCTGACAATTTCAGCCGGCTGGCATTGCCGCCAAAGGTGTTGGTCAGAAACAGATCGGCGCCGGCATCGACCGCGCCCTGATAGACGGCGCGCACCCGGTCGGGATGATCGGCGTTCCACAGTTCGGGCGGCTGGCGCGAGGACAGACCCATATTGAATAGGTTCGTTCCGGTCGCCCCGTCGGCCATCAGCCAGTCGCGTGTCGCCAACATACGGCTTAGCGGATCGGCCATCACGAATCCTTCAAATACATGCGGCGCGTCCTGCACCGGACGTTCGCCAATCAACATATCCATTCTAGGTCACGTCCCGGAAAGAAACAATTTCGACCTTAACGAATGAAAAACCGCGCCGGTTTCCCGGCGCGGTAAATTGTCTTGAACCTGTCGTGCAGGATCAGTTGTCTTCGTCGTCGTTCGACGCGCCACCGATGTCGTCGAACAGTTCGGCGATCTCGAATTCGGCTTCGGCATCGGCTTCGGCAGCCAGTTCCTGGATCGATTTGCCCGATGCTTGCAGTTCAGCCTCTTCGACGGAACGTGCGACGTTCAGAACGATGGTGGCTTCGACTTCGGGGTGCAGAACGACCTGAACGTTGTGCAGACCCAGATCCTTGATCGGGGCAGCCAGAACGATCTGTTTGCGGTCCAGCGTGAAGCCGCCTTCGGTCGATGCTTCGGCCGCGTCGCGCGGCGTCACCGAACCATACAGCGCGCCTGCGTCCGATGCGGAACGAATGACCACGAAGGTCTGACCGTCCAGCGTATCGGCGATTTTCTGCGCTTCGGCTTTGGTGTCGGCGTTTTGCGCCTCAAGCTGGACCTTGCGATCCTCGAAGGATTTGATGTTGGCTTCGGATGCGCGCAGCGCCTTGCCTTGCGGCAAGAGGAAGTTGCGGGCGTAGCCTTGCTTGACGTTGACGACTTCGCCCATCTGGCCAAGTTTCGCCACGCGTTGCAGCAGGATGACTTGCATCTGTCAGGTCTCCTTACTTCACGACATAGGGCAGCAGGGCGAGGAAGCGTGCGCGTTTGATGGCGCGGGCCAGCTCACGTTGCTTCTTGGCCGAGACGGCGGTGATGCGCGACGGCACGATCTTGCCGCGTTCGCTGATATAGCGTTGCAGCAGGCGCGTGTCTTTATAGTCGATTTTCGGCGCATTCTCACCCGAGAACGGGCAGACCTTGCGACGACGGAAAAACGGTTTGTTCGCCATGATCAGTCCCCTTAGTTCCGCTCGCGGCGTTCGCCGCGGTCAGCACGATCGCCACGGTCGCCGCGATCACCGCGGTCGCCACGATCCCCACGGGGGCCGCGATCACCACGTTCGCCACGCTCTTCGCGCTTTTGCATCTGGACCGAGGGGCCTTCTTCGTGGCCATCGACGCGGATGCTCATGACGCGCATGACATCGTCATGCAGACGGGCCAGACGCTCCATCTCCTGCACGGCGGCCGAAGGCGCGTCGGTGCGCAGGAAGGCGTAATGGCCCTTGCGGTTCTTGTTGATCTTGTAGGCGAGGGTGCGGACACCCCAGTATTCGTTTTCAACGACCTTGCCGCCATTGTCGGCGATAACGGTCGAGAAATGTTCGATCAGCCCTTCGGCCTGCGTGTTCGACAGGTCCTGACGGGCGATCAGCACATGCTCATACAAGGGCATGGCGATCCTTTCAGTTTCGGGCGCACTTCATAGGCAGGTAATCCCTCCGCATCCTGCCACGAGAGGTCGCGCCGGTTGCGATACCGGCGGAAGGATGGGGCCTTATAGCGGCGGGCCCTGCGATTGCAAGGCGATTCGGGGCGGGCATTGGGGGTGTTTGTGCCACGACCGCGCCTGTTTCGGGGCCGCATGGCGGAGGATGGCTTGTGACCGGGCGTCCCTGCGGGTAATCCCCCGCCATGTTGCCCGAAGATCGCCTTGTCCAGATCGTCCAGCGGTTCGAGTATCTCGAGGCGCAGCTGAACGCTGGCGCAGCCGCCGATCAGATCGCCCGCATCAGCCGCGAATATGCCGAACTAAAGCCCGTGGTGGCCGAAATCGCCCGCTGGCGCGCCGCCCGCGATGGTCTGGCCGAGGCGCAGGCGATGCTGGCCGATCCCGAAATGCGCGAACTGGCCGAGGATGAACTGGCCCGGCTGCGCAGCGAATTGCCCGCGCTGGAACAGGGTTTGCGGATCGCGCTGTTGCCCAAGGACAGCGCCGATGCGCGCCCCGCCATTCTGGAAATTCGCCCCGGCACCGGCGGCGATGAAGCCGCGTTGTTCGCCGGAAACCTGCTGTCGATGTATCGCCGCCACGCCGAGGCGCAGGGCTGGAATTTCCAGCTGCTGGAACTGTCGGAAACCGAGCTTGGCGGCGTCAAGGAGGCCACCGCGAGGATCGAGGGTGAGGGCGTCTTTGCCCGGCTGAAATACGAATCCGGGGTGCATCGGGTCCAGCGGGTGCCGGAGACGGAATCGGGTGGGCGCATCCATACCAGCGCCGCCACCGTCGCCGTCCTGCCCGAGGCCGAGGATGTCGATATCGACATCCCCGCAGGCGACATTCGCATTGATACGATGCGCGCGTCCGGTGCGGGCGGGCAGCATGTGAACACCACCGATTCGGCGGTGCGGATCACCCACCTGCCGACCGGCATCGTCGTCACCAGCAGCGAAAAATCGCAGCATCAGAACCGCGCCAACGCGATGGCCGTGCTGCGCGCGCGGCTGTATGACGCGGAACGTCAGCGCGCCGATGCCGAACGTGCGGCAGACCGCCGGTCACAGGTCGGTAGCGGTGATCGCAGCGAACGCATCCGCACCTATAATTTCCCGCAGGGCAGGATGACCGATCACCGCATCAACCTGACGCTTTATGCGCTGGATCGGGTGATGGCGGGTGATCTGGGCGAAATCATCGACGCGCTGACCGCCCATGATCAGGCGGCGCGTCTGGCGGCGCAGGAATGAAGCTGTCGCAGGCGCGTGCCGACGGCACCGCCCGTCTGATCGCTGCGGGGATAGATGGCGCCGCGCGCGATGCCGACCGGATCCTGGCGGCGGTTCTGGACCTGTCGCCGGGGCGGCTGCGTCTGGTCGATGACCGGGCGCTGACCGACGCCGAAGCCGCGCGGTTTCAGGCTGGCATCGCCGCGCGCGCGGCGCATCAGCCGGTCGCGCAGATCGTGGGTTTCCGCGATTTCTATGCGCATCGCTTTCGTGTCACGCGCGATACGCTGGACCCGCGCCCCGATACCGAAACGCTGGTTGATGCGGCGCTGTCTTTGCCCTTTGACCGGGTTCTGGACATGGGCACGGGCACGGGCGCGATCCTGATTTCGGTGCTGGCCGCGCGTCCCGGCGCCACGGGTCTGGGCAGTGACCTGTCGCCCGCCGCGCTGGATGTGGCGCGCGACAATGCCCGCCGCATCGGCGTGACCGCCGATTTCGTGCAATCCGACTGGTATGATCGGATCACCGGGACGTTCGATCTGATCCTGTCGAACCCGCCCTATATCGCCGCCGATGAAATGGCCGGCCTGTCGCCGGATGTGCGCGATTGGGAACCGGCGCTGGCGCTGACCGATGGTGCCGACGGGCTGACGGCCTATCGCGTGATCGCGGCGGGTGCGGCGCGGCATCTGACCCCCGGCGGTCACGTCGCGGTCGAGATTGGGCCGACACAGGCGCAGGCCGTGTCCGCAATGTTTGCACAGCAGGGCGCACAGGTGCAGGTGATCCGCGATCTTGACGGTCGCGATCGCGTGGTTCTGGCGCGCTTTCCGGCATGAATGACGCTAACATCGGCGTTTTTGTCGCCTGTGGCGTGAATCTGGCAAGTTTCCCCTTGTCAGGGGGGCGGCGGCATGGTTAGTCGATTGCGTGCAGATGGCGGCAACGCCTCGGCACGGGTCAGCCTGACATGGCCGGAACTGCGAAGGGTGCCGAAAGCGCCTTAGAAGGACCAAGGCAGGGCTGAATGGCGCGGCGTATTTTGTTGCCGATGCCAGCCTCCGACGCCCGCCCCGTCCACTGGAAACACTAACAGACAGACTGATGAGATCATCAAAATCACGTTCGCGCAATAAGTCGAACCGCCAGCGCACGCTGGGCAATGTCGTCAACCGCGTCTTTGACAGCTCGGGCCCCGAGGGCAAGGTGCGTGGCACGCCGCAGCAGATCATCGAAAAATATCTGGCACTGGCGCGCGACGCACAGCTGTCCAATGATCGCGTGGCGGAACAATCCTTTTTTCAGCACGCCGAACATTACACCCGCATGTTGGGCGAGGCGCAGCGCGAAATGGCCGAACGTCAGGGCCAGAACCCGCATGGCCGTCAGGATGGCGACGACCAGCCGCGCGACAACAACGGCAACGGCCACTATTCCGGCCAGCCGCAGGGCAATGGCAATGGTGGCCGCGATCATGGCGGCCGCGACGACCGCCAGCCTCGGGATGACCGTCAGCCCCGCGACGACCGTCAGCCACGTGAGCATCAACCGCGTGAACAGCAGCCCCGCGATCATCAGCCGCGCGATCATGGCGGCAATCGCGACCGCGCTGCGCGCGATGGCGATCAGCCCGACACCGCCCAGCCCATCGTGGCCGACGCGCCCGGCGCATCCTATCAGGCGCCCGCGCAGGATGACGTGGCCGAGGGATTGCCCGCCGCCATGTCGCCCCGCGATGAGGAAGCATCCGAAGGCGGTCTGGTAGATACGCCCGAGACCGAGGCAAAGCCCGCCCGCGCGCGCACCCCGCGTCCGCGCACGCCGCGCCAGCCGGGCGGCAGCACCGGACGCACGCGCCGCAAGCCGGCCGAGGGCGCGGATGATGCCCCTCCGGCGCCTGTGGATGACAGCGCAAGCTGATCCTGACGGTGATGACATGCAAAAGGCCCGCCCATGACAGGCGGGCCTTTTGCATGGCGGGGCGGTGTGGCGGTCAGCCGCCCGCGCGGGCCTGTTTCAAGGCGCGGGCCAGCGCGCAGAAATGTTCAAGGTCGATTTCCTCGGCCCGGGCGGTGGGCGCGATCTGCACCTGTTCCAGCAGCTGTTCGATATCGGGGTGAAGCCCGCGCAAACTGGCGCGCAGCATCTTGCGACGCTGGTTGAACGCAGCAGCCGTCACCTGTGACAGCACCGCCGGATCGGCGGGGTAACGCGGCGCGGGCAGCGCCGTCAGATGGACCACCGCCGAATGGATCTTGGGCGCGGGGACGAAGGCCTCGGGCGGCAGGGTCATCACGATCCGCGCATCCGCCCGCCATTGCGCCAACAGCGCCAACCGGCCATAGGCCTTGCTGCCCGGTGTGGCGACGATGCGTTCGGCGACCTCTTTCTGGAACATCAGCGTCAGCGATTGCCAGAAGGGCGGCCAGTCTGGCGGGGTCAGCCAGCGCACCAGCAATTCCGTGCCGATATTATAGGGCAGGTTTGCGGCAATGCGGATCGGCGGCGTCAGATGCGCCAGCGGGTCGATTTGCAGCGCGTCGCCATTGATGACGGTCAGGCGACCGGGATAGCGTTCCGCGATTTCCGCCAGCGCGGGCAGGGCGCGGTCGTCCTTTTCGATGGCCAGCACCCGGCGCGCGCCCTCGGCCAGCAGGCCACGCGTCAAGCCGCCGGGGCCGGGGCCGATTTCCAGCACGTCGCATCCGGTCAGATCACCCGCCTGCCGCGCGATCTTGGCCGTCAGGTTCAGGTCCAGCAGAAAGTTCTGGCCCAACTGCTTTTTCGCCCGCAGATCATGGCGGGCGATCACATCGCGCAGGGGCGGAAGATTGTCGATCGTGCTCATCTTGGGGCGGTTGGATGGGTATTTGGACAAAGAAGAAGCGTCATCTGCGGCTCGCCGCCATGTCGCGGGCCATGCGCAGCGCGGCGATGGTGGATGCCGGATTGGCGCGGCCGGTGCCTGCGATGTCAAAGGCCGTGCCGTGATCGGGCGAGGTGCGGATGAAGGGCAGGCCAAGCGTGACGTTCACGCCGCCGTCGAAATCCAGTGTCTTGATCGGGATCAGCGCCTGATCGTGATAGGCGCAGACCGCCGCGTCATAGCGGGCGCGGGCCGGGGCGTGGAACATCGTGTCGGCGGGCAGCGGACCGGCAAGGTCCAGCCCCTGCACCCGCAGCCGGTCCAGCAGCGGGGCGATGCGGTCCTGCTCCTGACGCCCCATCGTGCCGCCTTCGCCAGCATGGGGGTTCAGCCCGGCCACCGCGATGCGGGGGGCGGGGATGCCGAAATCGCGGATCAGCGCGGCATGGGTCAGTCGGATCGCCTGTTCCAGCGCATCATCGGTCAGCGCGGCGGGCACGTCTTGCAGCGGGATGTGGATCGTGGCCGGGACCACGCGGCAGGCAGGCTGCGCATTCGTCGAGGCCAGCATCATCGCCACCGGCACACCGCCCGCCAGATCGGCCAGATATTCGGTATGGCCGGGAAAGGCGAAACCTGCGCCTTGTTTCAGCGCCTGCTTGTTGATCGGCAGGGTGCAGATGGCCGTGGCCTGACCGCGCTGCACCAGATCGACGGCGCGGGCGATGACCTGCACGACGCCAGCCGCATTGGCGGGGTCGGGCGTGCCCGGCGTGTTCGGCGCGGCGAAATCATGGCGCAGCACCGGCAGGTGGCCCTGCGGCACCGGGTCACTGGCCGAGGTGACTTCGGTATAGGCAGTGCCCGCGGGCAGGTGGCGCGGATCGCCCAGCCAGACGAAATCGACGCCCGATGCCATTGCGGGCACGGCCAGTTCGGGACCGACGCCGGCAGGTTCGCCGCAGGTCAGGATGATGCGGTCGGGCATCAGGGGCGGCGGATCATGGCATCAGCGCGCAGTTCGGCCAGATAAGCCTCGGCCGCGGCATTGGCCTTGCGGTTGAAGATCGCCTCACGCGTCATTTGCCGGGTTGGCAGGGCGCCCGCATCGGCGTTGGGGACGGCGGCCTCGACCCCGTCCTGAGGTTGGGCGGTGGTGGCCACATCGGTGTTCAGTTCCGCCACCAGCGCGGGCTGGCGCGAACACAGCATCACCAGATCGGCACCGTTGCCATAATTGACCACGGCAGCTTCGTCCGCGTCCATGGATGCCAGTTGCGTCGCCACCAGCGTCGGGATCTGGCCCTGTGACACGGTCTGGCGCTGCACCTGCGGGGCCACCTGCGGACCGGCCTGCACATAAAGATCGTTGCAATTGCGAACCTTTGCCGCAAGCGCCGCGGCGTCAGTGGCCGAGGACAGGCGCAGCGTCATGTAATCCAGCACCTGTTCGCGGGCGCCCGGACGCAGCGTGCCTTGGGTGTCGCGCATGTAGAACAGAACGACCGCGCCCGGCACCGTCAGCGGCTGGCTGACCTGACCCGGTTGCAGCGCCGACAGGATCGGGCGCAGCGTCGGCGGCAGGTTGTCGATATCCATCCAGTTCAGCCGCCCCCCGGCCTGCGCCGACGCCGAGGCCGATGCCTGACGCGCGGCGGCGGCAAAGCTGGCCTCATCGGTGGTGCGGGCGATGATCTGTTGCGCCA
>QIRE01000247.1_pt1 | contig 11667 bp, 11 predicted proteins | sample 2940141 | NCBI WGS metagenome assembly QIRE01 (sample SAMN09273532, study PRJNA473421) | Gut metagenome, whole genome shotgun sequencing project. | isolation source: gut tissue | host: Folsomia candida VU population | place: Netherlands: Amsterdam | collected 2016-03-06
GAATTCCGGCAGCAGGTGGTGAAACTGATAGACAAAGCCCAGATCGTCGCGGCGCGCCTCGGTCCGGGCCTTGTCGGACAGGCCGGTCATTTCGCGCCCGTTCAGCCAGACCCGGCCTGTATCGGGCGTATCCAGCAGCCCCGCGATATGCAGCAGCGTGGATTTCCCCGCACCCGATGGGGCGACCAGCGCCACCACCTCGCCCCGCGCGACGGTCAGGTCCAGCGCCTGCAACACCGCAACCGGGGCCGGGCCGTCCTTGCGATAGGTCTTGCCGATGCCTTCCAGCCGCAACACGTCATTCATAGCGCAAAGCCTCGACCGGGTTCATGCGCGCGGCGCGGCGCGCAGGGAAAATCGTGACGACGAAGGACAGGAACAGCGACAGACCGACCGCGCGGAAAATATCCCACGCCCGCAATTCGGCAGGCAGACGATAGATGCCGCGCACCTCGGGCTGCCAGGCGCCGCCGCCGGTCAATGCGTTCAGCGCCGCCATGATATTGTCCACGTTCAGCGCCAGCAGAACCCCCAGAACCACCCCGGCAATGGTGCCCAGAATGCCGGTGAATGCGCCGCACAGGAAAAACACCCGCAGAACAGCGCCTTCGGTCAGGCCCATGGTGCGCAGGATGCCGATGTCGCGGCCCTTGTTCTTGACCAGCATGATCAGCCCGCTGGTGATGTTCATCGACGCAATCAGCACCAGCACCGACAAGATGACGAACATCACGTCATCCTCCATATCCAGCGCCGACAGGAACGACCCCGACGCATCGCGCCAGTTCCAGACCTGCGCGCCGTCCCCCGCCGCCTGCAACAACGGCAGGGTCCAGTCATCTACCTTTTCGGGGTCAGTGACGAAGACCTCAATCTCATCCGCGACGCCTTCGCGGTTGAAGTAACTTTGCGCCTCGGTGATCGGCATGTAAATCCGCGTCCGGTCAATGTCGTAGCGGCCGGCGCTGAAGATATAGGTGATCTCATACGCCTTGACGCGCGGTGTCGTGCCGATCGCGGTCTTGGCGCCTTCGGGTGCCAGCAGCCTGATCTTGTCGCCGATGCCCACCGCCAATTCGCGCGCAATACCCGATCCGATGGCGATGCCATTGCCGAAATCCCCCACATCCCCGACCGAGGTTTCAGGATCGACGATCCGTGGCATTTTCTTTAGATCATCGCTGGTTACACCAAAAACCTCAGCCACATTCGAGCTGTCATTGGCCGATGCCATGACCTGTCCGCGAATGATCGGCGCGGTCCGCGTCACGCCGGGCACCTGCGCCAGCCGCGCGGCCATCGCATCATAATCTGCGATCCGCCCCGGCACGACATAAACATCGTCGGTGAACTGATTTTCGACCCGCTGCGGCGCCATATAGACCGTCGTATGAGCGTTCGCGCCAAGGATCGTATCGACGAATTCCGCCCGGAACCCGGCCCTGACCGCCAGCGTCGCAATCAGCGCCATGACGCCAAGCGCGATGCCGATCAGGCTGATCCACGTCATGACGCTGACCCCACCCTCGGCCCGGCGGGCGCGCAGATATCGCCACGCGATCATGAATTCATAGCGGGAAAACGGTGCGGGGCTGGACATGATGGTGCCTTGAAAACTGCGCCCAGAACCTGACCGCGCCACGCCCGAAGATCAAGCCGACAATGGCGTGAGGGCTTCTTCATTGCACTAATACCCATATTGCGGCGCCCGCCACCAGATGCCACAAGATGTGGCATGGCCAAACCCGTCACCGCCTTTACCTGCACCGCCTGCGGCGCCGCCCACAAGAAATGGGCCGGGCGCTGTGATGCCTGTGGCGCGTGGAATACCGTCATCGAAGAGGCGCCCCTGTCACAGGGACCGGGCCGTGGCCTTGGCGCCGCCAAGGGCCGCGCGGTGCCGCTGTCCAGCCTGATCACGACTGAGGCGCCGCCGCCGCGCAGCCAATCCGGCATGGCCGAACTGGACCGGGTTCTGGGCGGCGGGCTGGTCCCCGGCAGCGCCATTCTTGTGGGTGGCGATCCCGGCATCGGCAAATCGACGCTGTTGTTGCAGGGGGCAGCGGCCTTTGCCCGCGCCGGTCTGCACGCGATCTATATCAGCGGCGAAGAGGCCAGCGCGCAGGTGCGGATGCGCGCACAGCGTCTGTCCTTGGCCGATGCGCCGGTGCGGTTGGGCGCGGAAACCAACCTGCGCGACATCCTGACGACGCTGGACACCGAACAGCCCGACATTGCGATCATCGATTCGATCCAGACCCTGTGGTCCGATCAGGTCGAGGCCGCGCCGGGCAGCGTCGCACAGGTCCGCGCCGCCGCGCATGAACTGGTGACATTTGCCAAGAAACGCGGCGTGGCCATCGTGCTGGTGGGCCATGTCACCAAGGAAGGCCAGATCGCGGGCCCTCGGGTGGTTGAACATATGGTCGATACGGTGCTGTATTTCGAAGGCGAACGTGGCCATCAGTTCCGCATCCTGCGCAGCGTCAAGAACCGCTTTGGCCCCGCCGACGAGATCGGCGTGTTCGAGATGACCGGCGCCGGCCTGGCCGAGGTCGCGAACCCATCAGCCCTGTTTCTGTCCGAACGCGGCCAACCCATCGCCGGCAGCGCCGTCTTTGCAGGGATAGAGGGGACCCGCCCCGTCCTGACCGAGGTTCAGGCATTGGTCGCGCCGTCCACCCTTGCCTCGCCCCGCCGCACGGTCGTGGGGTTGGACAGCGGCCGGGTCAGCACGATTTTGGCGGTGCTAGAGGCGCGCTGCGGTATCCCCTTTGCCGGCCTGGACGTGTTTCTGAACGTCGCGGGCGGGATGCGGGTCAACGAACCTGCCGCCGATCTGGCCATTGCCGGTGCGCTGCTATCGGCGCGCGAGGATAATCCCCTGCCCCCCGACGCGGTGCTTTTCGGCGAAATCAGCCTGTCTGGCGCCCTGCGTCCGGTCGCGCAGGCCGAAAACAGGTTGAAAGAGGCGCAGAAACTTGGTTTTTCACAAGCGATTTTGCCCGAGGCCCAAAAGGTCGAAGGCACAAACGGCATGGGCACCAGGCGTGTGGCCGATCTGACGGGATTCGTGGGCGATATCTTCGGCGCCGGCTGAAGTGCCTGAAATGACAGTATAACCGGCGCGGGGCAAAACCTATGGACGGCTTCACGATCATCGACGCGGTGGTGGCAGGTGTCATCATCCTTTCAGCCATTCTGGCATGGTCCCGGGGGTTCGTCCGCGAATCGCTGGCGATTCTGGGCTGGATCGCAGCGGCGATTCTGGCGTTTCTGTTCGCCGCGACCGTCAGGCCGATGATCGCACAACTGCCCGTGGCCAACCGCTTTCTGGGTGATAGTTGCGAACTGGCAACGATCGCGGGCTTTGCGGTGGTGTTCGCGCTGGCGCTGGTGGTGTTTTCCATCATCACGCCGCTGTTTTCATCGGTGGTCCAGCGGTCGGCACTTGGCGGTGTCGATCAGGGCATGGGCTTTCTGTTCGGCGTCGCGCGCGGCATCCTTTTGGTGGCCATCGCCTTCATCGTCTATGACCGCGTGATGACCAGCCAACAGGTCGCTGTGGTCGAAAACAGCCGTTCGGCACAGGTATTTGAACGGATGCGCGGCCAGATGGACGAACAGATCCCCGATGATGCGCCGGGCTGGATCGTCAGCCGCTATGAACAGATGGTCCGTGGCTGCACCGCCACCGAAACCGTCAGCCCGACCGACGCCCCGGCACAGCCAGCGCCCGCGAATTAAGGTGCCCGCACCCCGCGCCAGACGCATGGCAGCCATGCCATGACCGTTTCGTGACGAAAAAGCGCCCCCGTGTGATTGCGGGGGCGTGACTTTATGGTCCCCTGCGACTACATACCCCTCGACAGCCCAAAGCCATTCAGGATGCCGTGATGCAACCATTCCTGGCCCATCCGTTCGATTCGGACCGCCTTCACGAAGAATGCGGCATCTTCGGAGCGATCGGTGTTGCCGATGCGTCGAATTTTGTCGCCCTTGGGCTGCACGCCCTGCAACATCGCGGACAGGAAGCGGGCGGCATCGTCGCCCACGATCCCGAAAGCGGGTTCAACAGCGCCCATCGCTTTGGCTATGTCCGCGACAACTTTACCAAGGCCGAGGTCATGGCGACCCTGCCGGGGCCGCTGGCCATCGGGCATGTCCGCTATTCGACCGCCGGAACCAAGGCCGCGACCGCGATCCGCGACGTGCAGCCCTTCTTTGGCGAATTTCACATGGGCGGCTGTGCGATTGCCCATAACGGCAACATCACCAACGCCGCCGCCCTGCGCCGTGAGTTGATCGAGCGTGGCTCGATCTTTCAGTCGTCCTCGGACAGCGAATGCATCATTCACCTGATGGCCCGGTCGATCCAGCGCAACATCCCCGAACGGATGAAAGACGCGCTGCGCCGGATCGAAGGCGCGTTCAGCGTCATCGCCATGACCCGCACCAAGCTGATCGGCGTTCGTGACCCCTTAGGCGTGCGCCCGCTGGTGCTGGGCAAAGTCGGCGACGAAGGCTTTGTGCTGGCGTCCGAGACCTGCGCGCTGGATATCATCGGCGCCGAATTCGTGCGTGAGATCGACCCCGGTGAGATGGTCGTGATCTCGCGCGGTGAGGTGGTGTCATCGCGCCCGTTTGGCCCGTCCAAGGGCCGGTTCTGCATCTTTGAACATGTCTATTTCTCACGCCCCGATTCGATCATCGGCGGACGCTCGGTCTATGAAACGCGCCGCCAGATCGGCGTAGAGCTGGCCCGTGAGGCCCCGATCGAGGCCGATCTGGTCTGTCCCGTCCCCGACAGCGGCACCCCCGCCGCCATCGGATTTGCACAGGAATCGGGGATTCCCTATGGCATGGGCATCATCCGCAATCAGTATATGGGCCGGACCTTCATCGAGCCGACCGAACAGATCCGCAACATGGGCGTGCGGCTGAAGCTGAACGTCAACCGATCGCTGATCGCGGGCAAGCGTGTGGTGCTGGTTGATGACAGCGTGGTGCGCGGCACCACCAGCCGCAAGATCAAGGACATGATCCTGGATGCGGGCGCGGCTGAGGTGCATTTCCGTATCGCCTCACCGCCGACCGCCTGGCCCTGTTTCTATGGCGTCGATACGCCTGATCGCGACAAGCTGCTGGCCGCCAACATGACCCCGGATGAGATGCGCGACTGGATCGGCGTCGATTCGCTGGCCTTTGTGTCGCTGGACGGGCTGTATCGCGCGGTGGGTGAGGCGACCGGCCGCAATCATGCCAGCCCGCAATATTGCGACGCGTGTTTTTCGGGTGATTATCCGGTGGCGCCGTTTGACCAGCTTGAGCGTGGTTTCCGCATGAAAGCCGGGTCGGAAACGGCGGTCAATCAGGCGGCCGAGTAAGGCTTGCGTCCCGCGACGGCCGGGGGCGCTTCGCCCCCCGGACCCCCCGAGGATATTTAAGTGAAGAAGATCAGCGGACGATCCGTTCCAGCGGGTCATACCATGCGGTGTGCTGGCCCCAGACGGCCCGGACCAGCGTGGCGGGTTTGTGGCGCAGGCGCGCCAGTTCAGCGCGCGTCACCCAGCAAAAGCGATTCACCACGCCTTCGGGGTCGTGCAGCGTAATCGCGCTGTCCGTGGACAGCGCGGCGCGAAAGATCAGTTCGACCTGATGAAAGCCACTGTCAGGGTCGTGAAATTCGTTGATCAGGATCGGCGCGCTGACGGTGATGGTAAGGCCGGTTTCCTCGGCCACCTCGCGCATCAGGTTTTCCGGCAGCGACTGGCCGGGTTCGACGCCCCCGCCCGGCAGGCACCACAGGTCCGAGCCATGCCCGGGATAGGCGTTGACCATCAGCAGCCGGTCATTCGCAAGAATCGCGGCCCGCACCGCAAGGCGGGGCCGCGCAAGGGTCACGCGGTGATCCGGTTGATATGGCCCATCTTGCGGCCCGGACGGGCATCGCCCTTGCCGTAAAGGTGCATCTGCACCCCCGGTGTCGTCAGCAATTGCGGCACCCGGTCCATGTCATCGCCGATCAGGTTTTCCATAACAACATCCGCATAGCGGCGACCATCGCCCAAAGGCAGTCCGGCGACGGCGCGGATATGTTGTTCGAACTGATCGACGACGCAGCCCGCCTGTGTCCAGTGCCCCGAATTATGAACGCGGGGCGCGATTTCGTTGACGATCAAACCCTGCGGCGTCACGAACAGTTCGACACCCATCACGCCGATATAGTCCAGCGCATTGGCGATCCGGGCCGCGGTCAGCACGGCATCGGTGGTCAGCTTTGCAGGCAGGCCGCAGGGCACGGTGGTGGTGCGCAGGATGCCACCTTCATGCACGTTCAGGCCGGGATCAAAAGCCGCGACCTGACCATCGGCGCCGCGCGCGATGATCACGCTGATCTCGGCGGTGAAATCGACAAAGCCCTCTAGCACGGATGGAGCGCCGGTCCATTCGGTCGGACCGTCACCGATGCGGATCTGACCCTTGCCGTCATAGCCCATGCGCCGTGTTTTCAGGATCGAGGGGCGCCCGATCCGGGCAAGGGCCGCGTCCAGATCACCTTCGGTCGGGACATCGGCAAAGGGTGCGGTCGTCAGCCCGTGATCGTTCAGAAAGGTCTTTTCCGTCAGCCGATCCTGCGACACCGCAAGCGCGCGCCGGTTGGGACGGATCGGACGGATCGATTCCAACAGATCCAGCGCCGAGGTCGGCACGTTTTCAAACTCATAGGTGATGATATCGACGCTTTCGGCGAATGCGCGCAGGGCGTCGTGATCGTCATAGGGCGCGTGGGTCAGCGCATGGGCCACGTCCGCCGCAGGGGCCGCGCCCGGTTCATAGATATGGGCGCGCAGGCCAAGGCGGCTGGCCGCGACGGACAGCATCCGGCCCAACTGACCGCCACCCAGAATGCCGATGGTGCGAATATCACTCATCCCGCGGCTCCTCGGGGATCGATAGGGAAAGCGCCTGACGCCAGGCGTCCAGCCGCGCCGCCAGCGCAGGGTCGCTGATGGCCAGAATGCCCGCAGCCATCAGCCCGGCATTGGCCGCACCCGCCGCACCGATCGCCATTGTCGCGACCGGATAGCCCTTGGGCATTTGCAGGATCGAATAGAGCGAATCGACACCCGACAGCGCCTTTGTCTGCACCGGCACGCCGATGACCGGCACACGCGTCTTGGATGCCATCATCCCCGGCAAATGCGCCGCCCCGCCAGCCCCCGCAATGATCACCTTAAGGCCGCGATCCACGGCGGATTTGCCGTAATCCCACAGCCGGTCGGGCGTGCGATGGGCACTGACGATGCGGGTCTCATAGGGGATCGCAAGCTCATCCAGAATCACCGCGGCTTCGCGCATGGTTGGCCAGTCGGACTGGCTGCCCATGATGATTCCAACTGGTTTATCCATCGTCGTCCCCGCATCATTTCCTGCGCCCGCAATAGCGTGCAGGCCCCATGGCCGCAATCAGGCGATGATATCCGGGGTCAGTTCGTCTTCCAGGCGGGTGATCTGATCCTTTAGCACCAGCTTTTTCTTTTTCAGCCGTTGCAGCGACAGGGACGAGGTCAGTTGCTGGGCCGACAGCGCGTCAATCGCCATATCAAGATCACGGTGTTCGCACCGCAGGGCGACCAGCTTGGTGCGAATGATATCCTCGTGGGACATCTCATGGTGCATGTTCATCTGACGTGTCCGGCTGTCTGGCTTAGACGTTGTTTTCCCGACTTATAGCGCGTTTGGCTGGTTCTGTTAACAAAATCTGACCGACAGACCTGTCTGTTTTTACAGATCATCGGCGCGGTCCGACCTGCACCGCCGTTCACGGGTGATCTGACCTCTTGTGTGATCGCGGCCACGTCCACATATTGTGGTGACGCGGATCGCCATATCTGGGGTTCGCGCAAGACAGTCGCTTTGACGCGAAAGGGCTGACATGACAAAAATTTCTCTGGGTGCGCACCCGTATCTGCTGGGCTTCGACCAGCTTGAGCGGCTGGCCGAGCGTGCCGCAAAAGGGGCGGAAGGTTATCCGCCCTATAACATCGAACATATCGCGCCCGATGCGTTTCGGATCACGCTGGCGGTGGCTGGATTTTCAGACAGCGACCTGAACGTCACGACCGAGGAACGCCAGCTGGTCATCCGCGGGCGATTGGCCGAACCGGATGAGGGCCGCGTTTTCCTGCATCGCGGCATCGCGGGCCGGGCCTTTCAGCGCAGTTTCGTGCTGGCAGACGGGGTCGAAGTCCTGTCGGCGCAGATGGAAAACGGGCTGCTGCATATCGACCTGAAACGCGCCGCGCCGCAACAGATCGTTCAAACCATTCCGATCAGCCGCACATGAAAGGGGATCACGATGGAAACCAAATTTGATTTCGGTGATGTCAGCACCGACACCACCGTCTATATCCGCCCGGTGCCGACCAGCACCCTGCCCCATGAAATTCGGGAACAGATTCCAGGGGTTGAAACCATGTATGCGGTCCATGACGCCGATGGCGAGCGGCTGGCACTGGTGCGGGAACGGGCGCTGGCGTTCAGCCTTGCGCGACAGAATGAAATGACGCCGGTCAGCGTCCACTGATCCGGTCAGACTTATGTAAAACGACCCCGTCCTTGCGGAACGGGGCCGTTTTTTGTCAGATAGGGCGATCAGTTCAGACCGATCAGACCCATGCTTTCCAGTTTCAGCAGCACCTGATGGGCCGCATCATCCACGTCGATACCTGTGGTGTCCAAGCGCAGCTCAGGCTTTGCGGGTTCTTCGTAAGGATCTGAGATTCCGGTGAATTCCTTGATCTTGCCTTCACGAGCCAGCTTATACAGGCCCTTGCGGTCGCGGCGTTCGCATTCTTCCAGCGGGGTTGCGACATGCACCTCGACAAAGGCGCCGCCGGCCTCGACCATCTCGCGCACGGCGCGGCGGGTCGCGGTATAGGGGGCAATCGGGGCGCAGATCGCGATGCCACCGTTCTTGGTGATCTCGCTGGCGACATAGCCGATGCGCTTGATGTTGATGTCGCGGTGTTCCTTGCTGAAGCCCAGTTCCGACGACAGGTGTTTGCGCACCACGTCACCATCCAAGAGCGACACCGGGCGGCCACCCATCTCCATCAGCTTGACCATCAGCGCGTTCGCGACCGTCGATTTGCCACTGCCGGACAGGCCGGTAAAGAACACGGTAAAGCCCTGCTGCGCGCGCGGGGGCGAGGTCCGGCGAAGCTGTGTCACCACCTCGGGGAAGCTGAACCATTCGGGAATGTCCAACCCCTCGCGCAGACGGCGGCGCAACTCGGTGCCGCTGATGTCCAGAACGGTGGACCCTTCGGGGATTTCATTGGCCGGGAAATACTGTGCCTTTTCCTGCACATAGACCATGTGCTTAAAGTCAACCATCTCAACGCCGATTTCGTCTTGATGCTTCTTGAACAGCTCTTGCGCGTCATAGGGGCCATAGAAATCGACGCCTGCGCTGTTCTTGCCGGGGCCGGCATGGTCGCGGCCGACGATGAAATGCGTGGCGCCGTGGTTCTTGCGGATCAGGCCGTGCCAGACCGCTTCGCGCGGGCCGCCCATGCGCATGGCAAGGTTCAGCAGCGACAGCGTGGTCGTGGCGGCGGGGTATTTATCCAACACTGCCTCATAGCAACGGACGCGGGTGAAATGGTCCACATCGCCCGGCTTGGTCATGCCCACGACCGGATGGATCATCAGGTTGGCCTGCGCCTCGCGCGCGGCGCGGAAGGTCAGTTCCTGATGCGCGCGGTGCAGCGGGTTGCGGGTCTGGAACACCACGACGCGCTGCCAGTTCAGCTTCTTGAACATCGCGCGCAGTTCGTTGGGCGTGTTGCGGCGGGCGCGGAAATCGTAATGCGTCGGTTCCTGCAATCCTTTGACCGGACCGCCCAGATAGACCGGGCCCGCGGTGTTGTGCAAATAGTTCACTGCCGGATGGGCCAGATCGTCGGCGCCAAAGACCTTTTCCGCCTCGTGCGATTTGTTCGGCACCCATTTGTCGGTCACCGACATGATCGCCAGAATGACGCCTTCCTGATCACGCAGCGCGATATCGGTGCCCGGCTCAAGCCCTTGGGCGAACTTCTCGGACACGTCCAGGTTGATCGGCATCGGCCACAACGCGCCCGAGGTCAGGCGCATATCGTTGACGACGCCGTTGTAATCCGCCTCGGTCAGAAAGCCCCGCAGCGGGTTGAAGCCGCCGTTCATCAGCAGTTCAAGATCGCAGATCTGGCGCGGGGTCAGATCCCAGCTGGGCATCTTTCCGGCTTCATCCTTCAGCGCGGCAGCAGCGTCGGGCGAGACGTAAAGCTCGGGGATGGGGGTGTGGTTCGGATTTGTCATGGCGATTGCTCGGATCACTTCGATGAAATGCTGGGCGAGAGGCGGCAGGGCCGCACAGGCTTCGTCTTCGGCATTAGCGGCGCCCGACAGGACAATCAACCTGCACGCGATGCCTGTGACAGCGGTTTAGCCCTGATTTGGCTGATTTTGCGGGAATATAATGCCACTGTCACATTACGGACCGACCAGATCGTCCGCATCATCGTGGATTTTCGCAACTGCTGTTCCGGCGATAGTGGCACCTGCCGGATTTCCAGACGTTTTTTCGGGCCGCGCGCCGAAAGCAGATGCCCACAGCGCGCGGTCAGCGATCAGGCGACAGGCACCGCGATTTCCGAGGCCTGCGGCGCCGGCTGGCCCGCATCGGTCAGCGATGCCAGATAATGTTCGGCGTCCAGCGCCGCCATGCAGCCCATGCCCGCACTGGTCACGGCCTGACGATAGATGTGATCGGTCAGATCGCCCGCCGCAAACACGCCGGGGATAGAGGTGCGCGTGCTGCCCGGTTCAACCTTCACATAGCCGCCGTGATGCAGTTCAAGCTGATCCGAAACCAGTTCACTGCTGGGCGCATGGCCGATTGCCACGAACACGCCGTCTGCGGCGATGTCACGGATACTGCCGTCCTTGGTCGATTTCAGCACCGCGCCGGTCACGCCAAGCGGGGTATCCGCGCCCGTCACCTCTAGCAATTCGTGGTCCCAGATCACCTCGGCCTTGGGGTTGCGGAACAGGCGCTCTTGCAGGATTTTTTCCGCGCGCAGGCTATCGCGGCGATGGACCAGCGTCACCTTACTGGCGAATTTGGTCAGATACAGCGCCTCTTCGACGGCGGTATTGCCGCCACCGATCACAAGCACCTCGCGCCCGCGATAGAAAAAGCCGTCGCAAGTGGCACAGGCGCTGACGCCAAAGCCCTTGAACTTTTCCTCACTGGGCAGGCCCAGCCAGCGGGCCTGCGCGCCGGTCGCCAGAATGACCGCATCCGCAGTGATGACCGCGCCACTGTCACAGGTCGCGACAAAAGGCCGCTGGCCCAGATCAAGCGATGTGACCAGATCGACGACGATTTCGGCGCCCATGGCGCGGGCATGGGATTCCATCTTGACCATCAGGTCCGGGCCCTGAATTTCGGTTTCACCGGGCCAGTTCTCGACCTCGGTGGTGATGGTCAGCTGGCCGCCGGGCTGCATCCCCTGAATCAGCAACGGGTCCAGCATCGCCCGCGCGGAATAGACGGCGGCGGTATAGCCCGCAGGCCCCGACCCGACGATCAGAAGTTTGACATGTCTGCTATCG
>QIRE01000248.1_pt1 | contig 11595 bp, 10 predicted proteins | sample 2940141 | NCBI WGS metagenome assembly QIRE01 (sample SAMN09273532, study PRJNA473421) | Gut metagenome, whole genome shotgun sequencing project. | isolation source: gut tissue | host: Folsomia candida VU population | place: Netherlands: Amsterdam | collected 2016-03-06
GGACCACCGACGCGAGAGTCCCCTTAAAATAGTCGGCCCAGACCATCCGCCCGTCGAGTCGGTGCTGTTCAACGCGTTCGCTGACCCCGCCGACCTCAATGAACCCGACGCGGGTTCGACGCGGGTCGGAGCCGACCGCGTCGACGTACGCCGTCATCGACGCGGTCGCGAGCGCGGACAGGTCGGTCGGATCGACGGCTGCGATTGCCTCGACGACCGCATCCCGCGCCCTGCCCTGAACCGAATCGTAGATCTCGATGAGCAGGTCTTCGCGGGAGGCGAACTCCTCGTAGAACTGTCGCCGCGACAAGCCGGCCTGGGCACAGAGAGCGGAGATCGATGCTTTCGCGTACCCGACGCTACCGAAGACCTCAAGCCCTGCATCGAGAAAGCGTTGGCGCCGTTGGGCTTTCCGCTCCGCGAGGGATAGCCCGGCGTAGGAGGACGTCATCGGCCCTTAGGAATCGAGCTTTGCGGCTCGTAGTTCGTGACCCTTCGAGGTCAAGCAGCGACCGCTGGTCAGATCCCACTGCCAGCCGTGCAGGTTGCAGGTCAGCTTCTCACCTTCGATGACGCCGAACTTCGACAGGTCTGCCTTCAGGTGTGGGCACCGACGTTGCAGTTCCCAGCCATCCTTCTCGATCGACGCCGTGTCGTCGTGCGCCTCGGCGAACCAGCCGTCGGCGTAGGCGATGCGCTCGTCGGTGAGGCACTTGAAGAAGGTGTAGAGGAATTCGTTGTAGCCGCCGATGCGCCACGTGGTGAAACGCGTCGACAGGAAGATCGTGTTGACCCAGTCCGGCTCGTCGTCGCGCAGCACGGTTCGTACCAGCTCGGGGGCGATGCGGAAGCCGTAGCGGTACTTGCCATCACCCTCTTTTGGTTCGCGCACAACACGATTCGGGAAGTCGAGGACGACGGTCTCGTCGCCCATGACCAACCCGACCGGGTAGCCGATGCCGTCGCAGATTAGGTCGGACTGCTTCATGATCGGTTCAAACTTGGCGCGCAGCGGCTCGAGGAGCGGGTCGCCTTCGGCGGGTGCCCAGGTGGCTTTTTCAGCTGCGATGATCGGCGCGAACTTCTCCGCCATCCGGTCCAGGTAGGCGCCCTTGTCGCGCCAGATCTCGTCCGGCGGAAACGGGTGCGACAGTTCGTTGAGTGTCGAGCCGGTCAGGTCGACGGTGGAACCGGAGATCATCATCAGGCCGCGATGCTTCTCGCCATCGTCGGTGCCATGGATCCGCATCTGCTCCAGGAAGGTCTCCTGATCAGGGAAGATCGACGTCTCGTCGGGTTTGCCATCGATGGGAACGTCGTTGAGGTAACGAAGCTCGGGGTCGAGGAACATCGGCGGTCCGGCCGACGGCACAACCCACGTCGCGCCAACCTGCTCGATGTACGAGCGCGCTCGGTCCATGCCGCGTTGGCGCTTCTGGGCCGCGAAGTTCGCCTTCGACCGTTTCGGAATGTCGTAGACCATCGGGTACCAAATCGCGCCCGAGTACTGCAGTAGGTGGATGTCGATGTGACCGAACGAGTCGGCGATGACGTCGAGATCGATCGGTCGAGCGTCGTTCATGTTGAAGCAAACGGTCTCGCCGTCGGAGACGATCAGTCCACTGTCGCCGATCGGGCCGTCCGCCGGTGCGCGCAACGCGATGATCATGACATCGAGCGAGCCCTGATCATTGGTGACGGTGGTCTTGACGGAGTCCTCGGTCTCGACGAACTTGTGGAAGCCGAGCTTCTCCAGTTCGCGCTTGAGATCGGGGACCGGATAGTCGGGGAGTAGGACCGTCGCGTCCTTGTTGACGTGCTTCGCGAGGTTCCGCTCGTCGAAGTGGTCGTGGTGCAGATGCGAAACGTACAGGTAGTCGCAGTTTCCGAGGGAATCCCAATCCAATTCGGAGTTATCCGGGAACGGGACCCACGACGCGAAGTAGGTGGGATTAACCCATGGGTCGCAGAGGATGGACCCGGCGCTGGTCTGAATATGGAACCCCGCGTGTCCCACGCTCGTGATCTGCAAAACTACCGGCCTTCCGTGATGCTCCTCAATGAAACCGCTTACCAGGGTACGGCGCTAAGCTCATCCCCATGGAACCCGTCTACGACACGGTGATCAGCACCGCCCGCATGCTGTGGCTGGCACAAGGCCTCAAATTCAAGATTTCCGGCGTCGAGCACGTTCCGGCGTCGGGGCCGGGCGTGGTCGCTATCAATCACACCGGCTATCTCGACTTCACGCTCGCCGGCATTCCGGCGCATCTTCAAGGCAATCGCAAGGTGCGGTTCATGGCGAAGAAGGAAGTGTTCGACAACAAGTACTCGGGGCCAATCATGCGCTCCCTCAAGCACATTCCGGTTGACCGTGCAGCCGGCGCGGATAGTTACCAGGCCGCCGTCGACTACTTGAAACGCGGCGAATTGGTCGGGGTTTACCCGGAGGCGACGATCAGTCGGAGCTTTGAGATCAAAGACTTCAAGTCCGGTGCGGCTCGGATGGCGCTGGAATCGGGTGCGCCGATCATTCCGACCGTCATTTGGGGTGCGCAGCGCATCTGGACTAAGGGTCATCCAAAGAACCTGGGCCGCAACAACTATCAGGTTGTTATTGGCGTCGCCGATCCGATCGAACCGATCGGTACCCCCGAGCAGATCACCACGAAGCTGCATGAGGTGATGAGCGCCAAACTCATCGAACTGCAGGACGAGTACGAGAAGATCGTCGGTCCGTACCCGGCCGGCGCCTACTGGGTTCCCGCGCGGCTCGGTGGCGGCGCCCCGACGTTGGCGGAGGCCAACGCGATGGATGCGGCTGAGCAGGAGGAGAAGGCCGCCAAGCGGGCCCAACGCGACACCTCCGGCGACGACAAGTAGGCGGTAGCTGCGATGGAGCCGGTGTATCGAGGCTTGGAAACGGTCGCGGGCACGTTGACCCGCCTCCAGGGCGTGCGACGCACGTATCAGGGCTTGGAGAACATTCCGCGATTCGGCGGTGCCGTGCTGGCGGTGAACCACACCGGCTATTTCGACTTCTTGCCGATGGCGCTTGGCGTATACCGTGTGGGTCGCCGAACTCGATTTATGGTCAAGTCCGAGATGATGGACAACGCGATCCTGCGGTTCCTGATCCACCACACGGGCACCGTACCGGTCGACAGGTCCGCTGGTCACGAGGCCTACGAGCGGGCCGTCGACGCCCTACGTGGCGGCGAGCTGGTGGCCGTGTACCCCGAGGCGACGATTAGCCGGAGCTTTGAGCTCAAGGAGTTCAAATCCGGTGTGGTGCGGATGGCCATCGAGGCCGGTGTCCCGGTGATCCCGACAATCGTGTGGGGGGCGCATCGCCAGCTGACCAAAGGCGGGGAACGTCATCTCGGCTATAGCCGCATACCGGTCATCATCGCGTATGGGAAGCCGATGGTCGTGGACGTGCAGCGGGATCCGGAACGGGCGACGACTGACCTTCGCGACGAAATGATCGCGCTGCTGCACAAGGTTCAGTCCGACTACGGTGACCATCCGGCCGGTGCCTACTGGGTTCCCTCGCGCCTCGGCGGCAGTGCTCCCACGCCGGAGGCAGCCAAGGTCATCGAGGATGCCGAGGCCGCGGAGAAGGCGGCCGCGCGTGCGGCTAAAGCGCGCCGCGACGACGGGTCTACCGCGTGAACAAGCCGTTCGGCCCGCCGACGCTCATCGCTTCCGACGTCGACGGAACTCTCATCGACGATCGTAATCTGTTGGGCCAGCAGACAATTGACGTGCTTCGACGCGCCCGCGACGCCGGAGCGGAAGTAGTGCTGGCGACGGGTCGGCCACCCCGGTGGCTCGCCGAGGTCACCGACCAGTTCGGTGACGATCGGATAGTCCGGTATGCCGTATGCGCCAACGGCGCCATTGTCTACGACGTCGACGCCGACCAGGTTCTGTCCGCCGCTGAACTACAGCCGGATGTGCTCGCAGCGCTCGGCGAGCTGGCCGTCGAGCTGGTTCCGGGAGCTGGGCTCGCCGCGGAGCGAGCGGGGAAGTCGGCGCACGACGCTGCAACTCCGCCGTTTGTCGCATCCGCGGGCTATCGCCACGCGTGGCTCAATCCGGACCACATCGTCGTCGACGACCACGAAGTTTATGAAGAGCCGTCGGTAAAGCTGCTGGTGCGTCAACCGGAGATGGCAAGTAGCGACATTGCCGCGCGGTTGCGACCCGCCGTCGGAGAGTTGGCCGAGGTGACATTCTCGACAGACAATGGGCTGGTCGAACTGTCGGTGCCGCATACGCACAAGGCCACTGGATTACAGCGGCTCACCTCGACCGTTGGGCTCCCGACCGATGCGGTTGTGGCGTTCGGCGACATGCCAAACGATGTCGCGATGTTGCGCTGGGCTACCCACGGAGTGGCGATGGGCCACGGTCATCCGACGGCGTTGGCGGCGGCGGATGAGGTCGCGGCGTCGAACAATGAACAGGGTGTCGCGCAGGTATTGGCGCGCTGGTTCTAACGCCTCTGAGCAGCGAAACGAAATCGTTACGTGTCTAACTTGGCGCTCGTCCAATGAGTTCACTACAGTCACATGAGTCTCATTAGTCACAGGCGTTGTGGCTGGCGACCCCGGAGGACTTCATGGCACGGCGCATTCAGGCGCGGACGGGAATGTTTGGCCGCCGTTCCATTCGTCCCAGTAAGCGGAAGCTCTCCTTTGTCGCGCTCGGGTTGGCTCCGGTGCTGGTCACCGGTGGATTCTTGATGGCTGGGTCGCCGGTGCTGTCGGGGCCGCTGTCGTTGTCGGCTGGGTCTGAGGTCACGCTGATTGGGCACGGGCACGGTCATGGCCGCGGGCTAGGCCAATGGGGTGCGTTTGGCTACGCGAAGCGGGGCTGGTCGGCTGCGCAGATTCTCAATCACTATTACGGCGGCACGACCGCGGGGAAGGCGAGCAATCCCGAGATCCTGGTGACTCTCACCAAACAGGGCTCGGTGAATGTTCGTGCGGACGCTGGAATGCGTGTTGGCGGTCAGACAGTCGCACCCGGGCAGGCCGTTAGTCTGTCCGGCGGCACCGCGACGATCACCAACGGGTGCGGTGGATCAGCGGTGAAGTCGGTGGCGGCACAGTTCGTCGAACCGGTGAATATGGCACCCAACCGACCGGCGTCGGAATTCCTGAAGTTCTGCGGAACGTCGGTGGCCTATCGCGGTGCGCTCGGCCTTGACGGCCCTCGGGTGGTTAACAAACTGAACGTCGATGACTACGTGAAGGGCGTCATTCCCAAGGAGAGCTCCCCCGGCTGGGGTGATCAGGGTGGGGCGGAAGCGCTGAAGGCGCAGGCCGTCGCGGCACGCAGCTACGCGCTCGCGGCGATCGCCGGTGGCAAGAAAATTGACGATACACAGAATTCGCAGGTCTACGGCGGCGTGTCCGGCGAGGATCCGCGAACCAACTCCGCCGCCGACGCAACGGCCGGTCAGGTCCGATTGGTGGGCGGCAAAGTCGCGATCACTGAATTCTCGGCGTCGACCGGCGGGTACACCGCGGGCGGCACCTTCCCCGCCGTCGCCGACGAAGGCGACTCGATCGCACCCGTCCACAACTGGACGGCGACGGTCAGTTCAGGAAGCATCGGATCGGCATTCGGCGTCGGAAACTTGCAGAGTTTTGAGGTCATCGAGGCTAACGGCCTTGGTGCTGAGGACGGTCGCGCGGTCAAGGTGCGCGCAGTGGGCAGCGGCGGCACCAAGGAAGTGTCGGGGGAGGATGCCCGCAAACTTCTGCAGCTGAAGTCGGCGTGGTTTTCCGTGAAGGGCCAGGCGTCGCGACCGAAGATCGTGAAGCCTGCCGTCGGACCGTCGTCGCCCAGTGGTCTTGGCAGCATCGATCTGCCGGGGCTCGCCAACTCGCTCCTTAGCTCGGCCACCAGCATCTTTGCCGGCCGATACTCTGAACTAGGTGGTCTTTTGGGCCCGCTCGGCAAGACCGTCGGACTTCCGACGTTGACACCCGACGGCGCAGGTGTCGTGCAACTGTTCGACAAGGGAATGATGCTGTTCAGCAAACAGACCGGCGCACATGTGCTCGCTGGCGAGGGACTCACGCGTTACAAGGCGGCCGGTGGGTTGCCCGTGCTCGGGTTCCCGCGCGAGGACGCGTTGCGCTGAAATTCACTGTTCGTTATCTCAGATCCGCTTCGCTTGACCGCCAGTGGTGCCAGTCTTGAATACATGAGGTGGCTAGCAGTTCTCTCGGTATTTGTCGTTGCTGCCGCGATCTGCGGCCTTGGCTTTCTGACCGGCGGCTGGGCGTGGTGGGTTGTGGCGGCGGTGGTCGCCGCGATCGGCTGTCTCGGGGTCTACGACCTGGTGCAGGTCAGACATTCGGTGACGCGCAACTATCCGATTCTCGGGCACATGCGGTTCATCCTTGAAGAGATCCGCCCCGAAATCCGCCAGTACTTCGTCGAATCAAACATTGAGGGGACGCCGTTCGATCGCGAACTACGCGACCTCGTCTATGACCGCGCCAAGGGAAATCATGGCGAAGAGCCCTTCGGAACCCAACGCGACGTCAATGCCGTCGGATACGAGTTTGTGGTCCATTCGCTGCGGGCGAAGCCCAAACCCGACAGTCCGCAGCCCCGTGTTCGACTCGGCGGTCCGCAGTGCACCAAACCGTATGACATTGCGCTGCTTAATGTTTCGGCGATGAGCTTTGGGTCGATGTCGGCCAATGCGATCGAGGCGCTCAACGGCGGTGCCGCGCGCGGTGGATTCGCCCACGACACCGGTGAGGGTTCGATCAGCAAGTATCACCGCGTCCGTGGTGGCGACCTGATTATGGAAGTGGCGTCGGGATACTTCGGCTGTCGTACCGACGACGGACACTTCGATCCGGTCGCGTTCGCCGAACGTGCGCAACTGGACCAGGTCAAGGCGATCAATATCAAGTTGTCGCAGGGCGCAAAGCCCGGCCTCGGTGGCCTGCTTCCGGGAGCGAAGGTTAACGCGGAGGTCGCTGCGGCACGAGGGGTTCCAATCGGCACGACGGTGGTGTCGCCGCCTGCGCACAATGCTTTCCATACTCCGATCGAATTGATGCACTTCATCGCTCAACTACGGGAACTGTCCGGCGGCAAGCCGGTCGGGTTCAAGCTGTGCATCGGTTCGAAGCGGGAGTTCCTCGCGGTCTGCAAGGGCATGCTGACCACCGGTATCACGCCGGATTTCATCATCGTCGACGGTTCGGAGGGCGGCACTGGTGCCGGGCCCGTCGAGTTTGAGGATCACGTCGGCATGCCGCTCACCGAGGGGCTCATGTTTGTGCACAACGCCCTGGTCGGTGTCGGGTTGCGCGAACAAATCCGGATCGGCGCGAGTGGGAAGGTCGCAACCGGCATCGACATCGTCAAGCGCATTTGTCAGGGGGCTGACTTCACGCTGTCGGCTCGCGCGATGATGTTCGCGATCGGGTGCATTCAGGCGCAGAAATGTCACACCAACGCATGTCCGGTCGGTGTCGCGACGCAGGATCCAGCGCGGGCGCGGGCCCTCGTCGTGCCGGACAAGATTCAGCGCGTGTACCAGTTTCAGGAGCGGACGGTGAACTCCGCGCGGCAGATCATTTCGTCGATGGGTCTCGACTCGTTCGAGCAGCTCACCCCGCGCAAACTCTTCCGTCGCGTCGACCCACAGATCACCATGACCTACCACGACCTCTTTGAGTGGCTAGAGCATCGACAGTTGCTGACGAACCCGCCGGAGGCCTGGCATCGCGACTGGGTGACCGCGTCGGCAGAGACTCTGGATCCGGTCGAGGTCGCCGAGATGGTTGAGTCGGAATTCGGGGACATCGAGTCACGAGGCTGATCGTTCGCGCTTGACATCGAAGTGCGATCACTGTTCACTTAGTTAACGGTGATCGCGCTGCGATCTTTGAGCAAGCGGAGGCTGGCAATGGCAGAACTGACCCGGAGTGCACGCGCGGTCCGACACCGCATTATGGATCAGATCCGCGGCGAGGGAACGTCGCCGACCATGGCCGAATTGCGAAGCGAACTTGGCTTGACGAGCAGCGAATTGGCGAGCGACCTTCGTGACCTTGAGGGCGCGATCTGTGTGGCCGTCCAGGATTCGGAGCACGCCGACAGCGCGGAGTTCCAAGGTGAACCGCTGTCCGCGCCGCAGCCACCTCTCGGCGAGATCGTCTATGCGCGCCCGTTCGCGAACTTCGAGAATCACTACCCAATCACCGTCGACGGCGAACAACGGTGGTACGCGGAGTGCGCGGTCGAAGCTTGCGCCATATCGGGTCAGTTTCCCGGAGCGGAAGTGGTTGTCGAGTCGCGGTGTCGGCAGACCGGTGAGCCCGTTCGCCTCGTCGGCCGCGACGGTGTGCTGGTGGATTTCGAGCCCAAGACCTTGCGGGTACATCTGGGCTACCCGGTACGCGAAATGCCGCACCGCGTCGTCGGATGGTGTGACTACAACAGCTTCTTCGCATCCGAAGAAGCTGCCGATCAATGGCGCCAGGACCACCCCGAGGCCGCCGGTATTACCCGGTCGCCTCAGCAGATGTCTGCGTTAATCACCGACTTCCTCGGCAAGGGTCGACTCGACTACCACTACCAACCGAAAGTGCCGCTACTGAGTTTGGTGAAGAATTCGCCACGGTTCGGACTGGCTCGCTCCACGAGATTCGGGATCGCAATTCCCGACCCGTTCTGGCTACCGACGCCAAAGATGGTCACGAGCTGGAAGCGTCGGGGCCTCGGCAACTTCTTTCGTTTCAGCCTGCGTTGATCACTTCATCGATCGTCTCCGGAAGGGACGGAATTCTCCATGCACCCACTTCTAGGCATTGTCGGCGGTTTCGACCTGAAAGACGACGTAGCCGCTGAACGTCGCGAACTTGCGAATCTCCTGCGTAACCTCAGTCCCGACGATTGGGAGTCGCCGACCCTGTGCACTGGCTGGCGCGTGCGCGACATGGTGGCGCACCTGCTCTACGACGCGACTCCGACGCCCGTCTACCTCTACGACATGGCCCGCGTCGGCCTCTCGGTCGACCGGCTCAACGAGCGCTACCTGCGCAAGGCGGAGTCTTTCACCACCGCCGAGCTACTGCGCCGATTCGAATCTTCCATCGATCGGGGCTTCGCCGCTACGACGGCCCCACGGCTCGCACTGTTTGATGTACTGGTGCACCAACAAGACATTCGTCGTCCACTCGGCCTTGCGCGCACCATTCCGGAACGTCGTCTACGCGCCGTCCTCGATCACCCCGATCCGTTTGTGAAACCGCTCGACCGTATGCGTGGGCTTCGATTCGAAGCCAACGACATCGACTGGAGCCATGGCGAGGGCCCGGCCGTACGCGGCCCCGCCGAAGCAATCATCATGGCGATTGCGGGGCGCCCGGACTCGATGAATGACCTTGCCGGCGAAGGTGCCGGCGAGCTGAGCCGTCGTCTCGGGCGTCCATGACCGCACCCGACGTCGGGCAGCCGGCTAGGCGAACGGTCCGACGCGCGGCCACGATCGTGGAGATCAAGTCGCACGCCCGCGAGCAGCTCTCCGCAACCGGCGGTTTGTCGTTGCGGGGCATAGCCCGCGAGATGGGAATGTCTCCAGCCGCACTTTTCCGCTATTTCGACGGTCAGGACGCGTTGATCACAGCGTTGTGCGTCGACGCATACAACGGACTCGCCGACGCGCTCACGACGGCAGCGGAGTCAGCCGCGACACCGACGGATGGTTGGTGCGCGCTGTGTTCCAGTGCGCGCGACTGGGCGCGTACAAACCCCGCGGCCTTTGCCCTCATTCATGGCACTCCGGTTCCCGGCTACCACGCACGGTCCGACGAAACTGGGCCCTCCGCTGGTCGGGTCATGCTCGCCGTCGCCTCGGCATATCTCGCCGCCGTCGAGAGCGGCGAGGCTGATCCGGCGGTCACCGGTGTGCCCGCAGTGGCTGCCGGGCCGCTGCTGATCAGCCTGTCGGATGCCAGCTCGGTGCCCGACAGCCCGGTTACCGCAATAGTGCTCAACGCATGGGCGTCCATCCTCGGATTCATCGCCGCGGAAGCCTTCGGGAGCCTTGATCGGTTGGTCGCCGACGGTGATCTGCTCTTTGAGGCTCATGTCAGAACCGTCATGCGAGGCATGGGTTTCCAGTCGCTACCCGACATCGGGTGTTGACGCCATGCCTTGTTTCTCATGTGACCCGGCACACCGATGAGGCATCGAGCAGGAAACGCTCAGGTTGTTTCGGATACCCTGAACCCCCGTGGCAGGCAATAAATACGACCTGATCGTGGTGGGCTCCGGTTTCTACGGACTCACCGTCGCTGAACGCGCGGCGACGCAGCTCAACAAGAAGGTCCTGGTTCTCGACCGGCGGCATCACATCGGGGGTAACGCGTACTCCGAAGCCGAACCGGAAACCGGCATTGAGGTGCATAAATACGGCGCACACCTGTTTCACACCTCAAATCAGAAGGTGTGGGACTACGTAACGCGGTTCACCAAGTTCACCGGCTACCAGCATCGCGTGTTTGCGCTGCATAACGGCCAGGCGTACCAGTTCCCGATGGGCCTCGGCCTCGTCAGCCAGTTCTTCGGCCGCTACTTCTCGCCCGACGAGGCCAAAGCGATGATCGCCGAGCAGGCGAGCGAGTTTGATTCCAAGGACGCCAAGAACTTCGAAGAGAAGGCGATCAGCCTCATCGGTCGGCCGCTGTACGAAGCGTTCATGAAGGCCTACACCGCCAAGCAGTGGCAGACCGATCCCAAGAACCTTCCGGCCGGCAACATCACCCGACTGCCGGTTCGCTACACCTTCGACAATCGCTACTTCAACGACACCTACGAGGGCTTGCCCGTCGACGGCTACACCGCGTGGCTGGAAGCGATGGCCGCCGACGACCGCATCGAAGTGCGCCTGAATACCGACTGGTTCGACGTTCGCGACCAGTTGCGTGCCGAGTCACCCGACGCGCCGGTCGTCTACACCGGACCGCTGGATCGCTACTTTGACTATGCCGAAGGTCGATTGGGTTGGCGCACACTCGATTTTGAAACCGAAGTGCTGCCGACCGGCGACTTCCAGGGCACCCCGGTGATGAACTACAACGACGCCGACGTTCCGTTCACCCGCATTCACGAGTTCCGACACTTCCACCCCGAGCGCGACTCGTACCCGGCCGACAAAACCGTCATCATGCGCGAGTTCAGCCGATTCGCCACCGACGAGGACGAGCCGTACTACCCCATCAACACCCCCGACGATCGGGACATGCTCGCCCGCTACCGTGACCTGGCGAAGACGGAGACGAGCCGCGCCAAGGTCCTCTTCGGTGGCCGGTTGGGCACCTACCAGTACCTGGATATGCACATGGCGATCGCCAGTGCATTGACGATGTTTGACAACACGCTCGCGCCGCACCTGGAAACCGGTGCGTCGCTTGCGGATTCAGCGGAGGCATAACCATGACGGCAAGTTCCGAGCCAACCGCGGCCAATGCCGCCGACGCGACGGCACCCGCCAAGGCGCCGGCGAAGAAAGCTCCGGCCCGTAAGGGCGCGGTAAAGAGGAGATCG